>VYLT01000006.1_pt1 | contig 55993 bp, 55 predicted proteins | sample 5114261 | NCBI WGS metagenome assembly VYLT01 (sample SAMN12291815, study PRJNA351875) | freshwater metagenome | isolation source: freshwater lake | place: USA: Michigan, Little Long Lake | collected 2011-07-12 | reverse complement strand
GGTCATCCTCCCGAACAAGTACACATCGGTTTGATCCGGGTGCGAGAGGGTGCCGATGTGCAAGCCGTCAAGATGACCTTGCAACAGGAACTCGGCAACGAAGCCAAAATCATGACCCCCCAAGAGCTTGTCGATTTTGAACTTCGATTCTGGAAAACCAACGCCCCGGTCGGCTTTATTTTTACGATGGGCACGATTGTCGGTTTCTTCATCGGGTTCATTGTGGTCTATCAGATTCTTTACACCGATGTATCGAATCACCTGCCCTACTACGCCACCATGAAGGCAATGGGTTTTGCAGACGGGTATCTTCTGCGGTTGGTAATTCGGCAAGGGTTGATCCTTGCGTTTCTGGGTTACATTCCGGGGGCATTGCTTGCGATGCTGCTTTATCAAGGGGTGCAAGCCGCTACGGGGATTCCGGTTACACCAACATGGGAAAGGGCATGGCAACTCTTCGTGGTAACGTGTTTGATGTGCTTCCTTTCGGGAGCAATGGCAACGCGGAAACTCCGTGCCGCTGACCCTGCGGACGTGTTCTAAAAGGAGGATCGCACTTGAACGAATCGCATAACACAGATGGTTCTATCGTAACGGCTCGCGGGGTGAACTTCTGGTTTGGACAAGGGGACTTGCGAAAGCAAATCTTGTTCGACGTGAGTTTCGATATTCAACCCAGCGAAGTCGTTTTGCTTACGGGTCAATCGGGGTCGGGTAAAACGACCCTGCTCACGTTGATCGGAGCTTTACGCACGCTGACTTCGGGTAGTTTGAACGTGTTGGGGCAAGAGTTACTCGAAGCACCTGCCCGTGTGCAAGTTATCACACGCCGACAGATTGGCTTTATCTTCCAAGCCCACAACCTGATTCCACATCTGACGGCGTTAGATAACGTCCGTTTGGCTTTGGAACTGCAACCCGAGATCGGCCCCAAAGAAGGCAAAGAAAGAGCGTCTGAGTTACTCGAAATGGTCGGCATCGCTCATCGAATGCACGCACTGCCTGCCAAACTTTCCGGCGGGCAAAAGCAACGGGTTGCAATCGCCCGTGCGATGGTGAATCGCCCCAGCCTGATCCTTGCCGACGAACCCACAAGCGCACTGGACGGCAAAACGGGCCGCGAAGTGATCGAACAATTAGTGCAATTGGCGCGCACACAAGGAACGCCCTTGCTGATGGTCACACACGACTCGCGTATTTTCGATGTCGCAGATCGCAGTATCGATATGGAAGATGGTCGCGTGCTTGCAGGGACAAAACACCAGAAAACAACGGTTCCGGTGTGAACCGATTGGCCAAAAGGTTTGGGCATCCTTCTGGCGACACACTTGCCCGTATTTCATCGCCCATCGTCAAGGAGGACGAAAGATGAATCGTTTACGATGGTTGGCTTTGGGTATCGTGTTACTCGGATGTGGGGCATACCTCATCAGTTGTGTGACAGCAGCCCCTCCCCCGAAAGATGCTCCCGCACCCGTGAAAGGTGTTGGCGGATCGGACGGGGTATCATTGACGGTAAAAATTACCGATCTGAAAAGCAAAGACGGCGAACTGGTGATTTCGCTTTTCACGAAGTCCGATGGCTTCCCGATGGATACCGCAAAGGCTTTCAAGAGCGTCAAAGTATCACCCGAAAAACCGACCCACACGTTTGAGGGTCTTCCTGAAGGAAATTACGTCGTCGTGGTATTTCACGATGTCAACAAAAACGGCAAAATGGATACCTCGACCTTTGGCGCTCCCAAAGAACCCATCGGCATGAGCAATCACCCGAAGATAAGCCCCCCTGCGAATATGCCCAACTTCGATAAAGGAAAAGTGGCGGTCCCCAAAACCAAGAGCATTGAAATTAACCTGATCGAACTTGGGAAATAAACATCCCCAGAAGGGAAAGAAACATCCGAAACAACGAGACCTAGAAAGTACGAAATGGCAGAGGAAAGATCGAAGTTGCAACATTGAGTTTCAGTGGGTTAACCTCCCCCATCCCTCAACGGGGTTAATCGGTCTCAATCTGCCTTCCCCCGGCTTTCTAGGTTCTCGTTCATTTTTCCGGTCTCAGATTGACGAATTATCCGAGCGTTCTCAGACGTTCCGTGCCAGTCGGATGGAAGAAAAGTATAATCCCTTCATGCCAAAAGAAAAGCTAAGCTCTGAGGAAGGACCAGAAGTGCCCCCGTTTATGGCGGGGACGGGCAAACGCGAGGTCATTCTTCGGGCGGCTCACAAACTCTTTCTGCGAGATGGTTTCTCCCCAACGAGTATGGATGCGATTACCCGTGAGGCAGGAGTCTCGAAGGCAACAGTTTATGCTCACTTCGAGAGTAAAGAAAAACTCTTTGAAGCTTTGGTTCGACTTGGCTCCGAAGCTGCTCTCGGTTCCTTCCCACAACTTGCTCGGGTCGGGGGTGATCCACGCGAAGAGTTACTCGGGTTCTTTGAACCTTTTTTACAGTTACTCATCGGCAAGGGTGCTTATGCTTGGAATCGACTTGTCATTGCAGAAGCGAATCGTCATCCCGAAAACGCCAAGCTCTTTATGAGTTGCACGACAGAGCGACTTACCCAGTACGTCGAGCAATACCTTTCACTGCTTGCCAAAGAGGGTCTCTTCCCAGAAAAAGATGTGACGATTGCTGCCGAGGTATTTTTCTCAATCGCGGTTCTTGGTCCTCTGCACAAGATTCTCATGGGTGGTCCCGATGCGGTCGATTTTCGAGCCAACTTGAGTTTCGGCATCAACCTCTTGTTGAATTGGGCCAAGAAGTAGCGTTTCTGGGAGAGTTTGGTTAGGAGTTCAAAATAAAGAAAGGAAAAAGGAAGCCCAAAAAGCTCTCAGAAACGCCATAATGAGAGGCCCTTACGTTAGCAAGAGTCTCTCGATTACCGAGGAGTTTACTCGGTCACGTTTTGTTGTTCAATTATCGGCGTTGACCTTGCCCAAAGCCACCTTGTTGACCCTGACCGAATCCACCTTGTTGACCTTGTCCAAAACCACCTTGTCCGAAACCACCCTGTTGGCCTTGACCGAATCCACCTTGTTGACCTTGCATTCCGAGAGGGCAGAATCCGCCTTGTCCGCCTTGTCCAAATCCACCACCCATACCGCCGCCGAATCCGCCCTTCTGCATTCCGCCTCCCTGCATTCCGCCACCTTTTTGCATTCCGCCTCCTTGCATTCCACCGCCTCCACCAAAACCACCGCCTCCGCCTTTTTGCATTCCGCCACCTCCGCCGAATCCCCCTCCGCCACCGCCTTTGCCCTTACCCTGCCCAATGGCATCTTGTGGGGTTGATGCAACCATCAATACGGCACAGATGGCAAGAACTCCACCGCCGACCACAACTCGAAACAAGTTCATAACTGAACTCCTGTAAGCGTGTGAGATATGAATCACCCAGTTGCCACGCCCAAACCTCTGTGTGTTAGGTTAATCACCTGAAATGTGAGTAACCTTTAATCACAACAACCCGCCACAGATTTTTGTTGGTTTTTTGAAAAAGAAAGGAGATCGAAAAAACTTACGGCCGACCCATAGCTACGAACGAACGCAATTTCTCCAAACCCGTTTTAGCAACCTCTAGGGCGTCCTGTTTCCAGTATTCGGGATTGAATAATTCGAGCGAGAGCATACCTTCAAACCCGATGATTCTCAGGGTCTTCAGCACTTCTTTAATTGGGGCGACACCATCACCGGGGTAGACACGATCCTTGTCAGCAATCGTACCCCGTTCGATCTTGGGATAATCGTTGACGTGGAAAATCCCGATGGAACTTCCTCGCACGAGCTTCAAGCCCTCGAAGCCCGACCCGCCTTTGTACAAATGATAGATATCAGGTAACACACTCGCCTTGGGGTGTCCGCTTTCCATCGCAACAAGGATCGTCTCACCGAGTTTCGAGAGCGATTTGGAAAAACCCCACACTTCAACCATCGGGATAATGCCGATTTTCGCACCCGCTTCGGCCAAGACCTTGTAGCGATCTGCCGCCTTATTCAAATCGAGGTTAGCTTGATTGGTCGCCCCCGAGGGTGGGGCTGCAATCCGTTTGCCACCGATTGCAAGGAGCATGTCCATATCGCGTTTGGCTTCGTCGAGAGCTTTTTTGCGGGCATCTTCGTCATCCACAATCCATTGGGCAAAACCAATTCCACTTTCGACACTGAGGCCCGAATCGGAAATCAGTTTCGCCAAGTCCTTAAAATCGCCCCCCTTCTCCTTGAAGGTGCGAAGCTCACCAATCCACGGCTCAATACCGTTGTAACCCGCCTTCGCAGCGATCTTCACCTCTTCCTCGATGGTGAGTTTCTGACCCCGAATCGTGCTGGTATTCAGGCAAAATTTCCACTTCTCTTTGTCAGGCGTGAGATCGATTGCCAATCCAGAGGAGGGTAACAGCGATGCCCCAACAGTAGCAGCGCCCGTAACGAGCATTTCACGACGATTCAATGACATGGAAAACCCCAGAGGAGAAGGAAGGCCGAATGGGGTTAGCTTATGGAATTTATCGGAGAACCCAATTAGACAAAGAGTTTGCGAAGCTCTTCAACGGAAGAAGTTGTGATAGCTTCATCGAAGATGATGTTGAGTTTATCCATTTCGGTAATTGCATCAATCTTGGAAGCAACCACTTGGGCGGCGTTCTCACCAAAACGCTTCTCGATGAGTCGCCTGATTGAGTCACGACGAGAATTGATCTGTCCGCGAATTTCGGCTTCATCGCGGGCTGCCGTTGCTTCATCGCGGGCTGCCGTTGCTTCATCGCGGGCTGCCATTGCCTCGTTCAATTCGCGTATCACTCGGGCTAAGGTGGATTCGTTATCGGGGACGAGCTTCGGTGCGGGGTCGATTCGCCACATTTTCTTTACCTCCTGTATTTGGTCTTCTGTGCCCTGAAAGTACGATTCGAGAATGTCCTTCAACCTTGTGCGATTCAGGTCAGTAATGTTTGCCGTGTTGAGTTTATTCACGGCTTGTGTCGCAACCTGAATTGGGTCGTGCTTACCCTTCTTCATCAAAGAAGTCAAAGCCCAACCGAGGGGGAATTCCTTCTCCAGATATTCTAACGGGTCGAGTCCACCCAGTGCAACATAGTTATAAGTAAATTCCATGACTTTTGTGTTGAAGATACTCCAAATGAGCGTTTCCTGCCCGATTCCTTCTTTGTTCATTTTGATGAACAACACAATCGGCAGAATGGGGACGCCGAACTCGAACATCAACATCATGTAATAGAAGACAATCCGTTGGTCGATCAGGTCGGTCGAACCACGCGATTCAATCTCGATGTGGATGATGGCATACCATTCTCGCTGATCGGGCCTATCGGGGTCTACGGAAATTTTTGTTTTGACGTGGGCAACGGTATCGAGAATGACCTTATCGCCAATCGGTTCACCAACGTAAAGCTCCTTATCTCTCCACACAACCGAATCGAAATCAATCGCATCGAAGTATTGCGGGAAGAACATTTTGATGAAATCGGGAAAGTTATCCTTGAGCGTTTTCTTGAACCGTTGGTCGTGATCCTCTTTCTCAACGGAGTCTTCTTTGGCAGGGGCTGTTCCCTCGGGTGGTGGTTCGTCTTGGGTTTCTTCACTCATCTTGGGTAGACTCCTCTTTTATGGAGATGTCCGTTATCTTGATCCCTGAGAACAAAAAATACCAGTCGAAAAATGAATTTTCTGTGAATAGATGCACGAGTGTGTTAGTCTATTCCCATGCGTTGTTCCAACACCCGCTCACACCATTTCTATCATTTGGGGTCCACAATGTTCACGGGTTTCCTCTCTCGGTTTACAGGGCTATTCTCTCTTTCGATTCTCACCGTCTTTATGGGTTGTGAGAAAACCGAAAAAGTCTCGCAAAACGCACCTAATACGATCACGCAAAATTCAACACCTTCGATCCCTCCGAAAGGGGGGCCAAGTGTTGCAATCCTTCCAAAAAACACTCAAACCGAACCACTTCCCCCGTCGGATGGCGATGCTTTGCAATTCCCTGCCGAGAGTTTGAATCTGCTTCGAGAGGTCAATCTTTCCAAAGCCGTTGTTGCAGGAAATTGGAGCAAAACGCCGGAAGGAGCGTTGCACGTCAAGGCTGCCGATGGAGCCCGACTTCGACTGCCGGGCACACCCCGAGGCGATTATGAATATAGCGTCACGTTTACCCGTCACACTGGAAAGGATTCGGTAGCGTTGCTCTTCCCGCATGAAAAGGGATATGTCGCGTTTGAAGCTGAAGCGTGGGGCGAAAAGCTCGGCGGGTTGCAGAACATCAACGGGAAATCGATCAAAGAAAATCGTACCCGCACGAATAACGTGAGCTTCCCAAATGGCGAAAAACAAACCATGCGAATCGAGGTCAAAGGAAACCGGATTCGCGGGTTCTTGAACCAAAACGAAATCGCATCGTATGAATCCGACGGTTGGGATTTGAGCGTTCCGAACGTCTGGGATTTGCAATCCAAGAACTCGATTGGAATCGGTGTTTGGAATAGCGAAACGACTTTCCATTCGGTCGTGTTTCGTCCTCTTGGGGGTGGCGACGTTGCACAAGTTCCGCCCAAGAAAAATCCTCCGATGGTCGATCCAATCCCCAAACCGAAAGACCCTACCCCACCCGTGAAAGTAGACCCAAAACCGAAAGAAAAAGCCCCCGAAGCAAAGAAGGCATTGCTTGTGATTGCAAACTATCACTTCTTTTACCGTGAGTACAACGACCCGAAAACAGAACTCGAAAACGCAGGCGTAAAGGTAACCGTTGCAGCAGGTAAGAAAGGCGATTGCACATGCCACGAAAATTCCGGTGAACCGAAAGGGCGCGGAACCGTCCAAGCCGAGATTGCACTGAAAGACGCCAAGGCTGCGGATTACGATACGATTATCTTTGCAGGCGGTTGGGGATCGTCGGCCTATCAATATGCCTTCAATGGTCGTTACAACGATGCGAACTATAACGGCGAAAAAGCGATTAAAGACGAAGCCAATCGTCTGATCAATCAATTTATCGCTGCGAATAAACCCGTCTGTGCGGTGTGTAATGGTGTCTCGGTACTCGCATGGGCTCGTGTCGATGGCAAGAGTCCGCTCAACGGCAAGAAGGTCTGCGCCCCGACGATTCCTGCCCCTCCCGGAACCTATCCGAACTTACGAACACCTCCGCCGAATCGCTGGCACGCCGAAACCAACGGGGCTACTGTGCAAGCAGCCGGTGCGATTGGACGTGCCAACACTGCCGAAGATGATGTTCAGATTGATGGCAAAATCATCACCGGCCAAGATGATACTTCTGCCCGCGAGTTTGGCCGTCAGATCGCCAAGATTCTTAACGGGAAATAACCTTGCTCACACGCGAACAAGTACGGGAGATTGATCGCCGTGCGGTCGAAGAATACGGTATGCCGAGTATCCTGTTAATGGAAAACGCAGGAGCAGGGGTCGCCTTTTGGATCGTTCAGTTATTCAACCGTTCGCGTCGGATTTTGATCTTTTGTGGGCCGGGCAACAACGGTGGTGATGGCTACGTTATCGCTCGTCACCTTCAGAGCATGGGCTTTCTCGATGTCCAAGCAATTGCGGTTGAGCCTCCCTCTTCAAAATCACCCGATGCCGTTTTGAATTACTCGATTGCTCAGGCATGCGGGTTAGTTACGCACGAAATTCCGAGGACACTTCCTTTAGGAAGTGTCCTCGTTGATTGCCTTTTCGGAACGGGTCTCACACGCCCGCTCGCAGAACCTTATATCTCGCTCATTGAACGCATCAACGAAAGCCAATGCGATGTGCTTGCTGTTGACCTTCCAAGCGGGCTCAACTGCGACACCGGCAAACCAATGGGGGCGTGCATCAAGGCGAAATATACCGCCACCTTCGTGGGACACAAACAAGGCTTCTCAAATGCAAGCGAATGGATCGGCCAAGTATGCGTGATTGGGATTGGGATACTGGTCGAGCGTTCTTGATTCGCTTCGCCGCCACACATCGCACGATCCGCTACAATACCCCTATGTACCTTCGCATTCTCCTCTTGCTCTTACTCACTCCTCTCACTGGTTTCGCCGGAGTCTATTACTCTGCGGAAGAGGCGGGAGTGCTTCCGTCGGCTTGGCGTGGGTTTCTGGTTGAAGTGCGACAACTGAAGCTCGTAGGTCAATCGGGGGTTGATGTACCTGCGTTACCCCTTCGAGATGATTATCGGGAAGCGGTTGAAAATCTCCTCAAAAAGCAAAAGGATAAACCGCTTGATGCAACCGAATGGGCCGATCTAGGGGCGTTATATATTCGTTTGAATCAACCGCGAAAGGCGATTGAAACCCTCAACGCCGCACGCAAGGTTTACCCAGACGATTTCAAAATCACCGCGAATCTGGGCACGGCGTGGCAACTCGAAGGGGACTATGCCCAAGCGTCTCGCGTGTTGCAAGAAGCCGTTCGTAAAGCTCCCGATAGATTCAAACGGGCCGAAGAATATCAACTCAAACTCGTGCAACTTCGCCAAAAAGATGGCAAGACGATTGAATCGTTCGATGACCTTTTCGGGATTGCGTTTACTTCCGAAAAAGGGGAAATCAAGGCGGGTCAGATCGACCCGTTACAGCGAAAGAAACTGCCGAACGACGCACCGGAGATTGTTCAGCAATTACTCCTGTGGTTTCCGCAAGACGGGCGTTTGCTGTGGTTACTCGCCGAGGTTGCGAATGCTCGCGGGGATACCCGTACGGCAGCGAGTGTCCTCGAAGGGGTTGTCGAAAGTGGAATCACTTGCAAGGACGCACGCGAGCGACGCCGAGTTTATCGGGCTGAGTCCGACCGGATTGCCAAACTCCCCGACGATGAGCATGCCAAGTACCGAGGAGATATCGAATTTCGTTGCACCAAACCCTACACACGGGCACTCGATGTAGCGAAGCTCCCCGAAATACGTCCCGAGGGTATCAATAGCCTTCCGTGGTTAGTCGTGAATGAAACCGTCATCGGTCGCCCGTTCCGGCCGAAGATGCACAAACACCTTTCGCAACTGGACGGCAAAACGGTCAGCATGGTCGGGTATATGCAACCTTTAACTCTTGATACCGAAGTCGGAGCGTTTCTTCTGGTGGAGTATCCCGTTGGGTGTTGGTTCTGCGAAACGCCCGACCCTGCTTCGATCCTTTTGGTGAATCTCAAAGCGGGCAAACTGGCAACAATTCAGAAAGGGCAAGTGAAAATTGTGGGCAAGCTCAAGCTCAACACGACCGACCCCGAAGAGTTTTTGTATACTCTAACCGATGCCAAAGTGATCGACCCCGATTGACTTAGAACCCGACGTTAATCATTCGTCCCAAATACGAAATCACCCCGTAACGTGATTCGGCAAAGTGCGTTGTAAGGAAGATCGCAAACGCAATAAAGAACAGGAAGATGATCTTTGAGAAAGGCCCCTGATGAGGGACATACGCAAGGGCAACGAAAGGACGTTCACAATGAGTATTCATACAGCCCAATTCCCGACCAATCGACTTGCGATCCATACCCTGAACTTTTCCACAGTGGGGACAAACCGTAAGTGGCATAATGTTTCTCCTGAAAAAATAGCTTCAGTGTAATTCACCATTCTTTTCGGCTTAAAGAGAATAAACTCCCCAAATTGAGCAAAATACCTAATCACTACAATCGTCAAAATCGATGTTATCGGTTTTGAAGGAAGGACGAACCGGCGACTTTAGTCGCGGGGTAAATGGCACACCCAGTTCGATATCTGCTCCTAAAAAACAAAACCCCGCGACTAAAGTCGCCGGTTCGCCTTTGGCGGCGCACTCCTCAATCCATAAACTAAATGGCGACCCTAATTCTTGAGAGATGGAATGGCCGATTTCGCGAGGATCGCAGAGCTTTGGGCGACGTTTCCCCGAGGAGATGGCCTTTTCTTCCATCTGGGGAAAATCCTTTTCTTCGTTATCGTCTATCTCGGTTGGGTCAAATTCGTTGCGTGGGCCGACCGCGACGCCAAGACGTTTAGCATGCCGTCGTATTGGACCCCAATCTTTGCGGGCGTGGGGCTATTGAGCGTCTTGAGTTTCTGGATGTTCCCCTACTACTGGATTTCGGTAGTCCTTGCTATTTTGCTCCTGTTAAGTCCCCTGATTATCTACGCCCATCGGCGAAACGAAGACGTTCCCCCTGCCCTGACGATTCTCACTGTCGAACATGTCAAACGGGTAGCACGCCGAAATCTGGGGCTAAAGTTCGGTCCCAAAACAAAAGCGGAACTCAAGAACTTCCCCGTGAAATTCATGGGCAAGGCTGGCGAGGGTAAAGGAAGCCAAGCCGAAGGTTGGCGCGGCGCTCAAGAGCTTATTTGGCTGGCAGTCCAACGCCGTGCGACCGATATTCACATGGAACCTACACGCGACGGAATGCAAATTCGGTTCCGCGTCGATGGGATATTAGCACCTGTGAAGGATTTTGAATCGGCTCGCGGAAGTATTGTGTTGAACGTGTATAAGAATCTGGCTGCCCTTGATATCGCAGAGAAACGCAAACCCCAAGACGGTAGCTTCTCCGCCGAGGTCGAAACGCGAACCGTCGATTTCCGAGTTGCGACATCAGGTAGCGTTCACGGCGAGAAGATGGTCATACGCCTTCTCGATTCTTCTCGCCAAATGACGAGTCTCACTGAGGTGGGGTTACGAGAACTCTTGCGAAGGAAGATCGAACCGATCTTGGCGCAATCGAACGGGTTATTGATTACATGCGGTCCAACGGGTGCAGGCAAAACCTCAACCCTATACGCCTGCTTGAATCAGATTGATCGACTGACCCGCAATGTGATTACGTTAGAGAATCCCGTTGAATACATGATCGACAACGTAACGCAAATCGAAGTGAATACCAAAGCAGGTAAGACCTTCGCTGCCGAGTTACGCAGTATGCTCCGCCAAGACCCCGACGTGATTCTGGTGGGGGAAGTTCGAGATGCCGAGACCGCCGAGATTGCTTGCCAAGCTGCTCAAACGGGTCACCTTGTCCTCACAACGATTCACGCCAACGATGCGATAACGGCTCTCGGGCGATTGATCGACCTCGGTGTGAAACCCTTCTTGGTTGCAAGTTCCGTCACGGCTATCTTGAGTCAGCGATTGGTGCGGATTACTTGTCCCAAGTGTCGTATCCCGTGCGATCCGATTCCCGAAGTGGTACAGAAGCTCAAACTTCCGCAAGGGAAAGGGAAATTCTTCAAACCTAAAGTCGTGAAATCGGGAACGGGAGAAATCTGTAGCCGGTGTCAAGGAATGGGATACGTCGGCAGAACGGGTATCTTTGAAATCCTGCTCATAACCGACGAGATACGTTCGCTTTTGAAAGAGAACCCCGACCTCGGTGCGATACGCCAAGCTGCAATGAAATCGGGTTACTTTACTTTGATGGACGACGGCTATCGCAAAATCGCCGAAGGTGTAACGACACTCGAAGAGATTCAACGAGCAGCAAGCTGACCAAGAGACCCATAAATATATGTTGATCCTTTTAACGATAGGTATTGTGCTTGCAGTCGGGTATGCCCATTTCCGCGAAGGGGCACTCGGTGCGTTTACGCATCTGGTGAACAGCGTAATTGCAGGTTTAGTGGCGTTCCACTTTTGGCCGACCATTGCGGACGAACTCGAAAAAGGTGGCCTTTCAGGATACGAGGATGCTCTTGCCCTTGTCGGTGTTTTTGTCGCTGTGTTTGCAATTCTACGGGTCGTCACCAATGCTCTGGCCAATCGTTTGATCGATATCGGTGGGCAGGCGTCGCAGATAATTGGCAGTGTGTTTGGGCTTATCACAGGGTATCTCGCTGCCGGTTTTCTCACCTGCGTTTTGCAGACCCTTCCCTGGCAAGAAAACTTTCTGGGTTATCTGCCCATCGAAAAAGAGTCGTTAGATTCACGGGTCATTCCCGCCGATCAAGTTTACTTGCGTTTGATGAGAACGGCACACCGCAAGACCTTTGCGGATTATGAAAGTTCCGACCGATCCGAAAGTTTTGAAAAGTTTTCGTCTCGTTTTGCGAAACACAGAAGGTGGACCGAAACACGCGAACCGATTCCCGTGAAGTGAGCCGACTGATGATGACCTACCTTTCTGCTGCCCGACATGCTTGGCCCTGCTTCTTGCTCTTGTTCCCGCTCATTTTGGTTTATGAGATTGGTGTTTTTTCCATCGGTGGCAGTAATCCCGATTCGCTACGGGCCGGGGCCGATGTTTGGCTTCGCAAAGCCTTCGACCATTTCGGCGTCCAACAAGTCTTTGCTATCCCCGGTCTTTTGCTGATGTACCTGCTTTTCCGTGTGGCGGTGACATGGAGTGAACGTCCGAAAAGGGCGTGGCTTGTACCGGTTGGGATGGCCCTAGAGAGCATCGTTTTGGCGTTGGGATTGTGGACAATCGCTTGGAACTTCCCGAAAATCTTGGCTTATTTCCACGCCCCTGCAATGGAAATTGCCTCCACCTTCGACGCCCAAAAATACGCCCGCCTGATCGGGATGATCGGCACGGGTATCTATGAAGAGGTCGTTTTTCGTTTGGTAATTTTCGGTGGCTTGGCCCTTCTGTTGCGATGGGCATTCATCCCCAGTCCGATTGCGATGTTACTCGCAGGGGTCGCCTCTGCCATTTTATTTTCGCTCGCTCATCACATCGGCACACATGGCGAGAGCTTCAACCAAACGATATTCCTATTTCGGGTCACGGCGGGCTTATTCTTTGCGCTGGTGTTTGCCCTTCGTGGGCTTGGGGTCGTCATCGGCTGCCACATCGCGTACAACCTGATCGTCGAACTGGCGACCAAATCGGCATAAACTTCCCCCTGTTCTTTCTCGAAGTTGTATCCTAGAATATCTCTAACTACCTTCAGTTCGTCTGGGTTCCTCCCAGAATGTCTTTTGTCCGATATCCGTCGGAAAAATTGGTCTTGGCTTTCGACATTGCTTGCCAAGATTCCTACCCTACACAATACCTCTAAACCAAACAACGAACATGAACTGGGTTAAATCAGAATATATTCTCAAGGGCGTTTATCTCGGCTTGCTGCTGTTTGCTGCCTTGCAGAATCTCACTTGGCAACAAACCGGCGAGATTGCCCTTTATGTTGGGGGCGGTCTGGGTATTGCCGTCGTCGTGGGCATGTTCCGTGTAGCGACTCAGTTACGCGGGATCAAGAAATCACCCGTCAGCTTTTTGATTTACGTCATCCTCGAAAACCCGATGCTCGTCTATGCGGGTATCGTCTTGGGCCTTGCAGTCGGCGTGTTGCAAAATCGCCTGCCGGTCGCTTCCGAAAGTAACCCCACTGGTCAGGACCCGTTGATCCTCGGCTATTGTATCCTCGGTGGGGCCTTATTGGGTTACGGGTTTGGCGAACTTCGGGCAGCCAAAGTCGAACCAATCTACAAGTTTCTCCTTGCCCTTGTACTCGGTGCCGTGATGGTCGTGGGTATTTGGTTCTGGTTCAAGGAAGGGGATATCCTGCGGGATGAACTCAGCAAGCAAAGTCTTGGTTACGTTCTTCTCTTGGGATTACCCTTCTTTTATCTGTTGACTTTTGCGGGTGTCGCGGAAGAGAGCGAAGTTGAAATCGCGGCTTGGTGTGCGGTGTTGGGTCTGGGGTTGTATTATCTCAATCCGTTCCAAGCAGCCCCAAATCTTGCTGCAATCATGTTTGTGCTACCCGTCGTTGTTTATTGCGGTTATACGATCAAAGTGCTACGCCCGTTGCGTGTGTTCAAGCATACCCTCCGGGGGTTTAGTCACGCGGAGGTCGGACGGATTCGAGAATCCCTTGAGTCGTTCAATCGGGCCTTGCAGTTAGATCGTCGAAATAAACTTGCGAAAGAAGGGTTGATGAAACTTCATCGCACGGTGGACTTAAATAAGCTCGACGCCGAAACGATTGCGATGATGAATCCCAATCTCTGCATCGTGCAGGCAGCGAATATCCTTGTGAGTGACCAATCGCCGACACCGGAGCAAATCAAGGAAGCCCGTAAACTCTTGGGGATGGTCGAGCACGGTTGGCCTCATAATCTGGCGAACGTCGAGTATTATCGGGTGATTGCCGACACTCACGCAAAGGAAGTGGATACTGCGGTCAAACGCTTGCGATACCTTTTGAACCCGGAGAATTGGCCTTCGCCGGATCGCTCGCGTGACAACACCCTTTTCGATGCGTGGCAGTTGGGTATGCGAACACATCCCCGTCTCAAGAGCGAAGCTGCGATACCGGAATTAGCTTTACCCGGCCGCCGAGTAGAAGCCATCCGTGCCCAACAACGGCAGATGGCATTGGTTCCGAACGATCCCCTCGTTGTGGAGTATCGGGACGAATTTTTGAATGACATTACCGAAGAAGAATATGCCGATGCCCTCAAAGGCCCCGTCAGCGATTTCCCCTATGCGAAGTGCGAAGAGATTGGCCTTGCCCTGTTGAATAGCCCCGACCATTACGAACGTGGCGAGACCTTCTTGAGGATTGCTGCCCACGGTCAACCGACCCGTGCCCCAAGCATTTTCCAAGTGATCGTAGACTTCTATGCCAAACGCGAAAACACCCACAAGGTTCGTGAGTATCGCAAAGTTATTCGAGATAACTCACGCGATTTCGGGATCGACAAACTGCCGAAGGATCAACGAGCGATTTACTTTGCAACGGTGAAGGTGCTTGCCCAAGAAGCTGCTGCCATCGAAGACTACAAGGAAGCCATTTACAACCAAAGTTTGTACACGCAATTTGAGGATAGCGGCAAGCAAACCCTCAGCAAGTTGGCCGAGTATTACGAGAAAGATAATCAGGTGATGGAAGCCCTTCGCGTGACTGAGAAAGCCTTTGTTTACGGCAGCGATAAAGACCTGATGGCGAAGAAGGATAAATACTATTACTCCATCGACCCCGATACGCTACGGGTGCGAGCCACCGAAGTGAAATCCTTCTTCGATGTGAAGTATTGCACGAACAAAGCCAAAGAGCTTTTGGACACCCAGAACCCCGACCTTGATGTTCTCGATTGGGCCTTCCACCTTGCCCAACTCGCGTTGGTAATCGAACCGAAAAATATGATCGCCATGTTGCAATACGCCCGATGCCAACTCCGACGGGGCGAACGTGACAACGCCCTGAGCGTACTTGAAGATATTCAAGAAATGGAACACAAAGGCAACGAAGAACGCGACGCATGGTTCTTCACCGTGAAGCAACTCGCCCTACTCTACATCGACGAGTACAACCGACCCGATCTCGCAATCGATTGCCTGAACAAGTACAAGGAATCCGAAAAGAGCGGAGCCGACACCTACTACCACCTCGGACGAGCCTACGAAGCCAAAGGCGACACACCCAACGCCATCCGCTTCTTTGAAGCCGTCATCAAAGGCTACGAAAACCACCCGATACGATACGACGCAGAGGAGAACCTACGCCGGTTAAGGAATGCGGTGTAGCGAGGTGTTATTGCGATTCAAACTAAATCTTCAAATCGAAACCGATTCAGCTTGCGTTCTCGTTCGTTTCGGGTAATAATCTCGACGATCACCCAGAAAAGAGAGACGAGATGGGCCGAAAACTAAAAACGAAAACCTTCGTTTGGACTGAGTCGGAACTGGAACGAAAATCGCTGGTCGAAGCCGGAGAAACTGTCCTTGTAAATCTCTCAACCGATCTCGCGCTCATCGAATGGGCAAAGGCCGAAGGATTGTTTGTCCGCATTGATCGAAGATCGATCTGGGGCAATCCCTTCAAGATAACCAAGAAGAACGACCGAACGACAGTCATTCAAAAGTTCGCTGAAGCCTTTGTCAAACAAACCGAACTTCAAGAACAATTAGGTGATCTTCAAGGCAAAGTGCTTGGCTGTTGGTGTTACCCCGAAGCCTGTCACGGCTGTATTTTGATTGAACATCTCAAGAGGCAAACCCATGACCAGATTGAGTGTCGAAGACTTTGTAGTTCTCGGTAGGACCGTTCCCGAAGACTCAAAAACGTACGGAAAACGAATTTGCATGGCGGGTTACTCAGAGGAATGTAACCAATTCCTCCGTGTTTACCCGTTGTTTATTCCTATTGGTGAACGAAGTAACCTCAACTGGTTCAAAGCCCGATATCGTTACCAACTTGACTTAAAACGAAATCCGAAAGATAACCGAACCGAATCTTGGCGATTGCTTGACGAACAACGTCCGACAACAACAGATTGGGATGGGGCTCAAGAACGGAAAAAAGAAGATGTGATGGCGTGGCTTGAAAAACACGCTGTGCCGTCAATCGATGCCCTCAACAAGTGCAAATTATCTTTAGGGGTGTTGAAAATACCTGCGGCAGATTGGGAAGGGATTTGCATCCCAAAGGAAGAACCCAACGAGGACGAACAACACAAAGGATTGTTTGACGACCTCGAAGACCAAGCAACTTCGGGACTAAACAACGATACGATTGACCCAAATAAAGTGAATTTCGCCCCGTACATCAAGTTTACCGACGACGTTGGCCCGCACCGTCTTCAAGTTCGTGAATGGGGTGCGTTCCGTTTGATGGCACAAGACAAATACAAGGACGATCCCGAAGCCCTTTGGGGTGCCTCGGGGTACAAACGGGGTCGAGATATGCTAATCGTCGTTGGCAACATGACAAACCACCGGAAGAATTGGCTGGTTATCAAAACCTTTCAATACGACGAGAAGAAACAAGAACGAACCCTGTTCGATGACCTTCCGCAAGAACCAGAAGAAGAGTAACGACTGATCCAACGTCGTTATCGTTTTTCTGCCCTTTGTTCTCTTGAGAATTAACTCATGTCAAGCGATGAACAAGCCTTTATGAATTACATCATCGAGAATCCCGATGATGATGCTCCTCGGCTTGTTTTTGCGGATTGGTTGGAGGAGAACGGACGCGCACCAGAAGCCGACTTAATTCGGGTTCAGATCAAATTAGAGCCGATTCGCGGGCAGTACGAACTTGAAGGGTACGAAGCACTCGGAGCAGAAGAACGGTCTTGCCTGAAAAAATCGGAGCGCCCCTTGGCATTGGAAACTTTGGAACGGGATAGTCGATGGGATCTCAAAATTTTGCGACGACGAGGTTTTTACGAATCGTTGCACCTCAAGGCATTTGGTTTTCCCGATGTTGCACCCGCTCTCACAAAGGCTTTCCCAACACTCCGCAAACTTCGTCTCTACTGTTTGAATGGACAGGCCGAGAAAGTTGTAAACACCCCTGAGTTAAGCCAGTTCACTGAACTCGATTTAGCTTGCTGGTACACAGCAGAGGAAGCCGAACGCCTCGCAGCTTCTCCACACCTCAAACAACTCGAACGAGTTATCATTCGTACGGGTGGATTTGGAGAAGCCATTTCGACAACGAATTTGATAAAACTCTTTGCCAAACCTTCGACCTTTCCGAAGCTAAAAGAACTGGTGATATACGATCCTTGGACAGACGAAGACCTTCCGAAACTCGCAAAACTGGCGGACAAAACAGCAAAACGATCTATCGCCAAGATTGTTGTTCCTGATAAACGGTATTGCTTTGCACCAGACTTTTATTATTTTTGTCCCGGTAAATTACCCGACGGAAGATCGATGGTTGCGAAACCTGCGGAAGATCATCTTTGCGTGATTGAATTCACGAAGAAAGACCTTCCGAAGAAAGAGCGAAAGGTTCGTTATACCCCTGAGCTTAAAGAGTTGGCACAAAAGTATTTTGAGGACTATTCGGTTAGAAAAGAGCTGCGTGCTTCCATCCATAAACACCTCGGCACAACTCCCGCATTTATTCGGGTTCACGAGTTCGATTGGGAAGACGGTGAATTTTCACCCCATCGCGGAAGAGCTTCCCACAGCGATTGCTTTAATAGCGTTGGATACGTTGATCCAGTCGATCCCGATGAATACTCCGAGGAGCAAGATCACGGTATGTACGGGGAATTTCAGTGGGTTCTCGAAGGTGGAGAGTATATCTGTGGTAACGGTTGGTGCAACAATCGCGGACAGGTTCACTCGACGTAAACGACTTTCGCGTTTCGGCTTTTTCTGCCAATTTCCTTCGCTCCTCTAAAATACCCTTTTCTGTTTCATTGCACTGAGTTTTGTTTAACCATCATGCCAAACGATCTTTTTCTTGCTGTTGTTGATTCGACCGATGCGAATATCTACGAGCTTGTGACCAAGACGGGTGGGCCGGACGGGTCGCTTCCTCTGACGGACGAGCTTTTACGGCATTCGCCGAGTGGTGACCTTTTTGGGTGGACGCAGAATGTGGGGATGGGGTTGCAGCCTTCTCTTTTGGGGCGTAAGGAATTTTTGATTCTTTCGACGCATGGCGGATTGCGTGCGGATAATGGTGACCCGATTGCATTGGGGTATCATTCGGGACATTGGGAAGTCGGGATGATGGTCAAAGCGGCTGCGGAGGAGTTCAAACGGTTAGGAACAATTCCTTTTGCAGGTGCTTGTACCGATCCGTGCGACGGGCGAACGCAAGGGACAACGGGGATGTTCGATAGCCTCCCCTATCGCAACGATGCTGCCCAGATTTTTCGTCGGCTTATTCGCTCGTTGCCGACACGTTCGGGGGTGTTAGGTATTGCCACCTGTGACAAGGGATTGCCCGCGATGATGATGGCCCTTGCTGCCCAACATAATTCGCCGATGGTTCTTGTTCCCGGCGGGGTGATGCTCGCCACCGAAGGGCATGAGGATACGGGGAAAGTGCAAACAATCGGCGCCCGTTATGCTGCGGGTGAGATTACCCTTGAGAAGGCTGCGGAAGAGGGTTGCCGAAGTTGTGCATCGCCGGGGGGCGGTTGTCAATTCTTGGGAACGGCTGCCACGTCGCAAATTATCGGCGAAGCATTGGGGATGAGCCTGCCGCATAGTGCCCTTGCCCCGTCGGGTCAACCCGTGTGGCTTGATATGGCGAGACGCTCGGCACGGGCACTGGTGAATCTGACGGGTAAACGTATCCACACAAAACAAATTCTCACCGAAGGGGCTTTCCGTAATGCGATGGCGATTCATGCTGCATTCGGAGGAAGCACAAATCTTCTTTTGCATATCCCTGCAATCGCCTTCCATGCAGGTGTGAAACGGGCGAGTGTCGATGAATGGGCCGAGATTAACCGGAAAATCCCGCGAATTGTCGATGCCCTTCCGAACGGCCCCGTTGGTCACCCGACGATCCGAGTATTCCTTGCAGGGGGCGTTCCCGAAGTGATGCTGCACCTGCGAGAACATAACTTACTCGATCTCGATTGCCTCACAGTAACGGGTCAAAGTTGGGGTAAGGTGTTGGAGTGGTGGGAAAAATCGGACCGTCGCAAGAAGTTCCGCGACCTTCTGCAAACCAAAGATGGCATCAACCCCGACGACGTTATTCTCGGATTCGAGAAGGCCAAGCAAATGGGTCTCACGTCGTCGCTCACATTCCCGCGAGGGAATCTATGCCCCGATGGGTCGGTGATTAAATCCACGTCTATCGATCCGAGCGTTGTCGATAGTGATGGGGTCTATCGCAAGGTCGGCCCTGCAAAGGTCTTCACCACAGAGAAAGCTGCGATTGCAGCAATTAAGGGACAAGGCTCGGTTGCGGTTGTCCCCGGCGATGTCTTAGTTCTGTGTGCGCGGGGCCCAATGGGTAGCGGTATGGAAGAGACGTATCAGGTGACATCGGCCCTCAAGTTTATTTCATGGGGCAAGCAAGTCGCCGTGCTAACCGATGCCCGTTTTTCGGGTGTCTCAACGGGTGCCTGCATCGGGCATGTGTCACCCGAAGCTCTCGCAGGTGGCCCTATTGGTAAGATTCATAACGGCGACCTCATCCAAATTCTGATTAACCGAACGACGTTAGAAGGTAGCGTAGACCTTGTCGGTGATGCTTCGGGCGTGAAGGGTGTCGAATGGGGCAATCAGGAATTAGCCAAACGCCCGATGCGAGACGACCTTGAAGCCGATCCCGATCTCCCCGCCGATACCAAACTCTGGGCAATGTTGCAGGAAGCAAGCGGAGGAGTCTGGGGCGGTTGTGTGTATGACCCCGAGATGATTTCGAGCGCGATTTTGAACGGAAAACAGAAGAAGAATTAGCCACAGATGGACACAGATCGAAGATATGGTAAGACAAAAACAGGTCTTTGCCTTTCTGATTTTTATACTGCCTTCTGTCTTATCTGTCTTTTGCTTTATCTGTGTTAATCTGTGTCTAATTGCTTCTGCGCGTCTTGGCTTTCTGAAAGGAATTCGGCTGAATTTGGGTAGAATAGATAATATGCCCTCGACGTGGTTTGTCACGTCACAAAGTTCTGTTGCCAAAAGAGGGTGAAATCGGGTACACCTATTTCTAAACCAATAATGAAAACGGATTTTAGGAACCCAATGAGTCCCCTTCTCGACCTTGATACGGACCTTGCTATGGACCAACTTACCTATGCTCGACAGGTGCTGCGTGCTGAGGCCGAAGCTCTCGAAGAGGTTGCAGACCGTCTCGATGGTTCGTTTGATCGTATTATCGAAATCTTGTTCAATTGTGCGGGTCGGGTGGCGGTGACGGGTGTGGGCAAGTCCGCAGATGTCGCTCAAAAGATCGTAGGGACGTTGAATTCGACCGGAACCCGTTCTTATTTCCTTGATGCCACACGGGCACTGCACGGCGATTTGGGAATGATTCATCCGAACGACGTTGTTGTTCTTCTTTCCAATAGTGGTGAGAGTGACGAGATTGTACGGCTGTTGACCCCTTTGAAAAAAATGGCAGCGTCCGTTATTGGGGTGACTGGAAACAAAGCCAGCAAATTGGCACTGATGTCCGATATCGCATTAGTCTATGGTCCGGTTGTCGAATCAAGCCCCGATGCCCTCGCACCGAGTACCAGTTGCACGGTGGCGATGTCCCTCGGCCATGCTCTCGCGTTTGTGTTGGCCGAACGACGGCAATTCACACGGGACGACTTTGCCCGTTACCACCCCGCAGGGAGCTTGGGCTTTAAGCTGGCAACCGTGCGCGAATTTATGCGAGCAGGGACCGAGCTACGGATTGCGAAGGCATCGAACACGGTGCGGGAAGTCTTTGCGAAAGCCCGTCACAACGGTCGTCGAACGGGAGCCGTAATGCTTGTCGATGAGCAAGGAAAACTCGCAGGTTTATTCACCGACTCGGACCTTGCACGATTATTTGAAAAACGGGCCGACCAATCGTTCGATGCACCCGTTTCCGAAGTGATGACCCGTATGCCTCTGACTATCGGGCCAAGCGCACGGATGGCCGAAGCTATCGAGATTATGCGTAACCACAAAATCTCGGAACTTCCCGTTGTCGAAGACGATGGCGGAGTGTGTGGCTTGTTGGACATCACCGATATCGTTGGCGCAGAAGTGATCGATCCACAAACGGGTCTCGCCACCGATTCGCAAGTGCGGTTGTTCAATCGAATTAGTGCATAAAACGCCGGGGCTAGGAGAAAGCCCCGTTGGGGCTAAAGACATCCATACCAAAAGTTTATGCGGACAACCGCAATCGATTTTGGGGCAATTCGGAAAGGTTACGTTACGCACACGCCTAGCCCCAACGGGGCTTTCTCTTAGCCGGGGTCTTCGGCCCCGGCGTTCTTCGCTGGCCCACGATCAATTTTTGTGGCGTCGGATTTCATCGTCAGATAGACCAAATAGCCCACGAAACCCAACGAATACATCACAACACGTTGGACCATCGACCCTAACACACCAACCGACGACGATTTATCAATCAGCAGATATAGGTAACCGTAGGCAGCTTCTCCGCCACCGACACCCCCCGGAAGCGGAACCATAGCTTGGGCCGTCATGCCAACGGGTACAAGAATCATGTGTTCCCAGAAGGTTGCAGGTGAGAGACTTGGGAACGAGATCACCACAAAATGAAACACAGCCACCCATCCCGAATGGCTTAAAAAGCTCATAAATAGCGAGGCAAAGATGACCCCATACTTATCGCGATAAATCCAAGCTGCACGCCACAATTCTTTCAAAGCCCGACCCGCAACAGGAACCCGACTGAGCTTTTCCGAGAGTTTATCCGAAGCCGAAACGGGAATGAGTCGCATGGCAAACCAAAGGACAGTGGGGATGATAGCAGCGAGAGAGGAGACAAGCCAAATCGTTTGGATCGGTCGCTTTTCGGTGATGAATGGGTCGCCTGCAAACCAGAAGATCGCACCCGCAATCGCCACATACCACGCCAACGCCCAAAGGCCAACTACTCGATCCACTAGGATCGTTGCAACCGCGACGGTTCGCCGTGATTGCTCTTGGGAAATGGCAATCGCTTTGAGAATATCGCCGCCGACCGAGGTGGGTAGAATTGTGTTGAAGAAGAAACCCACAAGCCCTAATCGCATGGCATTCCAGCGACTAAATTCTAACCCCTGTGCCCGAACCAGAATATGCCACCGGAAAAAGGTCACTACAAGGGCAAGGGCCGCGACCAGAAACGCACACGCAAGGGGGGGATACTCGATCTTCTGCGAAAGGACATCCTTCAGGCCAGGAGTCGTGCGAATTTGCACGACAGAGACATACGATGCCCCGCCCGCAACGAGGGAATGTGCAGCCTGTGCGGGTGTCGGCTCCGAGGTTTTTTCCTCCCAATTGAGAGAAACCACATACGCGAGCAAGCCAATCGCCAGCCCGTATTTCAGGAGATTCTTCCAAAGAGAGGACTTCACGCGAGCAAATATCTCCAGTCGAGTTTTACGCGAACCCAAAGCAGGTCTTGATACTCATTGAATGGATAGAAAGCAATCTCGTCCAGAAAAGAGATTGACGAAGGGCGGTTTTGCTCCTAAATTATTTGTTCAATCGGGGTCGTAGCTCAGCTGGGAGAGCGCTTGAATGGCATTCAAGAGGTCAGGGGTTCAATCCCCCTCGGCTCCACTTTCAATTTTCACCTATCAATCAAACTCATCCACTCAATAATTCCACACCAATTTTACAACAATACCGTGCGAATAGAGGCTAAAGTTCGATCCACCAACATTTCCAACGTTCCACCATCGCTCGTATTGGTAACTGATTGAGGATGTCATTGGAAGCCACCAGAAAAATGGAAAGGGCATCTTCACTTCAAGACGAGTAACGGGGACTTGGATATTTTTCGTTTCTCGCAAATAGGCATAGCGAAAAGGGTTCGGGGTTGTCATCGTCTCGGAATAAATTTGCCGTGATTCCCCTGACAGATACCCGAAATCAAAACCAATACTCAAGGCACTCAACCCGATTCTCGTGCCAAGAACTGGCCCCCAACCATTGAAGGAATTATTCGCCCGTTGATCGATACCGCGACCTTGTGCGATATCCTCGTAGAAGAAATTGCCGTAGCGTAACCCTCCGGATATCCACCACCAAAATGTGCCGGTGAACAACTGACCTCGGATCGGTTCCGAGACATCGAGTTGCAAGATTCTTACCTCACTCGCAAAATCCAATGTGGTTGCTGCTAAACGTGATTTTTGCACGACCGAGGCATAAGGATCAGGTAACCCGCTTAGTATGGAATTGCGATAGAACTCTCGTCCAAGTCCGGCACTCTGATCCAACGGCCAACCCGTCAACTCACCCGTTTGGTTTCGCAATCGCTGCATGATCGGTGTTTGTGCGAACGCAGCATAATTTGGGTCGGTGATGTGCGAATCAATTTGCCGTGATGCCCCATACGATTGCACACGCGAAAAAAGGCTCAGAGGGAGTTCGCCAAATTCCCAACCAAGCAACACCGTTCCGCCACCAGCAATTTTTGGTCCGGGGTCTGCAAAATCAGGGAATCTCCACGGAGCGATAGAAGCAAAATTCGCCGAGGGAACACGGTCCCCCTTGAGACTTGCAAAGGTCGCCACACCCCCAAAATCTAAAAGTAAATGCGATTTATTTCCGGGAAACCAACTCCATTTCGTCGGAGCAACGGTGTAGGGGTGTGTGCTCGGTGTCACCGGCTCTGGGGCAAATACTGGTTCTGGGACAATCGTTTCAGGCGAGGTTCTTGTTGGTCGGGCTTCGCCGGGTGTGGGGAATATGGCAGGAGGTTCTAGGGTTGGTGGCGGTAAAGGGGCTAGAGGATCGACCAATTGAATGCCATCAGCCCAAGCGGGTAACGCCATTAGAAGGAACGAAAACCACGCCGAACGGAACATAGGCAATCCTCAAATCGTAGTCAGGGAATATCCTCATATTCAATAAATTACAAGCTCAAGTTCCGAGCAGTTTACACCGATTATGCCGATTCGTTTTCCTTGCACAAGAACCAGAATGAGCTTGATCGATTCGCTTATATCGTCGAAAATATCATTATGAAAACCGAATACACCATCCTCGACCAAACCTACACTGCCGAAGAACTCGACGACCGTGAAATTGCCGCTGCTGACAGAGCTGCTGCTCGTCACGCTAGAGAAACTGGCCAACCACTCGACCAACGGATTCGCTTTCGCATCTTTGCTCGCACCGATAGAATCCGTGACGAAATCTTTGAAAAGCACGGCTACGTTGACACTTCAAAATTTCGTTCATCTGTTACGGACGACGATAGCGAAGATGACGAGTTTGAGGATAGCAAATGAAGTTTGTTCTCGAAACTTCGATAATCGAAAATTGGTACATCCCCAATAAAATCACTTCTAAAGGATTGGGAGTAAGGATCGATCTCTTGAAGGGGCTCCACGAACTGATTGCTCCCGAACTTTTCCTTGTAGAGGCTGCTCAAATTTTACTCCGCGCCGAAAAGGCAGGAGTAATCTCCTCGGGGAAAATGCAAGACGAATTGACCGATCTAGAAACATTGGGCGTAGCGTTTTTCCCGACGATTCCTCTCCTCCGACGGGCAAGTGAAATTGGCTTGTCAACCAAACTCAAAGTAGTCCCGAGTCTGTACATCGCTCTTGCAGAACGGGAGCAATGCCAAGTTCTCACCGCCGATCCCAAATTCCTTCGGGTGGCTCGCAAGCAATTTCCTTTCGTCATGGATTTGGCTTCGCTTCCCTAGATCGGCCTGAGTCGATTTCAGAAAGGACTCGATGATTCTTTGAGAAATAGATGATTATGGAAGGTTGAGCGGGACTTGCGCGAGAAGAAGGCTTCCTAACCTCGGTTTTTCCAGATCATCACTTCGACAACATTCAAAGCGGCATCGGGTTCGATTTGCAATATCTCGATAAGCAGTTCTAAAAATTCTTTCTCAGCTGCTTCGACGACTCCATCGGCTAACACGATGTCACACGCATTGGCAAAGACTGTCACATGCAACTCATTTGGGAGAATCTCGGCACAGCGTTTCAAAAACGAATTCACACCTTCGCTTCGGAGGTCACGTTGAAGGCGTGTCAAAACGGCTTCCAGTCGCGTTGTTGAAAAGCCTTCAAACAATCGCATCCGAAGTGTGATTGTTCGCAAGCCTTTCATTTCGGTTTCTGCAATATGTCCATCGGCAGCACTTGCAGCCAAAAGAATACCCGCAAAGGCATCGGTGCGAGAAAGAGGAATAGGGGCTCCTCCGCCCGTTTCAAAAATGTTGTCGAGAAGCCCCATGTAAATACCCCGTTAGGTTACTTCAAAAGTTCGGTCAATTTGTCTTTGATCGAATCGGCCCAAATCTTGTAGCCTTTCTCCGAAAGGTGCAACAAATCGGGCATCACATCTTTGGGAAGCCCGCCATCCTTATCAAGGAATTTTTCGCTGATGTCGAGGAAGAAGACCTTCTTACCGTCGTCGTACTTCTTGATGAGATCGTTAATTTCCCACGTCTTTTTATTGTTGCCCGCCTTGGTTTGTTCTTTGGTAGCACCTGTTGCCCCTTTCTCAAGGGTTACCCCTGTTGCTCGCGGGAAGACCCCAAGAAGCAATACTTTGGCATCGGGTTTTTGCTTGGCGAATTCATCAAGGATTGCTTTCACACCCTGAGCAATATCTTCCGAGGTGTTTGAGCCAGTATTGTTCGTGCCAATCATCATCACGATAACTTTGGGTTTGATCCCTTCAAGTTCTTTACCCGCAGTGATGCGCCACAGAACATGCTCGGTACGGTCACCACCGATGCCGAAGTTAGCTGGTTTCAGTTTGCCGTAACTGTCGGCCCAAACCTTTGCTCCCGACCCGCCCCAACCTTGCGTGATCGAATCACCAATAAACAGAAGGTCCACGTCGCCTTTCTTAGCGATCTCAAGAAATTTCTCGTGAAGGGCTTCAGGACCTTTGCCCTCACGTTTGATTGCGGTCGCGGGAACTGGTAATTTCTTGTCTTGCGCGACAAGGGTCAGCATGGTGAGAAGAACTCCACATGCACTTAAACGAATGATGCTCATAGGTAACTCCAGAGCGAAGTAGGAGGGATTTTTGAATGGGAGACCGAAACGTCTCCGAAGAGAAATTGTCAAAACCAACGGGTGCGAGTCAAGGGGCAAGGCGAATTTCTGGACAGGGTTTGTCGTCTAAAGAACGCGGAGTAGGCGACATGTTTCATCATAGGTTGCTTCTAATTCCAAAGGAACACAGAAGTTTTCCGCCAACCAGAGTGGGAGAGTTGGGAGGGGTTGCCCAATTTGCAACACATGCGACCACGTTTCCAAAATATGCTTATCATTACGTTCAATCCACCGACAACTGACTGCATAAATACCATCCTCGTTATCCTCGAAATGTGGATCTTTTTGACCAACAAGATCAAGGAGTTCCAGATAAAGATTGGATCGGCGTGAGGTCACAGTATCCACGACCACTACGGAAACCCCTCTGCCCAGAAAAGCTTCACACTTACCGACGAAATTCCTACGTCGGTTTGGATTCTTCTTGTTAGAAGGACTCACGATTTCGATTGCTGCAACCAATTTACGCCCTTGTTCTTCATCAAAAACACAAATCTCAAAATCGTCGCTGGTTTGGAGTTCTGTTTCAACAGCGAGAGTCGGTGCGGATGCTTCTCAGTTATATCCGTTTGAGTTTTGGGGTTGAGTTTCTGGGTTCTCGTTCTCAAAAGTCCCAACAACTATTTCAAGCGATCCGCCGATGTGGATTTGTGGCAAAGCTATAAAATTTGGTGGAAGGATACGGTCGAGTTGTCGGTGGATCGACGCTATCCAAGTTGAGTGTGTTGTGTCCCAAGCAATTTTTTTGGAGACGGGTGGGTGAAAGTGGTCGTGTAGTGGCATGCCAATCTCCTTATGTAGTGCAAATTATACACCCACTCTGGGACAACCCCAATCTGGAAAATCTTTAGCGAACTTGTTTGACTTCGGGAAAAAAGGTTTTGAACAACCGTCAAAACTAGGGGATCAGAATTTTTTTACCCATCTTCTCCAAAATCCCTTTGACAGTGGAACTTAGGGTGATTATTCTAAATTTAGGACTGCCCAAATACCCTAAGTTCTCACAAGTGTTGGTCGGTCACGGTAGCTCCCCCGTTTTGGGAGCCACGGAGGTCATCCAGATGTACAGCGTTGTTATGCTTGCGGCCATGAGTGCCGCACCCGAAACCCCTGAATTCTTTGGGTTATTCGGTCGTTGCTTTGGCGGTCGCACCGTTGTTTACGGTTGCGGCGGATGTTATGGTTGTAGCGGTTGCTATGGATACCGTACATCTTGCTTTGGTTGCGGTGGGTGCTGGGGCACAACCGTTACTTACAGCTACGGTTGCAGTGGTTGTGGTGGCTGGGGTTGCACAGGTTATAGCGTTGGTTGCACAGGTTGCTGGGGTTACGCTCCGGTCGGTTGCACAGGTGTTGGCTGCTACGGCGCTGGTGTTCCCGTTGGTTGCTACGGGGGATATGTCACCGGCACAACCGTTGGCACATCGAGTTACGTTACCGGTGGCACAGTTTCGGGTTACGAATATGCCGCACCCGTAACAACTCCTGCAACGAGCACCAGCTTTGGCGATGAATCTCGTGTTCCCGCTACCAAAGCCTCAGTCGTTGTTCGTCTTCCGGAAAACGCGAAGTTGACCGCTGACGGCACCGCAACCAACCTCGCTGGCGCAGAACGCAAGTTCTTCACACCTGATCTGCAAACCGGTAAAGACTACCAATACACCCTCACCGCCGAATTCGTTCGCGATGGTAAGATGGTCACCGAAAGCAAGAAAGTCGTTGTTCGTGCTGGCGTTCAAACCGTTGTCGATTTCAACGGCGAAGACAAGGCCAGCAGCGCCGTTGCTGTCGTTCTTCCTGAAAAAGCTCGCTTGTTCGTTGACGACCAAATCACCACCGCTCGTGGTGGCAAACACGAATTCCGCACACCGGAACTCACCAAGGGTAAGACCTTCACCTACACCTTCCGCGCTGAAGTTGTCCGTGATGGCAAAACCGAAACCCAAACCCAACGAGTCGTCTTCAAAGCTGGCGAACCCGTTAGCGTTGACTTCTCCGACGTGGGCGTCGTGAAAGTCGCAACGAAATAGTTGGTAGTTGATGGTTGACGGTGAGAGCCAAAATCCTTCAACAGGACGCCCTAAGAATCCCATTTCAGATCAGAAATCGTCTTGTTTTTCACTGTCAACTCTCCGCTCTTTCTTATTTGTGTGCTTGAAATATCTTCTCGAAAGTCTTCCTCACTCAGAAATGTGAACAGATCCGAGTATCGTTCGGGGAGATTCAGATTTTCGCCCGTTTGAAAAACACCTTCTAGGGTTCTTCCGAAAAGCAAAAAAGATCCTCCGAGGGTGCGGATTTCCTCAAGGGCGTTGTCCCGTCGGGTCGGATCGTGTTGGTAATATCTAGGGTCGATTATTCTCAAAGCGGTGTCGGCTCCGATTACAAAACAACATTGGGGGAATAGCCTTGCTTTCTCGATGAAGGTCGGGGCGACCGTGAGGTACAACCCTGCCCTTTCTCGAAATTGCGTTGCCCTCGCTTCGATGACTTCACGTGTGAGCATCGGCTTATCGACATTCGCAATCGAGATTTCAAAATCGACCCCGATACCGAACCTTTGTTGGGCAAGCTCTGCCATGCGGGTATGCCCCACATGCAACGGGTTAAACGAACCTGCGAGTAAGTAGCGTGGTCCCTTTCCTGAAGTGTGGAATTGTCCTTCGGGCGATTGATAAACCCACGAAACGACCCCCGAAAGGAGTTCCTCAAAGGGGTTGGGGGGAATCGATAAACTTGAACAACTCTGCAAGGATTTCTCCGCTACTCACTTGTAACTCTGGACAGGGAGATGCTACAATAGAGAAATGTTAGCCGGCGTGTTGGGTTCTCCCACCACGCCGGTCTTCCTTTTTGTATCGGTTGGAAACGATGGAAGAACTATCGCATCGATTTTTGAAGGAGTTACTCGAAACTCCGAGTCCGTCGGGCTACGAACGCCCGATTCAGGATGTCGTGCGCCGATGGGCTACCCCTTTGGCAAACGAAGTCCGCACGGACCTTCATGGCAACGTCATTGCTCGGCTCGACCCGACGGAATCTCTGGGCGAAAAAACACCCAAGATTCTCCTTGCAGGTCACTGCGATCAGATCGGCCTCATGGTTCAGCATATTGATGGCGAAGGTTACCTCTACGTTCAACCGATTGGCGGTTGGGATGTGCAAATCCTGATCGGGCAACATTTGACCGTGTGGACGCAATCGGGACCGATTCCCGGAGTGATTTCACGCAAAGCCCCTCACTTACTGACCAACGAAGAACGTAACAAGGTTCCGCAGTTCCAAGACCTTTGGCTTGATATCGGTGCCAAAGATCGTGCCGATGCCGAAACCCTTGTCCAGCACGGCGATCCAGTCACGATTACGCTCGGTTATCGCCCGTTACGAAACGGAATGGCATCGTCCCCTGCTATGGATGACAAAGTCGGCCTTTGGGTCGCAATGGAAGCCTTGCGACTTCTGACCAACCCAAACCTCCGACGCGAAGCAACTGTTTATTCTGTCTCCACTGTGCAGGAAGAGATCGGCTTACGGGGTGCCACAACAAGTACCTACGGGGTGAACCCGACGATAGGTATTGCTATCGATGTTTGTCATGCAACGGATACCCCCGGCAACGACAAGAAACAACTCGGGGAAGTGAAACTCGGAGCGGGACCGGTTCTTTTCCGAGGACCGAATATCAACCCGCATGTGTTAGAAAAGCTCATTGAAGCGGGTAAGCGTATCGATGTCCCTTTCCAAGTGCGAGGGGTTCCGCGTGCAACGGGTACGGATGCCAATGCCATTCAGCTTTCGCGTGCAGGCGTTGCAACGGCATTGATTGGGATTCCTAACCGATATATGCACAGTCCGGTTGAGGTTGTTCACCTCGACGATTTGAACAATGCTGCAAAGTTGTTGGCCGAGTTTTGCGCCAGTGTCTCTTCAAGCGACGACTGGATACCCTAAGCCAATTTCTGGCAACTACCAAACCATCTGGATTGACGAATTTAACTGCCCACAAAGACGAAGGAGGCTTTATTATGGCCGAAGAAAGAGTACCGATGACACGCGAAGGTTACGACAAGCTCAAAGCCGACCTTGCGTACCTCAACGATGTCAAAATGATTGAGATTACCAAGCGTGTTGCCGCCGCCCGCGACCTCGGCGACCTCAGCGAGAACGCCGAGTATCATGCTGCCCGTGAGGATCAAGGGCAACTCCAAGCCAAGATCGACGAGCTACGCGACCGCCTCGGACGGGCCAAAATCATCGATCCGGCAACCCTTCCCAAAGATATTGTGACGATGGGTTCTAAAGTGACCGTGATCGATCTCGAATACGACGACGAAGAAATCTTTACCCTCGTTGGCGAAGGGGAAGACGATGCCGATAACAACAAAATTCTCACCACAAGCCCTATCGGTAAAGGTCTGATGGGAAGTAAGGTCGGCGAGAAAGTCGAAATCGAAGTTCCCAAAGGAACGATCAAATTCAAGATTATCAAGATCGAATCGACGTTGGTGTAAACTAATATCTTTACTTTCTCGAACCGATAACCCTCGACAAAAGGTTTAGAAAACAGGTGAAAAATGGTTCCAACACTCGAACAACTCGGAATCGACAAACTCACAACGGCTGAACGGTTTGCTCTTGCCCAAACTTTGTGGGATAGCGTTCAAGAATCACTCCAAGAAACGGAACTTGCACCAGAGATCAAATCCGAACTCGACCGCCGTTTGGAACGAGCCGACGCGAACCCAGAAGCCGGCAAGTCTTGGGAAGAAGTTCTTGCTGAAGCCCGTGCGAGATGGAAAAAATGAGCCTCCCGATAATCTTCGACCCCGACGCCCAAACTGAGTTTGATTCGGGGTACGACTATTATGAATCCCGAAAATCAGGACTTGGCGATACATTTGCAGAGGCAGTTGATCAAATTATCTCTCGAATCAGTGATCAGATCGTTTCATACCCTTTCGTCTATAGAACGGTCCGAAAAGCAATCGTGCGAGGCTTCCCGTACTGCGTCTACTATCGAGAAGAGCCTTCTCGAATTTTGATTGTCTCGGTTTTCCACACAAGTCGAGACCCAAGCATTTGGCAAACCCGATCTGATGAGATCGAGTGAACGCTTGGAACGTTTTTCTCTCCTCTTCCCCTTCTGCTCCCCTTTGCTACAAAATGGCTACGCCAGTTTTTTGGAGCTTCCTCTCATGCGATACTTTGCCTTACTCATTCCTTTGATATTCGTTTCGTTATCCCGTGCAGCTGACCGGCCTAATATCATCGTGATGATGACCGATGACCAACGGGCCGATGCTCTTTCGTGTGTTGGGAACAAGATTCTCAAAACGCCGAATATCGACCGCATTGGCAAGGAAGGGGCGATCTGCCAGAATATGTTCGTCACCAATGCCCTTTGCGCACCGAGTCGCGCCACACTGATGACGGGACTTTATTCACATGCTCACGGCGTGAAGGATAACTCCGGCGGGCGACCTGATGTGGCAGCGAGCATCCCTTTCGTGTCGGACATTCTGCAAAAGGAAGGTTACGAGGTTGCGTTCTGTGGTAAGTCGCACCAGAAAAGTGCTTTTCGTGATCGCAAGTGGGATTATTACTTCGGCTACAAGGATCAGGGGAATTATCTCAAACCCGTGATTGCCGAAGGGACGGACGGCAAAGATATGCCCTACACGGGTTGGATGGACGATGTGGTTGCAGAGAAAGCGATTGAATGGGTCAAGAAGAAACGCGAGAAACCTTTCTGCCTGTTCTTGTTTTTCAAATCGCCGCACCGCTCTTGGGTTCGAGCCCCGCGCCATGCCGATCTCTTCAAAGGGATCGAGATAATGAAACCACCGCTTTGGGATGCAGATCGCACGGCGAAGCCCTCGGCATTCTCGAAGGCCGATAACAAAATTGGTGACGCACAGGACGTGAAGACTTACGAAAAATTCATTACCGACTATTACTCAACAATCACTGGGGTAGACGAGAATGTCGGGAAGCTGCTCGACGCACTCAAGACAATGAACCAACTCGATAATACCGCCATCCTCTACACTTCGGATAACGGCTTTTTCGCAGGGGAATGGCAAGCCTACGACAAGCGATTTATGCACGAAGTTTCTATCCGTGTACCCATGCTTGTCCGTTACCCGAAGCTCGTCAAGGCAGGTTCCACTCCCAAAGAAATGATTATTAACATCGACATCGCCCCGACGTTACTCGATCTTGCAGGGGTCAAAGAAACCCCCAAAATGCACGGCAAAAGTTTTGTTCCGGTCTTGAAGGGCGAAGCCAAAGAATGGCGTAAAGATTGGCTCTATTCCTACTACGAGTTCCCCGGCCCACACAGCGTCCCCAAGAACCGAGGCGTTCGTACCGAGAGTTGGAAGCTCATCCACTACTACAAGCAAACACCCGAAGAGTTTGAACTATACAACCTCGAAAAAGACCCACAAGAGACCACCAACCTCTACGGCAAACCCGAACACGCCGAGATAACCAAGAAGCTCAAAGAACGCTTGAAAGAGTTGCAAAAAGAGGTCAACGAACCGGATTGATATTTGGGAGTTGGTACACATCAAAACAAAAAGAGCACCCGTATCGGGTGCTCTTTTTTTGGGCGGGGTTGATTATGTGAGTGGTTACACTTTCTGAAGTTCGTTCACCGTTGCGACGATAGTTTCCTTGCTCGATTCGCTGATCGAGGGGTTCTCGTTGCTGACCGGTTCTTTTTCTCGGCTCTTGGCTAAAGCACGCCCTTCGACCAAAGTCACGATTTGCCCATCTTGGACGATTTTGCCGTGTTGGTTCAGGATCGTTCGATCCCAAACGATCTCGGCCCGACGCCCTCGCCCTCGCGGGGTAACCGAGAAGACTCGCGTTTTGAGGTGCAAGGTATCGCCGATGAATACGGGTTCCCGCATGTTCCATTCCTTCACTTGGTAGAAAGCAATGGTTCGCATGGGAGGACAGTTCAGACTTAACCCTGACGCAATCGAGAACACCAAAAGCCCGTGAGCGATGGGTCGGCGGAAGGGTGTGGTTTTGGCAAATTCGTGGTCCATGTGAATAGAGTTGAAGTCACCGCTGACCCCCGCAAAATTCACGATGTCGGTTTCGGTGACGGTTCGCCCGCCCGATAACCATTCCTGTCCTACGACGACATCGTCGAAGAAAAGGTGCATTGAAGAAAAAGACATTGTAAAACACTCGATATCAAAGTTATGACGATCTCGAAAAAAAGCATCCGAGACCGGTAGGGTCAGCCAAGATTCGCCACACTTACGGGGAGTTAGGAAAAAGCGGACTAGGTTTTCTTTCGGACGAATTGGGATCAATCCCAACGTAAACCGCCTCTGCTTCGGTGACAGGAATTTCCGCTTGATCGCGTTCTGCAATGACTGCAATCTTGATCGTTATCGAAGTTCGACCGACCCGTTCCACCGTAGTTGTGAAACGGACCACATCACCAACGAGAACCGGTTGCTTGAATTCAACCCGGTTCATGGCAACGGTTACGAACTTAATACGGACATCCCCTCCTCCTCGGACCACTGCTCGATGGGCAGCAATTGCGCCCGCCGAGTCGATGTGGCTAAGGATCACTCCTCCAAAAATCGTTCCATGCGGATTCGTGTCACGCGGCATCATCACAACTTGAATAGCGGTGTATGGTTCCGACACAAATCCTCCTCATGGTATATCTTTCTACTCTATCCCCCTTCATCAGGGATTCAAAGAGTCTAGGCGGGAAACTGGATAAAAAAGCCAAATTCGTTGCGTACAGATTTTTCACTTCTTCGTACAAATGGCCTAATCCTCCTTTTCGTTGAGGTCTTTGGAGATTACCTATGCCACCCAATCGTGGGCGTCGCCTTACCCTTTCTCCCCAACGCCGTTGGATTACCGATCTTCTCCACGCCAGTCGTGATATTCCCTTTGTCACGTTTGAACGCGAGATGAACCTTTCTTCGTTGGTCACACTTCGGCAGCAACTCCACACGCGACCCGGTTGGGTAGCGATCTTCACCAAAGCCTATGCGAAGATTGCACTCAAGATGCCCGAACTGCGACGTACTTACTTGAAATCCCTTTGGCCCGTTTTGTACGAACATCCTTCGAGCGTGGCATCGATTGCTATCGAGCGGGATTACCTCGGCGAAAGTGGGGTTTTTCCGACCCCAATCAAAAGCCCGGAAACGATGCCTTTGATGGAAATCGAAAACCGGTTGCAAGAACGTAAAAAAGGGGAGATCAAACAATTTGGCGAATATCGGAGGCTCATCCGCAACACTCGTTGGCCGAGGTTTGTGCGACGGGTACTTTGGTGGGGGCTACTCAACCTCAGTGGCCCTGCCCGCGCCCGTTATGTGGGGACGTTTGGCATTTCGGTCACGGCATCAATGGGAGCTTCTGCACTCGGGTTAATCGCACCCATGACGACGATTCTTTGCTATTCGCCGTTCGATTCTGAAGGAAAAATACGAGTGCGACTCACCTTCGATCATCGCGTTTTAGATGGCGCCCCTGTTGCAAGGGCTTTGGCCGAACTCGAACAAGAATTATTAGGGGGGATCCGTGACGAATTATTGGGATTAGCAAACGCGACGGGTTAAAGCGATTGTGCTTGCAAGACTTCGTAACACCCCTAGTTCAACCGACTTTGACAAACGGAATCTGTCGATCAAAATGGGCGAATGTTCGATCTTGTTGAAGGTCGATTCAGAAGTTCGCTCTTTTGAAGGGTTACAGTTATGAGTCAAGCTACAATTACTCCCTACCTGATGTTTGGTGGGCGTTGCGAAGAGGCGTTGGCGTTCTACCAAAAGGCGGTGGATGCCAAAGTCGAAATGGTGATGAAGTTCAACGAAAGCCCCGAACCTGCACCGGAAGGAATGCTCGCACCAGGCTTTGAAAATAAAGTGATGCACACCAGCTTCAAAATCAACGGGGCAACAGTCATGGCCTCGGACGGTTGCGCCCCCGGCGGTGATTTTCAAGGGTTCCAGTTAGCCCTCGCGGTGAAAACCGAAGCCGAAGCCGACCAAGCCTTCAACGCACTCGCCGACGGGGGAACCGTAACCATGCCTCTCACCCCAACCTTCTGGTCGCCCAAATACGGAATGCTCAAAGACCGTTTCGGCATCGAATGGATGGTCATGGTCGAATCACCAATGGCCTAAGTTGGTGGAATCGCCCCTCTCCATTCGCCGTTGAACATGGTGTAGCGGGTTTGTCCAACCCCTTTTGCAAAGAGTAATCTATCAGGGGTTTTGAAACCTTTTGGGAGCGAAAGGGCAACGAAGTCGGCCCATTTCCCCACTTCTAATGAACCACAATCCTTTTCAATACCCATCGCCGCTGCACCTTGATACGTTCCACTACCGAGAAAGTGGTAGTGATGAAATTCCGTTCCGAACTGGCGGGCTGCAAACTGCATTTCCGCAAAAAGGTCAAGGTCGGGACTCGAGGCCCGCGAATCGGTTCCGAGGCAGACATTCAAACCACCAAAATCGTAACGTCCCATCGGGTAAGGCTCGCGGTTGAACATCGCATAAGTTCGCGGGCAATAGACCACGTTCTGCCCTTTCTCAAAAGTGAATTTCTTTGGGACGTGATTGACGTGAACAAGCAGTTTCTTCGATGAGGTCGTTACCCGTTCCTGTACTTCGTCGAAGGAATTGGCAAGCCCGTCAGGATGCCACACCCCTAACGTCTTGAGGAAATCGACAAACTCCCCTTCTCGATTTTCGAGTAACTTCTGCTCTTCGGGCGATTCGGCAAAATGGATCGCCAACGGGACACCGGCAGCGCCTGCCCGTTTGAGTAACTCCTTGTGCGTGCTATATGGCGCATGGGGACTGATCCCACGCACGGCATTTCCACTGGGAGGGAGTTGCAACCATTTTTGGCAAGCATCCCAAATCTCGTCGATCTTCGCGGGGTTCAAGCCGAGTATCTCGTTGCATACGACAGAGCGTATCGGAGCATCTTTAAGAATATCGTAACTGGCTCCGCCGACCGAAATATCGCAGAGGGCCGTGACCCCGTATCGCATCGACTCTTCGAGACCGGCTTGAATAGCGGCTTGCGTTTGTTCCGGCGTTGTTTGGCGACGTTGAGAAATCACTTGCAAAAGCCATTTGGGAAGCGAGGCAACCTCGTCATCTTCGGAATCGAAGGTTACAGGGATAAGCGGAACGTGCGAAAGGTCAAGATGCGTGTGAGCGTTCACCAGTCCGGGGATGATGGCAAAATTACCCAGATCAAGATCGGCCCCTGACGAGCTTTTGGATATTTCGGCAATGCGATTCCCTTCCACGACAATCGAACCCGATTCGATAGGCACCGAAGTGACAGGGTAAATCCAACGGGCAGCAATACGTAGAGACATGAGGGTGAGAACTTTCTTGCTTGGGAAATACCGTAAATTCTTGATACTCCGGTCGCTAACGCTCCCGGCTCGTGGTCTTTGCGGTTTCGGTAATCTTTGGGTAAAAACGGTAAAGGCCACGAGCCCCGAACGTTAGTGAGGGGAGTTTACCACGCTCAACAACCGATTCCGTTGGAATATCATTCCAAATGTCTTACTGCTTCTTCGGTTCAGGGTCGGTCTTGAGTGGGGCGGGTGGGGGATCGAATGCGAATCGCAGGGTTTCGGGCGCAACGGTGATCGACTTATTCACTGCGGTAAATCCCGTTCCGGTGATTTCAACCGAGTAGGTTCCGGGGGCTACGACAAACCGAGAAGCTCCCTGAAGGGGAGCTTCTCGAACAACTTTCCCTTCCGAATTCTTGAGCTTCACGACGGTTCCGAACCCGTGACATTTACCCGGCGGCACAATCGTTACGCCTAGCCCTTTGCCGACAAGCTCTTTGTTTCCGAATAGCACGGCAGTGTCTTGGTTTTCGTTGACCATGACCACATCGAGTTTGCCGTCGTTGTTCAAATCGCCCGTCACCAGTGCTGAGGTGTTATAAATCTTGTCCTGAATACCGAGGTCTGCTGTTGCATCGGTAAAGGTCCCGTCGGCGTTGTTGCGTAAGAAACGATTACCCGCACGATAACGCCCCACGAACAGACAGGGCTTATTGTTATTATCGAAATCTCCGAAGGCTACCGATGTTATTGTTCCGTTGACCTTTGCGAGGTCGCCCGATTTAGCAGTCACATCTTCAAATTTTCCGCCGACATTCTTGTAGAGCTTCACACTCGAACCTTGCGGAATCACTAAATCGATTTTGCCATCGCCGTCGAAGTCACCGAGAGCAGGTAGACCTTTGGAAGGATCGAAATTCAAACCACTATCCGCGACTTTCTCGAACTTCGCGCCGGTGTTTTTCAGAATCACACCCGTACTGGCACCCAAGAGAAGATCGGTTTTGCCGTCACCATCAACGTCAACAAGCTCGATCCACTTGGCTTGCAAATCGTCCGAAAGTCCCATTGAGGTCGTAACATCTTTGAACCAACCAGTCGTGTTGACTTTCGGTTCACCTGCCTTGAAATAATAGGCCCAATCACCTCCCCCTTGCGTGACCTTCAAAAGGAGAATGTTTTTCCCTTTTTGCAGGTTCAAAATGAGATGATGTTGGTCGGGGGTGCAAGCTCGCCCCGTATTCTCGGCAAGCAGTTTCTCGCCGTTGGCGAACACAAGTAACCCGTCATCGCTCCCCAGAGAAATCGGGAGTTCGGTTGAATCGCTACAGGTAATTTCACGGGCAAGATAAACACTGGCATCGGTGTTAAGTTCCCCTTTGCCAAAGATCGCAAGGTTGTTGATCGCCCCATCTTTGAAGTTACCTTTCTTCCAACCGACCTGCCCTTCCTTGCCTGCGTAGGTCTTAGTGAAATCGACTTCCTTTTCAGGAACGAATGCCTTGTCGAAGTTATTGGGGAAAGCTCCGCAATACATCCAATCGCCCATGACAGGAGCAATCACTTTGGTGGCAGCGTCGGTGGGTCGTTCATTCTTGTAGATTTTGATGCCACCGAATTGGGTTGCACAAACGATATCGGGTTTGCCATCGCCGTCCACATCAAGGAATTGGGCTGCGCTCGTGACTGCGTTTTGGGCTTCGCGTGGTAGAGTTGTTGAATCGTCGCGGAATGTCCCGCCCCCTTGATTCGAGAACAAACGTAAACCTTGATTGGTTGCGAGTAAAACATCTGGCTTGCCGTTGCCATCGAAATCACCCCACGCAATGCTATTCGCACCTCCGCGAAGATTCGGCAACCCGGCTTCGGGGAAGGAATCCCCCTGATTAAGGAACAAGCCGACTTTAGAATGACTAATGGCGTAGATATCGGGTTTATTGTCCCCGTCGATATCGATCAGACCCGTTTGTTTTCCTGTTGGTCCGAGTGTCGCAAGTGGCCCAATCTGTTGAAAGCCCGGCACGCCTGTTAAAGCTCGAACGTCCTCGGCACCCCAACCGGCAAAATCGCGTTTGAAATCGTACGCCCCACCCTTCATGCTGGTTTTCATACGAGCAATCCGAGCGGTTTTATTGACGTTCTTGACCTTGTCGTCTTCCATTGCTGGAACCAAAATTTCTTTGCCTTCGTTGAGGGCTTTTATCATACCGGGGAGCTTACTCACTTTTCCGCAGAAGCTGCGTAAAAGGTAGGGTTCGCCGTGCGTCATACCGTAGAGGTCATCGCCGTTTTTGTAGATTTGGTACCAATAGTTATCGATACACATTTCGCAAGCGGTGCCTTGTGCAAAAAACATTCCGAGCTTGCCGACCTCAGCCCAATCGAGAACGACCTTGATCCCCTTTTCGTGCAACTCGCCCGCAATCAAGTGACGTGCAGTTTGCGTGGGAAACTTACCCTTAATATCTTCGACCTTCTCGAAGACGACAAGCTTATTGGCTTTATCAACCCGTGTGACTCGCATGAGCGTAATCATGTCGGATTCTTTAACCACCTCAGCAAGGGTATAGGCTTTCTCGACGTGTGCAGGTGCTTCAGGAACCGCCATGAAACCAATAAAGGTCAACACCGCAGCTAAAATCAAAAAGCGAACAACCGTGAGTCTGCTCATGGTGTGTCTCTCTAGGGGGGAATCGTGTACCTTCCAATTTACCAAGAGGGGGTCAAAAATACCAACGAAAATTTCTGGCTCTTGACCTTTCGCCGAAACGCTCTACCTTTGTTCACATGCAACTCGCTTTTGCGAATTCCGTTGCCGAATGTGACACCCTTCTCGTTCGAGTGGCGGTGAATACCCCTGTTTCGATTCTTATTAGCCAGCTTATTATTAGCACCTCTTTGAGGGTGTCTCAGAACTTGTAAGCTCGCAAAAAACGTGACCACAAGCTCCAAAAGACACCCGATGATCGGGTGTCTTTTTTTTTGGCTTGCGGTCTTTACTTGGAGTGACCGATGTTGAAAGATTTTACTCAAACCGACATGCCCCACCCGATGAGTGCAAGCACGCACGATAAGGGTTTAATGGCCCTTGATGTGCAAATGCAAAGTCCGTCGGCATTGTTGAGCATTCTTTCGATTTTGGCACGGCTTGGGTGCGACCTTTTGCAAATGCGTTCGCATGTGACCCAAGCCAATTTCCTTTTACGCCCACCAACACACCTACGGCATCGGGTCGTTCCGTGTGTGAATGAATTGATCGAAGTGCTACGGGTCCAAGAAACCGAATCTGCCCAAAATTGGTGGACTCTGTAAACTGTTTTCGTGGCCCATTATTTTGAAAGTAAGTAGGCGTTTTGGTATCGCTATCAACTCCGGTCGCTAACGCTCCCGGCTCGTGGTCTTTCCGGTTTCGATAATCTTTGGGCAAACACCAATAAGGTCACGAGCCGGGAGCGTTAGCAACCGGAGAAAACACCAAATCTAAATCCTGTATAAGCCTAACTCTCCGAGGTGCCGTGTGACTGAACCTAAAAATATCGTCCTTTCGCAATCGCAGATTCGTTCGACCGTTGCAGACGTTGTTGCCAAGCAACCCGTCTCCGATTTGCACACGCACCTTTACCCGCCCACGTTTGGGACACCCGTTGCGAATCGGACAACCCCTATCGATGCCGATGGCCTGATGCTCTGGGGGGTCGATGAACTGGTTACCTATCACTATTTGATTGCGGAGGTTTATCGCGTTGTTCCGCCGTCTAAGCTCCCGTATGAGTCGTTCTGGAAAATGACCAAATCGGAACAGGCCGACCATATTTGGAAACATCTTTTCGTCGAGCGTTCACCAATCTCGGAAGCCTGTCGGGGGGTTGTGACCACTCTCACCAAGTTGGGTCTTGATCCTTTCGTCAAAGATTTATCGTCGTTGCGGAAATGGTTTGCGGAACAAGACCCGAACGAGTACATCGACAAAGTGATGGAGCTTTCCGGCGTCGATTCGATTACGATGACCAATCCGGTTTTCGACGACAACGAACGCGAACGCTGGCTGAAAGGAATCAAGCCCGACCCCCGATTCCCTGCCGTGCTGCGTATGGATTCCTTCTTGCGTGATTGGCCTCATGCAGGGGCGAAGCTGGCTTCGTGGGGGTATCAGACAAGCGAAGATATTACCTCCAAGACTAGCGAAGAAGCCAAGCGATTTCTACGCGATTGGATTGGTCGCATGAACCCGTTGTACTTGGCATTAAGCCTTCCGCCGGAGTATCGTTACCCTGCAACCGATAACCTCAAGGGGTATGCCGCATCGCAAATTCTCGCCCAAGTTGTGATGCCTGTTTGCAGGGAGTTCGATCTCCCCTTTGCCATGATGATCGGTTCGCGTTTACGTGTGAACCCTCAACTCCGAGATGCAGGGGATATGGTCGGGCGTGCGGATGTCGAATCGGTCGTGAATATCTGCCGTGAGTTTCCGGATAATCGATTCTTCGTCACGATGCTCGCACGCGAAAACCAACACGAACTTGCGGTCGCTGCCCGAAAGTTCGGAAACCTGATGGTCTTCGGTTGTTGGTGGTTCGTCAACAACCCCTCGTTGATTGAAGAAATCACTCGAATGCGGGTCGAACTCTTGGGTACAAGTTTCATCCCCCAACACTCGGATGCTCGCATTCTCGATCAACTGGTTTATAAATGGTCGCACTCACGCCAGATCATTGCAAAGGTTCTCGCGGATAAATACGAAGACCTTTCGGCGTCGGGGTGGCCCGTCACGAAAGGGGCTATCGAAAACGACGTGCGCTTGTTACTCCGGGATAACTTCCGGAATTATGTGAAGCATTCGTAAAACGAAAAAACGCCGAGGATCGGAACGATCACCCAGCGTAAAGACGAGATGCACACCGGCATATCTCACGGTCCGTTCAAGTTAGGGGCTATAACTCGAACGGAGATGTCCATTATCTAATCTTGGTTTAACCTCGGAGGAGGTTGGCAACCAGCGAGGTCATGGCGTTGGCATTGCCCAACACGGTTGTACCAGCTTGAATTTGGGTTTGGTACTTGGTGAAGTTAGCAATTTCCTCGGCGAAGTCCGTATCTCGGATAACCGACTCAGAAGCGGTCGTGTTTTCGAGGGTGGTCTTCAGGTTGTTTGCGTTCGATTCGAGGGTGTTTTGTTGGAAAGCACCCAAGCGACCTCGGAACTTGCTCACATCGTTGATAGCAGCATCGACAACTTTCAAACCTTCGTCGGCGTTAGCGGTCGTGATTTGACCGAGGTTCGAGAAGAAGGTAGAACCACCGATACCGAGCGAAGAGGTCGTCACTTTGTCGAAGGACAACACAACCTTTTGACCAGCGTTCGCACCGACTTGGAACGACAGAGCGTTGTTAGAAACGTTGACGTTTCCTTGAGCACCCGTGACGGTTGCGAAACCGGTTGCACCTGTAGCAGCGATCGAAACCGAAAGACCTTTGGCAGCGCCCGAAGTTGCAGTGAGGGTGTTACCCGAACCGGTTGCAGCAACACCATTGAGTGTACCAACGATGTCTACGCCCGTGTCACTGATAACGCCTGTACCGAAACCGCTTGAGGTGGCTGCCGAAGCGACGTTAGAAACAACCGAGATGGCTGCAGCCGAACCGAATTGGGTCGAAAGCAAACGGGTTGCACTGGAAGCACCGTTGTTATCGGCAATGACGCCGGTTTGGTCAGTGTATTCGTTAATGCGGTCAATAACTTGAGCTTGGCTCATGCCAGCCGTCAAGTTGATTTGAACCTTGTTGATGGTCAAGGTTTCATCCGCAGCCAAAGCTGACGATTGACCGGTGAGAGCAGCAGCAACGGCTTTTTCGCCAGCCGTTCCGACGGAGACAGCGTAAGCACCAGCAACGGTGTCCACAGTGGCTCGTTGAACGGTCACGTCGGCATCGGTTGCAGAACCGCTGACGCCTGAAGAACCGTCGAGCAATTTGCGTGAGCCGAACTGCGTCGAGCTTGCAATACGATCAATGGTCGTCAGGATGTTATCAATTTCGGCTTGGTTAGCAGCAAGAGCGTTGCTGTCGTTCACGCCGGTGTTAGCCGAGTCAACCATAAGGCTACGAACCTTGGTCAACAGGGTGTTCATCTCGTTCAGTGCCCCTTCACCCGTTTGCACAACGGAGATGGCCTTGTTGGTGTTGTCAATCGCGGCTCGAAGGCCGGAGATTTGAGCACGTTGTTGTTCCGAAATCACGAGTGCGGCAGGACCGTCGGCCCCACGATTCACTTTCAAACCAGTGCTAAGACGTTCGAGCGATTTGCTCAAGCTGTTGCTGGTTTTTGAGAGACTGTTTTGTGCGTTCAACGAGGTGACGTTGTTTGCAATTGACAGTGCCATGATAAACTCCTCTGTTCCAGTGCGATAGAAAACATTTCTTCGCTACACATCCGTTTATCGATACCCCTTCACGCGATTTGCCAACTTTGCCGACTATTTTTTAGGCTCAATTTCGACGGGGAAGGAGATGTGAGTTGATAGTTGATAGTCAAAGACAGAAATCCAACAGAATCAAAAAACCCCTGTCTTCACTGTCAACTATCAACTGTCAACTATTCCACGCAAGTTTCCCTTGACTGCTTCGCTTAAATGGGGTAGGGAAAGATCAGAGTAACCTTATAGGGGTTGTTTTTCCCTCTCCGTTTGTGTCGTGTGTTTAACCCGTTTTGAATCTGGAGGGTCTCACCATGTGGTCCCCACCTATCAACCATCCGCTTCGGAAAATGTTTGCCGGTGTTACCGAGAATACTTTTTTCGTTTCTCTCGGTGTCGCCGATCCGCAGGTTGTGGATTACCTGTCGGATCTACTCGTTCGTTTCCTGCATTTCGATGCCGTCTACCGCCTCAAAGATATCGGCGGAAGACCTTTGACCGAACTGGCAGAAATGCTCCTGAAAGCCGAAGAGGTTCCGCCAGAGGGTCGCACAAAAGCCGAAATTTTACGGCATGTGGGCGATTTTACCCTCTTCTGGACAGGGCTTTTCCCCAACGAAGTGCAACGCCTGCAAACCGGCTTCGCCAAAGATGCCTTCGTGAGCTACACCCAACAAGGCAAACTCAGCTACCTTGCGGCGGCCCGTATCTTCGACCCGTCCGGCACCGATGAACACCACACGGTTCTGTTGAAGTTGAGTACGCAATTTGAACTCTGTGCTGTTGGGTTGACGAACGTGCGTCAAGAATTGATTCGGGCCGGTTCGTCGAATTAGAGTCCATGAAACGAGCGAAACATAGAAGATAGGGTAGGGAAGATTTGACTCTCCCCTCCCTCCGAACCGGACAGGTAGATTTCCCGGATCTGGCTCTCGGACTTACCAACTTACCTTCAGCTTTTTCGGTTGTTCTTCTCACAGCATTTTCTTGTTACAATTCATTCTACGCTTTCAGAACCCTTTCCTAAACCTTGACTGGAAAACCACTTACAACCCCAAAATAGGTAGTTCCTATATGTGAACTTGTCGATTTTTTTCAGTAGGTTTACTAAGCACGAGTGAGAGTAACTCCTATCAGTTGCACGTTTGCGATACACTCGAAAAGCATTTGCCACAAAACGCTAAGTGATATCCAACATTCCTGACCGTTTCGGCGGATCGTCTTCGTAAGAATGGCTTGAAACCTCGCGTCTCATTCACGTGTGCTTTTACCCATAAAGGATCGTTTATATGTCGGAGCGAACATTCCATGATGAAGTCAAAGGCACTTGGTCACCTTACGGTGTTGGCATTGATTGCCATCGCGATATGGTGTGGTGTTGCATTGTCAAAGCCGATTACCTTGCCAACACCCATAAATTCGACGTTGCGCGTACTGGCCTTGACAACATACAATAATGGCTCGAAAGCCTTATTCCATTTGAGTTTAGGAAAGTCGTGGCATTTAGTTGGGTTAGGCAGCGAAACAAATTGGGCCGCTTTTCGCTTGAGCTACTTCGGGCAAGAACGACAGTTCTCCCGATGGGACTTCCACCCATTAAACCAAACACAGTTTTCCACATCGCACTGAGCCGCGTGTGCTACTTTTCTTCCGTCACTTCAATCTTCTCACCTTTCACAGCTATACTCAACACGTTCCTTCCGTAGGTTCGGGTGTCCCATACGGCAGGGGGGAGGGAGTTGGCGATTTCCCCTTCGGTTTGCACCGAGATTGTGGATTCGTCGGGGAGCTTTTCGAGCAGGATTGTGACGAGTTGGATAAAGCGTTCGGGGTTGTTTTCTAAGTCCTCAAACGGGGGTGAGAGGAAAAGGTTCACGGGGTGTTGTGGGGGGAGCCACCTTTCGGCCCAACGATACACGTCGTTTCGGGAAACCTGCCCTTTGTCCGTGAGGGAGTATTGTTTCAAGTTCTTGTCGATGTCGCTTGCAAGTTTCGGGTCACGCTCAAGGAATAGAGCTTCGGAAGCCCCTCGGCTTAACGCTTCAAGGCCGTGAATCCCCGTTCCGGCAAAGACATCGAGAAAAGGTCGGTTTGGGATCGCATTGCCCAAAATGCTGAACAGGGCTTCGCGAACCCGTTGCGGAGTTGGGCGTAGCTCGGGGTTCACCACACAGGCGACCCGACGCCCTCGGAGTGTCCCAGCAACGACACGGATTTCGACTTTGGCTGGTTGCATGTTTTTCGGCATACGTCGTTCTTAATCAGGTGATCCTAAAATGCCATCCTACAGGTTAACCGGACAGATATTGTGACCAAAATCGTTCGGAAAATGTTTGTCAACGTAAAGATAGGGATATTGGATCGGTCTTGGCAAATACTCGTAAAAGATTGATTGTATCGGTTTAGTCAATTATCTCAAGGAGTAAATCAGATTCTCCGAGAGAACAAAAGGTTCGGCTTCGCGCCGACACCTTTTCGCGTTATACGATCATTAAGCGAGTTTGATTTTCTCTAAAAGGGATATTTTATGAAGTTCTCCCACCTTACCTTAATTGCCGGGCTTGTTGCAGGAAATGTCGCCTTTGGGCAGACATCCCCTCCCCCACCCAAAACCGAAAACCCTGCTCCCAAAATCGGGGCGCCTGCCGAAAAAACCGCAGAAGAAAAGTTCCTTGACGCTCTGCTTTTGAACTGGGAAAAGCGGATGGACCAACTCGGTTCTTTTGAAGCGAACTGCGTTAAAAGCATCAAGGACAAGAATGGCACCGATGTTTTTGAAGGGAAGGTCCAACTCATGCGACCGAACCTTGCTCGCATGGATTTAAAGCACACGAAAAACAAAGACCAGATCGAGAAGATTATTTCGGACGGGAAACACGTTTACGAATACCGTCAATTGGAAAAGAAGGTCGTTGCCCACAAGATTCCCGCAGACGATAAGGCGAAACCCGGCGAAGTCGGTGGCGGAACGATTATCGACTTCCTCTTTGGCGTAAAAGCCGAAGATATGCGGAAAAATTATTTCATCTCGTTGGGCGAACTCACGAAGGACAAGGATGGAAAGCACGCCTATGCCATGATTAACATCCTCCCCAAGCGACCCGAGGACGTGAAAGATTTCAAGAAAGCTCGTTTGGCGTTGTGGATTTCGCAAGATGAAAAATTCAAAGAGTTCGCGTACTTACCTGCCCAATTGTGGTTTCAAGGACCAGCCGAGCGTGGCGACGAAACTTTGTGGCAATTTATGATTGAAGGCAAACCGAATCTCAAAGCAGAAAGCTTCAAGCCCGATCCACTTCCGAGCAAAGAGTGGACCTTTGTGCCCCCCAAAGAGATCGCCGACCCGAAGGTAAAACCGGTTAGCGGAACCGAGAAAAAGTAGCCTTGTAAGCCAAAACAAAAAAGAGAGGGGTTCGTTACTCAAGCAGTAACGAACCCCTCCCTTTTTTCAGACGTTGCAAAAGTTGTTATTTGGGTGGTGGCGGTGGTGGTGGTGGAGCCGGTGGTTCACCCGGTTTGTTTTTGGTATCCGGAGCAGAACCGACTTTTCCGGTTCCTTTTTCGTTGTCGCAACCGACAAGGGCCACAGTGCCGGTTAGCACAAGGCTGAGAATCAAAAATCGCATGTATCACCTCAAGAAGTAAAGGTCATAAAAAAAGGCAAGTCGGAAAACCAACTTGCCGAGTTCAAGTATCCATTTGGGCGAATACGGATCAACCACCCAATGCGGAGAAGTTGTTCACAGCACCGTCCGAGGTCCCTGAAGCTTGTTGGAGTGCATACCAACGGGTGTTGTACCAACCGGTGGTGGCACCTGCGTTGGTGATAGCTCGGACCGAACCGTCGCCGAAAGCAAATTGGGTGCGACCGGGGTGTCGGCTAGAGAAAGCGTACCATTGACCGGGGGAGAGAATGTCCCAAGCGGTCGGCATAGCACCTGCACCCATCCAAGATGCGGCGAATTGACGGGTTGTGGTTGGAGAAGTTTGGGTACAGAGATAATCACCAAAGAACAAGGTGTTCGAGGTTCCGTCACCAATCGTTCCGAGGGTGGTTTGCGAGTTCAAGAAGAACGCACCACGATAGGTGTCAAAGAAGGTGTTGCCCGACTGACCCAATGCACCCGCAACGGCAACGTAGTTGGTTCGGCCGAGAGTTGGGAGGTCACCACCAAAGTAGCCACCCGTCATACCGCCCGAGTTCGTCGTGAAGTAAGCAAAAACACCCAGCGTGACAGAAGCGTAGGTTGTGTCGGAGGGACACATGAAAGTCTTGATACGGTTATTGGCTGCGGTCCATGCCCCACCCCACCACACACCGGCGGTGTTGGTTGGGGAAAGCATCGTTTGGGGAATCAAGTTTGCGATGTTGTCTTGTTCGATGTAAGGGAGCAAGTAAGCCAGCGTACCGCAGTAGCTGCTTCCATTGAAGCCGGGGGGTAAGAACCCGTTAGAGCTTTCGTAGTTGTGTGCTGCAAGTGCCAGTTGCTTGAGGTTGTTACCGCAAGTCGATTTGTTGGCAGCTTCGCGGACTTTCTGGACCGCAGGAAGCAAAAGACCGATCAGGATCGCAATAATGGCGATCACGACGAGAAGTTCGATCAGCGTAAAGCCAGATCGCTTCTTCATAAGAGTGCGAAACATCCAAGACCTCCAAACGAATGGAAAAATATAAAACACTCCCCGAACCAAATCGTTCGGGAGGGAGAGTTTTGAGGAAAATATTGTTGCGATTAGAGCGATATGGAGAGAGAATTAAACATTAAGACGCAACAACTTCTCCATTTGTAACAAGATTATTTCTCATAATCAAGAAAATTTTCGCACAAAATTCACGGAATCCAAACAAAAGTCGTCAGGATAGCAAAAACTTCGGCTTTACTCGAAGAATCAAATCGGTTATTTGCCTCAAAAATCCTTAATTAGGGGTCAAATATGAAGAATTTAACAAAGGGCGCTCTCGTTGCCCTCGGGATCGGGGTTGGTCTCGCAATCGGCTTCGCCTTCTCTTCGTCGCCCAAACCGACGTTGGCAGGAACAGCAGACCGGTCGGGCGATTACATCATCTGCACGGGAGCCGTTTGGCTGAACCAAAACGTGCCAACCGATGGTGTGTGGATGCTCGACTATCGTTCGGGGAAACTCCTCGGTACTGTGATTGACCGCAGTCGTGGAAAAATCACCGGTTGGGCGGAGGTGGACCTTGTCAAGGAATTTGAAATCGCACCCAAAGCCGACGTCCATTTTATGATGACCACTGGCCAAATTGCACAAGGTCAATCGGCCCTCTACATCGCGGAAACATCGACTGGCAAATTCGGCGTTTACACAATGGGTTCCAACGAAGGAAGCGGCCTCGTCATCCGACGCCACGACATGACCACCTTCAGGGCAGCAGCCAAATAATAGATAGTTGACAGTTGACAGTGAAAAACCACCTCAAGTCCGTAATATCACCCCGCCTGTCCCTTATTCGCGTATACGCGAATAAGGGACAGGCGGGGCTACACAAAACGCCCTATCGGGCTAAGCACTTTTGGGCCTGACGATACCAGGACATTTTGTGCCAAACCCAATATCCAAAATGATGAGGGCGATAGCCCGTCCCGTGTAGCCCCGCCTGTCCCAAGACGGATGTTTCACATCCGGCGCGTGGGGGCGGGGCGATCCTTCGGGTCTTGAGGTGGTTTTTGCCTTTCACGATAGACGATTCACGTCACACCCACACGATCCTAGGCTCCCGCAATGATAATCAACGGGCGTTTTTCTAACGTCGGTTCGGCCTTGCGGATCAGTTCTCGCACCATCCACGGGACGTTACCTTCACCAAATAGAACGAAACCGAGCGTTCCACTTAGTGGGGATTCGTCCGTCCAACCGAAGTGAATTTCGGGGGGTTTGCCGACCTTTGCCATTTCCAGTGCTACCGCAGCGAGTGTATGAGCAATCGAGGCTGCGTTTGAAATTTTCATCACAAATCGGCCTTGTTCTTGGCGAACTTGCAGCGTTGGCATTTGGTTGAACTCGCTGGCGTCGTCGAGTTCGACTTCCACAAAGATCACGAAAATATCGGGCGGAAGCCGGTGATCACGTCGAATCGCCATTTCCTTTTCTTCAAGCGAACGACGCCCCGGTCTATGCGGAACCAAGATCGAAAGCTCCATATGCCGAATCGCATCCCAAAGCAAAAGCGATTCGGGATCAGGTATCTGGAACCCCGAGAACCGAAGCTCTCGACTGCGTGCTAACCGTGAAATCAAGGATGTTATCAGAATGGTCAGAATAAAAAAACTGGCGATCTTTATGCCCGCCGGTTTCTCGATGATGTTACTCATCGTGGTGTAGATAAACACAAGAGTAATCAACGCAAATGGAATCGAGAGACGCTTGAACCATCTGCCTTGCCGAGTGCGATAAATATCGATCAGGGTCGCAACACATCCGCTTGTCATCAGCATCAAAACCCCTGTGGCGTAGGCGTCGCCTTGAGCATCAACGCTCGCATCGAATATCCACGTTACCACGACATTGATAATCGTGAAGAGTAACACCAGCGGCCTTACCGCACGCGCCCACTCTGGGGCCATCCCGTATTTGGGAAGGTATTGCGGAACAAGGTTCAACAGCCCTGCCATCGCACTCGCACCCGCAAACCACAGTATCACGATTGTGCTAATATCGTAGATGGTTCCCAGTACTTCACCACCACCCCAGACAACTTTATCGGGATCTTCGGCATGGGCTAAATAGGCAAGGGCACGGTTGTTCGCAGGAAGTTTCGGTTTCCCTTCGATCACATTGCCTTGAGCATCCACCGCTAAAATTGCATCGGGTGGAATCAAAGTACTCACCACGAACGATGAACCGAGTAATGCCACCGACATAATAAGGGCAGCCGTGAGCAAGAGCTTACGGGTATTCTTGATTCGTCCAGCCGGGTTTTCCGGTTTATCTTCGGGGTTCCCTTTGACAAGACCCATCACCGCCACACCAGTCTCAAACCCCGAAAGGCCGAGGGCAAGTTTTGGGAACAGGATCAAACAGACGGCAATCGTTGCCCACATCTCCCGCGAACTCAAAGGCGATTGTTCCAGATACCACTCCCCTGCCCTGACCCTATGCCACCACTCTGCCAACTTCTGGGGGTGTTCGATCATGTATTCCACACCAGAACCAATGACCCACAAGTTTAAGACTAAGTAAATACCGACAATCCCGACTGCAAGGCCAATCACTTCCTTAAACCCGCGCATGAAGGTAGCACCCAACAGCACAAGGAGGAACATCGTCACCAAAATGAGTTGTTTGTGACTTCCTTCGGGGTCTTTATCAAGGGGCCAGTTAGGGTTGTTAATGGCATGTTCCGCAGCATCTGCCGCAGAAAGAGTCTTCGTAATAACGAAATCGGTACCCGCAAAGCCAAGCAGGACAAGCACCAGAATTTTTCCGGGCCACCCGCTCACAAGACGGGCAAGCATCCCGATAGACCCTTGCCCCTCAAAGGATCGGCTTGCAACGTATCTGTAAACAGGGAGTGCCCCAAAGAGTGTGACCAGCACAAGCACAATGGTCGCAAGGGGAGCCAAAACCCCTGCGTTCTTCACTGCGATGGAAGGCTGATAGCCCAAAGTGCTGAAATAATCGACCCCTGTAAGACACATAACCCAGAGCCAAAAACTCTGATGATGAGGGGTAGAAGGTGATGGGGAAGGCTTGGCCGACTGATCGTTGGTAGACATTGTCCTCGTGAACCACCCGACCCCACGATCTGCGCCTTTTTCAAGGAGTGACAGCTTCGCTTGCCACCTCTAATGATGGCCTGATGCCCCTATGTATATGTACATAAGAGCACCTCTCGCGGAATCGGAATGCTGATTAAACGATAGCAGATAGGGGCGAGTAGGCAAGGGGGTAGAGGTCGTGTGACGTGGTTCGTCTATCGTGAAAGACAAAAGGCAACGGGTTGCGTGAAGTTGTGGGGTTGCCCCATACGCTCACACATCCCAACTCTCCTGTCTTTACTGACAGCTGGCAACCAACAACTAACAACTCTTGAGCAAGACTTGACTTGAGCCTAAAAATGAATTCTGTCGAGTTTTGCAAAAATAACATCGATTGACTTGACAAAATGGGGAAGATTTGACACTCTATCCCCTCGGAATTACTTTCATCACTGACCAAGGAGGGTCATCCCATGTTGAACATCACGGAAGTTAACGCACAGATTTGGCGCGCAGTTGTGGTTATGGACGAAGGTGCAGAAGCCTTGCTCGTCGTCGGTAAATCCTCAAGCTCCGTGCGAACCTCCTACCTCAAGCAACTCGAAGAACTCTATCTTCTTCTTGACGAGAACGAAAAGAACTCTATCCAAATGGTCTCGCTCCAACGCTGGGCAGGCGCACCCGATGCCGGTTGCTGGGAACACTTCTCAGAACTCAAAATCCCCGCATCTCTGCGTCCCCGCATGAAGATCGCCGCCACGATTGCTGCGTAACTCTTGCAACTGAACGGATTTTTGCAAAAATAGACGGAATGGTATTCCGTCTATTTTTTTGCTCTAACCGAGGGCATCCCATGCCAGATAGCAAGCAGGATAACGAGTGGCCCGATGAAGAGTATGTCCCTTATCTTGAAGCCGAACAAAAGTTGTATGCTTGGGTATTGATTAGGGTCGGTGGTGTCGAACCAGATGAGGCACTCCAACGTGGCAGAGCTACGTTCCACTACGAACCGATAGCAGAACGGGGGCTTATAACGCATGCCGGAGCTTGGCGGATCGCGATGGCCGACCTTTTTGGGGATCACACTCGACAACCCAAGGATTTTGGGTTAACTGCGGAGTACGACGCGGAAGTTCACCGGCTTTTCGACAGAGAGGATGCTTTGACCGAAGAACAACGGCAAGAGCTTGAACGCCGTCTCGCTGAATTAAAAGCCAATCCGAAAGCGGGTAGCAGTTGGGAGGAAGTCAAGGCACGCTTACGGGTTTGGGAGACTGGAAAAGAATGAAAGCGGTGGTCGTAGTGGCGATTTGTGGCTCTGGCAATTCTTGGAAGGTGGCCGGGCCTTCTGACCCGCCAAAACATGTACAAACTCGTGAGGTTTCGCTTGAAATTCGCGGAAATGCAACTGTTGGTTATCATTTGGTAATGACTCCATCTGGCTGTTTTACCGCAGATTATTGGTACGAGTCGGTCGCCGATGCACAGGATTCAGCAGAGGAGATTTTCGGCATCACTCGGAACGGATGGTCGTAAGTACCAAACTCGAATAGCATCTAGAAAAAGAAGACGTTAGTGCAATGATTAGGCCGGTTGCGCAAGCACCGGCGTTCGGGGTTTACCCCGCCAACCAGCTTCGCACCTTTCCCGTTCAAAACGCACACCGATGCACCTGATTTCGTATCTTACCCGTTTGACCCGTAATTCGCTGGCGGGGTAAACCCCGAACGCCGGTGCTCGCGCAACCGGCCTAATCATTGCACTAACGTCTTCTTTTCTGGGTGCGTTATTCCCCACCTCTCCCTACCTCACCGCTCCCCCATTTATCCGTATCGTTTGGCCTGTGATAAAATCTCCGCCCTGTCCGCATAGCCAGCCTACGACGCGGGCGACGTCTTCGGGGAGGCCCCATCTTTGTAAGGGGGTTTCTGCTTTGACCCGTTGTTGCCAGATTTCTCCGGCTTCTTCGCCCCATGCAGTTTTGATCCACCCCGGTGCCACGCAATTTACGCGAACCGTTGGAGCTAAACTTACTGAAAGGCTTCGAGAAAAAGCCATGACTGCGGACTTCGCCATGCTGAAAAGTTCGGGGTTGTCGCCGCTCATACCCGTTTCGGCTTGATCCCACCCCATGTTGATAATGGTTCCGGATGTGTTTCGCATTTTCTCGCCGATCAAACGCGAGAGGGCTACGGTGGCATTGATGTCTACTTCGACAAGGGCTTTCCATTTGCGTGCGTAGTCCCAATCCTTAGCCTCAGTCGTCAGAAGGTCTACCCCTGCATTATTCACGAGAATATCCAATCGCCCCCACATATTCCAAGTTTCGTTGGCAAGTCGTTCGTACTCGGTGGGGTCGGCAAGATCGGTCAGATCGATTCCGACTTTCCCCCCGAATTGGCGAAGCTCATCGGACACGGTATTGGCTTTCTCAAGGTTCCTACCGTGAATAATCACATTGGCCCCCAACGATGCTAACTCCATCGCAATCGCACGCCCAATCCCCGAAGTCGAACCGGTGACGAGAGCGTTTTTCCCTTTCAAGATGGACGATGGTTGCAGAGGTTTTGGGTAGACTCGCGGGGCATCGGCAATATCTGGTAACTCTCTCGTTAGTTGCGAGATAGGCTTTCGCAAAATCGGGTGAACCCAATTTGGGCAAATCTCGTTCAACGGAATCAAGACAAAATGACGTTCCTGCATCCGAGGATGCGGGAGAAGGGGATCGCTTTTTTCACGAATCAAATCATCGTAAAAAAGCAAATCGAGATCGAGTGTGCGAGGAGCATTCTGCACGCTTCGCTCTCGCCCAAACACTTTCTCAATCTGGAGTAACGCTGTAAGTAGCTCCTCCGGTGAAAGGTGACTCACACCCGTTGCAGTTGCATTGAGGTATGCCCCAGAGTCTTCCGGTCCGCCGACAGGGGCCGTCTCGTAATACGAAGACCACTTTTGCAGCCAAAGGCCCGGCAAGGCTCTCAGCCTTTCAATGGCTTGATCGAGGTACCGGTGACGTTCTCCTAAATTGCTTCCGAGTGCTATTGCGACAAACGCCATGAATTACCCTTTTTCGGCTTGTAGTTTTTACAAAGAATATATGATACCTTTATCGAGAGGAGCGAGAGGACCGATTGAAAGGATTCGCCGACATTTTTCGGTTGAGCAAGCACTAGAATTTGGCCCGTGTGTGGAAAGATTTTCGTGTTGTTCCGCTTAGACCTTATATTCTTTCTGGCGGTTCTTAAAGGTTTTTTCAAACAGACTGATCTTTCGGGTTATAATCCTCTCGACAGGGCGCGTGAAGATTGGTTTAATCGATTCACTTCACGCAGTTGATCTGAGTGACCTTGTAAGGAGGATCGGATGACCGATCCAACGCTTTTTGCCGTCGAATTAGGTTTATCCAAAGAAGCCGAACTACTCTTGTTGGTCGGTTCTTTGGTTGCAATCCTACTAATTGGCGCAGCTGCAATCTCTTTCCTCAATAAATGGCGGAAGAGACAACTCGATGACGACACCAGCGACGTGACCGAAAGCGTCGGCTCGTTTCGTCAGATGTATGAAAACGGCGAACTCTCGAAAGAAGAGTACGAACGGATTCTGCAAAAGACCGCAGACAACGCCAAAAAGAAATGGGGCAAGGCAGGGGCAACCCCCGAAGCACCCAAGCAAGAGATAGGGGGCACTCAGAAAATGAGCAAATTAGGGACAACCGAAATGCCCAAGCCCCCAATAGAAGGTGATCCTTCGGGATCGGGTTGAGAGTTTTTGGTCAGGATGATGGGTGACTAAACTTTTTTAGTTTCTCAGGATGGGATGTGACTTTAACAGACCAGTAGTACCTGAGAATTACATATAGAGGCGACATCGTGGCTAACAACGTAGGAAATGAAACCGGGAATCGAAAACCCGGCGGAGGAGGACCGAGCAGGAGTCGGAATGCTTACTGCTCGTTCTGCCGAAAATCACACAGGGACGTCGGACCGCTGGTCGAAGGGCCAGACAACGTCTTTATCTGTGGCGAATGTATCGAGCTTTGCTCATCGATTATCGATCAAGACAAAAAACGACGAACTTCGGGCAAATCATCGGGAAACAGTATCCCTAGCCCTCGGCAGATCAAAGAAAAACTCGACGGCTACGTTGTCGGGCAACAGCGAGCCAAGAAGGTTCTCTCTGTTGCAGTGCATAACCACTATAAGCGACTCACACTCGATAACACGACTCATAAAGATGTCGAAATCGAAAAGTCGAACATCCTGCTCATCGGCCCAACGGGTAGCGGTAAGACCCTGCTGGCACGCACACTCGCTAAGGTTCTGGATGTCCCCTTTGCCATCGGTGATGCCACGACCCTAACCGAAGCGGGCTACGTTGGCGAAGACGTGGAAAACCTGCTCCTGAAACTTCTCCACGCTGCCGACTTCGATATCGAAGCTGCCCAACGCGGGATTATCTATATCGATGAGATTGATAAGATCGCCAAGACTTCGCAGAATGTGAGCATCACCCGTGACGTTTCTGGCGAAGGGGTTCAACAAGCCCTACTCAAAATGCTCGAAGGGACAGTCGCAAACGTCCCCCCTCAAGGCGGACGTAAGCACCCTGAACAACAGTACATTCAACTGGATACCTCGAACATCCTGTTTATCTGCGGTGGAACCTTTGTCGGCTTGGAAGATATTATCTCCCGTCGCAGTGGCAAAAAGGGGATCGGCTTTGGGGCACACCACGAAGAAAAAGAAAAAGATGTGGGCGAACTTCTCTCGCAAGTCACCAGCGACGACCTTTGCGACTTCGGGATGATCCCTGAATTTGTGGGTCGCCTTCCGGTGTTAGCCCCACTCGATCCCCTCAACGTCGATGTTCTTGTGCGGATTCTCTCCGAACCTCGAAACGCATTGGTCAAACAATACCAAAAGCTCTTCGAGATGGAAGGAGCCGAACTGGTCTTTGAAACCCCCGCCCTCGAACGTATCGCTAACAAAGCGAAGGAACGCGACACAGGCGCACGCGGTCTGCGATCCATCGTCGAAGAAATCATGCTCGACGTGATGTACGAACTCCCCGAAATGCCCGAAAAAGGTCGCTA
>VYLT01000005.1_pt1 | contig 61711 bp, 51 predicted proteins | sample 5114261 | NCBI WGS metagenome assembly VYLT01 (sample SAMN12291815, study PRJNA351875) | freshwater metagenome | isolation source: freshwater lake | place: USA: Michigan, Little Long Lake | collected 2011-07-12 | reverse complement strand
CGTAAAGGCCACGAGCCGGGAGCGTTAGCGACCGGAGTTGATAGCGTAATCAACCCACTTTTCTTTTCTCCAACTCTCTACGAAAAACCAGTATAGCCCTGCCCTCGACGACCGAAGGTCGGAGTGGGGGCTGGGCGATCTTGCGTGAACACCAAACAACCTGACAATTCAAGTTGGACGTAACACTAGACAAATGCGAAGCATTCGGCTCGTGGGGGCGGGGCGATACTTCGCGGACTTACAAATAATGACACCCACGCAACCGCTTTTGCCTTTCCCGATGCTTGATGCTCGATGCTTGATGCTCACCCTCCCGATGGTTGTGGTTGGTTTGTTCGTCTCATAATAGACTATGCTTAAGCGAATTGGGACAACATCACATGATAACGAAGACGCCAAATACGCTTCTTGGCCGTTTGTGCGACGGGCCAAGCCAACGGGATTGGGAACGGTTCGTTCAATTATTTACCCCGTTATTAGAGCGGTGGTTTGTCCGGTTTGGGATACCTTCGGCCGATATCGAAGATCTTTTGCAAGAACTTTTTTCCGTTCTGGTTGTGCAATTTACGAAGTTCCAATACGACCCGAACCGGAGCTTCCGAGCCTGGCTCTTTACGATCTCCCGTCGGTTGGCCCTTTCGTGGAATCAGCGAAAAATGCGACTCGGCGAAGCTCAAGGAGGGTTAAGCGACCTTGTCGAGAAAGACCTTTTACAAGCGTTTGATGAGCAAGAGTATTCGCAATTTATTCTCGAACGGGGCTTGGCACTGGTTCAAAAAGACTTTGAAGAATCGACGTGGCAAATCTTTCGAGCAGTTGCAATCGAGGGTAAAACTGGGGCCGAAGTTGCCGAGCAATTTGGAACCACACCGAACGCCGTTTATCTCATTCGCGGACGGGTTTTAGCTCGCCTTCGCATGGAGTTGAAAGATTTTCGAGAATAATTTTCCATTTTCCTAACAGGTCGGGGGGTATTGTTCCTTACTCCCTCTTTGAGACGGTAAAAAATGGCACCTCTCAGGAGAAAAAACCAAGATGAAATTGCTATCCCCAATACCCGAAGAACGCCTGTACGATCTGCTTCTCGGAAAGGTCAGCGAACCCGAGTTCGAGCGGTTGTCGCGTGAGGTCGAAAACGATTCCCGCATTTCGAGCATCGCGATGCGAATACAAAATCAACCCGATTCCTTTCTCAGTGAACTTCGGGGCGCAAGTCCGTTAGATCGACCTGAATTCGATACGAAAGCCCAACGGGTTTTGCGTAGCCTGAGCGTGCGAAAATCTCCCGATGCTGCCATCACCTTGATGATCGACCAGACCCTGAAGAGTGAGGGGTTTGCCGAAAAGGTTGCAATCCCGAAAGAGTTGGAGCATTTCCGCATTCTCAAGAAGCTCGGCGAAGGGGGTATGGGCACGGTCTATGAGGCCCAAGATACCCGTCTGAATCGCTCGGTTGCCCTCAAGGTTCTGCGACCAGAATTGCTCTCGAAGCCCGATGCCAAACAACGGTTACTCCGAGAGGCTCGATCTGTTGCAGGGTTATCGCATGACAATATCCTGACGATTCATCACGTTGGCGAAGTGGACGGTAATATCTATTTCGTGATGCCGATTTTGGAAGGGGAGACGCTGGCAGATCGACTTAAACGAAAGCAAATCCTATCCGTGAATGAATGTACTAAATTTGGAACCCAAATTGCACAAGGTTTGAAATACGCCCACGATCAAGGGATTGTGCATCGGGATATTAAGCCTGCAAACATCTGGTTGGAAACGAAGTTGGACGACCGAATCAAAATCCTCGACTTCGGTTTGGCCCGTAAGAATCAAGGTGATGCAACGATCACAACCGACGGGACGATTGTCGGCACGCCAGCATACATGGCCCCAGAACAAACTCGCAGTGGGGCGGTCGATCCCCGTGCCGATCTCTTTAGCCTCGGTGTGATTCTCTACGAATTATCGACGGGAAAACGCCCCTTCGTTGGAGACGATACCCTATCCGTTTTGACGAGCATTGCGGTTGACGAACCTGCCGCACCTCATCGGGTGAATCCGAATATTCCGAAAAGCTATTCCGATTTGGTGATGAAGCTACTGGAGAAAAAAACGATCCACCGATTGCAGAACGCCAACGAAGTGCTTGAAGAATTGCAAGCCATCGGGTCGGTTCAACCCGTTTTGAACACCCAACAAAATCGCCTTTTCTCGAAGGGACTCACGGGAATTGCACTCGGTTTATTGTTCTCGTTCTTCGTTATTGGTTTGGGTTTCGGGGTTTACAAACTCTCGTTCGCAACCAAAGAAGGAACGATCCTTGTTGAAGCCGACGAAAACGCCGATATTCGTTTCCGCAAAGGGAAACTCGAAATCTACGACGAAGCGGGCAAGCTGGTCTACACCCTGCAAGGGAGCGAAAAAAACAAGACCCTTCCTGAAGGGAAATACCTGTTGAAGGTGATCGATGCGAAAGGCGTGGAAACGGAATCGCCCGAATTATTGGTCAAAAAAGGAGAAGAAACCAAGGTTCGCGTGCAAGTCGTTGCCGACAACAAAGAAAATCCCATTGGCAAAGGTGTCGAAACTCAAGATCGAAAGTGGGCCGAATGGGTGATTACAACGGGTGGCGGTGGTGTTGAAATTCGACGTGGCAGACGCGAAATCACCAAAGTGGAAGACCTTCCTAACGATGCCTTTGAAGTCACGGGTATCCGAATCGAAAAAAATGTTCCAGCCGAATCGTTACTCAGACTCGGCAAGGCTCCCGATTTGTTGAAGTTAGAAACGAAAGAGATGAATGATGAGTTAATCAAGGCATTTGGTGATTGCAAAAGTCTGAAAACCTTACGATGCAAGAGCGCCATCGGTTTGACCCCCAAAGGGTATGCCCTCCTCAAGAATTTCAATCAACTCGAAGTTCTGGACCTTGCCCTTGTCTCAAGTAAAAACGAGGATTATGAATTCCTGAAATCGCTGCCACAACTCAAAGTATTAAACCTAAGTGATGGCCTTGAATTAACGGATGATTGGTCCGAGAACCTGAAAAATATCAACGGTCTCGAAGAGTTTCGTATCGCACGAATACCCGTTCGAGCAGGGGCATTACAAAAAATATCGGGAATGAAATCCCTTCGGGTGGTGGTGTTTCAGAATATCGCTTTTGGTGAAGGTGAGTTTGCGAGAATTTCCGGCTTGACCGAACTCGAACAACTGAATTTAGCAAACAGTACTATTTCCGATGCCGATATGATGAATCTCCAAAAATTAACAAAACTCCGAGGACTTGACCTTTTCGGGACAAAAGTCACCGATAACGGGTTGAAAAACATTGCTGATTGCAAAGAGCTTCAAGTGCTCAACCTGAACGGGGGCATCACCGATGATGTCATTCCGATGCTCAAAGAATTCAGCAAACTCCGATCCGTTAGTTCAACGAATTTTACCAAAGATGGCGCCGAAGACCTTGCTAAAACTTTGCCCGAATGTGAGATCGAATACAACTTCGGCAAAATCACACCGGTACCAAAAAAGAAACCCGTTGAGAAACCCGTTCAAACGCAGGATCGCAAATGGGCTGAATGGGTTATCCGATCTGGTGGCGGTGGCGTCGAGATTAACGGCATTGAGAAAGAGATCACGAAGTTAGACGATCTTCCTGAAGAGTTTGAGTTAACGGGTATCCGGATCGATTACAGCATTCAGAGTTCATCGCTTCTGAAACTCGGTAAATGTCCGAACCTTGAGAAGCTCCAAACAAGGTACGCCGACGATGAGATGATTAAAGCCCTCGAAGATTGCAAATATTTGAAATGCTTCAAAACAATTAGCGCTCTCTCAATTACAACAAATGGCTATAATTTAATGAAGAAATTTAAGAGGCTCGAAGTCCTCGATCTGTATTTAATTCAAGCCAAAGATAGCGATTTTCAATTCTTGAGTGAACTCAAGCAACTGAAAATCTTGAACATGGCAGGCGCAAACGACCTTAAAGGAAAGTGGTTAGAATATCTCAAAGAAAACAAGTCACTTGAGGAATTGCGGATTACGACTTCACCCCTCGGCGAAGGGACTCTGAAAAGCATCTCAGGAATGAAATCCCTCAAGGTGTTAGTGTTGTCGAATATGCAATTCGTTCGAGGGGAGTTATCGAATATCGCAGGGTTGACCGATCTCGAATTCTTGAATCTCTCAAATACGAAACTCATTGATGAAGAAATGGTTCACCTAAAGAAACTTACCAAGCTAAAAGGGCTTGACCTTCAACAGACACAGATAACCGATGAGGGTCTCAAAAACATTGCCGATTGTAAGCAACTCGAAGTGCTGAATCTGAACGGAGTCATCACCAACGATGCGATTCCGATTCTCAAGGAATTCAAGAAACTGCGTTCGGTGAGTTTCACCAGTTTCACTAAAGAAGGTGCCGAAGAGCTTGCAAAAACTCTCCCCGGTTGCGAGATCAGCTACGACAAAGGGAAAATCTATCCCCCCTTCAAGAAAATACGCCCGTGACCCCTTTTGATTTTGGACACATTTTTTTCAAGCCAACTCCCGTTGCCAAGACCTGATCGACCAATTACATTGAACGAACCCCACAGGGGTCGTTTATTTTTATAGGGTTGTTCAGGAATCGAAAAAGAATGTTAGACGATTACACACGATACCAACAAAAAATTATCAAGGGCTTCTATCGCAACTTCGAGGCGATCCAAGTCCAAAGGCTCTCGGAGATTGTGACTGAGATATTCTTGGCCGAAAGCGAAAAGAAAAAGTCTGCCCACTGGAAGAAGGCCAAAGAAATCATGCTCAAACTCGAAGTCCCCGCAAGCCGTGTCGAACACATTGTAACGCAACAAGACCCCCAACTGATTGCAGGTCTCGTCAAAGAGCTTCTGGGGTAGGCATCTCAAGGGTATTCCCCTCATTTTGAGGAATTTTTTATGCTGAGATTGTGCCAGCAAGGGGTCTGGCATACCATTTCTTCAATCTCAAAAAATCGGTGGTGATATCGTGGCGGAAATCGATCCTAAAGCCGAACTGTACAAACGGATTGTCAGTCAAGTTCCGGACTATCGTGTCTTGGACCTGATGCAGTTGCACAATTTTTGGCCTCAAAACCAAGACCTTCCTCCCGATCCCCAGCCGGAAGTGCTTGAACGTGCCGAGATCGAGAAGGCGATTTCGGAACTTCGCAAATCTCACTCGAAGGCTCAGAATCCCGATAAAGCTCTTGCAGAAGAACGCAAACGTCGTTGGGAAGAGAGCAAGAAACGGCGTGCCGAAAAGAAAGCCGAAAAAGAACTCAAGGCCAAAGCACGACGTGAGGCGTGGACCAAAACGCAACAAACAACCATAGTCCACGCTGGTGATGGTGTGAGTGGCGGGCTACAAAATACGCAATCGGATGTCGAAAAACTTCGGGTACGCAATCTTCCGTTTCTCCACAATGCTCAAGAACTTGCCGACCTTTTCGGGATACCCCTTGCGGAATTAAAGTGGCTTACCTTTCATCGAAAAGGGGCGACCCTTGTCCATTACCATCGGTACGGTATCCCCAAGAAAACGGGTGGCACACGCCACATCTCGGCACCAAAACCGAAACTCAAAGAGCTGCAAAATGCGGTCTTGGCCCATATCCTGAACGTGTTGGAACCCGAAGCGGAAGCACATGGCTTCGTCGCTCAAAGGTCCATCGTAACAAATTCAGCCCCGCATGTCGGTAAACCCGTTGTGGTGAATCTCGATCTGAAAGATTTCTTCCCGTCGATCACGTTTCGCAGAGTCAAAGGATTGTTTGAGTCCTTTGGTTACAGCGAGCAAGTGTCAACCGTGTTGAGCTTGATTTGCACGGAACCCCCTCGGGTCGCTGCCCAAGTGAACGGTAAAATTTACCACGTTGCACTCGGCGAACGGGTGCTTCCACAAGGAGCCAGCACAAGCCCTGCCATTACGAATTTACTCTGCCGAAAGTTAGACCGTCGCCTTGCGGGGCTTGCGAAGAAACACGACTTTGCCTACACCCGTTACGCCGACGATCTGACCTTTTCGGGGAACAATCCCAACGCCGTTGGCCGTATCTTGAAAAGCGTGCGTTCGATTATTGCCAACGAAGGTTTTACCGAGCATCCGAGTAAAACGAAAGTGATGCGAAAAGCCAATCGTCAAGAGGTAACGGGTGTAGTTGTCAACGAACGCCAAACGGTCTCCCGTAAAGATGTCCGCGAACTACGAGCGATTCTCCACAACGCCAAGAAAACGGGTCTCGACGCCCAGAACCGGAGCCAACACCCCTTTTTCGCCGAGCAGCTTCGGGGCCGAATCGCCTTTATCTGCATGGTCGATCCCACACGGGGCGAACCTTTACGAAAAGCTCTGGACGAATTAGTTGGCGGATCGCAAGAGACAAACTAGAATACCCACGTTGATTTAGCTCGTTGTTTACCAACAGAACGATGTTGCGTCGTTCGAGAGATTTGTCTGGCATTCATCAGGAGGAACTCTGTTTCAGATCGGCTATTCCCCTAGAGCATCATCTAGGAGAGCCCGAGTCTGGAACAACTCCGTTGACGTAGTTTTCGGGCTCTCCTAGATGATGCTCTAGGGGGCCGATCCGTTAGAGTTCCATCCATCGAGGTTACGAAGTAAATCAACACTGAGGGGACCATCTTACGATGGTCCCCTCGTCTTTTTTAGCTGCATAGCGTAATCGAGAATGGTTATTTCATCTCAGGAACGACACCAAGAATAATATCCCAATTGGCAGCAAGTTCGCCGGTTTTGGAACCTTTGATTGCAGTGAATGGGGTTTCCACCGACTTTTGATTCTTTAAGCGAGTGTAGATGCCATCCTTTGCGTTTCCGGGATGGTCTTTCACATAAAGTTGGCTAACAAGAAGCTCCTTGCCCCCTTTCTTAATCTTCACATGGATATGCGGCGAGCGACCGGGGTAGGGAACCGGTTTGATTGTGCGGAAGTAGTATTCCCCTTTGGAACCCGTTGTAAATCGGCCGAACCCTTGAAAGTTCTTGTCGCGTTTGGCTTTGTTATCGGTTCCGCTATGCAAGTAGGCTCCGTTGTTGTCGCATTGCCAGATTTCCACGACGGCACCAGAAATCGGATTCCCCTTCATGTCCAACACTCGGCCCGTGAGATGGGTAATCTCGCCGACGGCAGGCGTGATCGTGTCGTTAATGATGAGCAAGTCGTTGTCGGTATCGAGGGGAAGTTTATCGGGGTAGAACGGCCCTTCGGTCTGCGGTTCTGTTTTGCTGAGTTCCTCTGCAAACAGCCCCGGAGTGAGGAATAAGCTGGTACTCAACGCAATTCCACTGCGGAGAATAAATCGACGGTCAGGGTTAAACGAAAACGGCCCCATAGTACGCACTCCTAAAAGAAACGGGTGATGTGTTTGGTTTATCGTAAGGAAATGGACGAAAGCTCACAGAGAAAACCAACCCCTTTACGGAACTTTTACGTTCCCAGATTTATGAGAAAAGGCCCACCCAAAAGCATTGGGCTTCTCTCGCAGTCAGAAAACATCGGAATGTAATATCATCATCGATTCAATCGACTTTTGACCTTTTTCTTTTTCGGTGAAGTTGTACGATACAAGTCAGATTCCTGACTATATTCGCCTTGTAATTATCTACCCCCCAACCAAATACTTTTCGATGCCTGACAACACTCGCCGGAATGGGAATAGTCGTCGCGATGACGACGATGACGACAAACCGAAAAAGAAACCCGCACGCCGTAACGATGACGATGAAGACGATGATGACGATGATGAAGACGAGCGTCCCAAGAAAAAAGTAACTCGGCGTGATGAAGACGATGACGATGACGACAAGCCAAAGAAAAAGGTCTCACGTCGTGACGATGAAGACGACGATGACGATAAACCTCGCAAGAGCGTATTCCAGTCGAGCCGGTCTAAAGATCGTGACAACGACGACGAGTTAGCCGAAGATTTCACACGACGCCCACCACGACGAAGGAGACGCCGCAGGCGTCGTACTGGTCGTGTGAACAGGTCGGGATCGAATGCAACCGCCGTCGTTATCGTCCCCGCGATTGGCTTAATTGTCCTGGCTTCGATCCATCTGCTGGTGGCTATTTTCGGCTTGATTGTTTCGGTTTCTGCTTTTGCCGGAGCTCCGATCATTACTCCCAGCAAAGACGAAACCGAGCTGACCAACTTTTTCAATATTATCGGGGGAGTGATCGCTCTTTTCGTCCAATCCACCATTGCCTACGGCGGTTGGCAGATGGCGCGATTGGGCAGCCATGGCATGGCCCACACAGCATGCGTTCTTTCGTGCATTCCCATATTTTGCAGTTCGTGCGGTATTCTTGGTATCCCATTTGGCATTTGGGGACTGATCGCATTGCAAACCGACACCGTCCAACGCGAAATGGGGTAGCAACGCTCGTTTTCTCAAATTCCCTTTCCAGAAAATTCGTTGCTATCACGCCCGATTCTCACTTTGCTTGGTTGACCTTTTCCAACTTCCCGTTACGTTCACATTATCGGGAGTACCTCTCCCGTTTGTAACACGTCGTGGGAATGCTCATAGGTCCTGTCGATACCGATTGCTTCTACCCACTCTCTTTGATCTTCTCTCTGTCTCTTTGCGTTCTTGTCTTCCTACTTCGGGAAAGTTGTGTATACTAATCTCACATTTCAACCGAGTGTATCACCGGAGATTGATCCATGAAATTTTTCTGGCACTTGTGCCTTGTGGGGTTGCTCTGTGCTATTCCCACACTTGCAGACGATCCGAAACCGCTCGAAAAGGTTCCGAAAGATGCTGCGTTTTTTGCTCACATCAAGATCGGAAACGTCCTCGAAACGACTTTGGTAAAAGAGCTTCTGAAACCGCTCGATCCGAAACTTCGCAATCAGCTTTTCCAAAGTGCCGATCTCGAAAAAGAGTTTGGTTTCACTTTGGCCGATCTCGAAAGTCTAACGCTCGTCCTTCCTCGCGTGGGTGGAGATGACCCAATTGAATCGGGGTATGCCGTTGTTGTGACCAAGAAAGCTATCGACAAAAAGAAACTCACTGCCAAGCTCAAACGAACTTGGGAAGGTCATAAGCATGGCTTCCCACCCGGAGTTGATCCCCCGATTCCGCTTCCGAAAATTATTTGTGGCGACATTGTTGATGGTCCACCCAAAGAAGCTCTTCCGCCGAAAAAGAAGCTCCCCGAAAATGTGCTTCCGCTCGAAATGGGTGAGTACAACATGGTCTTCGTTGGCGAACGGGAATTTATTCTTGTCAGCGATCATGCGTTAGATTCGGTTCTGAACCTCAAGGTCAAAGAGACCGGCCCGCATAACGCTTCACTCAAAAAGGCAGCCTCCAACGATTTCCTCGCCGTGATAGGGTATCACCCCTCAGCAGGCGTTGAAGAATCGATCCCGCCTGAAGCTCTACCCGAACTGAAAGACTATCTCCCCGCCATTCTGCCTGCACACGGCGAAGTAACCCTGACGATGAAAAAGGGAGTTGAACTCGAAGGAACTTGGCTTTACTCCAACGAAGAGAAAGCCAAAGAAGGTGTGCGAGCAATGAGCAAAGCTCTCGAAATGTTCCAAACCCTGATCGAAGAAGAAATTCGTCGGGGTAACCAAGAGAACTTCTTAGCGATCTTTACCAAGCTTACTCAAAAGCAGATCAAAGAGGTTAAACCGAAGGTCGATGGCAAAACCGTTCGCTTCTCGTTCAATCTACCCGTCGATGATCCCTCGAAGATGGGCAAACTCATCGGCGAAGAGATCGAGTACACCGCCCCACGCATGACCTCGCAAAATAACCTCAAGCAAATCGTGTTAGCGTTGCACAATTACCATGATTCGATGGGTTCGTTTCCATCAGGAGCTATTCTCGACAAGAAGGGGAAACCGTTACTTTCGTGGCGTGTGGCGATTCTACCCTACATCGAGCAAGAAAACCTGTATCAGCAATTCAAACTCGACGAACCGTGGGATAGCGATAACAACAAAAAGTTGATCGAGAAGATGCCGAAAATCTATCTGTTACCCAGTTCTGAAGATAAAGCGGGTCACACACGCTATCGGGTTTTCGTTGGTAAAGATGCTGTGATGGGGTTCGACAAGAAAAATATCACACTCGCAAACATTACTGATGGAACTTCCAATACCGGAGCCGTGTTCGAGTCCGCCGATGCTGTGATCTGGACCAAGCCCGACGAGATGGAATTCGATATGAAAAAGACAACCACAAAATCGCTTTACTTCGACAAACGGGGAAAGACTGTCGTGAGCTTCCTCGATGGCAGCGTTGACCTTATCGAAAAGAAAATGTTAGACAAGTGCCTGAATATCCTTGTTTGCCCCAACGATGGCGAAATCATGCCAGACCTTCGCGAACGCAAACCCGTTTTGGGTGGCGGAGACGGGTTCCCTGTCCCACCGAAAGATGCCACTCCTCCTCCTCCGAAAGAATAGAGCCTCAACCGTCAACTATTTCAAGGCTTACTCCGCCCGTTAATCCACCCTGATCGCTTGCGGAGGTCACTTCGACCGCAAGCACATTTCTTGGCAGCAGTTTGCTGGTCACTTCGATTCGTCCCGAGGTGAAGCCTTCGGCAAGGAGTTCATCATTCAAAAAGATTTTGCCGGAAGTTTGTATCCCTTCAAAGGAAAGATACAGGCGTTTGCTTTCGATATTCGTTGGCTTTCCAAACGAGCGATAATGTGTGAGCGTCCCTGAGTGGCTTACAAAACCGGCATCGGCCCAAGTACAGGGGTGAACGAAAACGAGGGCACAGTCGTCGGAAGAAATCGTCCACGGGCCACGAAGCCGGATCGAGTGAATTTCCCCCATGACCTTTCCAACCCCAAAGACGATACAACAAGAATAGTGTTATCCTATGGTTTCGAGGTGTATGATGAGTTCGCAAAAAAAGATTCGTTGGGGTATTCTCGGTGTCGCCAAAATCAACGAGCGACTCAAACCGGCATTTGCTGCTTCCAAGTCGGTCGAGTTAGTCGGTATTGCGTCGCGTGATCTTGAGAAGTCCAAGAAGGCCGCCAAAGAATTTGGTATCCCGAAAGCCTACGGGAGCTATGCCGAACTGATTGCAGACCCCGACATCGACGCAATCTATAACCCGTTGCCCAATAACCTACACGACGAATGGACCCGCAAAGCCGCTGACGCCGGTAAGCATATCCTGTGCGAGAAACCCCTTTGCCCCACCGCAACCGAAGCTGCTGCCCTTGTGGATTATTGCAAATCGAAAGGGGTTCGTTTGATGGATGGCTTTATGTGGCCCCATCATCCACGCACGCACCAGATACGGGAGCAAATCGATTCGGGGAAGATCGGGAAAGTTCTGAATGTCGTCAGTACGTTTACTTTTACGCTTGCGGACGACCCGACGAACATTCGCTTCCAAGCCGATAAAGGGGGTGGCTCGCTTCTCGATGTGGGCTGTTATTGCGTGTATGGAATCCGTTGGGCGTTCGGGGTCGAACCTGTCAAAGCCTTTGCTCGCGGGACGTTCAAATACGGGGTCGATCTGAATCTCAGTGCCATGCTTACTTTTGCAGACGGCAGAACAGCCTCATTCGATTGCGGGTTTAACCAACCCATGCGACAATGGCATGAGATCGTTGGCGAAACGGGTGTGATTCGCATTCCGAAACTCTGGGCACCCGATAAAGATGCAGAATGGTTTATCGAACGTGAGAAAGCCGATCCTGAGCGTTTTGTTGTCAAAGGCGAAGACCACATGGTCCACATGCTCGACGACTTTGCCCAAGCCATCTGGGAAAAACGCGACGCCGTGCCGACCCCCCAAGAAGCCGTGAAATCCCTCAAGGTGTTGGACGCGGTGATCGAATCCGCCCGCACTGGCAAAGAAGTTGCGATAGAGCCGATTTAGTTTACTTGGTGTGACCGGTTCCCCAGAGAAATCGGAGAACAGGCGGTACAAACCGCAAACACAAAGCCCCAAATGGTCGCTCCAAATCTGAAAATCTGCTGAAGTATTTGAAAACTCTCTATTGTCCGTGCCAAGTACCGGTTTACAATACCCGTATCTTGCCGTGAGTCTCTCCTACCTTCCATAAACTTATGTTTCCGCTTGACCGTCGTAACTTTCTGAAATCACTTGGCATCCTTTCGGGTGCAGGTCTTTTTGCCCCAAACCTCTTTGCAGAAGGGGCCAAGAAACCCCTCTTCAAAATTTCGCTTGCTCAATGGTCGTTGCACAAAGCCCTTTTCGGCAAGAAGCTCGACCCGCTCGACTTTCCCAAAACTGCCAAAGAAGACTACGGCATTTTGGGTGTCGAATACGTCAACCAGTTTTACAAGGATAAGAAAAAGGACGGCGATTACCTCAAGCAACTTCGCAAACGCTGTGACGATCTCGGCGTGACCAGCGTCCTGATTATGTGCGATGGCGAAGGGGCATTGGGTGATGCCGACGAGAAGAAACGCAAGACCGCCGTTGAAAATCATTACGAATGGATCAACTGGGCGAAAGTGTTGGGTTGTCACTCGATTCGTGTGAATGCCCAAAGCTCGGGGACGTTCGACGAGCAAATGTCTCGTGCTGCCGACGGGTTACGCCAACTCTCAGAATATGCAGACAAGCATGAGATCAACGTGATTGTCGAAAATCATGGTGGTTTTTCGAGTAACGGCGCGTGGTTGGCAGCGACAATCAAAAAGGTCAACCACAAACGTTGCGGAACCCTTCCCGATTTCGGTAATTTCCGCATCTCGAAAGATGAAGAATACGACCGTTACAAAGGGGTCGAAGAACTTATGCCTTTTGCCAGAGGGGTCAGCGCCAAGAGCTACGACTTCGACGAAAAGGGTAACGAAACCAAGATCGACTTTAACAAGATGTTAAAGCTCGTCCTCGCTGCCAAATACAACGGCTGGGTTGGCATCGAATACGAAGGTTCACGGTTAAGCGAACCCGAAGGCATCAAAGCCACCAAGAAACTGCTCGAACAAATCCTAATGGAATTCTCGAAGGGGTAAGCATCACCCCTATCGCCCAGACATTTCCTTTTCTGGTGGCAATATCTTCTCGTTTGTCTCACCCCCCTTTGTATACCTTTTTTCCTTTCTCAAAAAATCTTCGTAGAACTTCTTCGAGAACAGGCACTAACCTATTAAGTCCACCGAGGGCAAGACGTGACCCCGCAGTATCTACAGGGCATCCTTCGATTTTTGGGCGAGACCGAACCGACCGTTGACGATGGCGAATTGCTGAAACAATTCATTACCACCCGAAGCGATATGGCTTTTGCTGAATTGGTTCGGCGACATGCACGGCTTGTTTGGTCGGCGTGTCGGCATTTGTCTCGTTCGGAAGCCGAAGCCGACGATGCCTTTCAAGCGACATTCTTGGTGCTGATCCAGAATGCTGCCAAAATCCGGAACGCTTGCAAGCTCTCTTCGTGGTTGCACGGGGTGGCGTACAAGGTCTGCGCACGGATGCGAAGTTCAAACGACGCTCGTAAGAAACGGGAAACAGCGAAAGCGAAAAGCGAACCGCAAACGGCTATCGTGTCGGAATCGGCATGGGATCGGGCAATTGCATCGGTTCACGAAGAGCTTGCGAAACTGCCCGAATCGTTGCGAGTTCCCTTTGTGATGTGTTGTCTCGAAGGGAAGGGAGTGCAAGAATCGGCCGAGCAATTGGGCTGGAAAATAGGTACCTTTTCCGGTCGGTTGTCACGGGCGAAAGATGCCATCCTCGCCAGACTCGAAACTCGTGGGCTTACCCTCGGCGTGGTGGCAGGCATTGGTCTGACTGTCCCGTCGGCGATTCTCACAGCCCGAACGATAACACTCGCCAAAAACGGGGTTACGATCCCGCAAACAGTTAGCGATCTTTCACATGGAGTATTAAGCATGAGTATGAAAACGATTCAAGTATTAGCTGCCTCGTTCGTGTTGGTCTGCGGACTTGGAACCACGATTGGCAGTGCGTGGCTTGCGAATGCCGACGCCCAAACGTCGGCTCCCCCACCAACTTTCACAACAAAACCGTCTCCCGAAGCGGAACTCAAACGGCTTCAAGCGGAAATTCAACGGCTTGAAGAAGAGGTCAAGAAACAATCGACACTCCGTTACACTGCCGATTTGTTCCGGTCACAAATCGATAACAAAACACACAGTGCTAAGACAACGAAATGGGAGTATGACTTCGTTGCAGTCAGCGAACTGGAACGCTCGAAGTTCATGGAACTTCTTCAAGACTACGAGAATCGGGGCTGGGAGTACAACGGCCTAACGATGTACAAACTCGAAGGGAAACAAGCCCCGATATGGGTGTTCCGACGCCCTGCAAAGGAGGCTGGCAACACATCGGGTGCCACCAGCAAGCCCGTTTACGAGTCGTACTTCGATGTGACTGGGCAGAACATCGGGAAAGCCGTTCTCACAACCCCAGACGGGCTTTATAGTCTGAGCACTCGCTACCCAGCTACGACAACCCCAAATATCCCCGCCGAGAAACAGGTCGAAGCTGCCAAGATCGAAGCTGAGATCAAGGCTCTTCAAGCCAAACTCGAAGCGATGAAAACAGTGACTCAACGACGTGTCTATCCCAAAGAAGGGTTACCCCTTTCACCGAAAGATTACGCCGAGGTTTTGTACAAATTCGCAACCGCAAAATTCACCAAGTCGGGTGATATTAAAATTGCATCCTCTGAGCAAACCGTGACCGTCGAAGGGACCGAAGAAGCCGTCAAGTGGGCGGACGAGATGCACAAAAAGCTCACAAGCGGAAAGTAAGGTTTGGTTTAGCTCTTTGGTTCGTTCGTAAAATCTGGGTGAGGTTCTCTACACTTCTGGAAAGTTCTGGCCTAGAATAGATCGGTCGATGAAAAATCTTGGTTCCTCTCCAAAATTGGGAGCTTTGCGAATGAAGCGTATGTTTGTGGGTGGATTGTGGTTATGTGCTGCAATCGTTGGGGTGAGCTTGGCCCCGAAAGCCGATGCCGATACCCCTAAAGGTATCGAAGCAATTATGGATAACTTTCAAGGGAAGGGTAACATTCACAAACAAGTGAAGAATGCCCTGAACGGTAAAGAAGATTGGGACGCGATTGGCAAACTGACGGCCAAATACGCCGCAGCCGGTGCTGCCCTTGATAAACTCGGCAAAGAGAAACCCGAAAAAGGCGCTCAAAAGGATTGGGCTAAACTCTGCAAGGAATTCGCTGACCTGAGCAAAGACCTCGACGCTGCCGCCAAGAAGAAAGACGCCAACGCTGTGAAAGGGGTCCTCGAAAAGCTGACCGCTTCCTGCGAAACCTGCCACGAAAACCATCGCTAAACCTTAACCGGAAAAGCACTTAGGAGAGGGGATACCCCAACGGGTATCCCCTCTCTTTTTCTTTTTACACCCAGATTTCCCCTCGTTGGGGTGTGTTTGATTAGAATGATTTGGAGGGGTTTTGGAAAAATTGGGAACTCGGACCGGCAAAACCGCGTCCGACAACTGAGGCACATATCATGTTGGTTCACAGAATCGGTGTACTCCTGTTCAGCCTGCTTGGGGTCGGGGTTGCTGCCACCCTCTTGGCCCAAGATTCTGAAAAAGGTAAGACCACCGACTCGGAAACGAAAAGCAAGAGCGAAATACCCGGTATCGATCCTCCCAAAAAAGGGGATGTTGTTGATGTGCCCGAAGATGTCCGCGTGAAGATCGACCGCGAGCATCCTTGGTTCCGCGATGTCATCAGCGAAGGGCCACTCCCGACCACACGCGAAGGAGAACCCCCTTCTAACGAGGCGAAGGCATACGATTATATCCTTGCACACTCGAGTAAAATCGACGCGGAACTATTCAAAAAATACGCAATCGCAGGGGTGCCGTTTCAAGACCTAATGCTTGAAAATACCCGTTCCGATTACCAACGCCAGTTACTTCGTTACGAAGGGCGTTTGATCCGCCTGCGAAGGTTCAAGGCTACTCCGGGTTTGGGACTCGATAAGATCGAGTGGCTTTACGAGGCGTGGATTCTTCCGAAGGTCAACCAAAAGCAAGACCCGATCTTTCTGGTTCTGACGTGTCTGGAAGCTCCCGAAGGTCTCGAACCCGCAGACGAATACAAAAAGCCGATCTGGGTTTCGTTCGACGCCTTTTATTTCAAGGTGTTGACATACCCCACACCGGAAAAAAAGCCGGACGGTAAAACCCAATGGCGTCGCTCACCGTTGTTTTTAGGGAAGACGTTCACGCTAACCCCCGCAACCGAAAAGAAAGACGGCGGGGAGTGGGCCGCAGGCTTCGCCCTTGCTGCGATTACCATCGCCCTTGTGTGTGCGGCGGTGTTCACCATGATCTACCGAAGGGGAGATCGCAAGGTGAAAACGGAGTTGGATCGTCGGCTTGATTTGGTACCGGAATTTGGTGAAGGTTCTCCACCCCCAACGGAGTCAAACCCACCCAACACCGAGAATCCAAAAACGTAACGGACAGATAACGGAATTTGACCTAAACTATTCTTTGTTCTTTTGACGGAAAGTCACGGGAGGTGCTATGAGTACCAAACCAGAAGGAAGTAACAAATCGAGCGGACCCGCAGTGATTCGGCCCCTCGAAGTCGCCCAAGAAACGACTATCGACCGCGTTCTCTATCGCTACGTCCCTGCTTGGGTCGTCAGCGGGGTGATGCACTCGTTAATCGTCGCCATTGTGCTTATCAGTGGCCTTTTGTCCGATAAGAAGGTGGCAGGTGGCCCGAAAGGCGACCCTATTGTCGCCTCTGCCGTTGAAGAACAACAAGAACCCGAACAACCTCCCTTTAACGAAGATATCGGTATCGATCCTGATATTCCAGCTGCCACCCCTTCCGAACGCAAGGAAGATACGAACGTCGAAGCTCCCGATAACCTCAACGAAGCTATCGGCATTCCTCAAGATACCATGATGGACGCTGCTCCGATTACCTCGATTGCAGGGATCGGCTCAGGAATCGATCTAGGTTCGGTAGGTGCTGCAAACGATGGCATGATGAAGGAAGGAAAAGCGGGTGGCGGTGGCGAAATGACCATCGGGAATCTGCGTGGCGCATCGGGTGCTACCAAGCACTTGCTCCTCAAGAAAGGGGGCGGAACCAACGCCACAGAAGCAGCCGTTGCTCGCGGACTTGCATGGCTTGCCAAACAACAAGTCGAATCGGGCACGAACATGGGCTATTGGGAATACGATGTCGGTTCGCATAAAGAATGGCGGGTTGCCGCAACGGGTATGGCCTTGTTGCCCTTCCTCGCAGCAGGCGAAACCAACATCCCTCGCCCCAAGAAACCGCGTGCTAAAGACGTTCCCGATGACGTTCCCGAAATGCCTGCCTATCACGATAAAGTAGCTCGCGGAATCAATTACCTTATGTCCATGCAACAAGCTGGCGGCGGTTTGGTTCACAAGAAAGGCGAAACCGTGCAAATGTACGAACACGGGATTGCCACAATCGCACTTTGCGAAGCTGCCGGTATGGTTGGCGACAAAGACCCGAAACTCAAAGACGCTGCAACCCGTGCTGCTCAATTCATTGTGAACTCGCAAGGGAAAGACGGTTCGTGGGGCTATAGCCCGAAATCGGAATCGGATACCTCTATCGTTGGCTGGCAAGTCCAAGCCCTGAAGAGTGCCGATATCTCCGGCCTCAAAGTGACTGGCTTAAAGGTTGCCATGAAGAACGCCGAAACCTTCCTCGAATCGGTGATGACCAACACCAGTGCCGATTTTAGCTTCGGTTACCGCACGAAGAACGCCTTCGTCGGTGGGGCAACGGGTAAACGCAACACGACAGCCGTCGGCTTGCTCTGCCGTATGTACATGGGATGGAGTCCGAAGACCCCCGCCCTTGTTCGTGGCGTTGATTATCTCAAGACCGAAACACCCGCAAAGGAAACCTTTAACCTTTACTACCTCTACTACGCCACGCAAGTTATGCACTTCTTTGAAGGACCAGATTGGTTGAAGGTGTGGAACCCCGCCATGCAAAATACCTTCTTGAAGGCTCAAGAAATGGACGGCGTGAATAAAGGTAGCTGGGACCCGAAACTTGACCAACCGGGCGGAGGATTAGGGATGGGGGCACAAACAGGCCGACTGGGTACGACATGCCTTTCGCTGTTAACCCTCGAAGTCTATTATCGCCACTTACCGTTGTACGACCGTGCCAAAGCCCAGGGTGGCGGTATCCTCAACGACTAATCTGAAATCGAATCCGAAAAACGCAAAGAGGCCCCGTTCGCCAGAACGGGGCCTCTTTTTTTTGTGGTTGGCATCTCGGAGATGTTTGCATCCGTAGCACACGCGGCTCGCGTGTCTGCTTTTGGCTTGGGTGGCATTCGGGGATGTCCGCAAGCGAACTGGATACGCTATCGGTCACACGCGAGCCGCGTGTGCTACGGATGCAAACATCTCCGAAACGAAGCTACTTCTTGATATCGGGTCTTCTCTATTCGTACCGAACCCCAAGCACCAAAAAAAAGAGGAGCGATTGTCTTGCAATCGCTCCTCGGTCGGAAGGTTAGTTTGTTGTCGCTTTTGGTTAGCGGATGATAATCCCGCGAGAGCCGTAACCGTAGCCGTAGCTGGGATAAACGGGATAGCCGTAGGCTGGTGCAACAAAAGGTGTTGCGTAAGGGGTGGAGTAGAACGAGCGGTAGCTGTAACCGGGAACCCCGAATTGGGTTACGCCGTAGTTATAGCCGAAGTTGTTGTACACGGGTGCGCCGTAACCGACTGAGATGATCCCGTTGTTACCGACACGGGTTGCGTAATTTACGCCGTAACTGGGTTGATAAAACCCGCCACCGAAGTTCGAGACGCCAACAACGACTCGAGGAGGACCAGCTTGGGCACTTTCGCTGAAGCCCAAGACAAGGGCACAGACTGCGATAGGAAGAATCCACTTTTTCATGTTCGTCTCCGTTGCAAAAATTGCGAGCATACACTTTGTTGCCCGACATCTAAGAAAATGGAGAAAGCAGGAAAGGTTGCGCGTTAATCTGGAACCAATTCGGAGAAAATTCCTTTTGCAGAGCAGAATAGACTCAAGAATTAGCGATCCCGTTTGCCGGACCATTGCGCTAAAGTGACAAGGGCATCTTTGGCCTTTGTGGGTCGAAGTTGGTCGAGAGCATCGTGAGCTTCTTGAACCAATTTTTGGCAAGTCTTGTGTGTCGATTCGATAGCCGAGGATTTTCGGAGCTTGTTTACCAACTCCGTGTGCGATTGCGGGTCTTCGAGCATTCCTTTCAGGATTACCCGTTCGCGTGCGGGTGCATCGTTGAGCAAACGGATCAAGGGAAGGGTCATCTTGCCTTGTGCAAGGTCTGTGCCGAGGGTCTTTCCAACGGTTTCGCTATCCCCTTCGAGATCGAGTAAGTCATCGGCAATCTGGAAGGCTAGGCCGAGGTTGCGACCATAGAGGGCTAACCGTTTCACCAGATCGGGATGCGAACCGGCGTAGTGTGCCCCTAACTGCGTGCAACATTCGGTGAGGGTTCCGGTTTTGCCGAGGATGATCTTGAAGTATTCGGCTTCGGTCAAATCCCAATTCTTGGCGGTTCGCACTTGGGAAAGTTCACCCGCACAAACACGATTCGTCGTCTCACCGATACGCAAACAGGCGTGAGCATCGACCGTTGCACAAAGGCGGAACGCACTCGAAAAAAGCACATCCCCCAAGAGGATACTCTGTTGATTTCCCCAACGCGAGTTGATGGTTGCAACGTGTCGTCGGGTTTCGGCGTGGTCGAGAACATCATCGTGAACGAGCGTTGCGGTGTGGACCATCTCGACGACGGCAGCAAGGGTGTAGTGAGCCGGTGTGAGTTTCCCGCAGGCTTGCCCTGTGAGCAGCACTAACATCGGCCGAAGTCGTTTCCCTTTGTAGTGTTGCAGATGGTCGATCAGGTCGGGGAACTGGTCACGAAAAGGGGCGAGTGTTTCGGTAAAAATGCTTTCGACTTTTTCAAGATCGGTTGCGGTGAGGTCGCGGAGGGCAGCCTTACTGAGCATGTAGGGGAGAGGGGGGGCGGTGAATTTCTCGGGCATAAACTGCATCATGGCTAATTCCTCTCTCTATGTTAGGCGGGGGCGCTGCTATCTCTCAAATAGTCACCGCTTTTTCCACCTGTTTTTTCGAGCAGTTGGATCGATTCAATCACCATAGCTCGGTCAACCGCTTTGCACATATCGTAAATGGTCAAAGCAACGACACTTGCAGCAGTAAGGGCTTCCATTTCGACCCCAGTACGCCCGACAGTCTTGGCGGTGACCTCGGCCCGTAGGTGTTGGTCGTCCATAAACTCGAAATGGACTTGAACCGAGGTCAAAGGCAAAGGGTGACACAACGGGATGAGGTCGGCGGTTTTCTTCGCCCCCATGATCCCTGCAAGGCGGGCAACCTCGCAAACATCCCCTTTTGCCATCTGGCGATTGCGAATGAGAACCAGTGTTTCGGGCTGCATTCGCAACGTGGCACTCGCACGGGCAGTCCGAAGCGTTTCGGCCTTTGCGGAGGTATCGACCATCCGACTTGCACCGTGTTCGTCGAAATGGGTTAACTCGGTCATAATCCCCTCTCTAATTAAACCGCATAAGAATGGTACGATTAACAATGTCGTGTGACGTGTGGCGTGATTCGTGGTTCGTGACAGGCAGAGGAAGGTGTGGCATCAAGGGGATGTCCGCGAAGTTCGCCTAGTCCGCTCTACGAGCAAGGACTAGGCGAACTATGGGATTCACCAGTTACTTACACCCTCAGTTCGCCTTCTGTCCTCCCCGATACCCAAACCCCGACGCACGACTCCCGACGTTATTTCGGCTTGGAAGAATCTTCGAGAGGCTTGATGAAGAGATTGCGGAATTCGACGCGGGTGTTGTAGCTTTGCACGCCGACTCGCCCCCCCTCGCGGAGGATACCTGGGTGCTTTTCACCTTTGGCTTTCTTGTGGTCGTCGAGGTTGGCATCGACGAGGACTTCGCCGTTGAGTTCGATCTTCACTTTGGGGCCGTCGCAGGTGATCTTCATCTTGTTCCATTCGCCGATAGGTTTGTTGTTTTGCTTTTTGGCAGGAGCCACATCGTAAATCGAACCAGTGTGCTGATAGTCTGCGAGCTTGCCCGGCCAACCCTCATCGTCGATGAGTTGAATCTCCATCCCGACGTAGGCAGGGTCGCCTTTTTCGGGTGTACGCAGTGCCACACCACTATTCGCACCCTTCGAGAGTTTGTATTCGAGCGTGAATTCGTAGTTCTTGTATTCCTTCTCGGTGAGCAACCACCCGCCGCCACCGCCCGCAACGTAGATCACCCCTTTCTCGACCCCCCAGACTTCTTTTTTGCCGGTCGATTTCCAACCGTCGAGGTCTTTACCGTTGAACAAACTGGTAAAGTCTTTCGGCGGAGCAGGGATCGTTTCATCAGCACCCGACAAGGTGATGCTGAGACCAAAAAACAGGGTTAAGGAGAGGATTTTCTTCATAGAGAAACCAAAACGGGCGAAAGGATGGATGCCATTTTTGTAGCAACAGGGAGCAAAAAAACGAGAGGGGAAACGAAGGCTATTCAGAGGAGTTCCCGGCTAACGGTTGATTTTGCATTTCGGTAAAGCCCCTTGAAGCTCCCCGACGCTTGTGTCCGTCACTTTCGTATTGCGAAGACGTAATTCCGTGAGACTTTTGAGCTTGGCCACTTCCTTCAATCCTGCTTCCGTCACCTGAGTGCCGGACAAGTCGAGGGTTGTAATGTTTTTGAGATTTGCCACCTCTTTCAATGCTGTGTCGGATATTGGTGAGAAACTGAAGTCAAGGGTGATGAGGTTTTTGAAATTTGCTAATTCCTTCCAACCTTCGTCTGTTACCTTTGAAAGACGCAAGTTGAGACTTGTAATCTCCTTGAATTGAGTGAGTTCTTTCAAACCTGCATCGGTTATTGTTGTGCTGTATAATTTGATTTGTGTGAGATTTTTGAAAGGAGCTAATTCCTTCAAACCAGAATCTGTCACGTCAGTATAAAACAGCGAAAATGTAGTAACATCGTTGGCTTTTGTCGGGCGATCCCCCTTGCTGGTGGTTGCACCCGATAAGGCATGCAGCAGGCCGATCTTTCCCAAGTCGCTTAACGCGCCATCCGTTATTGCAGTGCGAGGAACAAAGAGTGCGTTTAGGTTTTTGAGAGGCGCTACTTCTTTCAATTCTGCGCCAGTTATATTCGTATAACGTAAATCGAGCGATGTGAGGTTTTTGAGAGCTGCTAATTCTTTCAATCCGTTATCTGTCACCTTTGTGCCTGACACGTCAAGAATGGTGAGATTTTTGAGATTCGCTAATTCCTTCAATCCGTCATTCGTTATTTCAGTGGCTCTGAAATTGATACCGAAAGGAGTTTCCGGTGATGGCAATTTTGCGAGCGCACCCGATTTCCAAACATTGACCCGAAAAACCGGAACTGCTCCCGCTTCAGGTTTTTCAGATAAATCTGTAGCATCGAATTTTCCAGCCTTCAACCACAAAAGCTGTGCCCCTGCCTTTTCCCACGCCTTGACAAGGTCATCCGAAGGGGGAATAGGTAAATCTTTCTTGTCAGGAGATTGAGCAAACGCAAACGAACAGAGGAGAAGCAATAGCAGAAACGCACGCATGACGAACCCTCTTTATTGGGATGGGGGGTATTTTATCCGCACATTCTCGCACTTCAACGGCGAAGGAGAAAAGAAAGATTACGGTCGGGTTATGGTTCTCGCTCGATTTTGCATTTCGGCAAAGCCTTTTGAAGTTCTGCAACACCCGTATCTGTCACCTTCGTTTTGCGGAGTCGAAGTGAGGTAAGACCTTTGAGATTTGCCAGTTCTTTCAAACCTGCGTCTGTGATTGGTGTGCCCGATAGGTCGATTATGGTGAGTTTTTTGAGATTGGTCAGTTCCTTCAATCCTGCGTCTGACACCTTTGTGTGTCGCAAACTGAGTGCGGTTAGATTTTTGAGAGGAGCCAGTTCTTTGAGTCCTGCGTCTGTTACGTTTGTGAAGTACAAAGAAAGAGTTGTCAGATTTTTGAGAGGAGCCAGTGCTTTGAGCTCTGCGTCGGTTACATTTTTGCAGAGCAAAAAGAGTGAGTTTAGATTTTTGAGAGGAGCCAATTCTTTGAGTCCTGCGTCTGTTACCCTGTCCTCCCACAAAAAAAGAGTTGTCAGGTTGTTGAGATTCGCCAGTTCCTTCAACCCTTCATCTGTTATATCTGTCAGCATAAAAGCAATGCCGAAATGATTTTCTGGTGGAGGGAGTTTACCAATCACACCAGCTTTCCAAGACTCTATCGTGAACGTCCGAATTGAACCTGCTTCAGGAACTTCTTCGTACGGTAAATTATTGATTTCAAATTTGATCCAAGAGTATTTTGCCCCAGCCTTTGTCCAAGCCTTGACAACATCGTCAGACAAGGGTTTGGGTAAGTCTTTCTTGGGTGGTTCTTGGGCAAATGTTTGTGAACCGAGGTAGAGAAGCACCACAATCGAACCGAGTAACGCACGCATGACCGACCCTCTGGTATTTGGATAGGGGTTATCGTATCCGCTTGCCCTCGCAAGTCAACCGCAAAGAAATTGCTTTTGGTTCCGGGCCTGCTGTCTGGTTACTGTCGTTCGATTTTGCATTTCGGCAAGGCTTTTTGAAGCTCTACGACGCCAGCCGCTGTTGTCGCAGGACAATGCAAAAGGAGATAGGTAAGATTTTTGAGATTCGCTAATTCCTTCAATCCTTCATCTGTTATTCCTCTTCCCCCTAACTTGAGTGTGGTAAGATTTTTGAGATTCGCCAATTCTTTCAAACCAACATCGGTTACATTGTTGTTTGATACGCCTAGTTTGGAAAGGTTTTTGAGATTCGCTAATCCTTTCAATCCTTCATCGGTTACTAGCGTTTCGGATAAATCGAGTAGAGTAAGATTTTTTAGGTTTGCCACTTCCTTCAATCCTTCATCCGATATTTTTGTACCTCTCAAGGAAAGATTTTTCAGATTCGCTAATTTGTTCAATCCAGCGCCAGTAATACTCGTAGAGGATAAATCAAGCGTGGCAAGGTTATTGAAATCTACTAATTCCTTTAATCCTGTGTCGGTTATCTTTGTGTGAGAAAAATTAAGTTTGGTTACTTCAGCAGGTTTTGTTGGACGATTTCTGTTATCTATCTCCGTCTTAGTCAAAGCGTGCAGCAAACCAATTTTACGCAAATTTATTAACACTTCGTCTGTTATCATTTGAGAGTCAAGTTCAAGGTGGTTGAGGTTTTTGAGGTCTGCCAATTCTTTCAGCCCGACAGATGTTACCTTTGTACCTGACAAGTGAAGGGTGGTAACCTCTTCAGGCTTTGTTGGGCGTTTCTCGTCGTTGGCGTTGGCCACAGACAAGGCGTGCAACAAGCCGTTTTTTCGTAAGGACGCCAAACCAAGGTCTGTTATTACTTCTCTGGGTACATGGAGTAGGGTGAGGTTTTTGAGTGGAGCGAATTCCTTCCAACCTGCATCTGTTATTTTGTCAGACTCTAACAAAATTAGACATGTAAGTTTTTTGAGATTCGCCAATTCCATTAAGCCAGCATCTGTTATATTCTCACCACTCAAATACAGGGTTGTCAGATTTTTGAGATTCGCCAATTCCTTCAACCCTGCATCTGTAAAATCTTTGGAGAACAAAGTAAGGTGTGTCAGTTTTTTTAGATTTGATAATTCTTTCAGTCCTACAGGTGTTAGTTTTTCTTCGATCTCCCCCAACATGAGATGTGTTAGGTTTTCGCAGGCGGCCAGTTCTTTCAACCCTTTATTCCTAACCTTCAAGGCACCAAATCCTATGTGTGTTAGGTTTTTGAGGAGGGCCAGTTCCTTCAATCCTTTGTCCGTTACTTCCGAGGTAACAAAAAAGAGGTGTGTGAGATTCTGGAATCCAGATAGTTCTTTTAAGCCCGCATCCGTTAAGTCTGTAAATCCAAAACCGATACCGAAAGGGCCGTCTGGAGGTGGCAATTTTGCAATCACACCCTCTTTCCACTTTTCAAAATCGAACATCGGAACCGATCCCGCTTCGGGTTTTTCAATTACCTCTGGAAGACTAGCCAATCCATACTTTGCCCAAGTGAGTTTTGCTCCGGCCTTTGTCCAAGCTTTGACGACATCGTCGGACAAGGGTTTGGGTAAGTCTTTCTTGAGTGGTTCTTGGGCAAGTGCTTGTGAACCAAGCAAGAGCAGCACCACAATCGAACTGAGTAACGTACGCATGACCGACCCTCTGGTATTTGGATAGAGGTTATCTTATTTAGGCATGGGCACACTTCAACGACAAAAGGAGAAAAGAAAGATTACGGTCGGGTTATGGTTCTCGCACAATTTTGCATTTCGGCAATGCTTTTTGAAGTTCCGCGACACCCGCAGCAGTCACCTTTGTGCCACTCAAGTCCAGTTGTGTAAGGTTTTTGAGATTCGCCAATTCCTTCAATCCTGCATCCGTTACATTTGTGCCGTAAAAATTGAGTGTGGTCAGATTTTTGAGTGGGGCTAATTCCTTTAAACCTGCTTCCGTTACCCCTGTGAAGGACAAGTTGAGTGTGGTGAGGTTTTTGAGATTCGCTAGTTCCTTCAATCCTGCATCCGTTACCTTTGTGCCGTACAAACCGAGTGTGGTCAGGTTTTTGAGATTTGCCAATTCTTTCAAACCTACATCTGTCACTTTTTCACAGCCCAAATTGAGTGTGGTCAGGTTTTTGAGATTGGCCAATTCTTTCAATCCTACATCCGTTATCTTGTCGTCAAATAAGCTAAGCGATGTGAGGCTTTTGAGATTTGCCAATTCTTTAAAGCCTTTGTCAGTCAGTTCAGAGCCGAAAAAAAAGAGGTGCGTGAGGTTTTTGAGATTCGCCAATTCTTTTAATTCCGCATCTGGTACCTTTATATCACCAAGACGGAAAAGATTGAAAGACATGATACCAAAAGGGCCATCTGGAGGTGGTAATTTTGCAATCACACCCTCTTTCCACTCATCAAAAATAAAGGTCGGAATCGATCCCGCCTGCGGTTTTTCAGATTCCTTCAGAAATTTCTCATCTACAAAAATCATTTCATAATTTAACCAAAGGAGTTCTGCTCCGGACTTTTTCCATGCTTTGACGACATCGTCTGACAAGGGTTTGGGTAAGTCTTTCTTGGGTGGTTTCTGGGCAAGTGCTTGTGAACCGAGCAAGAGCAGCACCACAATCGAACCGAGTAACGCACGCATGACCGACCCTCTGGTATTTGGATGGAGGTTATCGTATCCCAGACTCAACAGGGTTCAACCAACAAAGATTTTTTCCTCGGATGGGTTGCCCTTATCTGGGAAGTTTGTGAAAAATTTCACAAAGTCAGTTGCCGAGGTTGCCTATGCCTCCTATCTAAGCATTTCTAAAGTGCGTGTGTTCTTGAGATTGTGAGAAAAATGGCAGCGAACCCCGCAGACCCGAAAAACGGTGGTGGGGATAGCCCTCGTGAGAAGGCTCGGCTGCTGGCTCTTGGTTATTCGGTTACTTCGATATTGCTAGGGCCGGTTCTCTTGGGTTTGGCGATTGATTACTTTGTGGGCACGATGCCTTGGGTGACGATTGTTGGGACTTTCTTGGGCATGGCACTTTTATTCGTCCAGTTGATTCGGTTCACTCAACCCCGTAAACCCGAGGGTAAGTGAAACCAATCAGCCAACTAGTGATCGGGAGCTTACTTGGTTGGGGAGTGATTTACTTTCCGACGCTGTATCTCTCGTCACTACCAATCGAAATTGGATTGATTGCGATTGGGATAACACTGATACCCGCCATAATGACGTTAGGCGTGTATTTGTTAGTGAAAAAGAAATCTCCGCAAATGGCCGTCTTTGTGGTGTTAGCGGGGGTCATGGTTCGCGGTTTACTTTCTCTAGGGGTAGGGGGCATTGTTTACCTCTTAATTCCTAACGTGAAAGAATACCCGCTTGAGTTTTTGGGTTGGGGTTTGGGTTGTTACTTACTAACGCTAACGATTGAGACGGTGATTCTCTATCGGATAGAAACAAGACCATCACCACAGGGTTGACTATGGCTGCCGAAGCTCCCTTCGATCCGTTTGAAGAAGCCACCGACTCAACCCATTGGGGCTTTCTTGGCGGGCTGGAGTTTCATCTGCCTTCGTGGTTCACCAAGTTCATGGTCTTGGAACTGATCGGCTTTGCCCTGATTCTGTTGATCTTTATTCCTGCTGCTCGAATTATTGCTAAGGGTGGCATTCCTCGCGGACGTTTTGCAAACGGCGTGGAAGCTATCCTGCTATTCATACGCGATCAAGTTGCGATCCCCACCCTCGGCGACGATCATAAGCGATTCTTGCCTTTTCTGTGGACAATCTTTGTTTTCGTGTTGGTGATGAACCTTCTGGGGATGATTCCTTACATGGGTTCGCCGACCGCAAGCCTTGCCGTGACAGGGGTTTTGGCACTGGTTGCCTTCTGCGTGATTCACTATCACGGTATCAAAGCCGCTCACGGTTTCCCGAACTATATCAAGACGTTCCGTATCCACTTAGACCGAGATTCCGGTTTGATGAAGATTCTGGCCCCGGTCATCGAGATCGGTGTATTCTTCCTCGAAATTCTCGGTGCGTTTATTCGCGGAATTGTGTTAGCAGTGCGTCTTTTTGCGAACATGCTCGCCGGTCACACGGCCCTCTTTGTGATGCTCTCGTTCATTAAGATGATCGGGATTGCAGCTGCTGCGGGTTCGGGTGCTGCCGACGGGTTCTTCTGGCCGGTCACGATTGCCAGTGTGCTATCTGTCACGGCTTTGAGTGTACTTGAGTTATTTGTCGCTTGCTTGCAAGCGTTTGTGTTTACGTTTTTGACATCGACGTTCTTGGGTATGGCTCTCCATCCCGAACACTAAGGTATTAACCTTCTGGAGTAATTGGTCAATGAAAAATTTGCTTCGAGCATGTCTCGCAATCATGGCTCTCCTTGTGTTGAGCGATGCTGCCTTTGCTCAAACTGTCGCTACCGCAAAATACACCGGTATTGGTGCAGGTATCGGGATGGGGCTTGCCATCGTTGGTGCAGGTTTGGGTATCGGTTTGGTTGGTTTTGCAGCCCTTTCGGGGATTGCTCGTCAACCAGAACAATCGGGTACGATTCGCGGTGCAATGATCCTTCTGGCAGCACTTGTTGAAGGTGCTGCTCTGATTGCGGTGGTGTTCTGCTTAGTGTTGGCACTGATCGCCAGCTAACTTTGTTTCTTTCACCGACTCCAAGAGGGAAACCGATGTTTCACCGATGGATTTTGGCTCTCGCCGTACTCGCCGGAATTGGCTTCTGGGCGACCCCCGTTTCCTTTGCTGCTAAAGAAGGCGGAGAAGGTACGGCGAAAGCTGACCACAAAACCGACGACAAACACGAACACAAAACCCCTCCTTTCGAGGAGCGGGCCGGACTCACACGCTACGATCTGGGGATTTATAGCTTTATCATCTTCATTCTGTTGATGGCTATCCTCGGTAAGTTTGCGTGGGGGCCGATGATGAAAGGACTCGATGCACGCGAAGCGTCTCTCAAACAGACCTTCGCTGATGCCGAGAAGTCCAAGACGGATGCTCAAACGGCTCTCAAAGATATTGAAGCTCGTTTAGCCAAAGCCAACGACGAAGTGCGTGCCATTCTCGACGAAGCTCGTCGTGATGCCACCGCACTCAAAGATAAGGCAAAGGCTGAAGCAACCGCTGACATTCAGGCCGAACGGGATCGGGCACGACGTGAAATTGAAACCGCACGCGAACAAGCTCTGCAAGACTTGTATCAGCAATCGGTTCAACTCGCCACCATGCTCTCGGCCAAGACGATCAAACGAGAAATCTCCGCAGACGACCACCGTCGTTTGTTGGACGAAGCTCTCGGCGATCTGAAAACGTCCCTGAGCAAAGCATAATTGTCAGACTGTAAAGATATTGTTTCACTGTCCTTGAAGAGATCGATATGGCCGATAACACCACCGATTCCCGAATGGAAGACGAAGGAAGCCGCCTTCGCCAAGTGGCCGTCGTCTATGCTGAAGCTCTTTTGGACGTGGCCGAAAGCCGCAACCAAGCCGACCAGATTGGCGAAGAGCTTAATGAGTTGGTCTACGACGTTCTTGCCAAAGAACCGAAGATCGCCGATGCCTTAGCCTCACCGGTTTTGAAGCGAACCGCCAAAGAACCCCTTCTCGAAGGGGCCTTCAAGGGAAAGCTCAACGATACCCTTTATAGTTTCTTGCTCGTATTGAATAACAAAAACCGGTTGAACCTGCTTCCACACGTTGCTTCGGCCTATCGAGATTTGCTCGATATCAAAGCCAAACGGGTGCGAGTGAAGGTTCGATCTGCGGTGGAACTCTCTGCGGAACAGGCAGAGCATCTCCGCCAAATCCTCGGTCATGCGTTGGGGCGTGAACCGATCCTTGTCCCCACAGTAGACCCAACAATTTTGGGCGGGTTGGTTGTACAAGTCGGCGACGAAGTGTACGACAACTCTGTTCAAAGCCGTATTGAATCCATCCGAAACCAACTGATGTCGAGAAGTAGTCATGTCGCTTCGATCCGATGAAATTATCTCTGTCCTTCGTGGCGAAATCGAACGGGCTGGCGTAGCCCAAGACGTTCGCGAAGTGGGCAAAGTGCTCGAAGTCGGTGACGGGATTGCCCGCGTTTACGGGCTGTCTGGCGTCATGGCTGGCGAGATGGTCGAGTTCACCCGCACAGGCGTGCGTGGACTGGCCTTTAACCTCGAAGAATCCTCCGTCGGGGTCGTGATTTTGGGGGACTACCTCAACATCACCGAAGGCGACGAGGTTCGCAGTACCGGCGCACTGTTAGAAGTGCCCGTTGGCGAAGAACTTGTCGGTCGCGTGGTGGACCCGCTTGGGAACCCCATTGACGGCAAAGGGCCGATCCTCAGCAAACAAACGCGCCCCCTCGAAGCGGTGGCTCCCGGTATCGCAGACCGCCAACCGGTTAAGCAACCTTTGCAAACGGGTATCAAGGCTATCGATGCCATGACCCCAATTGGACGAGGTCAACGGGAACTTATCATTGGCGACCGCCGAACCGGAAAGACTGCCATCGCAGTCGATACCGTCATCAACCAGAAGACCGAAAAGGTTATCTGCGTTTATGTGGCGTGCGGTCAGATGGAAGGAAAGATCGCTCAGATCGTTGAAGATTTACGGGCTAACGGTGCGTTAGACTACACCATCGTCGTTGCAGCTTCTTCTGCAAAACCGGCTCCACTCCAATACATTGCACCCTACGCAGGGACTGCAATGGCCGAATACTTCATGCACAAGGGAAAAGATACCCTCGTTGTGTACGATGACTTGTCGAAACAAGCCGCTGCCTATCGCCAAATGTCGTTGCTTCTGCGTCGTCCTCCCGGTCGTGAAGCCTACCCCGGTGACGTGTTCTACTGTCACTCCCGTTTGCTCGAACGCTCCGCAAAGATGGCCGACCGTTGGGTTATCGTTCCCAAAGACTTCGACGAATCGAAGACCGACGATAAATCGGGCGTCGATGGCAAGGTGTACGTTGGCCCTTCCGAAGTGGCAGGTAAGCACTACGCCGAACACAACGAACTTCCCAAATACAAAGACCACAAACTCGCACGAGTGACCACATCGGGTGGCTCGCTGACGGCCCTGCCGATTATCGAAACGCTCGAAGGGGAAGTGTCGGCGTACATTCCGACAAACGTGATTTCGATCACCGACGGGCAGATTTATCTGCAACCTTCGCTGTTCTATGCAGGGGTTCGACCTGCTGTGGACGTGGGTATCTCGGTATCGCGGGTAGGTGGTAATGCTCAGATCAAAGCCATGAAAGACCGAAAGGTCGCTGGTGGTCTGAAACTTTCGCTTGCTTCGTTCCGCGAACTCGAAGCCTTTGCTCAACTCGGAACCGAGTTGGATAAAGGAACGCAATCGCTGTTGGACCGTGGTTATCGCATGGTCGAGATTCTCAAACAGGCTCAGTTCAAGCCGTTGCAAGTCGTCGATCAGGTCATGGTGATCTACGCTGCAAACTCCGGTGCGTTGGACAACGTCGAACGCAAACAGGTCCGAGCATGGGAAGAGCAATTCCTCCGATTCATGACCGAACAAATGCCTGAAGTGCGTAAAGCATTGGCCGACAAAAAAGAACTCACGGGAGAAATCGAAGAGAAGCTGAAAGGGGCTATCGCTACCTTCCAATCGCAGTTCAAACCAGTGAGCTAAAGTTTCTGAAGCAAGCCGAGAACGGTGGACGAAATGTGACTGGTGTTGAGTCTACAGGAGGGTAGCACGATGACGAAACAGACGAAAGTCATTCTGAGTATCGGCTTCTTGCTGCTCTCGTTTGGTTGTGTAGGTTGCGGTGGGGGAGTGTTGGCGTTTCTTCATTATGTGGTCGAAGCACCCATCTTTGAAGAGAGTAAGAAAACGACGCTTGAGAAGTTCCAACCTCAATACGACGTGAAGCGAAAAAAAGTAAAGGATATGGCGAGGGGGATTGCAGGCAAAGGTTTCTTTCCTCACAAAGCCAAGACGTTTGATCCACCCCCGATCTACGTAAAAAAGGGTGATCTCTCGACTCGGAATTGCGACATCATCATGGAAGATGTTGCTGCCGACCCCGATAAGCAAAAGGTAATTTTAGACGACACTAAAGATATTGTTGGATATGACCCCGAAGATTTAGCCAGACATCTGGCATGGACGGGACCGAGTAACCCGATGGCAGTGGGGGAGTTAGACAAACGATCAAGCGGTTTCGATAAGTTACTTCAAAAGTCGTTGGATCGGAAATATGTGATTGTCTTCCGTGCCCCAGATTACAAGGAAGATTTCCAGATCGGCGGAAGACCTCGAACAGGGATCGCAACGGTAGTCGGGCATTTGTTTGCCGATAACTTCGATGTGCCGACGTTTGTTTGGAAGGTCGAAGTTGCTGAGACGATCAATGCTGGCGATTTCTCAGGATCGTGGAAGAAGAACGCTCTGCCGAAATTGAAAGCGAAGTTGAGTTCGGAGTTTCAAAGTTTGACCGGCGGTAAGTTGGAACTGGACTGACGAATAGAAGACAAAATACCTAATGCTTGATGCCCTTCAAGCGGAGAAGATATGGCGAACTTACGACAATTAGTGCAACGTCGCAAGGCGGTTCGGAACATCCGTAAAATTACACGGACGATGGAACTGATCGCTACCGCACGGTTCAAGAAAGCCCTTGACCGAGCGAGCGAAGCCGAAGCCTACACTAAGAAGATTGCCGAAATTGCTGCCGACCTCACCAGTGCCGGTGGCGAAGTCTCACACCCGTTACTCGTTGTGCGACCCGTCATCAAGAAAACACTCCTGCTCGTTATCGGTTCGAATCGTGGGTTGTGCGGTGGGTATAACGGGTCGGTGATTCGGGGCGCTCAAGGTCGTTTGCGTGACATCAAAACCGAGAATCTGGCCTTCGATCTCGAGGTTTCTGGTCGCCGTCCGATTGCATTCTTCCGCTATCAAGGGTTCTCCGCAAAGGCTACCTACACCCAATTTGAAGACAAGCCTGCCTTTGCCGATGTGGATGTGATCGCTGATAAGTACATCAAAATGTATATCTCCGGCGAGATTGACCGCGTCGAAGTTGCGTACATGAGGTTTATCACCGCAGCCCGACAAGTACCCGTTGTCGAAACCCTGTTGCCGTTAAGCTCCATCACCACGACGAAGAAACCCGATACCACACCTAAGACGGGTAGTGCCGTCGAGTATGAGTTCATCCCGAGTGCGTCGGAAATCCTTGATGCTATCGTTCCGGTGGCCTTCAAACAACGCCTGTTCAAGTGTTTCCTTGATGCTGCCGTGAGTGAGCAAATCGCCCGTCGGGTCGCCATGAAAGCGGCAACCGAAAACGCTGCCGACTTGATTAAAGAGATCAGCCAGAAGTATAACCGAGCACGCCAAGCGAAGATTACCAAGGAAATCAGCGAGCTTATCGCAGGGGCCGAAGCTCTGAAATAATCGGAGGAAAGTCCAGTGGCCAAGACAGCAGGACGACGCGAACTCCGGTTTGCAAATTGGGATGAGGTCATCGCCGATGCAGAGAAGCTCCTACAGGGTGGCTACAAGAAGTTAGGAAAATGGTCGCTCGGACAAGTGACCTTTCACCTTGCAGAGTGGCTTAGTTATGTGATGGACGGCTACCCGATGAAAAAATTGCCGTGGGCTTTGAGAGCAACCCTCGGCAAATGGATGCTAAAGAAAGTCTTGAAGACTCGAAGTTACGGCGAACGGGGGATGACAGCGAAACAATCAATCGGGCCAGAAACCCTCGATGATTCGCAAGGACTCCAAAAGCTCAAAGAAGTGGTCGAGCGTTGGAAGAATTTTCAAGGGGAGTGCAAACCCTCTCCCCTCTTCGGCCAACTCGGACGAGAGAAGTTCAACGAACTCCACCTCATCCACGCCGAACATCATTTGAGCTTTTTAGTGGGGAGTAGTTAGAAGCAAGCCGGGGCCGAAGACCCCGGCTAAGAGAAAGCCCCGTTGGGGCTAAAGACATCCGCAATAGATCCTATTGGGTTTTCTCGTTAGGTTTTTGGGGTTTGTCAGAAAAGTTAATTTAGGCAGAGGCCAAGCCCCAACGGGGCTTTGTCTTAGACGGGGTCTTCGGCCCCGGCTTCAGAGTTCGACGAACGAATACGTAAATTAGAATTTGACGACGATATAACGGAGATATGATGAGCAACGCAACCACAGGCCGAATCACGCAAGTGATTGGTTCGACCTTCGACGTAGAATTCGACGATGGTCACCTCCCTGCAATTTACAATGCCGTGAGAATCAACGCCAGCGTAAAAGGTACTCCCATCCGTTTGACCGGTGAGGTTCAACAGCACCTCGGCGGGTCGCGTGTGCGTTGTGTGGCACTCGGTTCGACTGACGGGTTGACTCGCGGGATGGATGCCGAAGATACCGGCAACCCCGTGAAAGTCCCTGTCGGCATGGAAACACTCGGACGGGTGTTCAATCTTCTGGGCGATCCTATCGATGGTCGTGGGCCGATCAACGCAACCGATTCGCGTTCGATTCACCAAAAACCGCCGAAGTTTTCCGAACTGTCGTCGAAGTCCGAAATTCTCGAAACCGGTATCAAGGTTATCGACCTTCTCACCCCGCTCGTTCGGGGGGGCAAAGCCGGTCTGTTCGGTGGTGCAGGTCTGGGTAAGACGGTTATTTTGACCGAGCTTATCTCCCGTATCGCAAAGGTGTACAAGGGCTATTCGGTGTTCGCTGGTGTGGGTGAACGAACCCGTGAAGGAAACGACCTTTGGCTTGAAATGCAGGAAGCCAAAACGGGTGTCGGAGCCGATGCCAAGTCGGTTATCGATTCGACCGCGATGGTCTTCGGCCAAATGAACGAACCGCCGGGCGCTCGTCTGCGTGTGGCGTTGTCGGCACTCACAATGGCCGAATGGTTCCGCGATAGCACAGGGGCCGAAACGCTTCTGTTCGTCGATAACGTGTTCCGCTTCTCGCAAGCTGGTTCCGAAGTGTCGGCACTTCTCGGACGTATGCCCTCTGCGGTGGGTTATCAACCGACCCTCGCAACCGAGATGGGTGAATTGCAAGAGCGAATCACCTCGACCGCCAAAGGTGCTATTACTTCCGTGCAGGCCGTGTATGTGCCTGCGGACGATCCGACTGACCCTGCTCCAGCCAATACCTTCCAACACCTCGATGCGTTCATTTACCTCGAACGCTCGATTTCGGAAAAGGGTATCTATCCTGCGATTGACCCGCTTGCATCGGGTAGCCGATTGCTCGACCCGCAATTCATTGGCGAACGTCACTTTGCAGTGGCCCGTCGTGTGCAACAGATTCTCCAACGATACCGCGAATTGCAAGATATTATTGCGATCTTGGGTGTCGATGAATTGTCGGAAGATGATAAGAAGGTCGTGTCGCGTGCCCGACGTATCGAGCGATTCTTGTCGCAACCATTCATCGTGGCCGAAGTCTTCACCGGTAAGCCCGGTAACGTGACCCCACTCGCAGAAACAATCCGCAGCTTTGAAGAATTGTGCGACGGCAAATGGGACCACCTGCCCGAATCGGCCTTCATGTACGTCGGAACCATCGAAGAAGCCGCCGAAGCCGCCTCGAAGATGGCGAAGTAATTGACCGGTTTTTGTTAGACCGGTGCGGGATCAACGGTTTTTGGGTTTGTTAGACCGGTGCGCAAGCAACGGTGGTTAGCCCACCCGCGCAAGCGGTGGGGCGATTGCAGCGACGATAGCGGATTCCCAAACAGCCCAAAGAAAGATTTACGGGTGGCAATCTGCATTACTGGACACCACCCACCGCTTGCGCGGGTGGGCTAATGAAGACAAAAAACACCGTTGCTTGCGCACCGGTCTAACAAAACAAAATCGCCAACTAACCACTAACCACTAACTACTACCCACTATCGAGCAATGGCCAAATCTATTCAATGTGTGATCGTAACGCCGGAAAAGGCTATCCTCGACGAAACCGCCGAGATGGTCATTCTCCCGATGATCGACGGTGAACTCGGTGTGCAACCCGGTCGATCCGCCCTCGTCGGGAAACTCGGCAAAGGCGAACTCCGCTTAAACCAAAGCGGAACCGTAAAAAAGCTCTCCATCGAAGGAGGCTTCGCCCAAGTGCGTGGTGATGTAGTTACCGTGCTGACGAGCAAAGTGAATGGGTAGCATCGTTGCAACTCATTTTGAATTAACTTGACGACCTTCGTTTTGTTGTTTACCATATCCCCTGCCCGAACACTCTTTTGGCCCTCTCATCAAGGAAGACATCTTGCCTCGATTTTACCTCTACGCACTTGCTGCGTTTGTTTTTGCAACCCTTTCTCCGAATCTCAAAGCGGTTCCGGACAATAAAGTGCCGAAACCGTTGGACGAAGCAACGGTCGCGGCGTTCGAGAAGATTGGCGGGATATTGTGTCGGTACGATAAGACCATTATCAGTTCCCCGTTTTTATATACCCCATGCGATCTGGCGGACCTCAAGGGAGATACGCCATTTTTCGAGTTCAAGGAACAGCCGAAGGAAGCATTACCGAAAATCGAGACGCCCTTTGGTCTGCATCTTTCGGGAGAGGATATCTCCGAGGATTGGATTAAAGCTCTCAAAGATCAACCTAACCTCACCGCATTGCATTTGTACAAGTACTCTGAAAAATTCGACCCGAAGGTTCTGAGTTCGCTCAAACAAATCAAAGAGCTTACGGTTTACTCCCATTACATGGGTGGCCTTTTTCCGCGTAATCTTTCGGGCCTTGAGCATATTACCCGTTTGAATATCAGTTCTGATGGTATCACGGATGAAGACGTGACAGCGATCAAAGCCTTCAAGAATTTGACCCACCTAACTTGTTCGCTTGGGACTGGGTACGAAAATGTATTGAAAGCAATGCAAGACATGAAGCATCTCAAACGAATTGAATTCCGATTCGGTCGGGCCGAAACGTTAGATTTCACCCCTCTGAAAGATGCTAAGAATCTCGAAGAATTCGTATTCAATTTTGTTGAGATGAAAGGGGCTGACTTTGAGCAACTGAAAGACCATCAAAAATTAACAACATTGAAGTTGATGTTTTGCGGATTGCCAAAAGAGGACGTGATGAAAATTGCTTCTCTCCAAAATCTGACCGATCTTACGCTCTCTAAGAATGACGTAAACGATCTGATCCTCGCCCAACTCAAAGGACTCAAGAAACTGACTTCGATCAGCCTCGGTCGTACCGAAATCACCGATAAGAGTTGGGAAACACTCAAAGAGTTCAAGAACCTCACTTCGTTGGAACTGTATCACACGAAAATGACCGGTGACGGTCTGAAAAACCTCAAGGATTTTCCTAATCTCACCGAAATCAACTTAAACGGTCTCCCCATCGAAGACAAGCATATCGAAGAGATTTTATCTCTCAAGAAACTGAAGAAACTTTGGCTCAGCGATACACAGATCACCGATAAAGGGATTAAACAACTCACCGAGTTAAAGGATTTGGTCGACCTTCATCTTTCGCAAACGGCAATCACAAAAGAGGGGATTACCGAACTTTCCAGATTGGAACACCTTGAAAAATTATATCTCCAAAAAACGCGATACCGTATCGAATGGGTTGCCGAATTTGCAAAATTCAAATCCTTAAAAGAGTTGGATGTATCGTATTCGATAATCGGCAAAGATTCGATTCCGGAATTCAAGAAGCTCACAAACTTGAGAAAATTAGGTCTCATTGGGAGGGACATCACCCCTGCGGACTATCAAGAGTTCGCTTCCTTCACCCATCTTCGGGAATTAAAAATACCCTGCGGATTTCGGAACGAGCCTCACGAACAGAGTATTAAATGGGCACGCGAGCTTAGGAAAAGTCTTCCTAAATGTCATGTCGCGGATACAGGCGTTCATGCGGGTAGTTTCATCAAAGAGTAATCCCCGTCAATCACACTTTGACGCTTTCTTGGCCGGGGATGGGGATGCCGATGATTCTGGCTTCAAACGCAAGCTCGCCGTTCACGAATCCTTGCGTATCGAAAATGCTTTGGCGTTTGGCGACCCGTGTGCCACGCCCGACGAGGATCAAGCGATCTCCCGGTTTGACCCCGCGACGGAATCGCACGTCTTCCAGTCCGCCGAGGCCCAGAAGGTCGGTGGTGACCCCTGTCTTTTTCACATAGTACGAAACCATTTGGGCAGCCGCTTCGCACATGATGACCCCCGGAAGGATCGGGTAACCCGGCATATGTCCGCGACACCAAAATTCATCGGCGTGAACGTCTTTGAACGCAACGATCAGATGTTGTGAAACGTCGATCTTCAATATCCCGTTTAGATGGAGCATCTCGAACCGGTGAGGATTGTACTTGCAAATGTCTTCTTGGTCGTGAAGCACGGTTTCTTCAATCGTTTTCACATCAATTAGTGGGGGGGGAGGCATCTTTCTCCTTTCTGTTTTCAGCCTATCAGGTCAAGGACTTGCGGAAGTTCGGTTATCAGGGCGTCGGGTCGGTGATTCGGGTCTTTCAAAAGGTCCGAGGGTGCGACAAGAGAGCGTTTATCGCCTGCAAAGAGTGCGGTTTTCAGACCCCATTTTTTGGCGGGTGCAATATCGCGTACAAGGTTACTTCCGACATGAAGGATTTCTTCGGGATCGATCCCCTTTTTGGCAAGGGTTTCAATCGCTTTTCGGAAAAGAGTATCGCTTGGCTTACGTCCCTGAATCTCATAGGACACACAACCCAAATTAGTCGGCACCCACATCGCAAGAGTAGCATTGGGGTTTTCCAGTTGCACGCAGCGTTGCAGTTGCCCGTAGGTGAAGCATTGCCCATCGCCCAATAGCCCTTGCAATACCCCTTGATTTGCAACCGCTTCGAGCGTCTCGGCAAGGCGCGGATAACCTTCGACCCCTTGCAGGCTGGCTTGGAAGAAGTAGGCGATCTTTTTCACATACTCGGCTTGCGACCCGTAATGCCCAACATCGTATTTGTAATCTTTCATCTGGAGCTTTTTAATAATGGCATCCCAGATTTTTTCGGATTGCATTTCCGGTATTTTTTCGGTGTACGCCTGCAAGCGGAGGGTGTCGTACTCCTTCTTGAAAATCTCCTTCATGTATTCCGAAGGTTGACCGGGTTTACGGCTCATCGATGCCCACATTTTGAATTCGTGGATTGTCTTTTCAAGTGCCACCGAGAGTAAGAATTGATCTTCCGTCGTGAGGGTGAGTTCGCCCCCGTTGATGTTCAGCAACGTGCCGTAAACATTCCACAGAATCGCCCGTACCCCAAGTAGGCGTGTGGAAGGTTTCGCTTTCACGGGTTCGGGTGACATGGGCTTAGGCCATGGAATACCCGGCTTTTGGTGAATTTGCTCGACGTATTGTTCTAAGGTCAGTGGCATATCCAATCCCGAAGAAAGCACTCTCCGCAGCCGTCTCCAAGCTCCTGCAAGCGTCCTGCTATTATCCTAACTGAGTTTAGTTTATCAACCCGAAATGCAAAAGGCATCGGGTAACCTCGATGGAAAACCCTTGTAATCTTCACGGACGATCTTGGATATTCCCTTTCGGGTCTCTTTGTAGAAGTCAACGTAACTCCTAACCTAGTAATGACGTTACTTTCGCTCTTTTGAGAGATTTTCGATATGGCGAATCGGCCTGTTCGGACCTTTACCGTATTACCGCGACTGCCCGAGCGGTTGGCTTCTTTATCTTCGTTGGCTTACAACCTATGGTGGTGTTGGAACGCCGATGCAGTGGCGTTATTCCGCCGGATCGACCCAGAGCTATTCCACAAGCTCGACCACTCTCCGATACGTTTACTCGGCGGGATTCAACAAAGTCGAATCGATGCCCTTGCCAAAGACGATGGCTTCCTTGCCCATCTGGATCGGGTGAATAAAGCCTTTACCGACTACATGCAGGCTCCAACGTGGTACTCCGAGAATCACGGCAAAAATACCGATCTGCGTATTGCCTACTTCTCAGCCGAGTTTGGGATACACGAATCGGTACCCGTGTATTCTGGGGGTTTGGGTGTCCTTGCGGGCGACCACCTCAAGAGCGCCAGCGATCTTGGCTTACCCCTCATGGGTGTGAGCTTGATGTACCGAGAAGGGTACTTTCGCCAATATCTGAATATCGACGGTTGGCAACAAGAACGCTACCCCGAAAACGATTTCTTCACGCTCCCTTTGATTCAAGAATCGGGTTCCGACGGCAAAGCCTTGACGGTCAAGGTTCCTTTCCCCGGTCGAGAAGTGCATGCGCGTATCTGGCGTATCCAGTGCGGACGAGTTCCCTTGTATTTACTCGATTGCAACATCCCGCAGAACGCACCCGAAGACCGGGTTATCACCTCGCAGCTTTATGGTGGCGATTTGAATACCCGTATTCAACAAGAGATCGTGCTCGGTATCGGGGGATTGCGTGCCCTTCGTGCGTTGGGTAAAGAGCCGACCGTCTGCCATATGAACGAAGGCCATGCTGCGTTTGTCGGTCTCGAGCGGATTCGTCAAAAGGTGCAAGAAAAAGGGCATGATTTCGCCACCGCTTGCGAATCGGTCAAAGCGGGTACTTGCTTCACAACGCATACACCCGTGCCCGCAGGGAACGACGCTTTCCCCGCAGGGATGATGGATCAATACTTCTCGAACTTCATGCACGAATTGAAGATCGACCGTCAGACCTTTTTGAATTTGGGGCGTGAGTACCCGAACAACGAATCGGAAAACTTCTCGATGACCGTGCTGGCAATTCGGCTCTCGAATACCTCAAACGGGGTGAGTAAACTGCACGGCGAAGTTTCGCGTAAGATGTGGCGTAACATTTGGCCGGGGTTGCCCGAAGTCGAAGTGCCAATCGATTCAATTACTAACGGTGTGCATACCCAAACGTGGGTAGCCCCCGAGATTGCTGCGTTATACGACCGCTACTTAGGGAGCGCGTGGGAAGAACGCCCCTACAGTCACGAACTTTGGAACCGCATGGAGTCCGTTCCCGATGCCGAGTTGTGGCGTACCCATGAAAGGTGTCGCGAACGGCTTGTGGCAACGGCTCGCCAACGCCTTGCCCAGCAACTGAAAAACCGAGGAACCCCCCCAAGCGAAATCGCCGCCGCCGAAGAGGTTCTCGATCCCGAAGCACTCACGATTGGCTTTGCCCGCCGATTTGCAACCTACAAACGTGGAACCTTAGTTTTCCGCGACATGGAACGCCTGTTGCACATCCTGAATATGCCGGGTAAACCTGTGCAATTTATCTTTTCGGGTAAAGCTCACCCGAAGGATAATCAAGGCAAGGAGTTCATCGCTCAAGTGGTGCAATACGCCCGTCGTGCCGAGCTTCGCCGCAAAGTCGTCTTCCTTGAAGATTACGATATGAACGTCGCACGGCACTTAGTGCAAGGGGTTGACGTGTGGATGAACAACCCACGCCGACCTCTGGAAGCATCGGGTACGAGCGGCATGAAAGTCTGTGTGAATGGTGGTGTGAATTTGAGTATCCTTGACGGTTGGTGGGTCGAAGGTTACTTGGGCGACAACGGGTTTGCCATCGGTTCGGGCGAAGAATACTCGGACACGAATTATCAAGATACCGTCGAAAGTCGTTCGCTTTACGATCTGATCGAACGTGAGATTATCCCCGAGTTCTACACTCGCGGAGTTGATGGTCTGCCACGCCAGTGGATTCGACGGATGAAGAAATCGATCTCGACCAACATTCCTGCATTCAACACGCATCGCATGGTGATGGAATACGCCAGCAAGTGCTATCTCCCGTCGTTCGCACGTTACGATGCGTTAAGCAAGAAAGACCTTGCAGGGGCTAAGGAATTAGCAACGTGGCGTCGTCGCGTGGGCCAGAATTGGCACCAAATACGGGTCGAAGATGTCACCCTTCCTTCGAGCGACCCGATGCGAGTGGGCGACGAATTCCTTGTGAAAGCCAAAGTCTACCTCGGCGATCTTTCGGCATTGGATGTGGAAGTGCAACTCGTTCACGGGAACCTCGACAGCTTCGGCGAAATTGCCAACCCGAAAACGGTTGTTCTTCAACCAACAGGCAGCCTGCACGATGGCAAGATGAACGAATTCGGCGGACCAATTCGTTGCGAACTCGCAGGCCAATACGGATTCTCGGTACGGGTACTTCCGAAGCACCTGAACCTCCCGCACGTCTACGAACCGGGCCTTGTGACGTGGGGATAAGGCAAAGCCCTTTTGGGTTTGGATCGGTTTTGTTAGACCGGTGCGAGAGTTTTGAAGTTGCGCCGAAGATTGCAAGATAATCAGGGCGAAGCTGTTTTCCTTAGCCCACCCGCGCAAGCAGTGGGGTGGAGGCAGCGACTATTCGCTTCACCCAAAATAATCACCAAACCCTTATTTTTACGGGCAAATCGGATTTTTCAGCGAAATCAATGCGAGCATTTTATCCCGACAGGGAAGCCATAAAAGTCGCTGCCTCCGCCCCACCGCTTGCGCGGGTAGGCTATGAAGACATCGCTTCGCCCTGACGCCTGCTATACTATTTGTCCAACTTCAAAACGCGCAGCCGGCCGAAACACTTCACAAACGTCTTCTTTACTGGGATTGTTGGCCTTATTCCCTTTCCTTAAGTTAATAGTCTTCGGCCCCAGTTTATTTTACCCCTGTTCTTTTTCGCGTATTTTTCGGCCGATCCAATTCACGCCACGTTCGCCTCCGAAGGTCCCCAATAAAAACCCCACAGCCATCATCACCCCAGCGATTGCCCAACGGTTCCCACCCGCAACGCGAGAGGTGAACGGCAATCGAACGACGACCAGCAAGAATAATCCCAATGCGAGTAACGCCCCACCCCCTCCATAAACCAGCGATTCAACAACGTAATCGACGGGCTTTTTGATTCGACAATACCCATTATTGGTTTTCGGTATCCTGAGGGTGTTCTTGCACGAACAACTCAACTGCTCGCCGATACGGGTCTCCGCAACAACGTAACGCTTCCCGCAATACCAGCATCGAAAGGCGATCATAGTTGACTCCATCGGTGGGAAACGAAAACCGTTTCCACTCGAAAAACTCTTCGGATGTTCACGGCGTATTGGTATCATTTTTATAAAGAACCCGAGGAAGAAAAAGTGAAACGTCTTTTGTCTGCTCTACTTTTTGGTTTGTTGGTTTCGCCAACATTTGCTGCGGAACCCGAAAAGCCCAAACTCGTTGTGCTGGTTGTGTTCGATCAACTTCGTGGCGATTACCTTTCACGTTGGGAAAAACACTTTGGTCCAGACGGGTTCAAAGAAATTATGACCAACGGAGCTTGGTTCACCGAATGCCATTATCCCTACGGCGTAACCACAACCGGTCCGGGACACACTTCGATTCTCACGGGAACTTCGCCCGATGTGCATGGGATTATCAGCAACGGTTGGTACGACCGCAAATCGGCAGCGAATGTCAATTGCGCTCAATCAGCACGCTACAAAGTCGTCAGCGATAAGCCTGCAAAGGTAGTCGATCCCGATGCCCCCAAAGAAAAAGGGCCAACAGAAAAGACCGCCCCCGGTTCGCCCGATTTTCTCTTAGCTCCGACCCTCGGCGATGCCATGCGAGCGGCTGGTCTGAAGAAATCCAAAGTGATTGGTATCTCGTTCAAGGATCGTTCGGCGTTGTTACCCGTCGGTCGGCAGGGTTACGCCTATTGGCTTGATGGCGATACAAGCATTATTACTTCGAGTTTTTACCGCGAGAGTCTGCCGTTGTGGGCCAGCGAGTTCAACAAGCTCAAGAAAGGGGATGCTTGGTTTGGCAAAGATTGGACACGATTACTTCCCGACCTCGACTATACTGCCGATTCTGGACCCGATTTGGTAATTGGCGAAGGAAAAGGCTCGAAGCAAGGGATCACCTTTCCGCACCCGTTGGGCGCAGGGGAAAAGAAACCGGGTAAGGTTTATTACGAAGCTCTGTATAACTCGCCCTTTGGCAACGAATACCTTTTCGAGGTTCTGAAAGCGACTGTGATTGGCGAGCAACTCGGACAGAACGAATCGCCCGATCTTCTCACGGTGAGCTTTTCGAGCAACGATACTGTCGGCCACTGCTGGGGACCCGATTCGCAAGAGGTGATGGACACCACGATCCGTAGCGACCGCATGTTCGCACAACTCCTGAAGTTCCTAGATGAGAAGGTCGGCAAAGGGAAATATATATTGGCAGTCACTGCCGATCACGGGATATGTCCTCTTCCCGAGGTTTCTGATGCCAAAGATATCGACGCCGGACGTTGGTCCAATGCCCGTTACACCAAATTGGCCGAGTCGCACTTGCGAGAAAAGTTCGACCCCAAGAATACCTCGGACCCGAAAGTCCGTTGGATTGAATCGGCAAACTTGCCGTGGTTCTACCTGAACTACGCCGTCCTTGAGAAACTCAAACTCGACAAGAATGCCGTGAGCGAAGAGCTTGCCAAGTTCCTGCAAAAGTGTCCGGGTGTTTACGGAGCATACACGGAATCGAAATTCTCAGAGACCAGCACAACCGATCCTCATTTCGCTCGCATGAAACGCTCGTACTACCCCGGTCGCAGTGGCGATGTGTGCGTGTTGCTCAAACCCTATTGGCTATCGGGTGGCGATTCTCCGACCGCAACGGGAACCTCACACGGGTCACCCTATCGCTACGATACGCACGTTCCTTTAATCGTGTATGGAACGGGTATCAAGGCAGGGGTTCACAAAACACCAGTCACCCCGCAAGCTGTTGCCCCAATCTTCTCGAAAGCCCTCGGCATTGCACCCCCTGCAAAATGCGACACCAAATGCCCTGAACTCATCTGGAAAGAATAAAAAGAGGCCCCCTTTCGGAAGCCTCTTGGCGTTGTTTAATCTGTCGCGATCAATTCAAATTAGAAAGGGCTGACCACTTCAATTGGCGAGCGTGAGCTAGAAGGAATGATCGGCGAACGGCTTGGGGTGGTCACCTTTTCGGGAATCTTCTTGGGTTCGGTCGGTTTGGGATCGACTTTCGGAAGGTCCTTCGCTGGAGGGGCAACCGGAACCACTGTTCCCGGAGGAATCACGGTGCTGCCACAGCCACCCGTAGCAGGTGCCGAGACGATAGAACCGTGACCGGTTCCGCATCCACCGACGCAACCGGTGTGACCCTTGTTGCAGAAGCCGAAGCAATTCTTCCACGAGTTGCAGCTAAAGCATGAAGGCTTTTCGCAGGTGGTGCAAGCCGGTGCAGGTTTTGCACAGGTGTTGCACGAAGCCGGAGCGAAAGCGCCACCGCATTTGTTGCAACCGAGTGAGAACTTGCTGAGGCATTTGTGGAACAGCGAACCGGGCTTCCAGCAACCATCTTCGCCACAGTTATTGTGGTTCTTGGGTTGGACGTAGACAATCGGAGCGGTTCCGGCGGGGAACATCGGACCGGTTGGCCAACAATTGAACTTATCCTTAAAGTGGCTGAATAAGCCTTTGTGTGCCGGTGGAGCGTAAGTCACGCCACTGGAACAACTATTACATCCACCAACCGGCGAAGAAACCGATGGGGAAGCAATCGGAGCAGCAACGGGGCCTGCAAGAGGAGCCGGTGCCACAATTGGTGCTGCGGGTGCAGCAGGAACGGCAGGAACCGGAGTTAAATCGGGTGCGCCTGCACAAGCTGTCAAAACAAGAAACGACAAATTCATCGAAAAACCTCCTGTGACACAAACACTCATCGGGGTGTGGCCCGAAAAACCTGTTTGTTCGAGTGATTCCAGAATCAGACGATTCGCCGGCGGGCAATTCGCAAAAACTCGATCCTGAGTTTCTGATTCTCACATGACTCACTTTCGACGAAAATTTGAGAAGAACTTGAAACTCATCTACCCCAGTTTGTCCTACTTTCCTCACTTTCTAGGGTCATTTACACCCGTTACGCCAAAAAGACTCAAGACACCCGATGTTCTCAACGAAACACCCATCAGGAATGTGCCGATTATGCAATCGCTCAACTCCTCGCTTCCTCGCACGATAAACCTTCCAATACGCACAACCGGAACCAAAAAATCGTTGCAGTCGTTTGGCCCCTGTGCTACAATACCAATATGAGTTGTTTGTTCTCCCAAATTCTGTTGGCCTTTTGTGCCACCTCGTTGGTGTTACCTCCGGGGTGGTGCTGCAAGCTGGCTTGGGATGGGTGTTGTCACCCTTCTGAACAAATCTCCACAACTCTTTCTGAAAACGACCCCTCACCAACACCGGCTAAAAAATGCTGCTGTTGCGAAGAGCCGGCCCCTTCAAATCACGAAGAGCCGTCGGCGTGTCCGGTTCCAACAACTCCGAGCGTTCCGAAAGAAGCTCCGCGAGACTGTTGCGATCCGGTAGACGGGATCGTTCCTCAAACGACGCTAACTCAAATCGATCTGCCTACGGCTTCGTTTGAGTACGACCTTCGCACGGAACCGAGTGCCTACCCTCACTCTGCATTGCGTGATCGGGTCGCGTCGCATTCTCCCCCCTTGCATGTTCTCCTTTGTGTTTGGCGTTGTTAAGCCGATCTGCATTCACGGCTGAAAAATCAGACAACAACTATTCACAACCTTCGCCCGAAGTATCGGAATCAATAACGATTCCTAAACGGAGTATTTTGACATGCGTAAGAACATCTTGATCGTTTCTGTTATCTCGTCGTTCACACTCATTCTGGGTGCTGCAACCGTGTGGGCATCGTCCCAAACGCGGACCACACAACTCGGCAACGCCAGCGAAAGTTGCTGTGTCCCCAGTGCGGAGTGCTGCTTTGTTGGTTCACCATGTTGCGAAGGGGCCAACTGCTGCGACCTGCAATTAGCCTGCTGCTTTGAAGGAAGCCCCTGCTGCGAAACCAACGCCAATTGCTGCGATCTCGTTTCGGCTTGTTGCGTTCCTGCCTCGGCCTGCTGCGAAAGTAAAGCCCAAACGTGCTGCACACCGAAAGCAACCTGCTGCGAGCAAGCAAACTCTTGCTGCGAAGTGAAGAAGTAACAACAAACACAACCACAATCGCCCACGCCCACGATTCATATTGCTTTTTCTAAAAATTTTGCTCGAATTTCTGCTACCGACTTCGCGGTTTAGGAAGTGGGTGGGTAATATACATCCATACACCAATAAGAAAAATTGAGTTGCTGAGAATCGTCGATTCGATACGATTTTCTCACACCACACCCAAACGGGAGCCGAACATGGCCGAAATGGACAAAGAACTGAAAAACACCCTTGTTGCCATCGAAAAAGCCTTTGGCAAAAATGCGGTAATGACCCTCACGGGTGCCAATGACGAAGAAATCGTTGGTATCTCGACAGGTTCGTTGGCGTTGGATATCGCCCTCGGTGGAAAAGGTCTTCCTCGCGGTCGAATCATCGAGATTTACGGAAACGAGTCGAGCGGAAAATCAACCCTTGCTCTTCACGCAGTCGCCAACGCCCAAAAAGAAGGTGGTGTAGCAGCCTACATTGATGCCGAACACGCTCTCGATCCCTCGTGGGCACGTCGTTTGGGTGTGAATCTCGACGAGCTTTTGGTCAGCCAACCTTCCAACGGAGAAGAGGGGCTTAAGATCGTCGAAATGTTGGTTAAATCCAATGCGGTCGATGTGATTGTTGTGGACTCGGTTGCAGCCCTTGTCCCACGCAACGAAATCGAAGGGGAGATTGGTGATTCTCACGTCGGTCTGCAAGCCCGCTTGATGTCCCAAGCATTGCGAATCCTGAACCCTGTGATCGCCAAAACCAAAACCTGCATTATCTTCATTAACCAACTTCGTCAAAAGGTCGGGGTCTTCTTCGGAAGCCCAGAAACCACCCCCGGGGGGCTTGCACTCAAGTTCTACGCTTCCGTCCGAATGGAAGTCAAACGTGGACCGCAGATCAAAGTCTCGGACGAAACTGTTGGCACGGAAGTCAAAGTGAAGGTCGTGAAGAACAAGGTTGCTCCTCCCTTCCGCAACGCCGATTTTTACTTGCTTTACGAGTCGGGCATCAGTTACGAATCCGACCTGTTGAACTTGGGCCTTGCTGCGGGTTTCATCAGCAAGAGCGGTGCGTTCTTCAGCTACGGCGATCAACGGATTGGACAAGGGGAAGAGAAGTCGCGTATCTTCTTGAGAGATAATCCGACCATCGCAGCCGAGCTTCGTACCAAGATTTTGGAATACCACAAGCTCAATCCCGACGCGATGCCAGTGAATGCTTCGATCCAAGACCTCGCCGAAGCCGCCGAGCAAGAGATCGAACCTGTGGAAGATGCAGCCCCCACACCGAAACGCAAGAAGAAAGAACCGAAAGAGTAGGATGAATCGAAACGAGCCATTAACCTCATCCCCATACTAAGAATCCGAGGGGTTGTCGGTTTCTTTCGCCTTTTCCTTGAGGAGTTTCGTAAGCTCTTCGATCTCATTTGGAGAAAGCCCCTCAAGTCGATCAGCAACGGGAATATCTTTAAGTCGCACGGTCGTGGAAACATCTTGAATACGTAGCTCGTCCGGAACCCCCGCAAGCAATTCGCGTAACACGGCTTTATCTTGTTCTGGATCATTAAAGACTTCACGAACCATTTCGGCTTTTGTTGGGATGGCTAACTTTGGCATAACTCCTCCTGTCGGATTGAAACGGGCCATTAACTTCGTCACAAAGTATTGGTATTGAGGCAATGTCAAGCGATGGTTGCTCTGAGCATATTGTACCTGATCCTCTCGACTGCTGAAGAGGAAAAAATTAGCATTTCGGGCTTCCAATGCCAATTCTTGAATGACAATCAACCGAAGGTAACTCGGCCCGTACCAAACGTCGTAAACCCCAGACACACCCGTAGCAGGAACAATATCAAGGCGTGGGGTCTTGAATAAATCGCGAGGGTAACGGGTCGAAACAGCGTATAGACTCACGTCATCGTCGGGAACGATGGTTTGTCCTTTCGGTGCTTGCATCTTTTGATAGAGCAACCCGTAGAGGAGCAATTCGCGGATCGTAAATAGGTCTAATGTTTCTTGGAACGACTTGAACGAAAACAAATTGTGAATCCGCAAGTTCTCGAATCCGTCCGGAAGGATTGGTTGTGGGGCATTCGGATCGTCCTTGCGTAACAGGATATCGATTCGTTGTTCTGTGCGATCTACGTTGTAATCAACCTCTAATGTGTATGGGAGATTGACTGTCTGGTGGGCAATAACCACGCCAAAGAGTTGATGCCAGTCATTTGATTCGGTTGCCATTGTGGATGACGTCTCGGCCATTTTTACCCCTCAGACGGATTCTATACGTCGTTATAGTCACCCTCCCGCTTGCTCCCTGAACCTTTTCGTGTCTATCGATTGTCTAACTTCAACGGTTTGGCGTAACAAAATGCGGGGATCGGGTAACTCGTGAGAGAATCCCCTTCCAAGATAGCATAAGAGACGCTATTCTTGTAGAAGTAGGTGATGAGATTACTTGTTAAGGCTCCGATGTCTAATTCTTTGACCAGTTTCGACGCTCTTGCTGCTGCACAAAATGTGCTCGGCTATCTGAACTTCTCCGATGGACGACCCAATGCCAAATTCCAACGGGCATTGGATTCCGTTTGCACGGAGCTTGTTCGTTCGGGGGAACTTTACTTTTGGCGAAGTCTCCCCGCATGGCTTGAGCAACAGGGCGAAGCTCTGCGCGAGGGCGGATCGGCGGCGTTCCAAGATATATCGCAGGCGATTGCGGTGGCGAAGCTGGCATTTGGGCCCGTACTGCTGGCCTATCGCCAACACCATCGGGATTTACTTGCCCATCAAACCGAGTCTGCGTTGTTTACACCTTTCTTTCTGACCCGCGTGTGCGAAGCGGTGTTGCAAGAAGGTTCCCCGTGGGATGAAACGCAACGAATAGTCCCGAATGTGCTGCGAAGATTGAACGATTATGTTGGACACCGACCGATAGCAATTCTCGAAACCCGTCCCCAAACCGATTACTACTCACACGAAAAACTGCGACCTGTCCCGTTATTCTTTAAGGAAGTTGGGGCGTGTCTGAGCCCCTATCAAGAGATCGTCGCGGGGGCGATCCAGATATTACGCGAAGCTCCCGATGAGATTTGCCGTGAAGCTCTGTTTGACCTTTCGCTTCTCGAAGAGCTTTCGTTCGATCCCCGTCCGTATGACCATTCACATCCGGCTAACCGAAGACCGAACTACCTTTTCGGCGAATGGGATCCCCATTTAATCGACCTGAACGGGCACTACCAACGATTTGTCGTTCGTCAGACGGTTTTGCGAGCCTTGTTAGACCGCGTTGAAAACCCTACCGAAAAACATAAAGCTCTGCGTAACCCTCGGCAGGCAGTGCTATTTGAAGCCTCTGCGGTGTTGGCAGGCACGGTCTTGATGGCGAGCGGGGTGAGTGGAAACGGCCCCGCAGCGTTCGATTCGGATTCTCGCCTTTCGGGGTTAGTCCCCATCGTGGCGAAGTTCCGCGACCGATTCTACACCCAATTACTTGACAGAACAACGGGTGACCATGCAACCCTGTTGCGAGAGGAAGCAATTAAACTCAAGCAACCGTTTGGCGGTATCCGGCAACACCTCAACCATGAACTCGCCCGTCAACGCGCAAGCCAACTTCAGAACCACGAACTGGCTATCGTCCTTGCAAGTCTGGGGCTTGCGGAAGAATCGCGGGCGTATGCCTCCCGTATCTCCACAACGTCGGCGAGAATCCTGAGCGAAGTGGCAATTCGTCAAACCTCCGCAGACTTCCACTGCTCACGGGGCGAACTTGACAAAGCTCTTCCCCTTCTCGAAGAAATCGAAGACCTGATTCACAGGGGTATCGAATGCGGAGCATTGGCCGATCCTTGGAATATCCTCGGCTATCAGGGGTTGTATCCCCTCTTCCAATCGAAGGAAGATAGCACGCACGACCCACGCAACGAAGAGTTAATCGATACTCTCATTCGCCAATTCGACCTTTATGCCAAGCTCCTTGCCGCAGCAGCTTCGAGCGGACAGAAAGCGACGCGCGAAACCCTTGCAGAACGGGTGCGAACCTTAGCTGATTGGTGGGATCGCTTTGCGACTTCGGAAGTCTCGGACGTTCCTCGGTTACATGGAGGCGAACGGGCAGAAGCTGCCTTGCACGTCGCACGGTCGCTTGCCAAGTGGAACAAACGGGATCGAACCCAAACGACCGCCAAAGAGGATATCGCATTCTGGCAAAGTAAGCTCGAAGGGTTTACCTCACCGGCAGCTTTCTCACAGGTCATAGAAGCGTTACTCGAACAGCACGACTGGCGGGCTGCAATGGCCTTGCTCATCACATGGCTATCGGAATCGCCGAAGATACCCCTCGAAGATGGCTCGGTTTCCTTCCACGACCTTGCCTCGAAGTGGTTAGACGGCACACTGGTCGATCCGAATGCGGGTCAACTGATCCCGCGATTCTTCGACCTACTCCCAACCAATGCCGACGAGTATTGGGATGTCCCGACACTCGATAGCACGGCTATGAAGCAAAGCCCAAAGAGTTCGCAAGGCTGGTTGAAGGGAACCTTCGAGTTCAAAGATTCCACCGATGATGGAAACGATGGCGGAGTTCTGAATAACGATCCTGACCCGTTCCCGTTAGAAGAAGCCTCCAAAGAAATCGAATTGCGTTTGGGCTTCCTCTATGCCGTTGCCGATTTGTGGCGTCGGGCATCGTGCGTGTTAGGGGATTCTCCTTCGTTAGAGTCTTGGTTGAACACCGCACGGGTTTGGGCCAAAGACCTCAGTGACCTTGTCGAATATCTTCATGCCGTCGAGATACCCGCCCCAATTACGGGTGTTGATGAGGTGTTAGAGTACGACCGACAACGGATGATTAAAGATCACCTCACGGATATTGCTATTGATACTTGCGTTGAGGTGAATCAAGCCGTGCGTGCCCTCTCTGCGGTGCAGAAACAGGCCAGCGAAGATGCGACCGGTTGGGAAGAGTTTGCAGGGCAAGTCGAACGAGCGATAGCACAAGGCGACACCCAGCAAGTGAGGGCAGCGTTACCTGCGCTTGTGCGACGATTAAGCCGCGAACCGTTGCTCTTCGTTCCTCTTTCCGAAGGGGGTTACCCAACACCAATACTCCATTCCCGCACGACGTTGGCTTTATTCGAGCATCTGTTAGAAAAACTTCCTACACTCGGTCTAATCCGCGAAACATATCATCTCATTCGGCTTGCAAAATCGATGGAACGCAACGGCCCCGAAAGTGGGCGACGGGTCAGCGAGTTTGATCGCCTCTTTAGGATTGCGTTACGTTCTGTGGTTGATACTCTTCTCGATGCTGCCAAAGAATGGGAGAACGAGCATTCGACCACGACCGATCCCCTCGTCACGGTGTTACGAAAGGTTGCTGATTCCTTCTTGAATCTCTGGGTGCAGCATAGCCAAACCCTGCGACTGTCGAGTATCGAAGCCGTTCAAGACGATACCGAATGGGAACCATTCAAAGCCTTTATCCAAAGGTACGGGCGAGAGATTTTCACTGCCACATTCTTGACCTATGGCAATATCCGAGGGGTGTTGCATCGTGGGGTTGGTGATTGGCTCGACATGGTACGCGAACAACAAGACGGCCCCCGTCCAGAAAAGCTCATCGAACATATCGAACGGGGTAAAATCTCGCGTGCCTCGGCAGTGCATTACCTTGAAGTGACCCTGCACACGATAGCCGAACATTACGAAGAATATCGTGATTACAACACGACGACGACATGGAGCGACTACGGCGAGAACCTCTACGTTCTCCTTGATTTTCTAAGGGTGAAAGCAGCCTACGAGCGTTACGCATGGCGTTTGCGTCCGATGGTGTTAGCTCACGATGCCCTCTGCCGGAAGGGGCTTACCGAAGTGGCTGAGCGTTGGGAAAAGAACATCGCCGAATTCTCTCAAACGGTTGCCCAAGAGCTGATCGAGCAACTTGCCCACAAAGAGGCATCCCACGCCGTGCGACTGCGAACAATACGCGACCGTATCGAAGAAAGGTTCCTGCGACCTTTGGCCCTTGATCGATTGTGTGCAACAGTCGAACCAACGGCACTGGAATCTCGCAAAGGCGAACTCGGCCCCGCATTCGAGAAGCTCTCCGTTCAACTGCGAGAGTTAGCCGATCATCCGATAGGCGTAGGGCTGGATGTCCCGCAATGGTTACGCCGACTTCAAGAAGAAGCCGACAAAGCCCGCGAAAAAGCCATCTCTCCCCCCAAACCCGCCACAACCCCCCGCCTCACCTTCGGCGAACTCCAAAGGCAATTTGCCGAATGGGACGAACCCTTGACGGGGACGATTTGAAACAGTGGAGAGTGGAGAGTGAAGAATCGGAAGACAAGAAAACGATTTTGCAAACCAATCTGACCCTTCCGCGATTCTGGGTATGAACTCAATGTGGTCGGAGAACGACCAGAAAGAGCAAAGCCGATCCTTTTAGGTTTCTTTCTCACATTTGCGATCATCCTTGTTTCTGTGTTGGTTCGGTATAGGCCAAGTCGGATTTGTTTCGTATAACGATAGAGAGCCTGTTGATTTTTTTGACGTGAGACCACATGAGTCAGGATTCCCTTTCATCGCCGCGACCACGCTGCCGAAGTCTGATGGGGGTCCGTATCGCCGGAACCGGAAGTTACGTACCTGAAACCGTTGTCACCAACGACCAACTCCATGCCCTTTTTGGTCACGATTCCGATTGGATCGTTAAGCGGACGGGTATCCTCGAAAGGCGACACGCCCTTCCCCATCAAGCGACAAGCGATCTAGCCGTCGAAGCAGCAATCAAGGCAATGGAATCGGCCCAAGTTTCTCCAAGCGATATCGACTTACTCATTCTGGGAACCTTTACCCCCGATATGTCATTCCCTTCAACGGCGTGTATCGTGCAAGATCGTTTGGGGATCAACGGGGCTGCGATTGAAGTCGAAGCAGCTTGTGCCGGTTTTATGTACGCACTCATCACAGGGGCTGCCTACATTGCATCGGGTGCAAGCGATACGGCACTCATCATTGGAGCGGATTGCAATTCAAGGATTCTCAATCCCGACGATCTCAAAACGTACCCTTTGTTTGGCGACGGAGCCGGAGCTGTTGTTCTCAAACGTGGAACGCCGGAGCAAGGGATCGTTCGCTATAGTTTGGGTTCCGATGGGGCGGGCGGGGCATTGTTATGCCGACCAGCTGGGGGAAGCCGAACCGTTCCGACACATGAGACGGTCGATCAGGGTTTGCACTACATGTACATGGACGGGCGAGCGGTGTTCCGTTGGGCAGTGTCGATCCTGTGCGACACAATCCAAGACGTATTGAACGCTGCGGGCTACACCCCTGAAGATGTGGCACTGTACGTTCCTCATCAAGCAAATATCCGCATTATCAATGCTGCTATCGATGTGCTGCACGTCTCACGGGAAAAACTTTTCTACAACCTCGACAAATACGGCAACACCTCTGCCGGTTCGATTCCCCTTGCACTCGATGAGGCGCTTCACCAACGTCCACTCAACCCCGGCGATTTGACGATCTGGAGTGGCTTCGGTGCGGGGCTGGCGTGGGGAACTGCTCTGATCCGTTGGTAGTTCGGAACCTTTGATGAGCAGCAAGAGTCAAAAGGTTACTTGTGCAAATTTAGAATCAGTGAACGTTGAGTTCTTCGACGAGTTCGGATTTCATGGTCATCCATCCTTTTCAAGGTTTCACTCGATTGCGAGGAGTTCATCAAGGGTGGTTACTTCGGAAGCACTCTCAATCATCCTTTCGAGTCTGTCAGAATCTGTTATCGCTTCAATCTCTGTCACAAGTCGATTAGATTTGCCCAATTTTCGTTTGACAAAAGATATCAAATCACTTTGTCGGGTTTCGATTCGTGTCTCAATGCGTGCTTCGCGGTTGAGTTCTTCGACGAGTTCGGATTTCATGGTCATCCATCCTTTAAGAGCATTATCCCACAGAGGTTTTGTGTTGGTTAGTACGGCGAAATTTTTGGCCATGATTGCCAAGTCGGATCGCATTTTTGGGTCGGTGATTGGGTCAACCAATACCACCCATTGTTCAATTATACCCGATTCGTTTCCTCCTGCCATCAGAGGAATCCACCCCAATAAAGTTATCGGCCAAATTCCTGCCCCGACTTTCTGAACAGTTTCAGCAGCGTTGCAGTCACATAGATTAATTTGGATCGGTTGCATACCGAATATCATGCGGCGAGAACCGATTTGTTTCACGCTGGGGCGGTAATCTTTTCCTCTTCCGGTGAGATTGACGATTATTCCGCCAATTTCGTAATCAGTCATCCGATCATCCGAGGGTCGGATATTTTCTTGGATATCGAGCAGGTAGCGTGGCATGCGATACTTGAGGCCGAAATCGGGTCGTGTTTGAGATTCGGCATCGATCGCCCAATACTCGCCATCGGTATCTCTCCAAGTGACCTCCGCGACCAAATCAAAGACCCGCTCGGGCTGATCGGGTGCGAGAGAACGAGTATTTATCAACCGACGCACGACGAGCAGTTCTGGCGAGCAGTCAAAGCACCATGCAATAAATTCGCGTGGCATTCGGCTCATCAAATAGCGACTGGTCTTGTCGAAGACGTTCGATTCGTCTTTGCTTTTCTTCTTCGCACCGGTCTTGCGACTCTGTTTGCGTTTGGCCATTGTGGGATTACCGAAGGGTTTTGCAGGATAACGGAAGTTTATCACACCTCGGACGAGTGTAGGATAGTCTTTCCCCATTTTCCCAAGCTCCCTAAATTCCCGTGCGGGAGGGGGTTTTTGAAAAAGGTTCACCCTTACTTATCGGGCTTGCGAAATCTGCCGATATTGGTATTGTAAGGCATCGAAATTTCGGGCAGGATACCGGAGTCTATATATGAAATGGTCACGTTGGGCCTACGTTGGTTGCCTCTCGTTGGGGCTGGTTTCGCACTCCTTTGGGCAAGCAACGTCTCCGGTTTTCACACCCGTTACGCCCAATCCCGAAGTTTTGGGTAAGGCTCTCAAGGATGCTTCCTACGAACCCAAAGCCCTTACGGCCGAGGTGTTTCAAATCACGGTCGAAAAAGATCGTTGGCCCGTCCATGTGATGATTTCATATTCTGCCGATGGAACTCGTATTTGGCTCGAAAGTAAGTTTGCTCCGATTGAAGACCCCGACCGCGTCCCGGCACAGGCGTGGCGACGTTTGCTGGAAGCCAACGAACGGATCGGCCCAGCGCACTTCGCCTTCGATAATGCCGACCGTCGCGTTCATCTCTATCGCTCGTTTGAAAATACCGGCGTCGATCCGGCACGGTTGAAGCGAGAGGTTGAAGCCTTCGATAGCATCGTCCGCAAAACCCAAGAGGTCTGGCGCTCGGATAACTTCAAGCCCGGAGTCTCGCAAGCCGTCGAAACCCAATCGCCACCCCTCGCACCCGTTCCTCCGATTGCAGAGAAGACCCCTCCCAAAGAAACGCCGTTTGTGCCGATTGCTCGACCGATCAGCACGGAAGAGATCAACTTCATCAACACAAAATGGCAGATTGTTAGTATCGAAGTGCAAGGTAAAAAGACTGAAGGGGCAGCCCTTGCGATTCGCAATCCTTCGTTAGAATTCCGTAACTGGAAAACCGGAATCACTGCGGAGCTTGTCACGGGTCCGACCACGACTCGCAAAGTCGATGTGAAATACGATGTCACCAAAGACCTCAAGGAAATCGACTTCATCGATAGCGAAAAGGGTGAGGTTGAAAGGGGTATCTACAAGGTCGTGGGCAAAGAACTCATCGTGTGCTTTGCCCCTCCGGGCGACCCTCGCCCAACCAAGTTCAGTGCAACCGAAGAATCGAAAACGTGGCTCATCGTGTTAAGCCCGAAGTAAGACCCCATCCCTGCCCTTCCCCGCAAACGGAGAAGGGTTCCAAACACCTGCATTTCCTCCCCCACAAACGGGGGGATCGAGGGGGCTTTCTTTATTTGGAACAGACTCTAAAGCCTTATTTTCTAAAATACCCTCATGCAGCAACTGGTGATAGTCGCCGACGATTACGGCATTGGGCGTGAGACCTCACGCGGGATTCTGGACCTCGCGTTGCGTAGTCGGATCACCGGGACTGTCCTAATGGTGAATTGCCCCGATGCCGAACACGCAATGCGGGAATGGCATCGCGAAAAGCCACCCGTTGAAATGGGTTGGCATCCCAATCTCACGCTCGATAAGCCGATCTCTCTTCCCCAAAGTGTCCCCTCTCTCGTTCAGGCCAATGGTCATTTTTACCCTCTGGGGGATTTCCTCAAACGATTTCTCCGGGGTCAGATTTTCTTTGAGGAAGTCATGATCGAGTTTCAGGCGCAATATCGACGATATCGGGAGCTTGTCGGCGATGCTCCGAAGCTCATCAACGGCCACCAACATTGTGTGATCTTTCCGCCCGCCGACCGTGCGATGTTGCGGTTACTCGAACAAGAGCAGCAAACCCCGTATTTTCGTAGGGTTGTCGAACGGCCAAACGAGATTTTGTCCGTTGCAGGGGGGCGTATCAAACGGAGTGTGCTGAACCTTTTGGGAAGGCGTTTTGCCCGTCGCACACATGCTTTGGGGATGCGTGGCAATGCTTGGTTGATGGGTGTGACCGACCCGAAAGAGACTACAAAGACGACTTACCTGAGCCGCTGGTTTTCGGCATTGGCTAAAACTGGTGAGAGTGTAGAATTATGTTGTCATCCCGGCTATCGTGACGAAACCTTAATCGGACGAGATTGCGATTCGGGAGCAGGGTTAGAACGCCGACTGTGGGAAATGTCGTTACTTGAAGGGAACGATTTTTTTCAACAGGTTGCGGACTGCGGTTATCGTGTGGTGAGACCATCGGAGATACGATAACTCGCAGGAAAACGGGATCGAAAAGACGCCAAAGGAATCGGCGCAAGGAATGTTCATGGTGAACGAGAAACCGCTATTATCTATCGTGGCTCCTGCCTTCAACGAGCAGGAAGTCCTTCCCACTTTTCACACAGAATTGGCAAAGACCCTCGATCAACTCAGCGATGACTACGATCTCGAAGTGATTTACGTCGATGACGGTTCACGCGATAATACCCCTCTCGTTTTGCAACAGCTTTCAATGCAAGATTCACGGGTGCATTATGTGTTGTTGAGTCGCAACTTCGGGCATCAAGCAGCCCTCACTGCGGGTCTCGTACATGCTCGCGGGGATATTGTTATCTCGATGGATTCGGACTTGCAACATCCGCCACCGATTATCTTCAAGTTGCTCGAAAAGTGGAAAGAAGGTCATCAGGTCGTTTTGACGTTGCGTGAGGACGATGCTTCGATAGGATGGTTCAAAAAGACTTCATCGAAGTTGTTTTACCGCGTCCTGCAACGCCTCAGCGGAATGGAGATTCGTCCCGCAGCTGCTGACTTCCGCCTCCTCACGCGAAAGGCCCTTGATGCCTTTCTCAAAATGCCCGAACGGAATCGGTTTATTCGCGGGATGATCCATTGGCTTGGCTTCCCTGCGGCCGAAGTCCCCTTCAAAGCCGCTCCCCGATTTGCTGGGAAATCGAAATACACGTTGTTGAAGATGGTTCGTTTTGCCCGTGATGGACTCCTTTCATTCTCACGGGTTCCTCTGCACGCAGCGTTGATGCTTGCGGGTTTGCTCATCGGGTTGAGCTTCGTGTTTAGTCTGGGGGTGTGGGCCTTCCGTTTGGGCAACGACGAAAATCGCTGGATGATCCTTGCGATGATCTGCTCGTTCCATATCTGCGGGGTCGGTATCTGGGGTTCCATGCTTGCTATCAGCGAGTACGTTAGCCGTATCCACGAACAGATACTCGGACGCCCTTTGTATGTTGTACGTAGTAGTTCGTTTGAAGCAAATCTGGCAGCACTTCGAGAAAGCAACCGCAACGCAGCGTAGGGCAATTTGGGGTACAATTCCTTTAGGGAGAAGCTATGAATCAAATCGAAACGGAAGAACTTGCGGATATCGACTATCCTGCCCACCCCGAGGAACATATGTCCAGTTCGCAATTTCATTCCGACTATAGTGCCATTTTGGTAGCCAACCTTCGTCGATGGTATCGGGAACGTGCTAACGAAGTGGCTGTGTTTACTGATATGGCATGGTATCCGATTCGTGGAAATAATCACGAATGGAGAACCCCAGACGTAATGGTGTGTTTTGGTGTTCAACAGAGGAAAGTTAGAGACCGAAGCTCATACGCACAGCATCTTGAATTTGGCATTCCACCGAGTGTTGTTTTCGAGATCGACTCAAAATCCAACACGGAAGCCGAAATCGAAGAGAAACGGGCTTGGTACGAAACTTATGGTGTCGAAGAGTTCTACTGGATATTCACGGACCCACCCGAAGTGCGTGTCTTTGTCCGCGAAGAAAACCATCTGGTTGAACAATCAGCCGTGTACCAATGGACATCGCCGATGTTGGGAATACGAATGGAATGGAGCGGTATCGAACTACAACTCTTCAATCCTGATCGGACTCTGATGCGACCGACCGAAGAACATGCAGCGATCCTCGAAGAACGTGCCAGACTCGCGGAGGAACACGCAAGGGAACAACAGACGCGAGCAAGACTCGCCGAAGAGAATGCAAAAAAGGAAACCGAAGCCCGAGAAGCCGCAGAAAAACGAGCCGAACAAGAAGCGCAAAGGGCCGAAAAACTCGCAGCAATGCTTCGGCAACTTGGTGTCGATCCCGACGCCCCACAGCAATAACGAATACAACGCGATTTGCTTTAGCGAAGAATCGTGCAATTTGGCAGAGCACGTCGGATTTCAAAGTAACCGTCACGGCTAATTTTTGTTCCTGAGATGTTGAGGAACTTGAGATTGGGGAGTTCTGTTAGGTCATCGACACATTCATCGGTGAGGGAAACGCTTTCCAGTCGAAGGAATTCGAGTTGTTTGAGTTTTCGGATTTTTCGGACGCTTTGATCCGAGAGACGCCAGTTCCCTAAATCGAGAGAAACGGGATCATTCAGAATGCTCAAAAGGTTATTCAGACCAATTTCGGTTCGAGCATCCGTTGGGAGTTGAACGAAGCGTAACTTGATCCCAGCGAGATTGGTGATTCCTGCTTCCGTGACTTCGGTATATTCTAATGAAAGGTATTCGAGTGATGATAATTCTTGAAGGGCTTTCAGATGGGTATCTCCAATTGGTAAGCCATCAAGGTTAAGCCCTTTCAAATTCGGTATGGTTTTTAATTCCTTGATGCCGACCTCAGTGATTTTTGTGAATGCTAAATCTAAATAGGTTAGCTTCTTCAAGGTTTTCAATTCTTTCACAACGGCATCGGTAATTTTGGTTCCGCTCAAACTTAGGGTGGTTAAGTTTGGTAAATCTTTGAGATGAGCAATATCTTCGTCTTGAATAGGGGTGTTATCTAATCGAAGATGTGTGAGTTTTTTCAGGATTTTCAGTTCTCTCAAACCCGTTCCAGTGACCGGCGAAAAGCCGACGTTTAAGTGTGTGAGATTTTTTAACTCGGCAAGATTTTTTACCCCTGCATCGCTGATATTCCAATTCCAAAGATCGATTTCCATTCCAACTTCGATTGCAGCAAGGTAGTGCTTTAACCCAATATCAGTGCGAGCTTTTTGAGGAACCTTAAGCGATTTTAACTTCATTCCTGCAAGGGGTTCCAGACCGGTATCAGTCACTCGGGTCGTTGTCAGGTCTAACGACGCAAGGTTCTTTGTGCCCTTTAATTGCTCCAGACTTGGGTCTGTCAACCGATCAAAACGTAACCCAAACGGTACTTCGACTTCGGGAAGTTTGTCGTTTGGAATGGCACTGAACCAGAAGATCGGGATTTTTCCTTCTGGCAGAAATTCTGGGCGTGGAACGATTCCGAAATCCATTTCCGAAGACCCTTCGTAACCCAGTTGGGCACCGAGTTTCTGAAATGCTCGGAAGGTTTCCTTTGAAAGCTCTGGCGTTTTTTTCGCTTTCTCTTCAGCAAATAAAGGTAACACATTAAGCAGCAATAACGCTACCATCGGTAAGGCTTTACCAATCATCCGGCGACTCCTTCAAAAATCGTGGGAAATAGAAACGGGGGAAGTATGCCCAAAATGTGAAATCTGCACAAGAGAAGTATTTTTGGAAGGATACAAAAGGGGGGGTATTCCTCTCGCCGAATCTGATGTTCTCGCTTATCCTTACTTTATACCTTTGGGGGTGTGCGAATGTCTCTCCTTGATTTGAATCTTCTGCAAACGCGACGTCACTTTTTCGGGCGAACTGCAACGGGGCTTGGTGCGGTGGCCCTTGCCTCCTTGCTAAACCCGAAGCTCTTTGCCGAAGAGAAACGTAAACCCGTTCCCGGTGTGTTGCCGAAGTTGCATCATCCTGCAAAAGCCAAACGGGTGATCTACCTTTGCATGTCGGGTGGACCGAGTCACCTTGACCTTCTGGACTACAAGCCGAATCTGGCGAAACATCGTGGCAAAGACCTACCTGCCGAGATTCGCATGGGTCAACGAATCACGGGGATGACTTCGGGACAGAAAACGCTTCCCGTTGCACCAAGTATTTTCAAGTTCGAGAAACACGGCAAATCGGGTACGCACGTCAGCGAGCTTCTTCCCAATCTCGCAACTATCGTTGACGATATTGCCGTTGTGAAGACCTTGAACACTGAGGCGATCAATCACGATCCTGCCATTACCTTTTTGCAAACGGGGAGTCAGCAACCCGGACGCCCAAGCCTCGGAGCATGGCTTTCCTACGGAATCGGCAGTGAGAATTCCGACTTACCCTCATTCGTGGTGATGATCTCGCAAGGGAGCGGTAACAAGACCGACCAACCGATCTTTTCACGTTTGTGGGGGGCGGGATTCGTTCCGAGCCAGCATCAAGGGGTGCGATTCCGAACCGGTAAAGACCCCGTTCTTTATCTCTCGAACCCTGAAGGGATTGACACCGACGACCGACGCCGGATGCTCGATGCGTTGGGCGAACTCAATCAGGAAGCTGCCAAAGGTCTCGGCGACCCTGAGATTAACACTCGCATTGCCCAATACGAGATGGCCTATCGAATGCAAGCCAGCGTACCCGAACTCACCGACCTGAGCAAGGAACCGAAAAAGGTCATCGAAGAGTA
>VYLT01000004.1_pt1 | contig 63013 bp, 50 predicted proteins | sample 5114261 | NCBI WGS metagenome assembly VYLT01 (sample SAMN12291815, study PRJNA351875) | freshwater metagenome | isolation source: freshwater lake | place: USA: Michigan, Little Long Lake | collected 2011-07-12 | reverse complement strand
CGGTTCGAGTGGGGGTGGGGCGTTCGTGGGTGCGGTGCTGGGTTCCAGTTTGGGTGGCGTATCGACCTTCGGAGAATCGTCCGTATCGGAGATAATCACCTTTGGCCGACCATCTTCGGAGGGCTTTATTTCGAGCTTCGGAAAGAAATTTGTTTCGGGAAGATTTTCGGGTGCGACCGTAATGGGACGGGTGGGCGGTTCCTTTTTCTCGTTCTTCGGCCGAGTAGGGCTTTCCGGAACCGAATAGGGAACGGGGGGTGCAACAGGTAACGGTGGCGGAGTATTCAAGTCATCCGCAAAGAGGGGTTGTGCGTGGACGAGACCACCGAGAAATAACGCAGCAACAATCGCACGACGAGACCAAAGCATACAAACGTCTTCCTTGACGAGATTGATCTGAGCCACCTCTTTTATCATCGATCGAAAGCAACTCATTCCTCTTTGCATTCACCCAATTCCCCAAGCCCAATCTATCACGCGAACCCGTCCAACCGTTACAAATTACCAACGAACCACCAATGTAGAATTCCGCTTGCATTGGGTCCCCTCTTGCACACGTCGCACGAATTGAGAGAACCCTTTCCCCGTTTTGGTGTCTGGTATAAAATACCTATATCAATCAATTCGCCCAAGAAGGGGATCATCCTATCAGCAAATCGTTCGACCAAACCCGAGAGGTCATGTCGGTTCGTCGTGAGCGAGCCGTATTGGTCAGTGTGGCTTTGCCTGCTCGCCCGTGGCTTAGCGAAGACCCTTGCGAAGAAATTCGCGGGCTTGCCGAGTCTGCGGGGGCCGACATTGTCAGCGAACTGACCCAAAAACGACACGATATCCAAGCAGGTACCTACATCGGTTCGGGGAAGCTCAAAGAGTTGGTCGAACTGGTGCAGTCTGCCGATGCCGATGTTGTGATCTTCGATAACGATCTTTCACCCGGTCAAGTTCGCAATCTCGAAAAGGCCACAAGTGCGAAGGTTATCGACCGCTCGGAACTCATCCTCGACATTTTCGCAACTCGGGCACGCACACCAGAATCGCGTTTGCAAGTCGAGTTAGCTCAGTTGGAATACTCACTTCCTCGCCTCAAGCAAATGTGGTCGCACTTAGGCCGACATGCAGGGGGTATCGGAACCCGAGGGCCGGGGGAAACCCAGCTTGAAGAAGACCGCCGACTTGTGGGTGGACGGATACGCGACCTCAAGCACAAACTCGAAGATGTGCAAGCACGCAAACAACGTGAAGTTCAAAGCCGATCCGAAGAGCATACCGTTTCCCTTGTCGGTTACACCAACGCCGGAAAATCCCGTTTACTCAATACTCTGACGGGTGCCGATAGCTATGTGCAGAATCAGCTATTCTCAACGCTCGATACCCGCACACGGCAATGGCATATTCAGAATTTTGGAAAGGTGCTGCTGAGTGACACGGTCGGGTTCATTCGTGACCTTCCTCACCACTTGGTCGCATCGTTCAAAGCAACGCTGGAAGAAGCACGGCAAGCAAGATTACTCCTCCACGTTGTCGATGCGAGTAACCCTGCTGCGGAGATTCATATCGAATCGGTGAAGACGGTTCTCAAGGAGCTTGGCTGCGAAGATAAGGCAACGATCTTGGTCTTGAACAAGATCGACAAAATGGCCGACCGCACACGATTGCAACTTCTGCAAGCAACCCATCCCAAGTCGGTCGGGATTTCAGGAATCACCGGCGAGGGTCTCGACGAACTCAAAGAAGCCGTTGTTACTTCGTTGACCAAAGACTTCATGGAAGCCGATATCGTTGTTGATTCCGGTAACGGGAAAGTGCTCTCGTACTTGGCTGCCCACGCCGAGATATTCCGCCAAGAATTTGTCAACGGAACCACCCACCTCCGATGCCGATTGCCGAGGTATCTGGCGTATCACGTCGTTGCCGACGGAGCAACGATTAAGGAACTCGAGTAGTGGAGAGTGGGCTGGCAAAAAATCCAGCAGAAGACAGAAAGCAATAACGCAGAGATTCAAAGACGCAGAGAAGTCAGAAGAGAAATCTTGCTCGACTGGATTCTGTTCTGCATTTCTGTCTTCTGTCTTTCTCCATGTTTATCCGCAGATGTTCTTCTGATTTTCTTTTGTTTTCTCTGCGTCCTCTGCGTTACTGCCTTTTTGCCTTGTTTTTCTGAATACAACGTTTGCCGTAAACATTTGCCACACCGAGTGGAGAGTAAAAGACGGGGCAGGGTATCTTTGCGGGCAATCCCGAAGAGTATCTCTGCCGGACTGCGGTAAAGACCGATCCCTCATGTTCCAAACTCGATTTGGCTTCGCTGTCAACCGTCAATTTCCCCTTGTCTCGAAACCCGATGACGCTAAACGATGCCTGACTAATCCGCAAAAAATGCCAACGGTTTGAGAAATAGGGTGTTTTTTTGGTTAGGATTGCAACTTTAGGAGAAATCCGTTTGCACCTTCCCCCTATGTTGGGATATGATAAAACCCTAAATATGTAGTTTATTGGACCGCCGGTTTTCACGGAGTCCCCGAAATATGAGCACGACAACCAACACCTTCAAGCAGGAATGTCCTTCTTGTGGGACCAAGATTACAATTCGTAATCCCAACCTAATCGGACGAAAAATCGATTGTCCGAAGTGTAAATACCGCTTCACCGTCGAAGCTCCTTCCGAGGACGATGATGACGATGGCGCATCGCCAAAAGCGAGCAAGAAAGACGGTGCCAAGAAGGGTGGCAAAAAAGGGGAGAAGAAAGAATCCCCCAAGAAGAAAAGCAACGTCACCCTCATCGTCGGAATCGGTATCGGCGTGTTGGCTATTGCAGCCCTCATTGTCGGCTTGATCTTCTTCCTCGGCGATGATGACGGCGGAAAGAAAGGCAACCAAGCCAACAATAACGGAAACAAAGGGGTCAATCCCGGTCCCGGCCCTGGCCCCGGTCCTGGCCCTGGCCCTGGCCCTGGCCCCGGCCCCGGACCTGTTGGGGATAACGGTCGCGATCTGACCAACATGCTCCTTTCCGAGCCTGGTTTTGAAACGACGTGGGTAGCATCGGCTTATCCGAAGCAACTTCTCGGTACGCCCGCCGGTGTTATTCTTTTCGATAAATCGAAGCCTCTTTCGATCATGGCCCAGAACTCACTCGGGTTCGGCCTTGACGATATCGAACGGGTCGTTGCATCTGGTGGAAAATCGGGTCAATGGTCGATCACATTCTTGAAACTCAGCAAATCGGTCAAAGAATCCGATCTCCTCGCACCAATGGGCCTCGGCGCTTCGGTCTCAGTGAAGTCTCGCAAATACTATCCCGTCCAACAGAATGAATTTTTCTCGACCGTTGGCACATTCTTCGACTCGCAATTCCGCGACTTAGGGTTCCAACTCGATTCTCCCGAAGGCGGACACAAACTTGCTGTATCACTCGTCAGCGACCGTGTCGTTGCGGTGGGTGATGTCGATGCAATTCGTAAATTGCTCGAAGTCGATGTGGCTCCGAAATACTTAACTGAAGTCTACGGCTCAACCCCACCCCAAACAGGTGGCAACATGGGCGGTCCTCCAATGGGTATGACGGGAACCCCTCCCTATGTGATGATGGGTGGCCCACCAATGGGTTATATGGGAATGATGGGTGGCCCTCCTATGGGTTACATGGGCATGATGGGCGGCCCTCCGAAAGGTCCGCCGATGGGCTTCATGGGTGGCCCTCCGGGAATGGGTGCAATGGGTGGTCCTCCAACCCCCAAACCGTTTAGCTCGGAACTGCAACAAACCCCAATGATTCCTCAACCCGGCCCGATTACGCCGGGCGGAAACATGGGCGGTCCGCAAATCATGCAACCCGGTCCGATTACTCCACCCGGTGGCAACATGGGTGGCCCTCAAATCATGCCTCCGGGTCCGATTACTCCTCCGGGTGGAAATATGGGCGGCCCTCCGATGGGCATGTCTGGAGTCCCTCCTTATGTGATGATGGGTGGTCCTCCTATGGGGATGCTTGGAAATATGGGCGTACCCCCGATTGGTCCTCCAACGGGTAACACCGGTGGCGGTCCTTCTGGCGGTTATACAACCAATCCAAACTTCCGCACAATCAAACCAGAGTTGAAAGGCTTCTTGCTTGAACTCGACCCCGAAACGAAATCGCCATTGGTGTTCGTTGGTACGGTGAGCGATCCCAAAGCTCTGTTCGCAGGTTTGGATCGAACGGGTATGCTTCAGATATTCTTGTCGATTGCTCTGAAAGGTTTGAAACTCGAATCGAAAGAATCCGGTGTTGGTGTCTGTTTGAAAGGGTTCGACCGTGAGAAGGCCAACCTGCAAATCGCCGTTCGTGTCGAAGACGACGAACAAGCCAAGAAATTGGCCGAAGTGATGCAGACAACCCTTCCACTTGCCGTCGAACAATTCGAGCGAAAATTCGATATGCGTATTAGCCCCGTTCAGTCCGGTTCACCGGGCGGGAACATGGGTTATCCCGGCGGTAATATGGGCTTCCCCCCTTATGCTACGATGGGCGGTCCTCCGATGGGCTTCATGGGTGGTCCTCCGATGGGCATGTCTGGAATTCCTCCGTACGTAATGATGGGCGGTCCTCCGATGGGCTTTATGGGTGGTCCTCCAAAAGGTGGCTTCGATCCGAAATCCTTCGACAAGGACGGCCTTAAGGGGATGGGTGATGCAACCAGTGAACGCAAAGGCGACCAATTATTGCAAGGTATAACCCCTCCACCTCCACCGATGGGTTTGATGGGTGGTCCGCCAATGGGGATGTCTGGAATTCCTCCTTATGTGATGATGGGTGGCCCACCAATGGGCTTCATGGGTGGTCCTCCGATGGGAATGAGTGGCTACCCCCCTTATGCTATGATGGGTGGCCCGCCAATGGGCTATATGGGTGGCCCTCCCTATGGCATGACGGGCGGTCCTCCGATGGGTATGATGGGCGGCAATCCGACAGGTTCTACCCTCGGTGTTACCCGTTCGGGTAAGACGATTATTTACGATCTGAACCTCGATTACAAGAAAGAGTATCAGAGCAAAACGCAACACAACCTGCGAAGCTACTTCGACAACATGGGCGGGAAGATTGCGATGATGACCCCCACCCCTGCCTGGCACCGATTGCCCTCCGCAATTGCTGCCCTGATGCAGAACAAGAAAGACTTACCCTCGGCTGCGTATCCTCGCACTGCCGGCGGTAAATTCGGGTTTGTCGCTCCGCCTGAGCAGCGTGTGAGTTGGATGGTTGAACTCCTCCCGTTACTTGGTTACGATTCGATCTCGGCGAAAGTGGATCGATCTGGAAACTGGGATAGCGAGAAGAACTTAGCTGCGGGTGCCGCTTGGATTCCAGAGTTTATCGACCCCTCGCAACGTGATTCTTCGTTCCGCGTACCCTACAAAGACAAACAGAATGCGTTGGGTGCAACCCACTTTGTCGGCGTTGCAGGGGTCGGCGAAGATGCTGCCGATTACCCCGACGATCCTGCTCACAAGAATAAGATCGGAGCGTTTGGCTACAACCGACGAATTTCGCCAGAACGAATCTCGAACGGCGATGGTCTTTCCAATACCGCAATTATGATTCAGGTTCCGCACACGGCATATCGTCCGTGGATTCGGGGCGGGGGAGCAACTGTGCAAGGCGCCCCCACAACCAACAGCGTGAAACCCTTCCTTGTTACCACTGGTAACGGCAATAAAGGGACTCATGTGCTGATGGCAGACGGCTCGATTCGTTTTGTGAATGCGAACGTCAGCGACGATGTCTTCAAGGCATTGCTCACGGTCGAAGGTGGCGACAACGACAAACTCAAAAACCTCGATGCCGTTGCACCGCGTGTGGGTAAAGACGCCATTCTCAAGAACGAACCGAAGGAAAATCCTCCGGTCGAACCGAAGAAGGAACCCGAACCCAAAGGCACCGAGCCAAAGGGAACAGAACCCAAAGGAACAGAACCCAAAGGCACTGAGCCAAAGAAGGGACCTGAACCGATTCCTTCCCCACCTGCAAAGGTCGATCCGAAGCCAGCCCTTCCGGTCGCACCAGTTCCCGCACCTGCTGTCCCTAAGTAAAGATCGTTTGAGTTTTAATTGACCCGAGACGACAAAGTTTGTCGTCTCTTTTTATTGGGAGACTTGATTATGTATCGTGCGTTGATCGTTGCCCTATTAAGCGTGAGCATTATCGTTGCTGCCGACGATAAACCTGTCCGCGAATTGACCGTGAAATCCAAAGCCGTTGACCGCGATTTCAAACTCAACGGCGTCGAGATCGTCGATGCCGAAGGGTTGAAGAAACTCATCAAGGACGAAGGGATTCTCAAAGGTATCTCCGACGGGGTGGACTTCAAGAAAGAGAAAGTCGTTGTCTTTGCGTGGAGTGGTTCCGGTGGAGACCGCCTTTTCTTCAAACTCGCCGCCGACGAAAAGAGCGTCAAGTTCGAGAAGCTCCAAGGCGCAACCGACGATATCCGCTATCATCTCAAGGTCTTTGTTGTCAAAGTAGGTATCAAGGTCGAGAAGTAAACATCGCCAAACGTGCCTCTTGAATTTCGGGCGTTGCAGATTAGGATGAGGGGGAAAGAAACCCTAACCTTCGGATGCTCATTGATGCTGCCCGTACCTCCTCCTTCACCTGAAGATCGACCGAAAACTCCACTTGCTTCGGCACCAGTTCCCCAAGCATCCAACGCCCCCAAACCTTATTTCTACCAATGTCCTCGCTGCAAAAGTGATGCCCTGAGCAAGCGAGGAAAGCCTTCGATCCTCGATCAGAAAAGTAAGTGGAAGTGCGATAAATGCGGAGCGAAACTCGGCACTAATCGAACAAAAACCGTCTTGCTTGCGTCGCTTGTGCCGATCCTGATCGCAACGCTCGCAGGTTGGGTCGTTCTGTTCGTCAACATTGTTTCGTTGCTCACTCGTGGCGATATTGTTCCCGACCCTTGTGGGCTTGCGGTGATGGTCATCGGCGGAGGAATGGGGCCAATCGCACTGCTGATTATCGGTATCGATTTCTTTTCGCCACGTCCGATCCGTGTCGAAAGACCCTTGCCCCTGATTCCAAATCGTCCCGATAAAACATAAGAAAAACCCTCTTGAGGTTGCTGCCACCCAAGTTTTCGGCCCTAAATTCAAAAGAGAAAAATGGAAAAAATCTCTGTAATGGCGTTGCCAAATTGTCCGATGTGGTGTTAGGATATAAGAGGAAGTAAATACTTCCCCTACCCCGAGGTTACCTTCAACCTCCTCTATTTCGGTTACCTTCAACCTCAAAAAGTATTTGAATCTTAAACTTGGTAACTAAAATCTCACAGATAAACCTGTAGAATCTCAGAAGAGGAGTTTTTCACGATGGCTACTATTCAACCCTTGTTTGGCATGTTCGGGCTTGGCACAACCGAGCTAATGGTCCTTCTCGTTCTCGGCGTGTTGCTGTTCGGGCGTAACCTTCCGGGTATCGCAAAGAGCCTCGGCAAATCGGTGTCGGACTTCAAGAAGGGTGTTGGCGGGATCGAAGACGAAGTCGAAAAAACATCGGGTGGCGCCCCCAAGACTGCCGAACCCGAACAAGTCCGCCCCCCACAACGAGTCTCCGCAACCGCTCCCAAATTTGAAGACGCCCCTCCCCCAAAGGCTTAATTCACCCGATTGTCTAGCTGTTGTCAATTTGGTTTTGTTAGACCGGTGCGCAAGCAACGGTTTTGGTTTAACTATCCCCAAAAACACCGTTGCTTGCGCACCGGTTTAACGACGAACCCTACGTAACCCCATTCCGTCGTAGACCTCTGCGAGCTTTTGCATTCGCAACGTGAAATCGTATCGCGTGCGAATCGTTTGCATGGCGTTTTGTTTGAGCGTTTTGGCGTAACTCGGATTTTGAATCAACACCTCCAATCCTTTGCGTAACGGCTCAGGGTCACCCGCCGGAATCAAGATTCCGCTTTGGCCTCGATCCAACAGGTGTGGCACACCATTCACCGCAGTCGAAATCACAGGTACTTCAAGGGCCATTGCTTCGAGCAGCACGTTGGGTAACCCCTCGCGGTAACTCGAAAGGGCGTAAACATCCATCGCCTCATAAATCTGACGCAAGTCCGAACGATACCCCAACAAGTGCAAGCGATCTTCGCAACCGAGCGAGCGTATCAACTCCGCGAGCTTCTGCTGTTCAACCCCTTCGCCTGCAATGTAAAGTTGAATATCGTGACCGTTTTTCACAAGCCCTGCGCATGCTTGAATGAGAAGGTCGAAACCTTTTTCGGGAGAGAGTCGCCCCGCAGCCCCGATGGTGAATCGTTCGGGAAAACCCAGAGATTTACGGGCTTCGGTCACTGTTTGCTTGCGTTGGAACTCGGCAAGGTTAATCCCATTTTCCAGCAGCACCCGTCGGCTTTTCGGGACACCCGCACGGGCAGCAGCTTCATCGAGATCGACCGAGACCGAAAGAACCTTCTCGTAAAATCGTAAACTGACCCGATCCAGAAAATAATAAAGGGGAGTCTTCGAGGTGTGATGCACCCAACCATGCAACGTGGTCACTAAACGAATCGGTAAGAATCGTTTGAGAATTAGGCCGATTGCATTGGTCTTGTAATCGTGTCCGTGCCAAACATCAACGTGATGTTCTTTGCAAAGTTTCACCAGTCGAGGAATCACACGCCAATCGGAAGCTCCAAAATCGGGTACGGAAAGAAGCTCGACCCCTTTGGCATGGGCTTTCTTCTGAAGGCTTGCGAAACCTGTATCATCGGGGTGATGCAGATAAACGCAAAGCATTTTGTAGCCCGCTTTTTCCAGATACGACGGCGAATTGATAAGGGTCTTATCCGGCCCCCCACCCGAACCCGCCAACACCCGACCGTCTGCGATAACCACCTGTTTCACGAAACGAACCCCTTGCATTTTCGAGACGCTCTAGCATAGCACACTCTGGAATAGTGGAGAGTGGATACTTCCGGTTCAGAGCTAATTTGGAGTTAGTTGCGTTGATCGAAAAAGGCTACGTTGTACGAGAAAAATAGAGTAAAAGTGAGTGAACCAATCCCTCTCCCAAGATTGGGAGAGGGTAGGGTGAGGGTTGAAACCTCGCGGACTTGCCGAAAGAGTCACACCACACGTTGACCTTTTTTGGCTTTAGGATGCTGCATCCTAACTGGGTAACCCCATAGTTTCAACCCTCACCCCGCCCTCTCCCAATCTTGGGAGAGGGGGTGGGCGCACTCACTAAACCTCTTTTTTTCTCGTACTTTTAGCCTACCAAGCCCTCCGTGCAACAAACTACTCAAATTAGCTCCGAACCGGAAGTGGATAGTTGACAGTTGACCGTGAAAGGCATGGCGAGCGGTGGGCGTAAGCCCACTGTGTTTTTCCGTAGTACCACCCCGCCCCCCAGCGACGATCTAAAGATCGTCATAGGGACAGGCGGGTCTACACGTTAACGGGTCTGCGACCCTGAAGCATTTTTGGCGAACCGAATCGGGCACATTTAGGGTTGAACCCAGAGACAAAAAAAGCTGAGGGCGATAGCCCGTCTTGTGTAGCCCCGCCTGTCCCAAGTCAAACGCGAAGCGTTTGGCGCGTGGGGGCGGGGCGGTACTTCGCGGATTCCCCTTCAGCTATCCGCCTCGCTTGTCTTCTGCCTTTCCCGATCCCCGATTCCCGACGGCTTTCCTAAAATATATCCATACTTCTTGAGGATACTCCATGTTGCGTTGTGTTTGCCTTTTGCTTTTTGTGCTGGTTTCGGTGGCTTACTCGGAGGATAACTGGCCGAGTTGGAGGGGACCGAATTCTAACGGCGTTGCTGCGAAGGGTGCCACTCCGCCGACGAAGTGGGACGAAAAAACGAATATCAAGTGGAAGATCGAGCTTTCTGGAAAGGGAAGTGCAACGCCGGTTATTTGGGATGATCAAATTTTCGTCGTCAGTGCAACCAAGACAGATAAGATCGCCAAGCCCGAAGAACTCCCAAAGGTCGATCCGAAATTCCAAACCAAAACAACCGCTCCAAACAACTTCTACCGCTTCGAGATTTTTAGTTACGACCGCAACACGGGTAAAGAAAAATGGAAGCAGGTCGCAACAGAAGCTGTCCCACACGAAGGGCACCACGAAACGCATTCCTATGCTGCCGGTTCTCCCACGACCGACGGGAAACGCCTGTATGTTTCCTTTGGTTCGTTCGGGATTTATTCTTACGATCTGGGTGGTAAGTTCCTTTGGAAGCGAGATTTAGGGCGTATCAATTCCCGCCTCGGGTGGGGCGAAGCCGTGACACCTGTGATCTCGGGTGACTCGTTGATTTTGAATTGGGACCAAGAGGCCAATTCGAAGCTCATCGTTCTCGATGCCAGCAACGGTAAAACGAAATGGGAAATTGAGCGGGACGAGAAAACCAGTTGGAACACTCCTGTTGTAGTCGAACATAACAAGCAAACGCAAGTGATCCTGAACGGAACAAATCGTGCCCGTGCTTATGACCTCAAGGACGGAAAGGTCATTTGGGAAGTCGGCGGGATGACCGTAAATGCGATCCCTTCGCCACTTGTGGAAAATGGAGTTGCCTACATTATGAGCGGGTATCGTGGTGCTGCTGCGGTTGCGGTTTCGCTCGACTCGAAAGGGGACATTAAAGAAGGCAAAGAAAACTGGCGTTATCAAAAAGGTACGCCGTATGTCCCGTCGCCGATCCTGTACGAAGGGCGTTTGTATTTCACCGCAACCAATACGCCTGTTCTCACGGTTCTTAATGCCAAGACGGGTAAACCGATTGTCGAAGGAGAACGTCTCGCCAAGTTGAGTAGCTTCTATTCGTCACCGATGATTGCGGGGGGACACCTTTACCTTGCGGACCGGACGGGTTCGACCGCAGTGCTTTCGACCGGTGACAAGCCCGAAGTCATTTCGGTCAATAAACTGAACGACACCTTCGATGCCTCTCCAATTAGTGTTGGGAAGACCCTCTACTTGCGTGGCGAAAAGTATCTCTACGCGATTGAAGAAAAGAAATAGGCGAATATTTCACCCTCTTGCGTAAGGTTAAATGCTTGGAAGAATATCTCTCGTTTGCTTTGTTCTGCTACGTTTCCCTTTTTGTCATGGTCGAACCGTTGGGCGTGATGCCAATTTACACCGCCATGACCAGCAGCTTGGCCCCTGCCCAACAACGATACGTTGCCCGTAAAGCCTGCTTCATCGCGTGGCTTGTGCTCATTGTCTTTGCGATAGCGGGTTATTGGATATTCCAGTTCTTCAGTATTTCAATCGATAGGTTGCGTATCGTCGGCGGCGTGATTTTCTTCCTGATGGGTTTCGAGATGTTGCAAGCGAAGCTCTCTCGCACGGCCTACACCGAAAAACAATCGGCAGCCGGTGAAGCTCATGGCGAAGTCCCACCCACCAACGAAGGGGACGATATTGCCCTGACCCCGCTCGGTATCCCAATGATTGCAGGTCCCGGAGCTATTGCTAACGTCATGGTCAACTGGTACTCCGCCGACGACATTCCCAAGAAGATTATCCTACTCGTTGCAATCACCGTTGTGGTGTTCTCGACCCTGTTGCTTTTAATTGGAGCGAGGAGGGTTGCACGATTTCTTGGAGATGCGGGCAACAAAGTCGTCTTGCGTTTGATGGGTTTAATCACGATGGTGATTGCGGTGGAATTCTTCGTTGCAGGTCTGACGCCGATTGTGCAAAAGATGCGTCAATAAGATTCGTGATAAGACAGACTACTTCGTTTTCTTTCGAGATTCGCGTGATTGCTTGCGTGTCCATGCCGGGGGCGATTCTTGCAATTCGCTTGGCCAATCGAGGATCGGTAACGCAATCAGCGTTTCGAGGAGTGTCATCTTCGGATCGAGCATCATTTTCGAGAAGACCTGACCCGTCGCCCTTGCATCGCCAAGTGCTGAGTGAGCTTGACTATTGACGACACCAAACCGCCGACAAACATCGGCCAACTTTCCCCCGCCCGCAAGCCGTTTTGTGCAATAGGTTGGCACGGCGGGTAACTCGACCCCGATGCGACTTGCTTCACACGAAAGAAACGACCAATCGAAGCGGACGTTATGCCCTACCAGAACCTTTGCGGGTTGCAAGAATCGGAAGATCGTTCCGGAAAACTCGGCGAAGGTTGGAGCAAACTGAACGTCCTTGTCGTAAATGTGGTGGATAAAACTGGGACCAACGCCACGACCGGGATTGATAAGCGATTCTAACTCCGCAACGACTTGCCCTTCTTCGTTCAAAAGGACAATGCCAATCTCAACGACTCGTTCGCGTGCAGCAACAAGCCCCGTTGTTTCGACATCAAGAACCGCAACCAATCCCATAGACCTACTGCTCCTCCTAATGATTCTCTCGGACCGAGGCGATACCTTCAAGCCCTCTCTCAAAAAACGAAGGTTTTCCCAACCCCTACGACCTTCCTGTTTCGCTCTCTTGTATGGGCATTTTTTGAAACAATTCTCCCCTTTCAGACTTGTGTTAATGTAAGAGTCTGTTGAGAAACATTTTGGGTTCTGGTGTTCAGTCTTCAATAGCCTGCCCGCGCAAGCGGCAGGGGAGAAGGCAGAGACTTTTGGATGTCCACAAAGATCACTGGCAACCCCCCACCGCTTGCGCGGGTGGGCTATGGAAAACATGGCTACTATACCAAAAATGCCCTCAACATAGGTGGCAACCGAAGCGAACTGGGCTGTTTTTCGAGATCGAGGACGGTTTTGCAGAAGGTTTGACGCGATTCCAACAATAATGAGGGTAAGGAATTGGGAGAATTCGGTGAAATAGGCCGTAAATGCTCGGTAAATCTGGCGAATTTCCCAGAATCCCTTTTTTGGCAGGCTTACGATCCAAAAGTGTATTTCGCGGTCTTTCTGAGAAGAATTTCCAGAAAATTGCCGTCGGGACAAGTAATCTCTTGATTCTTGAATCGTCTAGGTTTACTCTGAAGTAGGAATTTTATTGAGTTGGAAGACCCAGACGGGTTAAGGAAAATGGTACAAGAACCGAAAAAATCAACCCCTGAGCAATCATTCTCGGTGAGTTGGCATGGAGAGAACATCGTTCTCACAGCTGGCGAAACGATCAACTCGCTCACGGCATTGGATATCGAAACGGCAGCGAAAGTCATTTTGGCACCGCTCAAAAAGGCTCCGTTCGGAAACATGATTGTCGATCTCGAACAGGTGAATTTTTTCTCCTCCGAGTTCATCACGTTTCTCATGCGTTGTTTTGAATTAACAAAAGCCAACAACGGCGAACTTGTCCTCACCGGTGTGAGCGACCGAATTCGCGAACTGCTTGCAGAAACAAATCTCGATACCCTTTGGGCGATTTACAAAACCCGTCAAGAAGCCCTCGATGCCCTTTCGTAATCGCAACGGGTGTGGCAAATTTTTCTGGTAACTTTATCCAAAGCCTTCACCAAGTTTACTCCGGCTTGTCGCCTTGTTTGACAATTTGCCAGATTGACGCCACCAATGCTGCAAGCGATGCTGTTGGGCTTGCGACTTCGCTTCCGATAGTGATGTTGCGTTGCTCGTCGGCCTTTGGAAGGTGAGCAGCGATTTCGGGAAGTCGGTCGATGAGTTTGGCTCGTAGCACGGCGTCGGAAACATTGTTCGATATTTCCTGCGAGAGCTTTTCGAGGGTCAAATCGCGTTCGCGTCGGGCTTGTTCGTGTTGATAGCGGAGCGTTTCGAGTTCGAGTTTTGCGGTGACCTGTTCGCGTATCAGGTCGGCTTTTGCTTTCTCAAGTTCGTGTTGCCGTCGAAGTGATTCAAGCTCTTCGTTCAAACGTCGTTTTTCCATTTCCATGCGGTGCAACTCGGCTTGCAGTTCGGCTTCACGACGTTGATTCTCAAGGCTTTCGCGACGGGCAATCGCTTCCCGTTCCGCCTGCGATTCGGCTTGTTCCCGTTGGATGCGGTCGTTCAGGTCACGGGCATATCGTTCGCGTGCGAGTTTCGCTTCGAGTTCCTCTTGCTGGGTTTGGTAATTCTTCTCGGCAATCTCGCGGGCTTGACGGTCGGCGTATTCTCGCTCAGAAATTACCCGTTGCGATTCCAAGTCTGCAAGGCGTGCCACTTTGGAACGCTCGGCTCGGAACGGTTTTTGCAAGTTCTCCCAAAGTGTGGTCGAAGAAACGACCGCCTCTTTGATTTGCACGGTAACGATTTTCAAACCCAATCCGCCGGATTTATTCCCTTCACTTGTCCCCTCGGCAACTTCACGCAAGCGCCGGGTGAGTTCTTCGATGACGGGTTGCTTATCACTCAAGATTGCATCGATAGGCATGGTTGCGACCTTATCTTTGATGGCAGCTTCGGCCTGTTCACGCAACTGGATATTCACGATTTGAAGGGGATCATCAAGGTTCGAGAAATCGAGCTTGCGATAAGCCGTGCGAATATCATCGACGATCCATTGCACATACGCCTGCACCATGATCCCCTGACGTTCCGAGCTAATACATCGGGCACTGATAATTAGCGTTTGCAAGCTGGCAGGGACAATAAGAAAGGCATCGGTCTTGGGGTAATAGCGAAAGGAGATGCCAAGCCCAATATGCACCGGCTCGGTTTGCCCCACACGGGTATGCACCACATAGCAATTCGGCGAAACAACCACATGCTTGAAGTAGGTTCCAGTGATCCGATAATCACGCACGACGGGCGCACTCTCTTCGTATCCATCGACCTCATCCCCATCCTCAATACCGCCGACACCTTTTTTGATGTTAGCAACCGCCCCAAAAACTCCCCCCCGATCACGCGGCGCTCCTTCGGGTATGGGGGCGGCAGGACGTGCAGCAACCGGGGAAGGTGCCTGCATGGGGACCGACTGGCGTTTTAATGCTCGTTCTGCTTTCTGATGTTCGACCATCACCTCATTGAGATAGGTATTTTGTGAATCCATGGGGGTAACTCCGTGTGGTTGCGAAAAAAAGACGTGTTGATCCCTATTCTACGCCCGACAGCAAGCCCCTACCTCCAAAAGAGATAAGAAAAATCGAAGAAAGTAAACATCGGATGGTCTCTCAAAATACGATACTTCGGAGGGCCTCCCATGAATCGATTCTTTTTGCTTCCTATATCTATCCAACGGGGCTGATTGAATTTTCACAGAAACTAGGGAGAATATCAATAACCATTGACCTCTGACCGACTTCTCAAAAGAAAACGAATTGAGGAAAGCAACGGAGCTAATTTTGAATTATGATTATCATTCGATTTCCAAACATCGAGGCGAAACGCGCTGCCCTTGCTCAACTTGCGGGACGGTTCAACTTCAAGAGTTGGGCAGACGGCGAAATGCTGGTGCCAGAGGATGCCTTAGCATTTCTTGCGGTTCAGGGAAATTCTTTCACCTCCGAATGGCCTGCGGACTATGAACGAAACGCTTCGACGCTTTGAGGTACTGCTCCCGCTCCGGTTTAACGACGGCACACCCGTACCGATACTGCGATTGCCGACACGCTTCTTGAACTGGAAGAAAGCTTCGACGCTGTTTCTTGCGAAACCCAAACAATTCGCAGAAGATGGCGTTCGGATGGACAAAGTTATCGAGATGATCTCATTCGGGTTTTCGTCGATCTTGCCGATGCCCCCGAGAACCGAGAATACTTTCTCGCAGCCAAAGAAAGGCTTAAAGCTCGTTTTGCCCAACTCGATATTTGGATGACGACCTATTTGATCGAAGTTCTTTGAGATTCTCGGCACACTTCCATCTTCTTCTCTCCAAAAGTACTTGGAGTTTCGGCCCAAATCTGCTAATAAATGAACCTATAGAATGTATTGAGGCTCCTTTTAGGTCGCCTCGAAAAACGAAAGGTGTGTTATGGCAGGCCATTCCCATTGGGCGAATATCGCACGCAAAAAAGGCATCGTCGATGCCAAACGCGGTAAGCTCTTTAGCAAACTCTCTCGCTACATCATTATCGCAGCCCGTGCCGGTGGGGGTGATCCGGACGCCAACCTCAAACTCCGCTATGCCATCGACAAAGCTCGCTCGGTCTCGATGCCACGCGAGAATATCGAACGGGCTATCAAACGGGGTACGGGTGACCTTGACGGGTCGGTCATGGAAGAGATCACCTACGAGGGGTTCGGCTCCGGTAACGTGGCTATCATTTGCGACGTGATGACCGATAACCGCAATCGTACCAACGGCGAAGTTCGCAAAATCTTTGAGAAAGGAGGCGGACTGATGGCAGGGCCCGGAAGTGTGGCGTATTTGTTTGATCGTAAAGGGGTGATTAGCATCGCTGCCGATGCCACAACCGAAGATGCGTTGATGAACCTCATTCTCGAAGCCGGCGCGGAAGATATGAAGACCACCCCTGACGGCTTCGAGATCACAACCGACGTTGCCAGCTTCAGTGTCGTTCAAGAAGCACTTGTCAAGGCCAAGATCGTTCCTACCAATGCCGAACTCGCCCAAGTGCCAAAGGCTTGGGCCGATGTCGATGTCGAAACCGGAAAGAAGATCATCAAGCTCATGGAAGCCCTCGACGACCACGACGATATAAATGCCGTCTTCTGCAACGCAAATCTGACAGCAGAGATGTACGAAGAATAGTGGACAGTGGATAGTTGACAGTGGACAGTGAAAAACAAAAGAGACACGAGGGCAGTTCGGGCCCATCCGGTGTCTTCTGTTTCCACTGTCAACTGTCCACTGTCCGCTATCAATTACCCCTCGCCTGTTCACTTTCTGTCCAGCACCTCAATTCTTTGCCCTTATCAAAAATCCCCAGATGTCCGAATCCGCAAGATAGCACACGTTTTGCCTAAATTACCTACACAGTAAGGTTTTCCCAACCGGTATAGACTACGCAAAATCGATACATTTGATTTCTTCCCTACGATACTATTTGACAGAATCTGAGGTATGACCTAAGTAAACGTATCGCCTGAAAAATTGTACTTTTCCGAATTATCGCACCAGCGATAACGAATTGAGATCGGACTTGGCAACCGGAACCCCTACGAATCGACTGAACTTTCTCAGCCAACTTTTGGCGGGTACGGGTTCCTTTGCCTCAGAGAATGCTCTTCTGGAACAAACCTGTTCAGCTTTTAATCTGATCGGAGCGGGAATTCGTTGGCCGGCAGAAGGGCCAGCCCGTCTGAACGCCGAACACGGGACAGCACAAGGGGCGATTCGCTACCCGTTGCACCCAAGCGGTGAGCGACCGGGTATCTTTTGGATCGTTCCCGAAAACTCAAAACTCTCCGAAACCGATCACGCCTTTTTCAAACTGCTTGCCCAAACTATCGCCCGTTGCCCCAACCTGATTGGGTGGCTTGGCAGTAATGTCGAAGCGGTTCGCAATGCCCAACGCCTTGATGATGCAGGGCGTGTGGCAGGGCGTATCGCTCACGATTTCGATAACGTGTTGCTCGGTACGGTTGGCTTTGCCCAACTCGCACAAGGGGCACTCCCGCAAAATCATCCCGCTTATTCGCACATAACCGAATCGATTCAGGCTGCCCAAGCGGGTGTGAAGTATTGTCAACAACTGCACCAACTCGGACGGGCAGGCACGGCACGACCCGTTCCCGGCGATTTAGCCTCGGTGTTGAGTCGCGAGAATGCACGCCTTGAAGTGGCCTTCCCCAAAATCGACTTTGAGTTCGAGATTCCCAAAGGATTTCCTCCCGTTGCGGTCGAAGGTGGCGCTTTAGGAATAATTTTTTCGCACATCCTCGATAATGCTGCTGAGGCCAGTTCTGTTAACGGGATAGTCGCAGTCACAATGGAGAAAGTGACGCTCAGCGAAGAAGAAGCCAAGAACTATCTTGGCAGTGCCACTGCGGGCGACCATGCTTTGATACGGGTGTCCGATCAAGGGCCGGGCATTGGCGAAGAGAGCCGACGCCGGTTATTTGTCGAGCCGTTTTTTACCACAAAATTTCGCCACCGGGGGTTAGGTTTACCGGTGGTTTACCGAATACTTTATGCCCATCGTGGCGGAGTCCGAATCGAATCCGCAGCCCATCAAGGAACAACCGTTCACTTGGTATTACCCCTCGCCATCGCGCGGGGAAGTTTCGTCTCCCCTAATTCTACCTCCGGAGTTTCTGCACCATGACTGTTCGTACCCCCTACCCGCCGACCTTAATCGAACAAACCCGACCCAAAATTTCTCCCAATGCTGGTTTGGCCGATTTTCAAGCTGCTGGTGAAATTCGTCTCTTAATCCTTGACGATGATCCTGCAATCTGTTCGTTTATTCGCACGTTGCTTGGCAACGACGAATTTATGATTGACACCCTTTCCGACCCGACCCTTGTTGAAGGGTGGTTGAAAGGCCAACAGTATCAAATGATTATTATGGATTACATTCTTCCCGGCTTGAACACCGAGCAAGTGTTTGAATGGATTCGCGATCATCAACCCGATGCCAGCGTGATTGTCGTCACTGCGTTCCCCTCCGTCGAAAGCGCCCTATCGTGCTTACGTGCTCGCACTTACGATTATCTCACGAAGCCATTCCAACCCGACCAACTGCGTAGCTTGGTTGTCCGATGTTTGGAAAGCAAAGGGCTTTTGCGAATGACCGAAGATGCCCTGCGAGAAACCCTCGGAGCTGTCATCCGCGAGCGACGCAAAGCCCTGAAGATGACCCTGCAACTGATGTCCGACAAGACAAAGGTCTCGCTGGGTTACTTATCGCAAATCGAACTCGGTAAGAACTCCGCCTCGATTGAAACGCTCTACAAAATCTGTCTCGCACTTGGTATCAAGATGTCCGAACTCTTCACCGCCGTGCAAGGCAAAAACGGCTAAGCAAAAAACAATCCGACACACTGAACCGAGCCGAGAACCTTTTCCGTCAAAAGGTCTCTCGGCTCGGTTTCCTTTTTTTGTGTGTGATGGTGACTAAACCAAGCCCAGATCGGTGCAGGTGGCTTCGTAGCTTTGTTCAAAATCGAAGAGGATTGGAAGCGTGAGCGAAAGCCATAAGGGTAACGTGGGTAAGGTTTCGCCAATCACGAGGGGATAGGCCCATGCTTCAAAGGAACCTTTTCTTTTGACTTCGAGCCAACGACACGTTACGGCATAGAGACTCGGCGGAGGGTCGCTCATCACTCTTTGCCGGACCCCGATAAATTCCAACAGTTCCGTAAACAAATTGCTCTGTCGAACTGTGACCATATCAATAATTGTCACGCACACACCCTGTCGAAGTAGGGTAGCGCACTTACTAATAAACGCCTGACGACTCTCAAACCGATCTTTGTTACTTGGGCTGACTAACTCAATCGCTGCCACTAATTGTTTTTCGTCGGTTTGCGAATAAATCTTCACTTCGTACTCGTCGATATCGGGCATGTCGAGTTCAATCGTTGTGGTGGGTGAAGGCGCGGTCCAAAGTGCTGTTCCGTTCCCGGTATTAAAACCTGTTTGGGGCGGATCGTTCAGTTCAAAAGTACCGATATCGATCTCGAAATACGGCCCTAAATGAACTTTAGGAACTGCAAAGTATTCTGCTGGAAGAACCTTGCGAAGATGTTGGACAATCACCATTGGCCAACCGCCGTGAAACCCTTCCCATGGAATGCGATTGGTAACGGGTGGCCGAAAATGGTCGCGTAGTGGCATCGTAAGAATCCTCCTGATGCCATTCTATCATAACTTCGCATCGACTTCCAAGCTACCCCTCACTTCAATCGTTCGATTAGCTCTTCGAGGCGGTGTTTGAGGGTTGCGGGGTCGGGTAATAGGTGTTGCGAATTGGTAGGGGCTTCGGGGCCAATTCCGACTGAAAGGCCACCGAGACCTAAGACCGCTTCCATTCCCTCTTCGTCGTTGCAGGCATTGCCGAAGTAAACGGGGAACCAGTCGGCGGGCTGTTGCGTGTTGAGGTGCTTGCAGATAATCTCGACGGCATCGCCTTTATCCCAACCCTTTGCGGGTGTGATTTCAAGGGCATCAGTCACCACACGCCAACGCAGGTTCGAGTGTTTGTTTAACATGCGTTCGACATTATGACGAAAACTCACCGCAGCGAGCGAGGGGATACCTCTATAATGAACGGTCATTGCACCGGGTTTGCGTTCGATCCATGTGTAGGGATTTTGGTCAAGGATCGGTTGCAATTCTTTTTGCAAGCTCTCAAGGGTGGGTGCGACCCGTGCGATACTTTCGTGGTGTAGAATCTGATCTTTCAAGTCAATCTCAAGCCCGCCTGAACCGGAGTAGTAGGCCGGTTTGACGTTTACCATATTGTGCAAATCTTCAAGGGCACGGCCACTGACAAAGGCCACTTGCACCGTATCGAGTTCTTGGAATTGGTAGAACAAATCTCGAAAGGGTTCTGGGAAAATCGCTAAACTTGGGTGGGCGACGATAGGCGTGAGCGTCCCGTCGTAATCAAAAAATAAAACAAGGGGCCTCCCTACCGAATGATGAAAAACAGTATCCTCAAGCCAGTTAGTCTCGGTCGTTGGTGTCATGGTGCTTGCTTGCATTAGCTGTACTCCTAACAAGAAGGGCGTATGGTTAGACCGGTGCGCAAGCAACGGTATGGATTATGACGAACAAAAAACCGTTGCTTGCGCACCGGTCTAACCATTGAATTTACAATCCGCCCGCTCGTATCAAATCGACGGCGTTTTGTTGCTCTAATAACGCTTTGATTTCTTCTTCGGGGTCTTCTTCGAGTGTGTCAGAATCGTCGTTGGCGGGTTCGACCATTTTGCCGACCTCTGCGAGGAGTTTACCGGCCCAACGGAAAATGTTGTTGTCGTTCACTTGTGTCCTCATTTTACGCATACGGCGACGTTGTTCTTCTGGGGGCATCGTCAAGCAGGCGTGCAGACCCTTTGCCATTTGATCGATATCGAACGGGTTGACGATATTCGATTCGGTTAGTTCGCGTGCTGCTCCGGTAAATTCCGAGAGAACTAATACACCTTGTTCATCTTCCCGAGATGTGATAAATTCCTTAGCGACAAGGTTCATCCCGTCGTGCAAGGAACTCACGACACAACCTGCCGAGATGCGATACAGGAGGAAAATATCTTCGGGGCCGTGATGTTGATTCAGGAAGATAATCGGTTTCCAATCCTCTGTCCCGAACTTCTGGTTCACACGGTCTGCAATGGTTTGCACTTCCGTGTTCAAATCTCGATAAGCAGCGAGATTGGTACGGCTCGGGGCACCCAATTGCAGGAAGTGGAATTTGCCAACCCACTCCGGATGCGTTTCTAAAAAACGCTCGACAGCGTTGAGGCGTTCGGGTATCCCCTTTGTGTAATCGACGCGATCCACACCGACGATCAAAGGTCGGTCGCCGAGATTCCATTCCTCTCGGAAGGAACGCTCGCGGTTATGCCAATTGTTGCCGAGGTACACCGGCGCAAGGTTCGGATCGACGCTAATCGGGTGTGGACGTACCTTTGTGATTTGGGCGTTACGTTCGACCGAAAAATCTTCCCGATTGATGCGGCATTCTAACGTGCGATCAACCGTCTCTAGGAAGTTATTGCAATGATTCTGAATGTGGAACGACATCAGATCGTTGCCGAGCATCCCTTCCAAGAGTTCGTTAGCCCACGGACAGACGCGGAAAATCTCGGTACTCGGCCACGGGATATGCCAGAACTGAGCAATCACCAAATCGGGTCGCGCTTGTTTGAGCATCTTGGGCAAAAGGGCAAAGTGATAGTCCTGCACAAAGACCATTGCAGGGCCGCCCTCGGCTTCTTCGAGCACCGCACGGGCAAAGAGTTCGTTCACCTCTTTGTACTTCTCCCAATGGTGCGGATCGAAAGTCGGCTTGCAATAAACCTGATGACACAACGGCCACAACGTGCTATTCGCAAAGCCGTAGTAGTAGCCGTCTTCTTGTTCTTGGTTAAGCCAAACGCGACGCAGGGTATAACTCGGATGATCGGGCGGCACACGCAAACGCGAATTCTGATCGACAGTTTGCCGGTCGGCATCACCCGATCCGTGCGCAACCCACGTTCCTCCACAAGCCCGCATAACTGGGTCCAGTGCGGTGGTCAATCCACCGGCTGGCCGAATCCATTCAATCCTATCCTTTTTGAAACGATGAATGTAAGGTTCTCGGTTCGCAACGACAATGAGTTTCGCGCCGTTAAGACGTGTTCGGGCGACTTGCTCAAGGCGTTCTTGACTCCAACCCATGTGGACCCCCTGTTGAACTTCTGAAATGAGCTTGCAATCAAATCCGACTGAGAATTGATACGGTGATTGCACGGGAATCTTTCGCAAGCCGAATGCCAACACGATATTTTCTCAATCGAGTTTTCCGGTTAGCTAACAAAATTGGCGGACGTAAACCTTTTGTGCACCGAGTCTAAGCACTAGGCAATCTTTCCGGCACCCGTTGGACACTTAGGTAATTTGTGAGAAAAAATGGGCAGATTATGAGAATCCCGTCCATGTGTAGAATCTGGTCGCATTGTCCATTTTCTGGACAAAACTCAAGGCGCAATCAGGGGTAACGAGCGACCGTTTCCTAAAAGATGCGCCCCGACACGATTCTTGTGGTATAATCTGAAAATTCCTTCGGGTTGCCTTCCCGTTGGTTCTTATTTCGTTTTGCGGACCTCTCATTTCAGGTCGCACGGGTTTCGGTTTCTGAAATTGTCTCAACCGAGTTGGTGAACGAGACAGAAACCGCATTTGCGTTGGTATTACCTGTAACTCCAAATGGATACGGCACGTTCGGCTTTACGGAGCGGCTTTGTCTTGTTTCGAGTTCAACATTCTTAAACGGTTTGTCGGACTAGCTCATTATCAAGTCAACGGCAGACCGTTTCTGTGAGGTGTAGGATGACCAAGTTACTCGTCATCGATCATGAACCTATTGTTCTCAGTTCGATTTGCGAAGGGTTGCAGCTAAACGATCTCAAAGTCGTTACGGCAACCCATGCAAGTCAAGGGCTTGAGATGATTGCGGGTGAACCCCCCGATGCCATCCTTCTCGATTATCATCTTTCCGAACATTCTGGGTACAACCTGATTGAGAAAATCAAAACCCTCGATCCTCGGTTGCCAATTATTTTAATGACGGCTTGCACTTCGGCAGATACCGCCATCGAAGCCATGAAGAAGGGGGTCTTTGAATATCTCTTGAAGCCCGTAGACCTGACCCAGCTTCGAGAGATTGTCCAAAAAGCCTCACACTTGCGAAGGTTGGCAAAACCTTCTGTTACTCATCCCGAGAATAACCATTCGCCAGAATTGCATCTGCTCGTTGGTCAATCGTCGGCGATGCAAGAAGTCTATAAGGCGATAGGTCGATTTGCCCCGCAAGATGTAACCGTGCTGATCCTCGGCGAAAGTGGAACCGGAAAGGAACTTGCTGCCCGTGCCCTCCACCAACACTCGCAACGGAGCGAGCAACCTTTTCTGGCAATCAATTGTGCTGCCATTCCCGAAAGCCTTTTGGAAAGCGAGCTTTTCGGACACGAGAAGGGAGCGTTTACGGGTGCAGACCGGCAACGGATCGGCAAGTTCGAGCAAGCCCATCAGGGGACCCTCTTCCTTGACGAGATCGGGGATATGTCACCCGCCACGCAAGCCAAAGTTCTGCGCCTGTTGCAGAACCAGCAATTCGAGCGGGTCGGCGGGCATGAACTCATTAGCGCCGATGTGCGATTGGTTGCCGCCACTAATCACAATCTCGATGAGCTTGTTGCCTCTGGAGGATTTCGGCAAGATTTGTTCTATCGTTTGAATGGCGTGACGATTCATTTGCCGACACTGCGAGAACGTAAAAGCGATATTCCGCTCTTGATCGATCATTTTATTCGTCTGTTTAGCGTTAAAATGAATAAGTCAGTCCACACCGTTACGCCCGAAGCGATGAACGTGCTAGAAAATCATCATTGGCCGGGCAACATACGCGAGTTGCAAAACGCCATTCGATTTGCCGTGATTCAAGCTCACACGGACACAATCACACTCGATTGCTTGCCCACTGCGATCACGGGTAAGAATGTCCCGATCCCCAAAGAGATCAAAGAACTCTCGGACCTTCGCCAGTATGTGCGTTCGTTAATCGCAGCAGGTACCCCCGACCTTTACCGGCATCTGATACGCGATGCCAATCGAGTCATCTTCGACGAGGTAATGAAACACGTCAAAGGAAACCAGGTCCACGCAAGCGGACTGTTGAATATCTCACGCACAACCTTACGTTCGACTTTGGAGAAGATTCAAAAGGAAAAGGAAGAGTAGAAAGGAACCCGAGCAAGTGTCCTACTTATCGACACTCGAAGCCAATGCGTAGAAAAAGAGATGCAGCACAAGACTTGCACCAGTTGCCATTCTTGCCCGATTCAGATAGATCCTCTCACCCACAGGGGCATTATTGACAAGGAGCGTCACGTTCCAGAATAATAGCAACATCAGGGCAGCGCAGAAAAAGCCTTTAATATCAAATGGTTTCGCAGGTACCTCACCCACGAAAATACAGCACCAAAGTGCAATCACCACAAAGGGTATCGCCAACGAAAAAAGGTACGATAACCCGATCTCCGGTTCGCTTCGTTGGTCGCTTGATCTGGTCGCGTACTTTTGTTGGAGTTCGCGTAGTGCTTGTAGTTCTTGCTCGGTACGGATGGGACCGTTGTACGACATAGGGGCTAAACTGCCGTAGAATCCTCGATGCGGTTTGCTATCGGAACCGACCGCAACTAGGCCGACTTCCGTACCGAGGTCGTGTGTCACTTCAACGAAATCATACCGGAACGTCAGCCAACGTGGGCTACCGTCTTCTTGTTTGGGGGCACCCTCATCTTCGTCTTCGTCGTCATCAAGTTCCTCGTCCCTTTGCAAGATCACTTCGCGGATAACCCGTAGTTCGATTTCAAACGGATGTGATTGACGCCATTCTAAATGCGTTTCGCCCTCTGCATAACCGAAGCACCCGTAGCCCCTAAAGATTGCAGTACCGTCGGGGTTCACTTGGAGGGAATCGTCCATCACAATAGAGAAGCTGCCACTCGCACTACTCCAACACCCGACCAACGAATCGGCAAATCGGGTTCGGGTTTCTTCGAGTTCGGATGGCATCGATTGTCCTCTAGCGCGTGTTGGGCTGGGTCTGTTTCGCCAGCACCGCAACCACACAGACAATCGCAACCGGCACAAGGCTCACACCAATCACTTGATATCCGAAAGCAAGCATCCCCGAAAGGTATAACCCCAACACGACAACCATCAGGGATGGGGGGCGTTTGGCTTGTTGGGTGAGTAGCACGATTGCAGGCGCAAGGAGAACCAAATCGTAAAGGAGTAAGTGCGGAGCAAACACAATGGCGAGCAGGCACCCCAGACTGGCACGGATACCAAAATCTTTTGTACGTTTGATAATGAGGTAACTTAGACCCGTGACGATAAGGATCATTCCCAGATGGATGAGCCGAGCCGACCAACGAAAATCGGGGCCGAGCTTGTCGATCAATATCCCAGAAACCGAATGTTGGTACGAGGGGTCGAAGAAATAGAGACCCTGTAACTTCGAGTAAATTTCGAGGTTCGCAAAATACCCCTGCACGACTCCGCTACCCAAAATAACGAACACAACCCCTTGTTGCAAAAGGGAGCCAACGAACATCCAAAAAAGGGTTTTCCAATCCTTTTGCAGGATGAGCCAAACGCCGATGCCAATTCCCAGTTGAGGTTTCAGGGCCAACAGCGAAAGGATTAACCCGGCTTTGACCTTTCGCTTTTCGGACTGCGAAGTGAAGCCAAAGATAATTGCGACAAGCCAGACTGCACTTAGCTGCCCATCCCAAAAGGTGGTGACAACCGGTTGAAAAGAGAACATCCCCCACCAGACTAACGAACGCTCTGCGTGGATCACATTCCGTGCAAGCTCATTGGTCGCCAACGCAAACAAGCCAACGAGTATCGCCCACCAGAGGAGCACCGCCATCGGAAAACCGACCAACGCAAACGGGCTTGCGAGTAACCCAACGGCAGGCGGATACAGCGAATAATACCGTGGCCATTCCTTTTCGGAGTTAATCACACCTTCTTCGACGGCGATAAAATGGTCTTGGTCGTAAAGACGGGTCGCCTCTCCATCAAGGACGATTTTTCCTGCGGTGTAGAATTGCAGAAAATCACGCCCATGCAGATGACCGAGCCAATCAAACGCACCTAAGCGAGTATGAACCCCGACGAATGCCACAAGGTGACCAAAAAAACAAAGCTGCAAGAATCGTTTGATTGTAAGGGAAGAAAATCGGTCAAGAAGGGTCGTACTCAATGCGCCCTCGCGGACAAAAGAGAAGCAAACGGGGATAGAGAAACATTAGCCAGACAATGCACAAATGCCAAGAGGAGGCTATGGGGCTTGCGGACCTTCTAAAATATCCCGATGACGTGCGATGTCCTGATCGTTGGGGCGGGTTTGGCGGGGGTGACCCTTGCTTTACACCTTGAACGGGTCGGCCTTTCCGTCTTGATTTTGGATGATCCGCAACTTCCTTCGGCATCGAGTATCGCTGCTGGGTTGGTGACACCTATTACTGGGAAGCGATTTGTTCCGTCGTGGCGATTCGATGAATTTTGGCCCGTTGCTCAATCGTTCTATCGCTCGTTAGAAAACGATTGGGGCTGTGAACTCCTTTCGGTGCCGAGTGCGATTCGGGTTTTCCAATCGCCAGCAGAAGCCACACAATTTACGACCCGTCAGCAGAATCTTTCCGAGAGTGCAGGCACCTCACAAGGTTTGTTAAACGGGTTGGCCTCTCCTTTTGGTTATTTCACGATGCCCAACGGGGCACGGTTGAACATTCCTCAATTTCTTTCAGAATCTCGTAATCGTTTAAGTATTGTGAAATCGTCGTTTGATTTTGAACGGGATGCAACCTACTCCGAAGGGTTCTGGCACATTGATCCGAATATCCAAACCAAAGACCTTGTTCTCTGTCAGGGTGATTTTGCCCGTGTGCAGGGGCCGTTTCAACAACTGCCGTTTCTGTGTGCTAAAGGAGAAATCCTCCGTTTACACATACCCGATCTCGTTGCAGAATCCCGTATTATTCATTCCGGAATCTGGCTGGTCAAAGATACCGGCGACGAGTTCTTGTGCGGTTCGACTTACGAATGGAAGCAACTCGATTGGGTTCCAACACAAGTGGGACGTGAGAAGCTGCTTGAGCAAGTTCGTCGGCTTGTGCAAGTTCCCTTCGAGGTGATCGACCACAAGGCGGGGGTACGTCCTGTAATCGATCTGCAAAGGCCCGTCGTCGGGTGGCATCCGAAGTATCCTCGCTTGGGTATTTTGAACGGGTTAGGCTCGAAGGGGTCGTTACTGGCTCCCTATTTTGCCGAGCATTTTGCGAAGTGCTGGAACACACCGGAAAATCTCGATCCCGAAGTCAACGTGCGAAGATACCCCCTATGATCCGACTGACTGAGTACGTTCACACCCGTTTAGCAGCCCATTTGCAAAAGGGGAATTTCGCAATCGATGCCACTGCGGGTAACGGTCACGATAGCCTATTTCTATCGCAGTGCGTTGGTCCTTCAGGGCGTGTGTTTTCCTTCGACATTCAAGCCGAAGCAATCACTCAAACACGTCAGCGATTATTACAAGCGAACGCCAACAACGTCGAACTTGTCCAAGCCGATCATGCCCAGATGCACAAACACCTCACTCGGGAGGTGTTCGGAAAAATCGATGCCATGATATTGAACTTGGGCTTTCTTCCGGGTGGAGATCGTTCGATCATCACCCTTCCAGAATCGACGCTAAAGGCTCTCGAAATCGCACTCGAATATCTTGCGCCAAACGGGGTTTTATGTGTGGTTGCATATCGAGGACACAACGGCGGACAACACGAATTCGAGATGGTTCAAAAATGGTTTGAATTGCACACCAACGATTTGGAATGTGAGGTCACCCCCTCCGACGAAACGAACCCCACTTCGCCGATCTTGTTTTGGGGGAAACGTCGGTAAATGCCCCGTCTATCAGCCTTTTTTGCGGTGTTCTCGCAGGGCATTTAACGTGGCGCCCATGTCGGAAGGGATTGGGGCGACGAATTCCATCCACCGGTCGAAGCGAGGGTGAACGAATCGCAGGCGGTAGGCATGCAGAGCTTGTCGGGTGAGGAGTTGGGCGTCTTTTTCTTCCGAGAGGGGGCCGACGACCTCCGACATGTGAAACTGATCTCGCCCCCCGTACACTTTGTCCGCAAGGACAGGGCAGCCGACGCTGGCAAGGTGAACCCGTATCTGGTGTGTGCGACCAGTTCGGGGTTGAACTCGCACAAAGGTAAAGCCTCGAAAGCGTTCGACGACTTCGTAGAAACTGCACGACTCTTTTGCGTCTTCGTCGTCTTCATCCTCCGTGACGAACATTTTTATACGGTCGCTGGGGTGATGCTTAATCTTCCCTTCGATGTAGTCGCTATCCCGATCCATTTCACCCGCAACGATGGCAGCGTATTCCTTGAATATCCTGCGATTTTCAAAAAGTGCCGAAAGCTCGCGGTGCGTGCGGTCTTCCTTTGCAATCAGGATCACCCCCGACGTATCGCGGTCGAGGCGATGGACAATCCCGGCCCGATATTTGCCGTTCTCGGTGCTGAGTTCTTGGAAGTGATATTGCAACGCATTGACGAGCGTACCAGACCAGTTACCCTTAGCCGGATGTACTACCATGCCCGGCGGTTTATTGACGAGCGCAAGGTACTCGTCTTCGTAAAGGATTTCGATAGGGATATTTTCCGCCTGTGGAAGCTCATGGTCTGGCAACGGCAAACGCACAACAAGCGTATCGCCCGACCGAACCTTGTGACTCGCCTTCGAGGACTTCCCGTTGACGGTGATCGTACCCGCTTTAATCGCATCCTGAATTTCCGAACGCGAGCGATCCTGAAAGTTCAGGGCAACATATTGGTCCAAACGCATCCCTTCGGATTTTATGCGGACAATACATTCAACAGGTGCAAGACGAGGATCGCGATCAACTCCCATAAGTAGGCATTATAGCAAAGATGCGATTAAAAGGAAGAACGTGGGCAAAGAGGGGATTGCAAGCCCCCTAACCGGAAAAATCCTCCTCTCTTCACATGTTTGTAACTCTTCTCAATCTTACCCGGTCAAGTTGCCGATAAAATAGAGATGATAGCGTAGCGGGTGTGTTGAAAAATGAGACGCACTCGAAGGGCGCGAATTTCGTATTGATGGGTACGGGACGTAGTTTTGTTAGCCCACCCGCGCAAGCGGTGGGGAGTTCCCAGTGATGTTGATGGTTTTCCAACAAACCTAAAAAAGTCTCTGGATGGAAACGTGAGTGGTTGCCTCCTTCCCACCGCTTGCGCGGATGGGCTATCAAGACAAACGTCCGATGAAGGTTTTATCGGTGTGGCATGGAAGGCCCGACTTTCTCAAGGAACAGAACATGAAGCGGACATCTCGACAATGGATCGGTTTTAGTCTATCGGTGGTTGTGGCCTTTTTGCTTTTGGTAGGGTGGTTCGTTTTTGTGACCCCCAAACCAAGCGAAATCATCGCCGCCGATAAGCCCACTACAAAAGTCGAACCTCAGAAGCTCTTTACCGACTGGCCCGCAGGAAAGCCCGATGTTGTTTTAATGCTCTCCGGTCAGACCTACGGGTATCTGCAAAAGTGCGGTTGTAGCAATCCGCAAAAAGGGGGACTCGAACGACGTTACAACCTTGTCGAGAAACTCCGCAAAGATAAAGGTTGGGAAGTCGTTGGCCTCGATGTCGGCGATACATTACGCACTCTTCGCTTTACCCCGACCGAGAAACAAACTCTCGCAAAGTATACCCGTGTTATGGAATCGATGAAGCTGATGGGCTATCAAGCCGTTGCAGTGGGTGAAGAAGAATATCGCATGGGGTTACTCAAGGTGATTGGGGCGTACTCACTTCAACCCAAGAATGATCTTCCTCGCATGTTGATTGCAAACCTTGAAAATCCAGCCGATTTTGTCGATATTCCTCGGAAAGGCGAAATCATCACCGCGAACAAAACCGAGATCGGTGTTGTTGGTTTAACGGGTGGCCCTGTCCTCAAAAAGGTCGGCGATAACAAACTCGATCCAACCGTGAAGTTCGATCCGCAAGCCATTAAGGTCGTGACCGATGTGCTTGCCGATTGGAAGAAAAAGAAAAAAGCAACCGATGTGAACGTCCTTCTTTATCAAGGGCCGTTCGATTTTCGTAACGAGAAAGGCGATGTTGTCCAACCTGCCGTCGCTGCTGCCGAAGCCCTTCCCGATTTCCAGATTATCGTCTGCCTATCCGATTACGATTCCGCTCCTCCGGCTCAACCCTTCATGGCGAATAAGAAAAGTACAATGATTATTCGCACGGGTGTGCGTGGGCAAAGCGTTGGTCTCGTTGGGGTTTACAAAACTCCGAAAGGTGTCAACCTCTATTACCAACTGGTAGACATGACCGAGGAGTTCGATACCCCTGCTGATAAAGAAAAAGGGCACCCGATTCTCACGATGCTACAAGGCTATGCCGACGAAGTCGAGAAGAAGGATTACCTCTCGTTGATCTCGAAAAAGCGGAGCGAACAGCAAGTCGCTTTCCCCGGCGCCAAATACGTCGGCGATGCCAATTGCGTTGCCTGTCATCCTGCCGAACACGGCGCATGGAGCAAGACTAAGCATGCCGTCGCTTACGATGCTCTCGAAAAGATCGCCACAAAACCAACGGGGCGTAACTTCGATGGCGAGTGCATCGTCTGCCACACGGTTGGTTACGAATACGAATCGGGTTTCGTGAATAAGGTGAAAACTCCCCAACTCAAACACGTTCAATGCGAAAACTGTCACGGACCGGGTAGCCTTCACGCCGATGAAGAAATTGCCAACGGCAAGAAAGCCGGTGCCCAACAAACGCATAAATATGTGGCTTCGCAAAAACCTTACGGCAACGGCAAACTACCTTCGCTCGAAACACTCAAGAAGATGACCGCAGAGCATCCCGCCAATCGCGACAAGATTCTCACACCCGCCGAAAAAGCAGCCTACCTCGGTGTCAAACAAATGTGCATGAAATGTCACGACGGCGATAACGACCCGAAGTTTGAACTCGAAACCTATTGGGAAAAGGTTGCTCACCCCACTCCGAAAAAAGCTGGCAAGTAGACGGCACGGGCTTGGCTAATCGTTTTGCCCGCCCGATACTCCCTATTCCATTCGTTACCCTTCCAGATCGAACACCACCAGCTTTTTGCGGTTGCCCGTCACGGCAGCCATTGTATTCGTCGGGTCGATTGCAAGGGCTTCGGGTAGTCCGACCTCCCAATCCCAAGCACTGACCTCATGCCACAATTCATCCAAGCCCGTTGGGATTCTCCATTGACGCACCACGTTCGGCTTTTTGTGACCCGTCAGCAGTATCGTATGTTCGCGGTTCACTGCTACACATTCGACCGCTTGCGGAAAGGGAAAATCGCCGATCCGTTTGAGCGTATGAGGATTCATTGCAATCGCACGATAGCGGGTGATTCCGAAATGAACTTCGTGACCGCGACCAACAATTCCAACGGGTCGCAAGAAGTTATCGGGCGAATAGAAACTGCCAACAACTTTGAATTCGGGAAACTCAAGCACCCAATAATGATCGGGCATAGGTTGGGGGTAGACAATCCGTTTTTGATCGGGTAACACGAATGATTGCAACCGGTCGGCTCGAAAGCCGATTCCCAGTTCGGGAATCACCCGTCGGGTGTGAAATTCCAAATCCCAAATGCGGATGCCGTGCCCCCAATCCGATGCCTCAACAAGGTAACGCCCACCCTCGACAAAATCGACCATAGGCGATTCAAACCAATCGTGCGGAAGGGATTCCTGATTCCATCGCATGAGAATTTGGACGCCGATATTTTCCTCCCATGTGAACGAATCGGTCAGGGAGGTTTCTTCAATCGGTTGATCTTCAATCGAAAACAGTACCCGCAGGCGATGGGGTGAGTTGCGATAGAGCAACCAACGCCCATCGAGCGAAGATCGCAACACGCACTGCGAATGCCCCAAAGTGGAACGAAGCTGCATCACCGGAAAAGGTCGATCCAACCCAAGCGAACAAACCCACATGTTCCCCAGACCGTCGAGAGAATAAACCTCCCCACGAATCCCGAAACACAATTGGCTTGCTCGACTGCCCAGCGAAAAACGTCGCACAACTCCCCCCTCAAGGTGCTATCTGTATTGTACAGCAACCTGCACGAAGTGGATTCTTCAGAAAACGCGCTTTTGTGTTGAATGCCGGTATCCATGAAGGACACGTTTTGAAGTTGCGATGATAGTACGTCAGACGTCAAAGCGAAGCGATGGATTGATAGCCCACCCGCGCAAGCGGTGGAACGGAGGCAGCGACTATTCACTTCACCAAAAATACTCACCAAACCCTTGATTTTAAGGGGAAATCGGAATTTCTATCGCAACCAATGCGAGTATTTTTGGGGCTGGTAGGAAAGCCCTCAAAGTCACTGCCTCCGCCCCACCGCTTGCGCGGGTGGGCTAAAAAGGCAGGTTCCCGTTTTTCCCTTTCTCCCTTTTTGTAAATGGTTGTACGGTATCCATTCTCGTTATTCTTACTTCTGTTATCGCACTTTCAAAAGCTGCGCGAACCCGTACCCTATCGATGCAATAGGCAAGGTTGCGGTTGAATTTCGAGGGTCATACAATCGTAATGGTTCAACCTTCCGCGAGCAACATTTTCTGACAACGGAGCTAATATGAGCATCCCCTACGCAATGGACTACACCGCATCTGTATCGGGTGCTGTGTACAAGTTCGTGCCATGCCAGCACTGCAAGGCCGAGTACGTTTATCTCATGGAACGGACCGGAACCGGTGGAGGGACAAGTTTTCTGTTCCTTGATAATCAAGGAGCTTCTAACCGAGCCAGTTCACAAGCCGAGCAAGAATTGGTGCGCAAACTCTCGCAAGGAATCGATATGGTTCCGTGTCCGAGTTGCTTTCACTACCAAACCGATATGGTTCTCAAAGCCCGAAAGAAATATCATCGATGGATGATTCACTTAGGAGTCTTTTCGTTGTGTGGTATTCTCCCCGCAGGCTTTTTCTGGTTGATTTTTAGCCAAGTCCTAAAGGAATACGACGATGCGAATATGTGCATTATTCTGGGGTTGATGGCATTCTTGTTGGGGCTTGGTCTGTTGGTTACCCGAACGGTTCTGCTGAAAAATTACAACCCCAACGACCCCAAGAAAATCGACGCTCGCCAAAAAGTTGCCAGCCAACGGGCGATGCTCAAAACAGAGTTCGAGGCAACACATCAAGAGGTATCCGAGGCCATGAAGAAACACGCAGAGGAAAAACAAACGCCAAAGGGGTGATGTTTTAAGGGAGAACAGGCCGAAGGCAGATTTGATGTCGGAATATCGAAGAATCCTCGCTCACGAATCATCGTTGATGAGGCTACGCTTCCCTTAAAATGTAGCGATTTTAACGATATTTTGCAGCTCCGGTGTAAGGTTTCCTAACCCCTAATAGTAGTTCATTTTAATCTTGATATCCGTTGAATAACGGATAAGCTGAATATACAAGTCGTTTCTAATGTGAATTATCTGCCCAATTTAGTGATACATTTAACGGGTTTTTGCGCAGTTTACGGATAACAATTAGTAAGGATTACAAACTTCGATCCTAGATTATCAGCAAGAACTCTTCCAATTACCGATGACTCGGATAGTTGTCGGTCAAAACTCTAACTCCTCGGAGCCTCACTCCTATGAGATCGTTTGTTTATTGCACCCTGTTACTTTGTGGCTTGGCAGCGAATGCCCACGCCGAAGCCGAGAAATTCTTTTCCGAGCGATCCAAAGATTTTGGGGCCGTTACTTTTGGTCAAATGATGGTCCATAAATTTACCATCACGAATACCTCGAATCAGAATGTGCAAATCGACAGTGCCCGCGTATCGTGCGGGTGTGTCTCTGCCAGTGTCGCCAAAGGGTTCCTGAAACCTGGCGAATCGACCGAAGTTACCGCAACAATGGACACCTCACGTTTTATCGGGTTTAAGCAAGTGACTGTTTATGTCGGTTTCTCGTCTCCGGTTCGCGAAGAGGTTAGCCTTGTTGTCCAAGCAACCCGTAACGACCGCTTCTCGAAATCGTCGGAAGAATTTGCTCTTGGGAAAGTTTCGTTTGGCAAAGAGGCTTCAGGTAAAGTGACCGTTACCGTGCGTGGCGAACCGGCATTCCAAATCTCGAAAGCGATTTCCGAAACCGATTACGTCAAAGCTGCTGCGACCCTTGTGAAACGTGATAATAATGAAGTGGTCTACGAACTGCAAACCACAATGAAAGGCGGGCTTGATGCAGGGACTTGGATTACGAACACCACCTTCGTTACGAATTCGAGTGCAACTCCGAGCTTCCGCATTCCCCTCCGAGTCGAGATTCTTTCAGGTGCGCCGACCGCAACCCCTAGCGAAATCTCGTTCGACACGACCAAAGCAGGCGAAGAAAAAACCATGCGAGTGATCGTCAAAGCCGACAAGCCCTTCAAAATCACTGAAGTTCGCGGACAAGCCAACGTCCTGAAATCGGAATACAACAAAGAGGCCAAAACAACCCACGTTGTCAATCTGACCTACCGACCCCAAACCGCAGGTGTGTTAGATTCCCGCGTCGAAATTCAAACCGATAGCCAACCTACCCCTATCGTGGTTCCCGTTCGTGGCAAAGCCGAATAAATAGTGGACAGTGGATAGTTAAAGAGAAAAGTATCGCCCCGCCCCCACTCGCCGACCCCTTCGCATTCGTCATGCTTGGCGATCTCAGGGGAAACACCAGCGAGTGTATCACACCTCTAACCTTGTCTTTCACTCTCCACTCTCCACTCTTTTCCAACTTCCCGAAGGGTGTGGCAACGGTTTGGGGCGTTGGTTTGACGAAGAACTCCGGTCGCGTACTCACCCACCTCCCAGCTCGTGGCCTTTACGGGCTTTCCAGAAAACCACCCTAATCCGTTGCCACACCCCTTCCCGAACCCTGAACTCTGACGGAAGATAGGAATTTTTGCCGGAGTTAATACGATAGCTTGGCATCCTCTTTCTTGGGTAGTATCGTCATGCCATTAACGCTGAATTGTCCTAAGTGCCACAAACCTTTTCGGGTTCGAGATGAATCGATTGGTCAACGGGTAAAATGCCCGAGTTGTGCTTCGATCCTTCACGTTCCCTCGTCGTTGTCGCCCGTCTCTCAGGCGGGTGACGGATCGGGTGAAGAACTTGCACCGGACGACCTGTTGGAATCAAGCAAGCCAATGGCAGGTACGGCTCCTCCGCGACCCCCTCGACCGGCAACACCGTCGGTCCCTTCACTAGACCAAATGATGTTGGGGGGAGCCGGTGGAAAACGCCCGAAACCTCCGGAAGAAATTGACTTGGGTGCAACCGACCCGAGTGCGTTACCCGCTCCCCAAAGTATCAAGGTCGGCGGTCCCCCTCCGCGACCGACGAAAAATCCTCCCGAACCAAGCCGAGATCGTCCACCGAGCATTCGTCGTGAAGGCGTTTCTCCTGCACCCGTGACCCCAACGACTTCCGTTTTGGAACACGAAAAAGGGTGGAAGAAAACCCGTTCGGGCTTGGGGTGGATTCGTTTTGGTTTCTTGGTGCTTTGCTTGCCGATCCTGCTCTCTGCGGCAGAAGCCGTTATCAAAGGACTTGACTCAACGGGTGATATGATTCCGTTTTTGACGAAGCTGGGTTACACCGCCGACCAAGACCCCAAATCGATGTACCGCCCAACATTCATGAAGGAAATCACATGGGCAGGCTTTGCGGTTTTTGGTTCGTTCTTTGCGTTGTTTAACTTCATCGGTCGAATCAAACTCATGGGGATTCCCGCACCTGCAAAAGGTAAAGGTCTCGCTTTTGCAAGTTGGTTCTTCTTCTGCGTGGGGATGGTTGGCGTGGTTGCTTCGGTCCTCTTGTTGAAAGAGTTCCGGTTGAAACTCAGTCTCCCGGCAGAGATTCCCAACGAAGCACAACCGATTGCACTTGCTGCAACATTTACTTGCTTCTTTATCAGCGAAATTGCATTCATGCTCACACTGGTCCAAGCCGGTTGGGCAACGGGACGCCCAAAGATCACTTCGGAACTTTCCTTCACAGCCTTCCTGATTGTCGCACCGATTGCAGGCTTAGTGATAACCAACCTTTTCTTCCCGATCCTCCCCGTCGATGAAACCTTGACCAAACGAGTCGAAGAAGAGAACAACAAATTTGAACGATTGTTTTACCTCTCGGCCATCATGTACGGCTTGTGCATCGTCTGGATTTTCCGTTGGATGAGTACCGCAGGTGCTGTGAAGAAAGCGATCAAGAAAGCCCTGAACCCTGCGTAAGTAAACTCAGTTTCGGTAAGAACTCCGGTCGCGGCAGGGTATTTTTAGCTTCAATCTTACGAAATAGTGGCGAAGGTGTGCGAGCATCCAATTCCATCAATTTAAGGAAAGAAAAACAAGGGTTTCAGAAAGGTAGATGTTTGTGCAATGATTAGGCCGGCTGCGCGAGCACCGGCGTTCGGGGTTTACCCCGCCAGTGAAATATGGGAAGAATGGGGAGGGTTACAAAATCAGGTGACTCCGTTTGCGTATTTTATCGGGAAAAGGGCAAAGCTGGTTGGCGGAATAAACCCCGAAAGCCGGTACTTGCGCAGCCGGCCTAATCGCAGGGGAACACTCTTCCTTTTTGGATTCTCCAATTTTTACCGCGTTTTGTCACCTTTTACTCTTTTCTCTTTTCCTTAATTTGGTGGCAATGGATGCTCTTTCACGGTCTTTGGTTAGCCGATTTCTCTTGCGTGGCATCCGTAACAGGAAATTTGAAATCGAGTCCGAGGTCTTCTCCTACCCTTCGCCGAGTTTCGGGAGTTTTGGCTTTTTCCCGAACATGCCAGCGAGTTTGGCACCGAAGCCCCCTGTGAGTTTGGTGACTCGGGCATACCAACGGGTGTAGCTTTCGGTTAGATCGGGGTCGGCCTTGTCGAGTTCGGATTCCTTGAATGCGGTTTCGACCGATTTCCTTGCACCCACAAGGGCGGGTTTACCCTTTTCTTCAATCTCCATCAGGGCTTCTGTCATCGAAAGTAACAGGCTGAGGTTTCCTTCCAGAAGGTCGGAATCTTCGAGCATGTCCAGATACTCTTCTGCTTTTTCCTTTCCGCCAATCAGGATCGCTTCAAAGGCTCCCCACACCAAGAAATCTTCGTAGAGAATATCATCTTCGCTATCCGATTCATCGATCACCTTTTGAACGATCTCGTTGGCTTCGGTTAAGTTCCCCGTGTTGCGACGGGCCATCACCACAGCGTGAAGATCGCCCGGTTCGGTGGTGTCGCGTTTGGACCAATCGGCACTCCATGTCTCGGCGATTTTGTAATCACCCAAACGGACAAGGCTTTCGGTGACGTTTGTCCACGACCGGTTATCGGAACGCAGTTCGTCGCCGTAGTCTTGTAGGAGCTTGTGGAATTGGGATCGTTCTTCCGCAGAGGTCAAGGCATCCACCGCGGCAAGAATCGTTTCGCGTCGCACACTTCCTTTGAGTTCGGGAATACGCAACAGGAATGAGAAATCCTTTTTCGCCTTCAGACGTTCGACCCAGAGCCGTGAAAGGTGCGAGGCATCTTCGTCCTCTCGCATGAGTTCCAACAGCACGCGATCTGTTTCGGCCCCTTGCCCCGCTTCAGTAAGCCCATCGGCAGCTCGATGAACCAAAACCGAGGGGTAGCTTGAATCTTCGGCGAGTTCGCGGAACTTCTCGACCGCCGTGTTAAAGTCCTTCTTGCGAATGGCGAGTCGGACGGCACGGAGTTTCACATACGGTCCGCCGACATGCTCTTCCAAACGAACAAGCGTTCGGGTCGCAGCGTCAATCTCGTTATCGGCTAACTGTTCGTCGATCAGGTGCAAGCCCGCAAAGGCGTAGCGGGGATCGAGTTCGTATGCCATCTGGAAGTCGGCTTTAGCTCCGCGATTATCCCCCAAACGCAACTTGGCTTCGGCACGGAACCCGTAGGCGGGCGGTTCACCTTTGCCAATGCGGACAAGGTTTTCGGCGGCTTCGAGATAGTCGTTGTAACGGGCAGCCTCATCGAGCCACCCCGCAAGCTGTTGCCAACCCCAATAATAGTCGGGGTCTTCGGTGAGAACCTCTTGCATGCGTTTGATAGCCGCGTCGCGTTCCCCTTCTTGCGAGAGTACCCATGCCGAGCGACCTTTGAGAATCAAAGGCGGATTGCCATTAAAGGCAGGCGGGTCGCATGCTGCTTTGGCTTCTTCGTAGCGACCGAGCTTCGTAAGCATCTCGGCAAGCACGTCGAAACCTTGTGCGTTACGCGGATGAATACGATTCACCCGTTCGAGAATCTTCAGCGTTGTTTCCGGCTCCGCTTTGTCACCGGCTTCACTTTCAAGCCACGCAATGAGTACCCACGGGTGGAATTCCTCAGCCGTTTCGAGAACTTCTTGCAAAATCTTGTCGGCCTCTTTACGCCAGCCTGCTTCAATCATCGCATCGTAGCTGGCTTTGATGGGCCAAGTACGATCCGATTGGAACAAGCACACCTCACGAAGGTGACCGGCAGCCGATTCAAAGTCCCCGCTCTTGGCAGCGAGTTGGGCATAACGTGCAAGGATAAAGGCACGCCCTTGCTCGTTCACGCTCTCTTCAAGGCGAATCAGAACCGTGCGAGCTTGTGCAAATTCGTCGTCCTGCAAGTGAGCATCGAACAAAACCAGACCGGGGTACGAATAACCCGGATCGATGTTCAGTGCCTCTTGAAGGTCGATCTTGGCCCGTTCGCGGTCGTCGTTTTGCAGACGGGCATCTCCACGAGTTGCCAGTGCGTAGGGGTTATCGGGTCGCAGTCCGACGAGTTTTTCGGCAGCATCGAGATATTCAACGGGTCGGTTTAACTCATTGTACCATTCGGCCAACTGTTGCCAGCCCCAGAAGTAACCCGGCTCCACATTCACTAGAGCTTGCATCTCTCGGCACGCTTGCGGTAAATTCCCACGACGGGCTTCTACCCAAGCCGAACGACCCTGCAAAAGTAACGGGGGATCGTCCGCGAAAACTTCGGGGTTGGCCGAGGCTTTGGCTTCGTCGAATCGCCCCAACTCGGCAAGGCGTTCCGAACGAAGATCATACGCTTCGACGTTTCGCGGATTAAGTTCAATCGCTTTCTCAAGGGCTTCGATAGCCTCTTCAGCATACTCGGTCCGGTTTAAGAATCGGGACAACGCAACCCACGCACGCGGATCGCCGGGTCGGTTGCGAGCGACTGCTCGCGCCACTTCAACGGCCCGTTCGGGTTGGTCAGACGTATCGGCCCACATGCTCAAGTGACGCCAAGCCCAATCGAATCCGGGGTCGAGCATCAAGGCCACCCGAAGGCGATCTAGGGCAGCGTCGGCCTCGGCATTCTTCCAAAGGTGTTCGGCAAGTTCGGCATGATTTACCGGATCGAGGGGGGCACGGGCAATTGCTTGTTCCAGCACAACGACGGCTTCGCCCTTTTGGTCGTTACCTGCAAGGGCGATAGCAAGTTCACGGGCAGCGTAACTCCATCCCGGAGCCGTCTTGAGGGTTTCTCGGAGAGCTTCGATTTGCGAATCTTTGTCATCCGTGCGGTTGTAAACTTCGGCAAGGTCAAGCCAAACCCGTGAGGTCAACGGGAAACGCTCGACAGCTTCTTTCGCCATTTCGCGGGCTTCGTCCATTCGCTCGACGGCGACCAGTTGTTGAATCAACACCGACCATGCTTGCCAAATATCCTGATGATCGTCGTAAATCTCTTGGATGATGGGCATCAGGTCTTCGGGTTCAATCGCATCGGGGTTTTGGTTGCACTGGTCTTTGAAGGTCAACAACCCATCGCCAAAGAATTTCTGCTTGCGGAACTCGTCGGCGATAAACTCAACGGCTTCCTTCTTCTCGTCTTTGTCACGGGCAATGTTGAACAGTTCGACAATCGCCACATCGTTATCGACCGATTGACGAATTGCCTCTTGGTAGGTATCCCGTGCGTCTTCGTACCGGTCGGAACGATGATACAAGTGACCGAGGGTATAGTAATTCGAGGGGCTAAACGGTTCGACTTGTTTCGCAATCTCGACATGCTCGAAACCCTCATCAATACGATTGACCGCAGCGAGAGAGAGGGCATATTCACGCAAGGCCCACGCATCGTTGGGAGCATTGGCGATCATCCTTCGCACGACGGGTTCGGAACGCGGCGGTTCACCCGGAAGGATCGGCTCACTGCGTAAGAGTTCGGCATGGAATTGTTGCAACGGGTGGAAGTTCGGGAAACGGTCACCCATTTCTTGCACCCATTTCACGGCGGCTTCGCGTCCTTCGATATCGCTATACGCACGGGCCAAATTCCGGTGAACATCGACCGCAAGGGGTTCGATTGTCTGCAACTCTTCCCAGTATTTGCGAGCTTGAGCCAACTCCCCTGCAATCAGACAAACCCGTGCTGCCGAGCGTAACCATTGACCCCGTGAGGCAAGGTCTTTGGCCTTTTCGAGAATCTCAAAACCTTCGGCAGGCGATTCGTAGTTAGTCTTCATTTCGGCGTGGAACAAAATCACGTCACCGACTTCGGATCGATTCGCCGGTTCGGGTGGCGTTGCGTAGACCGCTTCAAGGGCTTCAAAAGCCTCGTCCATTCGCTCTTGTTCTGAAAGCGAATAGTAAAGGGCACGGGCCGGAGCTGCAACTTTCCCTTTGGTGCGTTGGTAACGGGTCTCAAGGAATCGCATGGCTTCGTTGATTTGGCGCATAGCACGGGCTGCCCGGAAGTACGATTCGGCAAAGGTCTCGTCCCGATCTTCCAAGCACGCTGCGAAGCGATGGGCATCGATAGCTTCTTGATAATCCCGATTCTCCCAAAGGAGATTGCCGAGGGTGTAATACCCTACCGCAGCATGACTACGGAAGCGAATACCCTTGAGCATGGCATGGATACCTTCCGGCAAACGGGTCGGATCGTTGCTGATGCTCTGGGCAAAATGTTGTGCGAAGATCGGTTCAAAATTGAACTTCGAGATTTCTTTCTCGGCAAGGGCGCGACGTTCCTCACGGTGGTTCAACTCGCGGAGAACACTAGCCTTGCTCAGTAGATAATTCACATCGTCGGGTTGCTGTTCGAGGAGAGCATTGAGGGCTTCCTTAATCAAGATCGAGTTACTGTCGTAGCGTGCCACCGCAAGGCGTGCAATACGGGTGATTCGGCTATCGGGGAACTGCGATTTCAAAGTCCCTTCAGCTTCAACGGCTTTGGCTCGGTCGTGATTATAGAGGGCCGTTTGCACCTTGTGCAGTTCGTCGTATTCGGTGGCATTGGGGAACTCGATTCCTTCGGCGAGGTGAGCTTGATCTTGCGGAAGAATCAGCAATCCACGTGGACCGACGTTGGTGTAACGCTCTGCAATCACCCTTAGCGGAGCTTCGGTCGAACGTCCCCCGTTGGGGTCGGCCAACCAGAGCGAGTGACGCACGCGGTCGCACCCAACCACTAATTGCGAATGGGTATAGTTGGCATCGACCATCGTGAACATGAACGGCAATTTCTTCTCGACGAGAGTGAAAGCCGTTTCGGGAGTCATGACGAATTCTTTGCAGAAGTACCCGTTCTTCTCGGCCCACATCCGATCCCGCGAATCAGGAAGCCCGTCGGTAGGGTAGATGGTTAAATCTGCCAGCACGGGGGCAGGAAACCCGTAGAACTTCGCCAACGATTCCAGAGCCGTAATCGGCGTGCGTGGTCCTTCTTGGAAAGCAACGGGGCCTTCGAGGTCGTGGCGGATCGTTTGCGTGCTTGTTGTGGTGTTGAGACGTTCGGCGAACTCTTTGTAAAAGTCATCATTCGCAGCAACGGCTTCCGGGATTGCCTCTGGGATATTACCCGTGAAGTAGGCAACATCGGCACGTCGGGCCGAAAGCCATTCAAGGGTTTCTTTTTCCAACAGGGGTGAAAGCTCACGGTAACGCTCGTAGCTTTTCTGAGCATCGTGATAAAGCCGACGTTCCATTTGCATCGCTGCGAGTTGCACGACAACGATACCCGATTGAATTCGTGCCGACGATTCGACGATGCGATCAAGGGCTTCTTTATCCTTTCCGAGCATCTGGAGGATATGAGCTTCGGCTTGCACCCCCGGTCGAAAATCGGGAACGAGTTCCAATGCTTTACGGGCAGCAGCAAGGGCATCGTCCCAACGTTCCGCAAATTCGTACACGGCAGCCCGTTCGACCGAAATCCAAGCCCTATCGTGGGTGATACTTTCGGCTTTTGTCAACCAACGCTCGGCACGGTCGAAGTCACGCAACCTTGCACAGACGAAGGCATGTAACCCGTACCAATCGGCCCGAACTTCCGGGGCAGCATCGTTCCAATCGGCATCGGGAATGGAACGCATAAAACGCCAGCAATTCCATGGCCCAAATCGTTCGAGTTTGAAACGGGCATGATAGTAGGTTGCTTCGGGGTGGGTGGGGGTCGCCCGGTACGCCTTGAGGTGCAACCAACGCCCTAACTTCGATCCACCCAATTGAATCGCCAAACGCCCACCCAATAGACGTGCGGGGGTATTGGTCCATTCTCGAAGCGGACCAAACTTCTGAGCCTCTTCGTAGGCTTGTACATAAAGACCTTTTCCGTACAGTTCCCGAATTGGGGTGAGATCTGCCGTCGAAATTTCCATGCGGAATCCTTGGCGTGGGCAAGTGTTACGTATCAAACTCAATGTATTCTAGGACCGAAGCCAAAAACTTACACAGGTCAACAGACAGGGAATCAAGAAATTCTCGTTAGGAGAGGGAGAACTCAGAGAAATCGGCGAACCGGCGAGGGTAATCGCTGGGTATATTACTTTGGGAAACCGTGAAGATAACGGGTCATGTGATTCACCCGACGATTACCATCACCGGTTCGCCTTTGTCTTTGCGTTTACTTCTACAACGCTGAAACTATGTTTGCTCCCAACCCCTTTCTTTCCGACCTTATAAAATCGAAGAATGAAATCGATTACGAGTTTTTTCTTCCTGTTGGCAGGGATGTTTGTGGCGACGATTGGCCTCGAATGCTTTCTGTTACCCAATGAGTTTATCGATGGAGGAGTGACCGGCGTATCGATGCTGCTGGCACGGTTGACGAAAATCCCGTTGGGGATTCTGCTTGTGGTTGTGAATGCCCCTTTTATTGTGATGGCCTATCGTGCGGTGGGTAGTACCTTTGCGATCAAAAGTTTGGTCGCTATCGGTGGGTTTGCGATCTGTGTGGCAACGCTTCCGCTACCCCACGCAACCGACGATAAACTTTTGGGGGCATTTTTCGGGGGAGTCTTTGTCGGGGCAGGGGTCGGGCTTGCGATACGGGGCGGAGGAGTGCTGGACGGGACCGAAATCCTTGCTCTGATTCTCAGCAAGCGAACCTTTGCGACCCTCGGCGAAGTCATCCTGTTAATGAATGTGGTCATCTTCTCGGTTGCGGCGTTCTTTCTGGGGATCGAACCGGCGTTGTACTCCGTCCTCACTTATCTTTCTGCTACCCGAACGATTAACTATCTCTTGCACGGGATTGAGGCTTTTAACGGCGTATTGATTGTCTCGAAAGAACACGATGCCATCCGACAAGCCATCCTCCAAGAACTCGGGCGAGGGGTCACTGCCTTCCATGCCACTGGCGGATACACCGACAAAGCCCAATCGGTCCTCTATTGTGTCGTCACCCGTTTGGAACTGTCACGCCTGCAAACAATCGTTGAAGGAATAGACGAATCGGCTTTCGTGGTTGTGCAACCGGTCCTCGAAACCAGTGGCGGACTCGTCAAACGCCGAGCGTTTCATTGACGAACGAACTTTTTCGTCCTTGAACTTCGTCCGTTTGGTTGTACTCCCTTTTGCATGGTTGCTTCTGAATTGGTATCGGTTAATCCCTTTGCGGGTGTCCCTGTTATTTCGGGGCCGACGGCTTCGGGTAAGTCGAGTTTGGCACTCCGTTTGGCAGAGGCTTTGAATGGCGAGATCGTTTCCGTCGATTCGATGACCCTCTATCGGAAGATGGATATCGGGACCGCGAAACCGACCCGCGAAGAACAAGCTCGCATTCGGCATCACCTCATTGATGTGCTGGACCCTCACGAATCGGCGAACGTCGCTTGGTGGATCGAGCAAGCCAAAACGGTGACGGGTGAGATTCGCAATCGGGGGAAGTTACCGATCTTCGTGGGGGGGACGCCGATGTACCTCAAAGCGATGATTCACGGTCTTTTCGATTCCCCTCCGTCCGACCCGAATTTGCGACAGGAACTGGAGCAGGAAGCTGCAAGCCTCGGGAATATCGGGTTCCATGCAAAGCTCGCGGAGGTCGATTCTGTGACGGCTCAGAGATTGCATCCCAACGATGTGCGACGGGTTGTTCGTGCCTTTGAGGTCTACAGGCTCTCGGGGAAACCTCTCTCGCAATGGCAAACGCAAGGTTGGTTCGATGAGGAGAATACCCCTTTGCAAGGCCCGAAAATCTGGGTGATTGACTGGCCGCGTGACCAGTTACACACAAGGATAAACGAACGGGTTTTAGCCATGTGGAATGCCGGTTGGGTGGAAGAGGTGAGGGGGTTGTTACAACTCGAAAAGCCTTTGAGTAAGGAAGCGTCGCAGGCGCTTGGGTATCCGGAAATTAGGGCATTTCTGAGCGGAGCGAAAAATTCCGATCAGACAATAGAGGAGATTCAAGCCCATACTCGGCAATTTGCCAAACGGCAGATGACGTGGTTTCGTGGCTTAAAAGGGTGCGAATTTGTGTCACCCGATAAGAGTTTTGAGGAATGGTTGCAAAAAATGGTTGAACAGGCTGGCTCCCTGAGTTAATCTAATAACCAGAATGAAATTCCGGACACGGTGAGAAGCCCTTTGGAAAGAAGATGGCAAAATCTGGACGCTGGCACAACCAACGCCCCAGAATGTGCTATCATCGATTAGAGGACAGGGAATCCGTGTCAAGGGTGACCTTGTGGACCGACCATTGCCACAAGAACCCAAAACCCTTTGGATATTTTTTTGATGAGGAACACGATGAAGACGTTGACCTTCCAAGTAATCGAAGGGGTTGATAAAGGGCGTATCTACAAAGACCTCCCCATCCCCGTAACGATTGGCCGTGAAGAAGGGAACCTCCTTCGTCTCAACGATGAACGGGTCAGCCGTTTTCACGCCAAAGTCCAGCAAGAAGACCTCGACGTTATCCTCACCGATCTCGAAAGCACGAACGGGACTCGAGTCAATGGGCAACCCATTCAAATACGCCGTCTGCGAGTGGGCGACCAAATCAATATCGGGCGTTCGATGTTGCTTTTCGGAACGCTCGAAGAAATTGCTGCCCGCAAATCTTCTACGAAAGCCGAAGCTGCTGCGAGTAACGGAACCATCGAAGGAACCCTTGCGGGTAGTCTCGTTGGCGACGACATGAATTTCGACATTGCTCCAAGTGGTCCCACCTCACCCGGAGATAAAACGGCCTTTGGTTGGGGAGCTTCCGAATCGCAACTTCCTCCGCTTCCCTTAAAGCTCACCCCTGCCCAAGCTGCTCGCCTTGCTGAAGTGTTCGACTTCTTGCATCGTGGTTTGGCCCTTGCAACTGAAAACATCCAAGCGAACGAAGAAGCAACCGAAGTTCGCATCCAATTCGCCGAATGGCAAAGCATCCAAGCCACGCAACTTTTCCTTGCACGTTATATGCGAATGGTCGCCGACCCCGATCACTCCGCCGATTGATAGGAACGATTACGAACACCTACAACACGTCTACAACGTCTTCAGGAATGACGCATAGGGGTGTTCGGCCTAAACCCCTCTATTGATATTGCTTCCTTTGTGAATTGAAACGACGAATCATCCAAACGATTAGCCCGTATCGGGGTGAAATCAAGAAGCACGCAAACCACAAGACGCCGAGGGTCATTGCGACCGTTCCCGAGGTCGGGAGGTTCCATCTCACGGAGATTATCGTTCCGAGGATGGCACCGATACACGCAAAAAGGACACTGAGGATGAACGTAATCGAATAGCGGTCGGTCCAGTAACGGGCGCAGCACGTCGGCACAACAAAGAACGCCACCACAAGCACGGGGCCTGCCGCATTGAATGCAGAAACGGCCGTGAGAGAGACGAGGAACATCAGCGTTTGGCGTAGCAGCATCGGGCGATAGCCGAAGGATTTAGCAAGATCGGGATCGAAGGTCGTGAGGCGAATTTCTTTGGCAGCCAGTGTGAATATCAACGAGTGGAAAAGGAATAATCCACCCGAAAGCCAAATGGCCTTTGGGCCAAAGTCGTGCGTACTGGTCAAAAAACGGTCGTCCCCTGCCAATTCGGGCATTCCCAAAAGCACACGATCAACATCTAAATGCACATTGCGAAACGAGATCGTCACCAGCAACACACCGAGGGCAAACAGAGCAGGAAAGGTGAGACCGATGGCAGCATCTTCTTTGACCAGTCGGGAAGTCGTCAGGGCTTCGACAATCACGACGGCAAGCCAACCCGAAAGGGCAGCCCCAAAAAGCAAAAGCGGCGAATTCATATCGTCGATAAGGGCATAGGCAATCACAACCCCCGGTAACAGCGAATGCCCGATAGCATCCGAGAGCATGGCTTGCCGACGAAGGACCAGCACCGTTCCGGGTATCGCACACGAAGCAGCCGTGAGAGCAAGGATAATCGCCAGCACGATTTGCGAAGGGGTCATTCGTCCCCCACAGTTGAACGAAATTGTGAACGAACCCAACGTAACACAAACGAGCAAGCCGTAAACGCCGTGAGACAAAGGACAATTGTCGGCCCTGTTGGAATGGAAAGGCGTTGCACGGGATTGCTGAGATAATGGGAAAGAATTGCCCCACACGCACAGCTAAACGCCCCAAAAATACCGGCACTTACCACCAGCGGAAATAATCGTGATACCCAAGCCCGAGTCGCAATCGCAGGGGCAACCAGCAACGCACTGAGTAACGCTGCTCCGACCGCTTGCAAGCCCACAACGACGGCTAACACCAACGCCGAAACCAAAATCGCATCGCCGACCTTGACGGGATAACCGATAGATTTTGCGAAAGAGGAATCGAAACTGACTGCGAAACAGAGATTCCAGAAAAGGCCAATCACACCCAATGCCACCACGCCAACCACAATCACTGCCCAAATATCGGAGTAAGAAAGGGTTCCGGCTTGGCCCACAAGGTAAAGATCGATTCCTCGTCCTTGCGGGTATTTTTGAGCTTCTCGAAGCCCGACCAAACCTGCCCCAAACGTGATCGCTAAAATGCCCGCAAGTGCAGCATCGAACGATACCCGACCATGACGAACCACCACCATCACTGCCCACAACGCCAACCAGCAGGCAATCCCCGCACCTAAGAGTAAATAGGGTGTTTCACGCCCTGCCACGAAAAAGGCCACCGCCACACCCGGAAGGGCAGCATGCGAAAGAGCATCACCCAATAAGCTCTGCCGTCGCACAACCGCAAACGTCCCCAAAGCACCGGTTACACCACCCAGAAGGGTCGTCCCTATCAGTACCGGTTGCAAACCAGCATCGATCCACATGGAGATATTGTATTAACGCTTTGGCCTAAGAATCACTTTTTGAAGTTGCGCACTGGTCTAGCAAGGCAGTTTTTTGGTTGCTACTCGCAGCAACCGTAGTTGTGTAGATATGTTGTTTCTGTTGTTTACGTTTTCAGGCCACCGAATCGGCGGTCGCGTTTGGTGTAATCCCACAGGGCTTGGCGGAAGTCGTCACGTGTGAATTCAGGCCAATGGGTTGGCGTTACCCAGAACTCGGAGTAGGAAATCTGCCACAACAAAAAGTTACTTACCCGCATTTCGTTGGCGGTACGGATGAGCAAATCGGGATCGGGTACCCCGCTTGTGTAAAGGGCATTTTCAATTGTTGTTTCGTCGATCTGTTCCGGTGTAAGTTCGCCACGTTTCACCTTTGCTGCAATATCTTGTACCGCATCGACAAGCTCACCCCGACTGCCGTAGTTAATCGCAAGGAGTAAGGTTAGCCCCGTATTTTTCTCGCTCAGTTGCGTAAGCTCATCAATCTCTTGCAAGACCTCTTCCGATAACCCCTCACGCCGACCGATCACCCGAAAACGAATGTTGTTATTCATAATCGTCGGGCGTTCTTCGATGAGATATTGCATTAACAAAGCCATCAGAAATTCGAGTTCGTGCGGCGGGCGTTTCCAATTCTCGCTACTGAAAGCATAAAGTGTCAGATATCCTAGTCCCAATTCGCTTGATTCCTCAACAATCTCACGCACAGTCGTCGCACCTTGCAAGTGTCCTTCGACCCGTTCTTGTCCCCGTTCGCGTGCCCAACGCCCGTTGCCATCCATAATGATGGCCACATGCTGAGGAAGACGCTCACGCGGGGGAGCTTCGACTTGATAGACATATTCTTCCGACACAGCATGCCCCCTCAACAAAGACGAACCTTGCCAGTCTACAAATTCGGCGTGCGGAGAAGTAGAGCAAGCATTGGATGTTGCGAGGGTTTGGAGCGTTTCTCCAGAAAGCCCGTAATTTATCGGGGCTCCGGTCACTAACGTTCCCGGCTCGTGGTCTTTGCGGTTTCGGTTATCTTTGGGTTTAACCGGTAAAGGCCACGAGCCCTGAGCGTCAGCGAGGGGAGCAACAACGACTCACAACGCTCTAAGCCATTGGGACAGCCCCGTTCCTCTTGCGAGTATTGCCAACCCATGATATAACGCTTGTACCTCTCTGGTTGGGACTTCAAGGAAGATATATGCGAATACTCCTAGCAACTTTGGCTTTGACCACCCTGTGCAATTTCTCTGCAACGGGTCAGGATGGGCCGAATAACGCACCCGCACCCCAGATCGAAGGGTTCACCGTCTGTTTGCAGATTTATCAAGGGCCCCCAGAAGGAAACGATCCAAAATTAACCCGTCGAAAGGTATGTAATTTTGTTAATTTGATTGGCAGAGAAAAAACACCGAAGGAATTTGATTTTGGAGCTGGGAGGCCCGAAGTTTCTGAAACCACCTTTTACGGTCACCGATTCAAGTATGAATTCAAAGAGATAAAGGGAAATTGTGTCGAAATCCGAATTCAGACAATTGTTTCAAAAGCTCAAGTATCGGATGACACAAACAAAGACGAGATACAGTCAATAGTCTACTCGTACGCACACGTTGAGAAAGTTCAACTTGGCGGCACGATCCGCATTCGCATGAGTCCCGAAGACGATAAAAACGAGACATGGGCCGAACTCAAAATCGAGAAGGCCAAGTAAACCGAATCTCAAGGAGGAAGATTTATGCGAATACTTATTTCCGCTTTAGTAGCGTTGGGGCTTTGCGGATTGTCTGCCACCGCTCAGAATGACCCACCTAAACCGAAACCGCAAGAATACAAGGTTACGATCCAATGCTACAAAGGTAATCCTAACGGGTCGATTGAGAAAGGAGATGTCGAGAAAGCAGGTTCCTTTCGTGTCCATCCTATTACCGTTGATGGAGGGTACAGCACCAGTAACCATGATCCACTGCAGAAGAAAGACATCTTCGATAAGGGGATTTCGTTCAAGATCGAGTATTGTACCGAGAATTGCCTTGAGGTTGAAGTGCAAACCAAGCTGAATATCGCAACGAAAGAGAAACCCGAACAAGATATCCTCATTCTCAAACATACGAAGCAAGTGCAACCGGGCGGAACGATTCGCGTTCGCATGAGCCCCGAGAGTAAAGATAACGAGACATGGGCCGAGATCAAATTTGAACCCCTGAAACCGAAACGATAATAACCCTTCAAGGAGGAATATCTATGCGAAGATTATTTGCCGTTCTTGCACTGTTTATCCTTTGCAATCTTTCTGCAATGGGTCAGGATGGGCCGAATAACGCACCAAAGCCCGATAAGTATCGCGTTCAGCTTAAATTCTTCAAGGGCAATCCGAAAGGTTCCATCGAGAAAGGAGATATTGTCCGAGATGGTGGATTTGCCACCGAGTTAGAACACGATTCTTCCATCCATTTTGCGAATGGTGATTACAAAATGCTCGGCGGAAAGGAAATACTTTTTGGACGACGGGTCGGTTGCTACATAGAGAAAACCCAACCGAATTGCATCAAATTCCGTCTGAATACCTCAGTTACAATGTCGCCAAACGAGGGTGACCCTGAATTTGAAGATGAGACCGGCGACCCTTTGGTATTCACGATAGAGCATATCGAAGATATTCAGCTTGGCGGAACCGTCAGAATCCGCCTCATTCCTGAAGACCCTATTTTCGAGAAATGGGCCGAAATCAAGATCGAGAAATCGAAGTAAACCCGCTATTCAAGGAGGAATTCTTATGCGAAAGTTATTTATCTCTCTCGTCGGATTTGCGCTTTGTGGGTTGTCGGCATCTGGTCAAGATGACCCAAATCAGGCACCGAAACCGAAACCTGAAGTTTACAACGTGGAGATTCAATTCTTCAAAGGGAATCCAACCGGCTCGATTTCAAAGGGCGATGTGAAGCGAGTGGGTTCCTTTAACGCTCTATCAACTGGTTCGGAAGGGGGGATTGGTTTCAGTAACTTCAATGCAATTCAACAGAAAGCGGTTTACGAAAAAGGGATATTTTTCAGGATTGAATATGCTGCCGAAAACTGTTTTGAAGTCGAAGTTCAAACGAAACTCTCTGTGCCAACAGAGGATAAAACGGGCCTAAAATTGGTCACAAACAAACATACTCAACAAGTCCAGCCGGGCGGTACGATTCGAGTACGTATGAGCCCTGAAGATAAAAATAACGAAACATGGGCCGAAATCAAAATCGAGAAGGCCAAATAGCCCCCCCCCTACCCTTTCGCAATTTCCAGTGCCTTTGGCAGAATTTCGGCGAGGGCGTCGATCTCCTTTTCGGTGTTGTAGAAGTGCCCTGAGACTCGGATGAGTAATCGGTCTGGGCGTTCGACAATTGGTATTTCGATCCGGTGTTTCCAAATGGCATCGCGTAGGGCTTGGGCCTTGCTCTTGCCCGTAAAAGGTAACTCAAACGCCGTGAGCGAACCGCGTAGGGCATCGTGTCGGGGGGTGGCTTCCGGAAGACCAATTGCGGTGAGTTTTTGGCGTGCGTAATCGCTTAACTCTCGCATTCGTTTGCGGATGTGCGACCAACCAATCTGAGTTTGAAAATCGATTGCGGTCGGGATGCTCAACCACGGGGCAGGGTCGCGTGTCCCTTCAAATTCCAAGTAGCGTGTCCGAGGGGTCGAACCAAATTCGTCGGGTTCGTCTAACGGTTGTCCCGATTTCTGATACCCCCAACTCACCTGCATCGGTTCCAGACGATCCCCCATCGTTTCCGTCCACGACATGAACCCTGCCCCACTCGGTGCCAGTAACCATTTGTGGGCATTCCCGCAATAAAAATCGGCGTTGATCTCGGCAAGGTTCAGGGGAATCATGGCAGCAGCGTGTGCCCCATCGACAACGGTCATAATGTCACGTTTGCGAGCTTCGGCCACCAGTTCCTTTGCGGGCAGCACCAACCCTGTCGGCGAAAGGATATGCGAAAAGAAAAACAAACGGGTCTGCGGAGTCATTGCTTTTATCGCAGCCTCGACGATTGCGCCGGGGTCTTCCGTTTTTGTGGGCAAAGGAAACGTCTTCAGTACCATTCCACGGCGACTAGCAGCCCGTTGCCAACACCAGTGCATCGCTCCATATTCGTGATCGGTCAAAAGGATTTCGCCGGGGGGTATTTGCAACCCCGATGCTATAATGTTGATGGCAACCGAGACGTTTGACGTGAAGACCAACTGTTGAGGGGTCGTCCCCAGAAATTCGGCAAACCGGCAACGGGCATTCCACAAACGTGGCGGAAGCTGGCGAACGTAATAGTGAGTTGGTTCCGCAGCAAGGTCACGCCGTTCTTTTGTCGCGTGATCGAAAACGACTTGGGGAAGCGGACCGAATGACCCCGTATTCAAATTGATAATGGTCGGATCGAGCATCATTTGCTGGCAATGGATTTGCCAATCAATCGTTGAGGTCATCTTTTTTCCTTCGAAAAATCGTGTGCCGTGAATCGTGAATCGTGATTCGAGAAAGAAACAACCGTTGGCGTTTTTGTCTTTTGACTTTCCCGATACCCAACTCCCGATGCCCGACTCCCGTTGTTTTTGTAGAATATCGTCAGGTTTGGCACAATGCTTGCAAGTAAAAACGGGCGTTTACCTATTTAGGGAGCATTTTGATGTTAGTACGACCTCTTTCCCTTCGGACCTTCGGGCTATTGACCCCGTTACTGCTTGCGTTGCTGGGTTGCAACTCCAACGACCCCGGCGAAACTCTTCTCGCCCAGAAGAGCGATCCACCGCGTATCAAGAACCCGCAAATCACAGCAGAGACCAGCAAAGGTAAGGGGGTTCGTCCCACCACGCCCGATAAATCTCCGATAGGAACGCACCCCCCCAAGACCGACACAACGGGCGAAACTCCCATCGATCCGAAAACGCCTGTCGATCCTCCCGGAATGAACCCTGATGAAGACCCGAAAGACCCACCCGAAAAAGACCCGCCCCTGCCAAAGGGTGCCAAAGCCATTAAAGATGGTCTTCCGATTTATATCGAAACCCGCGCAGATGGCACAAAGGTCGTGCATGTGATGGCCGAAGTTTGCTTGCGACAAGGGCCGTTAGAAGTGCTGTTGACCCGTCAGAATCGCAAGGAACACGAAGCGATTCTGCGTGTGGATGTGGATGGACGTATGATCCACACGGCCCTCTTAGCGATTGGGGCCGAAGCTGGCACACCGACCCAATTCCAGCCGAAATACAAACCGGCAACGGGTACGCAAATGAAGATCAACCTGACCTACAACGAGAAAGCAAACCTCAAAACCGTACCCGCCCAAACATGGGTTTACGATGCCAAGAACAAGAAAGACATGAACGTCGAGTGGGTGTTTGCTGGTAGCCGGTTCCTCAAAGACCCAGAAGCTCCGCCGAACGATCCCCCCTATTACCTCGCCAACAACGGAGAGTTCATCAGCCTTGCAAACTTCCCCGATTCGATGCTCGATATCCCTGTCGAAAGCCCCAAAGACGACACCCACCGTTTTTACGAAGCCAACACCAAGCGAATCCCCCCACTCGGCACTAAGGTCTTGGTCACTTTTGAGCCAGTCCTGAAAAAGAAATGACCAAGCGATGGGTAAAACCAAATAAAAAGAACCCTTCTGAAAGCAAACCTTTCACAAGGGTTCTTTTTATTTGGTTTCCGATTCCTCTCCTACTCCTCAGTCCCGTCCAGCTTCTCGCGGAAGCGGTAGCCTTTGCCCCTGACGGTTTCGATTAACTCGGATTCTTTGCCTTCGACTTTGCCGAGTTTTTGGCGGAGGGTTTTGATATGCACATCGATAGTGCGTTCGAGGACGATGGAACCTTCGCCGATGGCAGCGTCCATCAGTTGATGGCGTGAGAAGGCGCGTCCGGGTTGGCGGATGAGGCAATCGAGTAAGCGGAATTCTGTAGGGGTGAGGTCGAGTTTGGCTTCGTTCACGAAGACTTGATGGCGGACCCGATCCACACGGATGCCGAGGTGTTCGGTTACGTCGTTGTTGGTCTCGGCGGTGGTGTCGGAACGTCGCAGGACGGCTTTGACCTTTTGCAGCAAAATTTTGTTGCTAAAGGGTTTGGTCACATAGTCATCGGCCCCGACCGAGTAACCTTCGACCTGATCGGCTTCTTCCGATTTCGCGGTTAGCATGATAATCGGTAGGTGCTTGGTTTTGTCAGAGGATCGCAGTTGTTTGCACACTTCAAGCCCACTGAGACCCGGTAGCATGAGGTCCAAAAGGATCACATCGGGGAGTAGGGTTTGTGCTTTGCGTAGCCCATCTGTGCCATCGTGCGCCGAGAAGACTTGGAAGCCATCTCGGTCGAAATACCATTCTAACGATTGCACAAGCTGCCGTTCATCTTCGATGATGAGGATTCGAGTTTGAGACATCGTTTGGTCGTTCCTCGTGGGCGCATTAAGTGTCTGAATCATTGTGGGGTCCCGTTATTCTTTTCCAATTCGGTCGGGGCGGTGGCGAACAATTTCACCTTCGATGAGATAGATCACATCTTCGGCAATGTTGGTAGCATGGTCGGCAATCCGTTCCAAGTGACGGGTCGCCGTGAACAGTGTTAAGCCCGGTTCGACATTATCAGGCGATTTCTTCATCATCACAATCAGGTCGGCAATCATCTCGTCGTTGTAGCGGTCTACTTCGTCATCGAGACGAACGACCTTTCGGGCCAATTGCGAATCAAGATTGACAAAGGCATCTAAACTTTGACGGACAAGACTTGTCGTAATGTCAGTCATCATTTGCAACTTATTCGGGATCGCAAATTCCGGAGCCGAAAGGGTGATGGCAGCCTCGGCAATGTGGCGTGCAAGGTCGCCCATCCGTTCCAGATCAGTCGTAATCATAAACGTGCTGGCAATCCGGCGAAGATCGGAAGCAACGGGTTGGTGCAACGCCAAAATCTTCAGGCATTCTTCGGAAACTTCGTTTTCGAGTTCGTCGATTTTGTTATCGCCTGCAACTACATCGGCAGCGAGACCTTTATCGTGGTCCTGCAATGCTCGCACCGATTTATAAATGGCATCTTCGACCACCCCAGCAAGATTGGTGATCGACTTTTGAAGGTGTTCGAGGTCTCGTTCTAAGTGTCTGGACATTCTCATAATCTCGTAGTGTGGAGTGAGCGAGCAGAACTTCCACAAAGTTCATCATACTCGAATCCGCAACCCCTCTCAACCAAAGCGACCCGTAATATAGTCTTCGGTTTGTTTCTTCGTGGGGCGTTGGAATATCTGCTCGGTTGGACCCGATTCAATCAGCTTTCCTTCAAAGAAAAACGCAGTCGAATCCGACACCCGTGCGGCCTGTTGCATGTTGTGTGTCACAATGATGATCGTGTAATTCTTCTTGAGATCGTCGATCAAATCTTCAATCGCTGCTGTAGACTTCGGATCAAGGGCGCTGGCCGGTTCGTCCATCAATAAGACTTCGGGGTCGGTTGCAAGACTTCGGGCGATGCAAAGCCGTTGCTGTTGCCCACCCGAAAGATCGAATGCACTGGCATTCAGACGATCTTTCACTTCGTCCCAAAGGGCGGCTTGTTTGAGACAGCGTTCTACCGTGTAGTCGAGCCTTGCCCGGTCACGCACACCTGCCACGCGAGGACCATAGACCACGTTTTCGTAGATCGATTTTGGGAACGGGTTCGACTTCTGGAAGACCATGCCAACCCGTCGCCGTAAATCGACGAGGTTAGCCCCACCGGTATAAATATCTTTGCCATCAAGGGCTATTTGGCCTGTGTGTTTGCAACCGTCGATAAGATCGTTCATCCGGTTGAGCAAACGTAAGAACGTGGATTTTCCGCATCCCGAAGGGCCGATGAGGGCCATGACGGATTTTTCCGGTACGACTAACGAAATATCGAACAGAGCTTGTTTGCCCGGATACCAGAAATTCACGGTGTCGCAAACAAACTTTGGCGACCGAGTTTTCGGATCGGTAGCCCGGCCTTCCGTTGTTCGGCGATCAAAAATATCGGAATACAGTCTCGACATTAAATCCTCCCGTCCTTGAATTTGTACAGTACGAATGTGAAGATTAAGAGAATTTTAGGGGAAAGGGGGAAGGGTTTCCCCTCGAAATGACCTCAGAGGGAGACTTATTCGGGTTTCATGGGACACGCACAAACCCAGACCCCTTTATTTTTCAGACGTTGACGCCTACACCAAAAGGCATCCCCTATCAAATTCGGAGCGAGGGCGTTTTGAATGAGCAAGATTATCCGCGAAGAAGAATACTCCTCCCCCGAAGAGGTTCCTTTTACTGAGGCTACGCATATTGCCGAATACCACAACGGGCATCGGGCGGGTTGGTTGGCATTCGTGCAGAATATGGATACGACCCTCGGCGACGACGGCTATCAACGTGGAACGCTGCCGGGTATCGCATCTGTGCGGCCCGATACCGGAACCGAAGCCGAACTTGCAGGCTTTGAAGCAGGTTTCAGAGTCGCCAATCAACTCAATCTACAACGGGTTTTGCAAGCCGGTCCGACCAAGCGTTCTACAACCGAGTGGGAATCACCCGTTGGCGATCCAGATCGAATCGACATGATTGCAACGCGGCACGATGGCGGTGTTGAGGTGATTCTTGTCGTTGCTCGAAAGCTGGATTTTAAGGACACACGAGACCGTGACGTTTTTGCAGCAAAGGTTCGCGGATATTGTCAGTACATTGGGCATCCGGTTTTCGCTGAGGAATTTGGTGACCCCGACCCCGAAAAGGTCAAACTCGCCATCCGCAGCGATTTTGAAATCCCCGAAGAATATATCAAGCTGTTTGTTCAAATCGCCAACGAAGAAGATGTCCCCGCCGGGTTAGAGATACGCTACGAGTAGGGGGTATAACACTTCGTTGGATCAGCTCGAAACCCATTCGACTTTCGGAGAAAGCTCACCCGTCTCGGCAAAGTGTTTCACGACCTCGATTGCAAGGGCATCGTCTCTGCATATCTGTTGCAGTTGATAATCGTGAATATCCCAAGCCGTATCCCACGAAATCCATTCTTCAGGCTCTTGCATACCCGTTGGAAAACGTGCCGATAGATATTCGGTTGAGGAACATTTTTCGATAACCCAACCATAAGGGCAAGCGGTAATACTCAACCAAACGCCTGCTTCTTGTTCGGTACGCAGATGCAAATACAACCAAAGGATCGTTGCAGGGCAGAAATCACCGGCTTTTTTCAAGGTTTGGGCAATCGTATCCCAACGAGGGGCAACAGTCACTTCTGTTTGTGGGCCATCATTTAAGCGAGTGTGAACATCCATTCGCTCGATCAAAGTATCTCGAAAGGGAGAACTAACCAAGCGTAAAAGAGCATCCTCAAACTCCGGCGAAAGATTATCAAAAAGCCCCGAAAGCTCGCTCATAAACAACTACTTCGCGGCGGCGGGTTTGAAATTCAAGGTGACGATTGTGGGGCGTTCGGGTTTGATGTCGAGGGGGAGATTGAAGACGTTGTTGTCTTCGAGTTTTCGCACGTCTTTTTGTTTGTCGAGGAACTCGGTGTAATCTTGAAGGTGGGGGTAGTCCTTTGTGCCGTAGTGCATCGGGAAGATGTAGCGTTTCGGCTTGAGTTGCTTAACGACTTCTTTGGCTTCGTCGCCGTTGATGGTGAAAATACCGCCGACGGGGATAAACAGCACGTCTACCGGACCGATGGCAGCAACTTGCTCGTCGCTGAGTTTGTGGCCGAGGTCACCGAGATGGCAGAACACAAGCCCATCGACTTCGACAATCATGGCCGAGGTTTTGCCCCGTTTGCCACCACTTTCATCATCGTGGTACAGGCCAACGCTACGAATTTTGATTTTCTCTTTGTAAGTTTCCTTCACCTCGTTCCATTCGGTTTTCTTGCCTTTGTTTACGGCTCCGTAGAACTTCTTGAGTTTCTCGGCATTTTTGAAGACTTCAAAACGGTCGTGATCGTTGTGGGGGTGGCTAATCAACACCAAATCGACTTCGAGTTCCTGCGGAACGTATTCAGCAATGGCATGGGGATCGAAGGCAATTTTTGTGCCGTCGGTCGTTTCAAGGATAAACCACGAATGGCCGTAGAATTTAATGACCGGCGACTTCTTCTCTTGCCCGACAGACAAAGTGGTAATCGTCACAATCACAAAGCCGAGAGCTGCGAGAGCAATGGCATAGCGGTAAAGTTTCAACATCAATGCGACCCCTGAACACAAAAAGAATCCTATACCTTCAGAATAGAAGACGGACCAGCAATCCGAAAGATAACGCGAGAAAATTCGTCCGGATCGTCTTGAAGAGGGCAACGGGGTTCAGCCGTTTTGGGGTTGTTCGTTTGGCAGGATGATTTGGCAGCAGCCGAGGTTGAGCGATTCTTTGGGAACACCCGCTTGGATGGCCTCTTCGAGAACCCCTTCGCATAGCGAGTAAATGACAAATCGCCCTCGTTTATCGCCCTGAATCAGGTTGGCAGCTTTGAGTACGTTCAAATGATGCGACACATTCAGAGGGGGGATATTCAGAGTTTGGGTGATCTGCGTCACGTTATGCGGACCTTCCGAAAGAAGCCGAATAATCTCAAGGCGTTCAGGAGAGGCAAGGGCAGCCAGCAATTCAGCACAGCGATGCGGTTGTAACGGGTCGTTGTGTGTCATCCCTTTTCCATCCTCCGAAGAAATGTTCTCTATGAGATTTTATCAAAGCAGTGTTACTCTTTCGAGAGTCGGCAAAGAAATCCTTGATGTTGTCGGGAACCTGCTCCACCCGATCCAAACCTATTTGCTACAATAGACCCTACCCTTTTCTCTCTCTGGGTTGAACATGAATCGGCTCTTGGTTTTGGTGACCTTGTTCGTTGTTGGGAAGCTCTCAGCGGCTGAGGTTTCCTTTTCGCGTGATGTGCGACCGATCCTAGCGGATAATTGCTTTAGCTGCCACGGGTTGGACCCCAAATCGCGTAAAGCAAAGTTGCGTTTCGATACTCCCGAAGGGGCATTTGAGAAACGCGACGGCACACCGACGATTACACCCAAAGAGCCGGAAAAAAGTTCGCTCTATTTGCGGATGATCTCTCTTGAAAAGGATGAGGTTATGCCACCCCCGCACACTAAAAAGAAACTCACCCCCCAACAAATCAAGATTGTGCGTGACTGGATTGCACAAGGGGCTAAGTACGAAGGTCATTGGGCGTTCCAAAAACCGATTCTTCCAGAAATCCCCGTTGTCAAAGGGGATAAGAAACCGTTACCTATCGATAGTTTCATTCGGGCAAAACTCGAATCGGAAGGGCTTACAGCTTCCCCGCAAACGGATAGGTATACGTTGATTCGTCGGGTAACTCTTGACCTGATTGGGTTACTTCCCACTCCCAAAGAAGTCGATGATTTCGTCAACGATAATTCGCCCAATGCCTACGAAAAGCTCGTTGATCGGCTTTTGGCATCGCCTCATTACGGCGAACGGCAGGCCCGTTATTGGCTTGATTTGGCCCGTTACGCCGATAGCAACGGTTACACAATTGACGGAGCCCGTTCTATTTGGCCGTGGCGTGATTGGGTGATCAAAAGCTACAATGACGATAAACCTTTTGACCAATTCACGATGGAACAACTCGCAGGCGATTTGATCCCCAAAGCGACAAAGGAACAGCAGATTGCAACGGGTTTCCATCGCAATACGTCTTACAACGAAGAAGGGGGAACCGACCCTGAACAATTTCGGGTCGAACGCACCGTAGACCGCACGAATACAACAGGGGCGGTATGGTTGGGCTTAACGGTCGGTTGTGCCCAATGCCACGACCATAAGTACGACCCCATTTCGCAAAAGGAATACTACCAACTCTATGCCTTCTTTAATTCGTGCGATGAGCCGACTTTGGTTGTTGGTGGAAAACCCGATCTCGAAGCGAAGGTCAACGAACTGACTGCCAAAGTCAACGAGTTGAAAAAGAACGGCAAACCGGAAGATGCTGCGAAGATCGAAAAGGAAATCAAGAAACTGCAAGGGGATATTCCTTCAACATTGGTGCTACGCGAACGGAAAGCTGCACGCGAAACCCACATCCAGATACGGGGCGATTTCCTTCGCAAAGGGGACAGCGTTACGCCCAATTTTCCGGTAATTCTCACTTCAGGCAAACCGACGCATGTCACACGTATGGACCTTGCGAAGTGGCTTACCTCGCGTGAGAACCCCTTAACGGCACGGGTACTCGTGAACCGTGTCTGGCAACAGTTCTTCGGAAGGGGGATCGTCGAGACCGAGAACGATTTCGGAACGCAAAGTTCGCACCCGACACACCCACAGTTGCTCGATTGGCTTGCAGTGACCTTTATGGAACAAGGGTGGTCACATAAGAAATTGATTCGGCAAATCGTCCTTTCCGAAACCTACCAACAATCGTCAAACCATCGCAAAAACCTTTTAGAGAAAGACCCCGATAATCGTTTACTCGCCCGGCAAACCCGTCTGCGTCTCGAAGCCGAGATTATCCGTGATGCTGCCCTCTGTGCAAGCGGGTTGTTCACACCGAAGATCGGTGGGCCGGGTGTATACCCCCCACAACCACCGGAGTTATTCAAGTTCACCCAAAGCAATCGCGGTTGGCCGGAGAGCAAAGGGGAAGATCGTTACCGAAGGGGAATGTACACCTACATTTGGCGACAAGCACAGCACCCCCTTCTCACCACGTTCGACGGGGCTGATGCTCAAACAGCTTGCACCAAACGCAATCGCAGTAACACCCCACTCCAAGCGTTGCACTTAGCGAACGATCCCGCCTTTGTGGAACTCGCCAACGGGTTGGGCAAACGTCTTGCTTCGCAAAAAGAAGAATCGAACACCCAAAAGATCGAGAGTGCATTTCGTATCTGTTTTGCACGCAAACCAAACGAAAAAGAAACCTCTCGGTTGGATCAATTTGTGCAATCGCAAAAGGGAACTGACGAAGAAAAATGGACCCGTCTTGCCCGCGTGCTAATGAATCTGGATGAGTTCATCACACGGGAATAAAACCCCCAGCACGTAGGTTTTGAAGACGCGATGACAGGGGTATGAGAAACCTAAGTTTCTATGGAACAGTTATTTAACAATAAACGCAAAAACGGGAACCATGCTTTTTAACCCACCTGCGCAAGTTTTGAAGTTGCGACAACAAGGATAAGAATAACGTAAATGGTTTCAGAATAGGCACTTGAAGAAGAATAAAACGACCGAAGCGGGTACCATGCTTTTTAGCCCACCTGCGCAAGCAGTGGGGCGGAGACAACGATTTTTACGGTTTCCTGACAGACCCAAAATCAGGATTGGATTGGTTGAGGTGGAAAATGGGGTGAAGGTTAAATCGCTGCCTCCGTCCCACCGCTTGCGCGGATGGGCTATGGAAAACAGCTTCGCTCTGATTATATTTCAACCTTCATCGAGACGTCAAAGCCCACGGTCTGGGATAGATTTTGGAATCAGATAATCTGTTTAATCGGTTCGGCACCTTCGACGCCAACGAGTTTCTGGTCGAGTCCACCGTAGAAGTAGCTGAGTTTATTGGGGTCGAGGCCCATTTGCGTCAGTACCGTTGCGTGGAGATTCTTGACGTGGAACCGATCTTTCACGGCAGCACCGCCGAGTTCATCGGTTTCACCAACACTGACCCCGCCCTTGATTCCGCCACCCGCAAGCCACATTGTGAACCCGTAGGCGTTGTGGTCACGTCCGGTTCCTTGGGCATATTCTGCGGTAGGTTGGCGTCCGAACTCTCCACCCCAAACGATGATGGTCGATTCGAGTAAGCCCCGTCGCTTAAGGTCTTGGAGCAACCCAGCAATCGGTTTATCGGTATCGCCTGCGTGCTTGGTGTGGTTCTTAACTAGGTCGCCGTGTGCATCCCAGTTATCGTCGTTGTGGGCACCGCCAGAATAAATCTGGATGAAGCGCACACCACGTTCGACCAATCGACGTGCGAGCAAACACTTCCGGCCAAAGTCATCAGTCCGTTTTTCACCGACCCCATAAAGTTCGAGAGTCTCTTTGGTTTCTTTGCTGAAGTCTACCGCTTCGGGGGCGTGTTTCTGCATGTTGAATGCAAGTTCGTAACTGGCGATTCGGGCATCCAGTTCGCTGTTTTCTTTACGACCCGTTGCATGTTCTGCATTCTTTTCGTTGAGACGGTCTAACAATGCCCGTCGCACTTCGGGGCTTGTTCCTTCCGGTAAAGCAAGATCGTGAATCGGCGTTTTGTCAGCACGAATGACAGTGCCTTGATAGGCAGCAGGCATAAATCCGCTTGACCAATTCTTCGGTCCGCTAATCGGTCCCCCTTTGTTATCGAGCATCACGACAAAGCCGGGGAAGTTTTCGTTCTCGGAACCTAACCCGTAAGTGACCCACGAACCGAGTGCAGGATACCCCGAAAGGATACGCCCCGAATTCATCATCAACATGGCCGAGCCATGGATAGGTGATTCGGCATAGAACGAATGGACAAAGGCAATATCATCGACACACCCACCGACGTTTGGGAAAAGGTCCGAGACCAACTTGCCCGATTTGCCATAGGGTTTGAACTTCCACTTCGGCCCAACGACACGCCCTTGATTCTTATGTCCCCCACGACCAAATGTTTTTACGTCAATCGTTTTGCCATCAAGTTCGTACATCTTCGGTTTGTGGTCGAAGGTATCGATATGACTTGGCCCGCCGTAGCAAAAGATAAAGATTACGCTCTTGGCTTTGGCAGGGAGTTGAGGTTTCTTGGGGGCTAACGGGTTCTTGGGTTTCTCGGCGGCCGAGACGCTATTGAAAAAGCCATCTCCCGAAAGCAAGCCCGTGAGTGCGGTTGCCCCGAAGCCTGCACCGGCTTCCCAAACAAATTCCCGTCGCGTTCGGCCACAAAAATTACGTGTCATCGTTTACCCTTTTGTGTGTGGTTTTCCGTTGTGAAGATTTTGCAGGCAGGGTAGGTCAATCAAAACAAGCAGGAAGGCCCAGCAATGTTACTATAACCTTTCGTTCCTTCTTGGCCAATAGTCACGCAAAAAACTCGACTATCGGGAATCGGGGATCGGGAATCGGGAATCGGGAAAACCAAAAGAAAAAACGGGAGAAAATCGTTCTGAAAAGGCCGTTTTGGGGTGACCTTCACAAATAAATAGCCACTGATTCCTCTGGCTTTTAGAATCAAATAGAAGACGTTTTTTTAACCTTTCCGAGTCATTCGGAGATTATTACGAGTAGGCCATATGCCGGTTGTGGTTCAAAAATTTGGTGGGTCGAGTGTCGCCAATGCCGAACGAATTATGCGGGCTGCACGCCGTGCCATTCGAGCGAAGCAGGC
>VYLT01000003.1_pt1 | contig 65386 bp, 50 predicted proteins | sample 5114261 | NCBI WGS metagenome assembly VYLT01 (sample SAMN12291815, study PRJNA351875) | freshwater metagenome | isolation source: freshwater lake | place: USA: Michigan, Little Long Lake | collected 2011-07-12 | reverse complement strand
GGAAGCGATCCGCTCGAACACCTACGATCAAGGGGCCGGATTGGTGATGATTGGTGGGCCTGATAGCTACGGGGCCGGGGGCTATCAGAAGACCCCTATCGAAGCAGCATTGCCCGTTGAGTGTGATATTAAAGCCCTGAAAGCGGCCGGTCGCGGTGGCCTTGTGCTGATTATGCACGGTTGCGAAATTGCCGAAGCCAACAAATGGGAAAAGGAAGTCGCCAAGCTCGCCCTCGACCGTTTGACCAGTAACGACATGTTCGGCATTCTTTATTGGGGTGGCTTTGGCGGGACCAAGTGGCACATTCCTTTCGACACGATTGGCGAAAATAAAGGAAAGCTCAAATCGGCAATCGATAGCATGGCTACCGGCGATATGATGGACTTCGATTCGCACCTTCAACAGGCTGCCGATGCCCTCTCCGATCCCAAACACGGGTTGGCAACCAAGCACGTTATCGTGATTTCGGACGGCGATCCGCAGTTGGGTGCGCCCGGCATGAAAGCCCTTTCTCAAATGAAGACCAACGGCATTACCCTTTCCTCAGTAGGGATGGCAACACACTCCGCCGCCGAAGATAAGAAGATGACTCTCATGGTCGAAAGTGCCTTTCCCGGTGGCAAGTATTACAACCCCAAAAAGGGAAGCGAACTCCCTGCCATTTACATGCGAGAAAGTCGGCGTGTGTCGCAATCGTTTATCGCTGCCATGAAGTTCGATCCGAAATTGGAAATTCGTGACGGTCCAACAGAGAAGCTACCTGAGCAATTGCCCTCATTGCACGGATATGTCCGGACGACCCTGAAGTCGGGACCGTTGGTTCAAAAGCTGATTTCGGCACCAAAAGTTTTCGATCAAGAATACCCCGTTCTGGCAACGTGGCAATACGGCATTGGTCGGAGTGCGGCGTTTACCTCCGATGCGAAGACCCGTCCCGAATTGAATAAGCTCGGTTGGGACCGTGATTGGGTCGGTTCGGAAATTTACCTGAAGTTTTGGGAGCAGACCGTTGGTTGGTGTATGCGAGGACTCGAAACCGAACGACTGGTAATGACGACCGAATACCGCGACGGCAAAGTAAAAGTCGTTGTCGAAGCCCGTGACGATAACAATAAACCGATTGTCGATTTAAAACTCGAAGGGACTGCAAGCACGCCGTCTGGCCCATCCGAAGGGACGAAACCGATCTCGCTCAAGTTCGAGCAAAAGGCGGGGGGATATTACGAGGCCGAATTCAAAGCCGAGGAAGCAGGTTCCTACGTCGTGACCGCACAGGCGAAACAAGTCACCGAAGGCTTTAAGGGAAGGTTCCGCGACGGCCTACCCAAGAGCGTGACCGAAAAAGATGGCGAACTCTTTTTGGCTGACGGAACACCCGTGAAAAAATTGCCCAACGGAACCTATGTCTACGCCGACGATGGCAAACCCGTTGTGGTGCAAGAGAAAGCCGAACGTGTCGTCGATTCGCGACGAGCAGGCGTAACCGTTGCCTACTCACCAGAGTTTAGCGAACTCGAAACCAACACCGCCCTCTTGAAGCGATTGGCCGAAGCAACCGGCGGTAAGGTCCACTCGGAAGACCCCGAAGCCCTGAAGAAATTAGCTCAATCCGGCGATCTGTACCGACCGACTCCGAACACCGTGCGGGCACTTCTGCCGATTTGGTTTTGGCTTGTGTTCTTCGCAGGGATGCTCTTTTTACTCGATGTGGGAATTCGTCGCGTGAGTCTTGAACCCCACGAGGTCAAACGCTGGGCGCACAAGACATGGTTCAACCTGCGTAAAGAACGAATCACCGAAACGAAGATCGATAGCGGACCGGAAGACCCGTTCCTTGCACGTTTGCGAGAACGTAAATCGGCAGCAGGCGAACAGATCGAGAAGAAATCGACCCGTAAATTCGAGGCCGAACCCGGTTCGGAAGGCGCTCCTCCGCCCGGTGCCGATGACGAAGACGACAAGGACGACGGCACATCGGGTTCGGGCGCAAAAATTTCGCCAACGCCTCCGCCACCCGCCCCGACGCAAACACCCAGCACAAGCGAATCGAAGGACGACGGCGATTACTTCTCGAAGCTACGCCAAGCCAAGAAACGAGCGCCGAAGTAACCTTCGGGGTTCGGGCGTCGGAAAATACAGACGCATTCCGAAACACTCGATTCCCAAACCCCGAAAAAGAGATGCGTAAACTCAAGAGCCGTAACCATATCTCGAAGATGGTTTTTTCGCCTGATTCGCGTCACCTTTTTGCGATAGGGGGAAAGAGTACGGGTGTTTCCGTTTGGGATTTGCAAAAGGGCAAGGTCACCCAAAAATTCTACATGCCGACGAACTTGTCTCGTCGTGGACGCATGGTGAAAGACCTCGCTTTCTGTCACCCGAATAAGTTGATCCTCGGCGGTGATAACGGAGTCTACCCGTTATACGTCTGGGATTGGCCGTGCGAACCCGATGCGGTGCCAACGGAAATTGTAATTGGAGAGCATCGATTCCGAACACGTGCTACACAAAATCAAAGAATTCTACTCGCGGAGACATTCAGCGAAATTACGTCATTATGGAATCCCGTTACGAATACTCTTCAGCAAGTTAGCCACCGGAGTTGGCATGTTTTTGGAGCCGCTGAATTAAATCATGATGGTACATTGGTTGCGTGGTTTGAACACGGTCAACTGACAATCTATTCGACCATAGAAGGAACGATCCTCAATCCAAATCAAGAAGCACTGACAACAATTCCAGTTGGGTATTACGCCGATATGCTCCGATTTCATCCGAATCACAATTCAATAGCCGTCAGTTCAAATATGTTAATCAATGTTTACAATCCCCTGACGGGTCAGTTAATCGGTCCAACCCTTGAACACGAAAAGTCCATCCACGCTATGGAATTCACACCTGACGGAACCAAACTCCTATCGATCTGCGGTGGGGGGCAATTGCATATTTGGAATGCCAACACGCATGCAAAAATCACCAGCTACGATTTTGGTCTTGGGGCGTTGACGTGCCTTGCGATTGCACCCGATGGGCTAACCTGTGCGATTGGCGGGCAATTCCAAGAGATTGTCGTTGTGGATTTAGATTCGTGAAAGGGGGAACGATAAATGCTCAAATTAAGTCGCCGTACACACATATCGAAGTTAGTTTTCTCACCCGATTCGCGTTCGTTGTTTGCGATTGGCGGGCAAGGCACTGCGGTATCTGTTTGGGATTTGCAAGCAGGTAAGTTAGACCAGAAAATCTATATGCCGCCGTTTAATCCAGACATCAATCGTAAAGTAAGCGAACTGGCTTTCTGCCGACCCGATAAATTGATTCTTGGAAGTTACTACGGAAGTTACCCGATCCGAATTTGGGATTGGCCCATTGAACCCAATGCCACACCAAAAGATTTTAAGACCGAAGGTTATCGCTATACGCTCGAATCTGTGCTAGACGATACGCATATTCTTGTTCGCCATTACGACTCTTCTATCCACATTTGGAATCCGACAACAAACGATGTTCATCTGGTTCGGCCACTTCATTGGAATTGCTTTTTCTCGACGGCTCTTAAAAATGATGGAAGGCTTCTCGGATGGGTCACACCCAGTTCAATTTGCACTCAAAAGATTGTCGATAGGTCGAACTTTCAACTTGATGCACAACGAAGCACGGTTGCGATCCCACACGGTGGAAATTTAATCCGCTTTCACCCGTCGGAAAATCGGCTTGCGGTGGCTTATCAGACGAGTATTCGTGTCTTTGACTGCGAGACGTTAGAACCGATTGGCTCCGAATTACCCCTCACAAAACCTGCCAAAGCCATCGAGTTCACCCCCGACGGAAATCAACTGATCATTGCAACGGGTGAGGGGCTTGTGCAAATCTGGAATGCCAACAGTTTTGAACAGATCGCAAGCTACGATTTTGGTGTGAAGTCTATCAAATGCCTCGCCGTTGCACCCGATGGGCTAACTTGTGCAATCGGCGGGCGTTTCCAAGAAATCGTCGTAATCGATTTGGAGAGTTAATTGGTCCCATCAAATTAACATCATGGACCGACGGCGCCGTTCACACGTTCGTAGGTCATAGTCGAAGGTTGCGTGAACCAGAATCGTTCGATTTCCAGTTGTGCTTGTCGAAGGTCTTCCGAATCGTTCAGAAGTTTTCGCAAACGCTTGTTCGGGTCGCTGTCGTATCGATTCAAGATACATCCCATTGAGGGACACAAGCTCACGACCGCCACCAAACCCAGAATGATTTTACGAACCATTGCTAAGACCCTCTCAAGTGCCAATCATCACGGAATGGCATCGTCGTTATCTTCGTAATAGTTCTTAGTTTCGTCGTAACCCAACCTGTGACTTCAAGGATTCTCTGTCAGTTTTACGTTCCGAGAATCCAGCACAAGAACCCAGAAAAGATGGGAAAAATAGGCAGCGTCGGAATTGAGGGTTCGGGAGACGGGAGAAAACAAAAAACGAACCCCGACCGTCAGTCCTTCAAGCGGATGCTGATATACTTGGTTTCGAGATAGGCTTCGAGACCTTCGTGGCCAAGTTCGCGACCCATGCCCGATTCCTTCATTCCGCCGAAGGGACATTGAGGGGTTGCGGGGACGGGGTCGTTCATCCCGATGATCCCGGCTTCGAGACCTTCTGCCACCTTCCACATGAGCGAAAGATCGTTGGTGAACACATACGCTGCAAGGCCGAAGACGGTGTTGTTTGCCAGTGTGAGAGCTTCTTCTGTTGTCGAGAAACTCATAATGGGCATAACGGGTGCAAAAGGTTCTTCGACAAGGACTTTGCAACTGTCGTTGAGATTGGTTAGCACGGTCGGTTTGAAGAAATAGCCCTTTGTGAATTCGGTAGCACGTCCGCCCCCTGTCAAGATATTGGCGCCCTTCGATTGAGCATCTTGAATGAGGTCAATCGTGTTTTTCATGGCCCCTTCTTCAAACATTGGCCCGATATCAACACCCGTTTCGAGACCGTTTCCGAGCTTGAGTTTCTTGGCACTTTCAACCGCAATTTCCACAAATTGCTTTTCGATATCCTTGTGAACGAAGAAGCGACTTGGCGAGATGCACACTTGCCCGTTATTGCGGAACTTACCGACAACGGCAGCCTTTGCGACGGCTTCGACATCAGCATCGGGGAAGACCAAAAACGGGGCATGTCCTCCGAGTTCAAGGCTCAGGCGTTTGACCTGACCTGCTGCCCCTCGCATGAGTTCTTTTCCAACGGCAGTCGATCCGGTGAAGCTGATTTTGCGAATCGCCCGATTTTCGAGAAACTCGTTCCCGACATCGCGTGCGGGAGCGATAATCATATTCGCAACCCCTTCGGGTAACCCCGCATCGACAAGGCAATCAAACACGTTCACAAGCGAAAGGGGTGTTTGACTGGCGGGCTTCGCAACGATTGTGCAACCGGCAGCGAGCGCCGGTGCGATCTTGCGTGCTTGCAAGGTCATCGGGAAATTCCAAGGCCCGATAGACCCCACCACGCCGACAGGGTGTTTGATGACCATATGCCGTTTGCCCGGCACGCTATTCGGAATAATCTGGCCGTAGGATCGTTTCCCCTCTTCGGCAAACCACTCGAAGGTGTCTGCCGTTTGCATGACTTCGCCTTTGGCTTCGGCAACAGGTTTCCCTTGCTCCATCGTCAGAGCTTTGGCAAATTCGTTTGCTCGTTCGCGGATAAGCTCGGCCGTCTTCTTGAGAATCTTGGCCCGATCCCAAGCCGTCATCTTCGACCACGACGGGAGAGCCTTGCTGGCTGCATCGATAGCACGTTGGCAATCCTCACGGGTACCCATCGCCACTTCTGCAATGCTTTCTTCCGTTGCGGGATTGGTCACCGCAAGGCGTTTGCCGTTACTCGAATCGACCCACTTACCGTTAATATAAAGCTGCCGATAACTCCCCACCGACCCAACAGGAATGCTCATCACGTCCCCTCAAGATGTTTCGTAAAGGGATATTGTAGGAAGTCGTGCAACGGGTGACGTGTGGCGTGGATCGTGGCAGAATCCGTCTGCCCGCAGAGGGTCTGGCAAAAAATCCGGCAAAAGGCAAAAGACAGCAACGCAGAGGGCGCAGAGACGCAAAGACCCAGAGAAGACAAGCAGAGAAAGTAACAAAGTCGGCAAACCCGATGTTTGGCTCATGCCTTTTGTCTTCTCCGCTTCTCTGCGGTTTATTTCTCTTTTTGTCTTCTCTGGGTCTTTGCGTCTCTGCGCCCTCTGCGTTGCTGTCTTTTGCCTTTTACCAAGAGCGCACTTGGCGCATGCTGGAAATTTTTTGGCCTTGCCCAGATTTCCGCATCTCGGCTAGACTGCCTAATTGCTTGCAGGGACGCGGGCATTGGGCCGTGTGCGTGTCCCGTGAATTTTGGTTTTGGCTCGGTCTGGTCGATAACGTGGCAGATTCCGAAAAATCCAGCAAAACTCCGCTCCCGTGGGTACTTCTGACCGGCATTTTGGGCATCTTTGCCGTCGGCGTTCCTCAAACGGGAACTTCGACGACGTCTGCAAAAAAGGAAGAAAAAAAGGCCGAAGAGATTGTTCAACCCGCAATGGAAGAACGACTCAAACCAGTGTTTGATTTCCATCGCACACACGACCGAGCGCTTTCTCCTGAAAATGAACTACGTCATAACATTCACGGGTTTCAGACCGAGTTTCTCATTGCCTGTGTGCCAGACCCGTTGGATAGCCCTTTCGGTTATGCCTTCGATGCCGTGATTGATTCGATTCAACGAGCGGTCGAGAGGAAGAATGGCTATGTCTACGATAGGTGTTGGTTGCCGTGGGAAGCCGATAAAAAAGCGAAGCCCGGTCCTGATGGGAAAACGAAAATCCTTCGCACCGATAAACCGGGGGTATTGCTTTTTCGGCACCATAAAGACTTGAAAAGGGGTATCAACAACCCCGGCCTCTGCGTGGTCTTTTTGATCGGTGAAACTCCGACTGCGGGGATTCACAAAAAGGCGATGACGGAATCACTCGAGATTATGCGAGATGTCGGATTGCCTGCGGGTTCGACGGTTCGCATTGTCGGGCCGTATTTCTCCGGTTCGCAAACCTCATTGCAATTCACGATCAACGATTGGCCTGAAAAAGCATGGCTGAAAGAACCGACCCCGAAGTATCATTTTTCGATTGTCACCGGAAATGCCACCGCAGTGCGTCGCGATGACCTTGTCACGTTGCCGAGTGGTAAATCCGCAGAAGATGAAATTAGCACAATCGATTTTACTTCGACCGTTGTGCCGACCCGTATCACGCTCAATGCAGTGTTAGATTATCTCACAAAACGAGACGGCTCGCTTGCAAACGAAACCATCGATAAGAAAGGAAGCGGGCAGCTTCCCGGAAAAGTGGCGATTCTGACCGAATCAGGTACAGGGTTTGGCCGACAGATTGCCGGCGGACAGAAGAGCGATGAAGTGATTACCCTTCGCTTTCCGTTGCACATTTCGCGAATTAAGTCGGAATCGGCTCAAGCGTTCAAGAAAAAGGACGAGCAATCGGGTTTGGCAAATACCGATCCCCTCTCGGTTTCGATTGCCGAGGATTTGGGGCCAACCGACGGGGTACCTTCGCAAGGAGGACTGACAACAACGGCATCGAACGGCCAAGTCCTCGCACGCATTCTGCAAACGATTGCACGCGAGCAATGCCGTTATGTCGGCGTCGTGGCGTCGGACACACGGGATAAACTTTTTCTCACCCGTCTGGTCCGCGAGTATTGCCCCGATGTGCGGGTCTTCGTCACGGGGGCCGATTTGCTCCTTGCTCATCCGGAATATCGTTACCACATGCGGGGCGTGATCGTCGGTTCGACCTACCCGCTTACGCCACGCAATCAACGCTGGGTTGATGGGACAACAAGCGAACGCATTTTGTTTCCAACCGTCGGTACGCAAGGTATCTACAACGCCATCCTTGTCCACATGGGGTTGCAGAACCAGATGCTGGAATATCGAGCGCCGAGCTTTTCGCTTCTCGATCCGCACCCACCCGAAGCCGAACAACGCCCGCCGATCTGGATTAGCGTTGTGGCACCGAATGGGACATTGATTCCCCTGCACCTGAACACCAGCTACGACGATAAATCGAATTACGTTTACCTGAACAAGACCGAGCGACCCGAAGAAGAATCGATCCACGTTGTCGGGTTGGAATACCCCGGCGCCATGCTTCCGGTAGCGGTGGTGTTAATTGGCTTTTGGGGTTACTTAATCGCACGGGCGTTTGTAAATCCTTACACCCGTCTCTTCTGGAAAGGGGGGTCGCTGTTAAAGCTACCTGACCTTGCGTACCGAAACATTATCCTCGGTGCCCAAGTGATCTTTGCAGCTCCGATCCTTTCGATTGCGATGGTTCATGCCAGTGCCAAAGGTTACCAAAGCGATTGGTCTACCGGGTTGGTGGGCATCGCCGTCGTTCTGATACTCGGCTTGTTCTTAGGAATGATTCGACCTCTGATTCGCAAAGGTGTCGGGCAGGTTTTACGCGGCAAGATACTTCCGCAAGAGTCGGCAATTTTGCCGACGGGGGGAACAGCGATGACCCGTGCGGAAACCCTGTCTTGGTTGGTGTTGAACCTTGCAATTTTCTTTGTGGTGATCGGTTTCGTGTGCGTGTTTCTAACACGTTTTTGGACGATAGGCGACAGCACCCGACGGGCGTTATTCTTCATCCGTGCAGTTGATTTGGGAAGTGGCCTTTCGCCCCTAACACCGATGCTATTTGTTTGTGCATCGTTTACGGCGTGGGCGTTCTTCCAACTGAAGAGATCGTACCTGATTGATCGATTCCATGTGCCGACCCCTTATTCGTCCGAAAAAGAGTTCGAGCCGATTTTGACCGCCGACGAGCTTCTCCGCGAAGAAATGCGACATGAATCGGTTGCAACACGACACGCCAAGCCCCTATTGATTTCCGTCGTGGCGATTGGGGCCTTCGGTATGGCCGTCTGGTTGCAATCGCTTCCGACGGTCGAAGGTTGGGCGTGGGATATTGCGTTCTTCGTCGGCTTTGCGTTTCTGTTTGTCCTTTCGGCAACAACGCTGATCCGAATGTTTTTCCTTTGGGGGTCAATCAAGAAGCTCTTGCTCGGAATTTCGGCACTCCCCATGATGCGGGCGTTCTCGAAGCTCCCGCTCAAAATCGCTGAGGTGTTTGGGAAATCGTTGTTCACGCAACGCCCCCATTTATCGCATCTCAACGTCCCTGCTCACCAGTTGCGTTTACTAGCCGAGGCTGCCCAAAAGGATTTGAATTCGCCAGAGGCATTACGCACCCTTGATAAAACCGCCGACGAGATCGAAGCAATTTTGCAACCGCACCTCTCGAAGACGAGTCGCAAGAAATCCTCACTCCGTGCAGCACGCGAAGCCCGTGAAAAATTGAACACCGCAGCTGGGCTGTGTCTTACGATTCTGACGCGGCGTGGCAAACAACTTCCGGTCGATGAGGCTTTCGGAAGTGGTTCTGCCGAAGCAACGGAAACCAAGACCACCGAACCCGAATGGGTCACCCTTGCGGAGTCGGTTGCCGCCACACAGGTGGTAATTTACTTGTCGCAATTCTTTGTCCAGTTGCGTAATTTGGTTTGGGCATCGGTCGTGACAAGCTCGCTGTTGTTGATGGCCGCGACATCGTATCCCTTCCACCCCGAGAAGCTTCTTCTGGTTGGGCTATTGGTCCTCAGTGGTTTGGGTATTGCAGGGGTGACCTATGTGCTGATCGAGATGAACCGCGACGAATTGGTATCGCGAATCTCCCGCACAACCCCCGGCCGATTCTCATTCGACACAGGGTTTATCGGTTCGTTTGCAACGTACATTATCCCGACAGTCGGGGTCTTGTCGGCGCAATTATCGGGTAGCTTTAGATGGGCACTCGAACCGTTGTTGCGAGTGCTGAAGTAGGGATGAGAAAAAAATGGAGCGAAACGACGTTTTATCAGGCCACCCGCGTAAGTTTTGAAGTTGCGCCTTCGTCGCAATTTCAAAACTTACGCGGGTGGCCTAATTATTGCACTAACGTCTACTTCTCTGAAAGGAAACATTAGCTTTTTTCTTTCCTCAAATTGGTGGCATTGAACTGAAGTCCCCGGTTCACCGGTTTCACTTTAATCGCCGGCTCGAGGTTCGCGATTCATGGCGTTTTCCCTTCTGCCACCGAAGTTGTAACCGACCTGCACTGAAAAATAGGGGCCGGAACCGATGTTGATTCGGTCGAAGTTGTTATCGGTGAAGCTCTTGCTGCGGAAGAATCGGCGGTCGAAGGCGTATCCCCCTGCAACGGTGATGTTCCAATTCCCGTAGGGGCGAATGATCGTACCGATTTCAAATCGTTTTTCATCCCAGAAAAAACGCTCGTTGCGGTCTTCGCGACCATTCAAGAAATAGGCTTCGTTCTGCCACGAAAAGCTACCGTAGGCCGTGAGCATATCAAGAGGCTTCCACGTTACACGGCTGTTGATATTGGTCAAAGGTAGGTAAGAAAATTCGTAGGTCCACTCGGGAGCGAAACGCCAAAATAAGCTCATCGGGATACCGATATTCCATTGGAAATCGGGCGAATAGTTCCACGCATACGAAACGCCCGGAATCGGAAAAGCAATTTGGCTTGCAGGCGAGTAGAACAACGAGAAGTTCCACGAATCGCGTTGATTCACAACGGGGATTCGGGCCATCCCCACAAACATGGGGTTGACTTCACGAATGCTGTTAAAGGGTCGATCCGTGGCCGAGTTCACGCTGACCATGAACCCCCCAGACCACCCGTCCTCGAACTTGTGCATATATAACGCACCTATTGAGGCATTCGTGAGAGTATCGGGAAAGGCTCGCTTGGAATCGGGTAGAATCGCTTCCGTGTCGAACCATGCGTGCCGTACCGAAAGGGTACCAATCACCATGTTCGACCCCTCCATAAACAGAGGCATCCCTAAATTCAATTGCTGCCGAACGATCCCAAACTCCGAACCGTTACCTGTTGCAAACGGAGTTGTCGTTGACCTTGAAGGGTAAACCGAAAGCATATATCCGGGCGATTGGCTTCCCCGTCCACCCATGCCCATACCCATTCCCCCCATTCCTGTGATTTCACTCGCACGGGTTGCAGCACGGGACGAATCTTCTTTAGCAAGGGGAACTCGTCCTTCGTTGGGAACCGGTATCGAGTCGAGTACTTCGACAATTTCCGGTTTATTGGGTACTTCTGCGGACGTGGGGCCGTTGGTCCAGTTAGCGGGTTGAGCCTTTGCCAAGAGCATTGGCGTCGAAATCAAGAGCAGCAAAAAAACACGGAAGAACATCGCCAACCTCTTCAGAAAACGGGGCAGCCCTTCTCTAGCAAAAGGGCGAGTCGCATGCAAGGTGAACTAAACGGTTTACCTTCTAACCGAACTGGGCGAGTCGCGTAGTTTGAGGAGGGTAAATCGATTTCGGGCAATGGTTTTGAGTTGAGAAATTGCGTGGACGAAAGGGGCTAGGGGCTATCAAACCTTCGACCCTTACTTCTTCTGGCCAATCCCTTCGGCTCCGAGTTGGGTCAGGAAGCTGATAGCTTTGCCTTGTGCAGCAAGACGAACTTTGAAGCTGCTTCCACCTTCGATGCTCATACGAATGTGGTCGGCTTTGGGGTCCTTGCCGAAAATCTTGGTGGCGATTTCTTTGGCTTTGGCAGCTTCCTCGGCGGTGTCACCCACAAGCGGAACGATTCGACCAAGCGAAATATCGAAGGTCAACACGCCACCGCTTGCCGGTTTGGTTGCGAGTGCCTTGATGAGCGTTTCTTTGGCATCGGCACCGAAAGCAATCAAAAGAACGTCATCGCGGAAGGCGAGATAACCATCGCTCTTACCGAAGACTTTAACGAGCTTTTCGTCATCGGGGTTGGGGTTCTTGACGAGGTGCAAGAAAGTGCCGTCCTTGAGCTTCTCGGCATCAATCTTGAGGATGTCGGTCACTTCGGGGGGGAGCTTTTTGCCAGCGTCGCGAATGGCAGCTTCGATCTTCTTGCCTTCGGCGATTTTGAGAGCAGAGACAATGGCGTATTTGCCGTCTTTGCTTGGGCCAACCATTGCGAATCCGAGGTCGAGTTCGGCTTGTTTAATCGTCGGTAACAGCGACTTAATCAACGGTTCAGCAAGCTCTTGAATTTCGCCGGGGATTTGCTTTTTCCCTTCGGCCCATGCGTCGTCCACAACGGGTCCGAGTTTCTTGCGAAGCGATTCGGGTAAACCGACATTCATATGGAACATTCCAGCCGGCGTGCCAAGACCTGCAAGCACTCCTGCAACAGGGCTTTTGGTCGATTGAATACGAGCATAGTCTTTGGCGAGTTCGGAACCTTTCTTGGCGGTCATGTCGAGTTCGATTGCGAATTCTTCTTTCTTTGGATCGATACCGATTTTCAGGCTCACCCCTTCGCTATCTTCCAACAACGACTTGAGGGTCTCCGAGATTTTATCGACTGACAGATCGCGAAAATCTTCGATGGATTTGGTTGCCATCGGGATTTGTTGTTTCTTGGCTTCGGCAAGGGCACCTTCGACGGCACCGAGAGCGGCTTTCTTCATCTGGGGAGGAAGACGATCTACTCGGAGAGTTACGGAAATAAGTTCTTCGGCTTTACCAGCAAGAACTTTTTCTGGAAGGGGGAGCTTCTTGATGTTGTCGGAATCGCTGAGGGTCCCATAAACGTAACCGTTCGCGAAACGGAAGAAAACGGTCATAGGGAAACCTTCGGGTTGGGTTTCATAGACACCGTCTTTGCCTTCCTTGACGGTCAGCTTCAGACGTTCTTTGAGTAACCCCAAGAAGGTGTCTTTGTCTGCAATGGGGATAAGCAAGACAACGGGGCTGCTGGTGACTTCTTCCTTGAGGTTGGCATACAGGCCGATAGGCTTGGTAACATCAACGCCCTCAAGCCCTTTCTTGTCGTCGATGAGGTCTTTGATGAGGCTAATGGCTTGTTTGATTTGCTCGTCGTCTTCGTTGAACGAAGCCAGATACTTCAACGACTTGATGAGGTCATTAATGGATTGCACGCGAACCAAAATCGACGGGTCGGCCCCACCGGTATCGTCTGCGGCTTGGAGGTTTTGCGGAAGGGCAAAGAACCCCAAGCACGCCACGCCCAAAAGTAATTTCCGAATCATAAAGATTCTCTCCGAGTAAGTTTGTTATCAGGTTACTACCTTTGCCCCCGTTGGTGAGTGTCAGCAAGGGAAAAAATTCTGGCAGTAAATAGGCATTCGTTAAACTGGGTAAACCCTTTCGTGAAAATGGGAAGAGTGGAGAGTGGAGAGTGTTCACAGGTGATTAGGCCGGTTGCGCGTTTTGAAGTTGCGCAGAGGGTTGAAAGATAATCAGAGCGAAGCTGTTTTCCTTAGCCCATCCGCGCAAGCGGTGGGACGGAGGCTGCGACCTAACCTTTTCTCCAATTCGCTCAGCAAACCCTGTAAAACACGATGAATTTACGGCGTCCCATAACACTCAATCCCGATGTTTTAGTCGGATTGGGAAGCCGTAAAAGTCGCTGCCTCCGTCCCACCGCTTGCGCGGGTGGGCTATGAAGCCATCGCTTCGCTCTGACGCCTGCCATCCTATTAGCGCAACTTCAAAACGCGCAGCCGACCTAATCATTGCACTAACGTCTTCTTTTCTGGTTCCTTTTCGATCTGTTCGCCCGTTGATTGTTGGGACGTGCTCCTACGAAACGAAAAAAGAGAGGCACGGTGGCCTCTCCTTTCGCAGGTCTGTTGTAATGTGCAAGAAATTACTTGATGGTGGCTTTGGCGCCAGCTTCTTCGAGTTTCTTCTTGAGGTCTTCGGCGGCTTTCTTTTCGATGCCTTCTTTGACCGGTTTAGGAGCGCCTTCGACGAATGCTTTGGCTTCGGCGAGACCTAACCCCGTGAGTTCGCGAACGACTTTGATGATACCAATCTTCTTGGCAGCGTCGAAACCGGCTTCGAGAATGACGGCAAATTCGGTTTGTTCTGGGGGTTTTTCAGCCGGAACGACTGGGCCACCACCGCCACCACCGCCACCACCGCCACCGGCTGCGGGTTCAATCTTGTATTCTTCTTTGAGGTAATCTTTCAGGGCAACGGCCTGAACGATGGTCAATTTAGCGATCTTGTCGCCAAGCTCTTTGATTTCAGGAGCAAGTGTGTCGGACATAGTTTCTACCTAATTCGGGGTTAAACAACAACGGTTACAAACAAATATCGCCGGTGAAGCTGTCCGGCTAACGTAATAGCGTATTTCGTAGTATTAGGGGCTAAGGAATCAAACTTAGGCAGCAGGTGCGGCAGGAGTTTCGGTTTCGGCAGCAACCCCAGCCCCAGCTTTGCCTTCAGCGATCTGAGCGATTTGGCTTGCGACCTGACCAGCAGGCCCGACGAGGGCACCTGCAATCGAGGACGCTGGCCCGAGGATCATTCCGATGATCTCGCCAATGGCTTCCAAACGAGTTGGCATCTTTTCTGCGATCTCGATGGTCGTTTGTTGACCGTCAGCAACAGCAGTTTTGACAACCAGCTTATCTTTGCTCTTGGGGTCTTTCTTCTCGGTTTCTTTGATGAACCCGTTCACGGCTTTGGCGAGGTCTTTGATCGAATCGCCACCCCAACAAATGATGGTCGTACCGGACCATACTTTGGGGTCGAGTTTCACGCCTTGAGCTTCGAGAACTTTGCGAGCGAGGGTGTTTTTCACCATCTTAGCGCGAACTTTCTTTTCTCGCAATGCTTTGCGGAAATTGAAGTCCAGCGACGAGTTCACTTTGCTGGGTGCAACGACGATGAAGTCACGCACACCAGAAAGGCTCTTTTCGATATCGGCATATTCGAGGGCTTTAACAACCTTGCTCATATTTCATCAAAGGTAAGAATGTTCGTTTATGTGGTCCAGTTCGTTTTTCTTCTCGGCTTTCCGAGTTCGGCCAATCAAATTAGGCAGTCACGCCGATACCGGGAGACATCGTGGCCGAAATGGTGATCGACTCGATGTAGACACCTTTCACGCCGGAAGGTCGCACGGAGCGAACCTGATCGACGAAGGCTTGGATGTTGGCAGCGAGTTTGTCTTCGTCGAAGCTCAGTTTGCCCACACCTGCATGGACGTTTCCGCCAGAATCGGCACGGTATTCCACTTTACCAGCCTTGAATTCCTTGATCGCAGCCCCGATGTCGCCGTTCGCAGAGACAACGGTTCCGGCTTTCGGGGTCGGCATCAGACCGCGTGGTCCAAGCACTTTACCCAAGCGAGAAACCTTACCCATCATGGCTTGTGAAGCAAGAACCACATCGGAGTCGAGCCAGTTTTCTTTCTGAATCTTCTCGATGAGTTCGTCTCCCCCTGCGAAGTCGGCCCCAGCGGTTTTGGCTTTCTCGATGTCGGCACCTTGTGCGAACACCAGAATGCGAACGGTCTTTCCGATCCCGTGAGGGAGAGGAACCGAACCGCGAACAGCTTGGTCGGCTTGCTTGGTGTCGATACCGAGCTTCATGTGGACTTCGACGGTCTCATCGAACTTCGAGCGTTTGAGCTTCTTGAGTTCGGTGATAGCTTTCTTGAGCGGAACAACACCGAGTTGTTCGACTTTCTTCGCAGTTTGTGCGAGGGTGTTGCGAAGTTTCTTACCGCGACGTGGAGGTACGCCGGGCTTCTTTTTCTTCTTCGCGGTGGGTTCACCGGCGCCGGCACCTGCTGTTGGGGCTGGTGCTTGGGGTTTGGTTTCGGTGATTGTTGGATCGCTCGACATAGTTCCTATTCCGTCACAAAATAAAACAGCCCCAGACAGGTGCTGGGGACTGAATTCTAGTCATTGGTTGAGTTACGCTTCGACAGTAATGCCCATACTGCGGGCAGTCCCTTCGATAATCCGGGCAGCATGATCGGCGTCGCGGGCATTCAGGTCGGCTTTCTTCTTCTCGGCGATTTCCAGCACTTGTTTACGGGTTACGCGGAACCCTTTGTACTTGCCCGCCTTCTTCGAGTCGGAAGGAATCTTTTCGCCACCCTTCTTCTTCTCGATGGGGATACCGGCAGCTTGTTTGAGCAGCACGGCAGCCGGAGGCGATTTGATAACGAATTCAAAGCTACGGTCCGAATATACGGTGATGACAACGGGTGTCATCATCCCTTTCGAGGCAGCCGTCTTATCATTGAATTGCTTAACGAATTGTCCGATGTTGACGCCATGCGCACCGAGGGCAGGACCAACGGGAGGAGCAGGAGTAGCCTGTCCGCCGGGACATTGCAGTTTAACGAATGCAGTAACCTGTTTAGCCATAAAAAATGATCCTACGGACCCTAACCATCTTTGGCTAGGGTATTTTCAATAGATTCCTCAGAGTTTTCGTAATATCCGTTAATAGTTGACAATTGTTCTTGTCTGAGCGAGCCGGGAACGTAATCGACCGGTATTGCCCCAAAGCAGGGGGTAGCGATAAGTTTACACCGGTCACTTACGTTCCCGGCTCGCCTGCCCACTGTCCACTATCCACTACACCTTATCTGCTTGCCAGTGGTCTAAGTCCACATCGACGGGGCGACCCCAGATGCTCAGTTCGATCTTGAGCTTCGGGCTTGGACCGTCCTTGTCGATGATCTCTTTGACCTCGCCTTCCATATTGGCGAACATACCCTCTTTGACCTTCACACGGTCGCCGGGGGAGATATCGAGTTTGACCTTCATCTTGGGTAGGTCGCCCGTCTCGACAGTCTTTGAGCCCTTCTCGGCACCGGTTGGGGCATATTCTTCTTGGTCGGCGAGTGTTCGCTGAACTTCGATTTCCGGCATGGGGAGAGGCGGACGGTTCAGGTTTCCGCCGTCTAAAAATCCGCCGACACCGTAGGTCTCACGAAGAGTTAAGAACACATTCTCGTTAAATTCCAGTTCCGCGAAGAGGTATCCCGGAAGTTTCTTGATGTTCTTGATCTTCTTCTTACCGTCTTTGACTTCCACTTGTTTTTCGACAGGGATAATCAGACGACCAAAGTATTCTTCGACGTTGTTGAGCTTAATTTTGCGTTCGAGGTTCCGGCGTGTCGAATCTTCGCGACCGGAAGGAACCTTGATGATGTACCACTTCTTCTTATCGACCGGCCCTGCGGGTGCTGGTACTGGAGTCGGAGCGAGTTCGGCGGACGGTGTTGCTCCGACGGGTGTGGGGATTGGGACGATCTCTTCTTCTGGATCGTCCTCTACTGGTTGCTCCACGATTTCCGAAACAGGTGCGAAAATATCGTTGATGTCACCAACCGGTTCAACGGGTGCCGGTTCGCTGACCAATTCTGCTGAGGTCGTTTCGATGGTTGTTTCAGGTGGAAGGGGAGCTTCTGGGGGCGCTTCGCTGGACGGAGAAGGAGCATCGGCGGAGATTGGAGGATTCTCTTCCGTAGGGCTGTTGGCGGGGGTTTCGTTCTCGTCGCTCATTGTTCTTCTCTCAGTGAGGTTGTCACTGAATGGTTATCACCACTCGGCTTTTTCGCCGGGTTTCTGGGTTCGGTAGAATTCGCGTTCTTTGGCAGTCGGTAAAATTCCGGTCGATTGTCCGCTTCCAACGCCAATAAAGCTCAGGTCGCGGCTGAGGACGAAGTTCCACGTCACATCGACAACGAAGAGGAACACGGTCATCATCATAATCCCAACGAGGACGACAATCGTATCGCGGATAAGCGACTTACGGGTACTCCAAGTGACTTTGTTCATTTCGGCTTCGGTTGCAATCAAGAAGTCGGCAAAGGTGGGGTGATTGACTAAACGCCAAGTGAACCACCACGCACCGACGAGCAAGAGCACGGGAACAACGTAGGCGAGGTCTTCGACAACGGTGAACCCCCCTTCAACTCGGGGACGATTGCGGACTTCTTCGCGAATGGCACCAACGACCCCTTCCACGCTATTTTTCAGGTTATCAGGGAGAACGGTCTTCACGTTGCTAACGTCGCTTGCAGCGGTTTCTTTGGCGAAACCATCAAAGGCGCTGGCAAAGGCTTTGACGCCGGGAAGTTCACTAATCCCTTTTTGGTTGAGGTCTTTGCTGGTCTGTGCGACGTTGGCTTGGAATTGCTTACGGCGTTCGTCGAAACCTGCACCCGTTGGGGTGGCTTCGGAACGCTTGAGACGCTCTAACCCGCGTGTAAGTGAATCGAGGGCAGCAAATTCGCTATCCCCTTTAACGTTTGTGGTCTTTGCTTCACCACCGACAACCCAATCCCCGATTCGGCTTGACACTTCTTCGCGGGTGTCTCCTTTGAGGACATTCACACGGGTATTTTGTGGAAGCCAACTGTGCGTTGCAAGGGTGTAGATACCGGACACAAACACGATTAAAAGGCCAATCATTGTCAAACGACGAACGATACGACCTTGAGTTCGCTTGTAGGCGACAAAGGAAAACCAACCGCCATGATCGAGATTCGTTGCCCACGGGACAAACTTATTCCAAACGAAAATCAGAACGATACCGGCAGCACACACCGCCCAGAAGAGCGACCCGAGAATCAAGCTGGTGGTATATTCGGAGCTCAGCGAACCCATTAATCCGCGAACGACAAAATAGGCTGCAAAGATCAGCACGACCATCAAGAAAGTTCCGCCACGAATCCCGTCTTGTTGTTTCGATTTAGAGACGGCAACACCAGCGGCAATCAAAAGCCCGACGGCAGCTGCAATCTGAACGATGGCGAGCAACACCGACGAGGCGAATTGGTTGATACCGGTTCCACCCGCAATCGAATTCCAAACGGAGGGGATACCCCGAAAGACAATTGCGAGGCCAGCAAGAACCAGAACGGCTCCTAATGCACTGGCAGCAATGAGGTTCGGGCTACCTTTGGCAGCCGGTTTGGATTCGGCGGGTTTCGAGGTTTCAGCAACGGCCATATCTACGCAGTCCTAATGGCCCAGCACAGCCATCCATCTTGGTCGGCCGTTTTTTGGGGTTGTTGGTTCTGAAAATAAAGGCCGCCCGACTCATTCAAGTCGAGCGGCATGGGCACATCGATCTTAAACTTCTACAGTTCATCCTACTAAACTCAGAATCGGGATCGTTCAACCGATCCGTTTCCGAGAGCAGGAGCGGAGGGACTCGAACCCCCAACCGGCGGTTTTGGAAACCGCTGCTCTGCCAATTGAGCTACGCTCCTAATTTAGTGGATAGTGGATAGTTGACAGTTGATAGTGAAAACAGGCTAACCAACGAAGGTTGCCCACATCTGCGGTGTTTTGTGTTTTCACTGTCAACTGTCCACTATCCACTGTCCACTACTCTTTCTATGGACAAAAACCCTTGCGAATCTCGCCGAGGTATACTTGGGGAAATTCACAAGGGGGAAAGAAAGATTGGTGGGTGAAAAGGCCACAAAATCGAGAGAGAACCCAAGATTTTGCGACCCGTATTTGGTGGTTAGACCAAGATTTCAGTCACCACGCCCGAACCGACGGTACGACCACCTTCGCGGATAGCGAAGCGGAGACCGGTGTCCATAGCAACAGGCATTTCGGGGAGCAATTCAACCGTTACGTTCAAGTTGTCGCCGGGCATTGCCATTTCGGCTTTGTTACCGTCGGACGACCGAACTTCGGTGATCGAACCCGTCACGTCCGTTGTGCGGAAGTAGAACTGAGGTTTGTAACCTGCGAAGAACGGGGTCTTGCGACCACCTTCTTCACCGGTCAACACATACACGTTCGCTTTGAACTTGGTGTGAGGAGTGATGCTACCGGGTTTGGCCAACACTTGACCACGCTCGATACCATCACGTTCGATACCCCGGAGAAGCACACCGACGTTGTCGCCAGCTTCTGCGGTTTCGCAGGTCTTTTGGAACTGCTCGATACCAGTGATAACCGTTTTCACGTTATCCTTGCGGAGACCGATGATATCGACTTCATCACCGACTTTAGCGCGACCACGTTCAACCCGACCGGTGGCAACCGTACCACGACCTTTAATCGAGAACACGTCTTCGATGGACATCAAGAAGGCTTTATCGCTTTCACGTTCTGGGGTAGGGATGTAGCTATCCAGAGCGTTGACGAGTTCGTCAACCGACTTGCAACCGGGGTTGTTATCGTCGGTTCCGTTCACGTCGAGAGCGGCTTTGGCTTGTCCGCGAATGATCGGAACTTCGTCGCCGGGGAACTCGTACTTCTTGAGAAGTTCGCGGAGTTCGTATTCGACGAGGTCGAGCAATTCGGGGTCGTCAACCGTGTCAACCTTGTTCATGAAGACCACAATCTTGGGCACGCCCACTTGGCGAGCCAAGAGAAGGTGCTCTTTGGTTTGTGGCATCGGGCCGTCGTTGGCAGCAACAACGAGGATAGCGCCGTCCATTTGGGCAGCGCCGGTGATCATGTTCTTAATATAGTCGGCGTGGCCCGGGCAATCGATGTGGGCATAGTGCCGGCTGGGGGATTCGTATTCGACGTGCGAAACAGCGATGGTCACTGTTTTGTTGGCGTCGCGGACGATACCACCCTTTGCGATTTCAGAGTAGCTCTTGACCTTTTCGACTTTGTTCTTGTAAGCTTGACGAAGCAACAGTGCTGCGGTCAAGCTGGTTTTCCCGTGATCGATGTGACCGATGGTCCCGACGTTCACGTGCGGCTTAGTCCGTGCGAAGACTTCCTTTGCCATTGTGGCTCCCAGATGGAAAGATAGTTTGGTTCCAAATAGAGGGGATCAATCACTGTGACTAATCCAACCTCGACATACCGGGAACATTTTGATCCTATCGATCCCGAAAGCTGTTGATGGGATTTGAACCCATGACCTCTTCCTTACCAAGGAAGTGCTCTACCAGCTGAGCTACAACAGCGATAATAAACTCACTCTTATTCAGAGCGGGCGATGGGATTTGAACCCACGACAACCTGCTTGGAAGGCAGGAGCTCTACCGCTGAGCTACACCCGCATACTTTTCACAATCCAATTCTTTTCACCCTTCAAACACACCCGTTTGGGTGCATTTTTCAGGATGGGTGGAGAGGGATTCGAACCCCCGAACTCGTTAAGAGGCCAGATTTACAGTCTGGTGCAATTGACCGCTCTGCCATCCACCCGACGGCCATTTCAAACCACAAAATAGAACACCAGACCTCAATTTAGAGGAGCGTCTGCCCTATTCGATTCTTACCCAAGCTACTGGTGGGGGTCGAACCCACGACCTGCGGTTTACAAAACCGCTGCTCTGCCAGCTGAGCTACAGTAGCGGTTTCTTGGGAAAAATGTACGATAGAGATTTTTGACGGTTTTGACAAGAGTGCCGTCAGAAACTCGCCAGATTTTCCCAAAACCTCGCCGACTTTTGAGAATGAGAGCAAAACCCGTGAACGGGTTCACTCAATTTCGTTGGTTCCTACATCCCCAGAATCCACCCTATTTTTGTAGGAACAACCCCTAAATCGGGAAGAGACCCCACAAACGAAAACCCCAAAGGGGCTACGGATTCGGCTGCCCCAAAAATGGCTCGCTAAATCTATTGTCCGTCGAACTCGACCAAAAAGAATAGGAAATTCAGCATCAGAATAATGATGGACAAGACGATCCCGATAATCGACAACACGAAACTGGCGAAGGTCAGCCCCGACATCCTCGGGTCCATGATTCGGCGATCCATCAGGTTTAAGTCATTCCGTGCGATCAAGCAGGCAGGTATCCCGAAACCAAAACCAAGAATCCCGCAACATATCCATGAGGTCAGAATGCTGAAGATCGACAAGAATAGGAGTAGCACCCCGCGATCTGATTTGAATCGTCTACGCCTGCGACCGCGTGGGGCATCATCGTAGTCATCATAATCATCGTTGTAGTCGTCGTAATCGTCACGGCGTGAGCGTCGGCTTCGACGTTTTCGTTTTGGTTCGTCCTCTTCGTCTTCTTGTTGACGCCAAACGTACTGCGAACGCTCGGCAAGTGAAATGCTTTCTCGCTCGGTTTTGTCGTCTTCGCGGTTTCGCCAACCGCTATCTCGTTCGATCTCGCTGGACTTGCGGGGCTTGGCGTTCAATTCCGGAATAGAGGAGACGGGTTTCCAATCGTCCATCTCTTCATTCCAGACGTAATCGGTTTTCTTGAGGGTCCCATCTGCAATCATCTTGAGAAGTTGCTTCTTCGAGATAGGCCCGTTCCGATTGCTCCCATCGCTGTAGTACCACTCAGCCATGCTTTCACCACTTTATGAGCGTTCCGAGGTTTTACATTCCTATTTGAAATACTAAGAGAGGCCCACAAGTCGAGATACGAACTTCGAGAGGGCAAATCTCGGTCGCGTAGATTACCAGTCCGGTGATTCAACCAGCGAAGCTCGCCCAAATATCGCCGATTCGCCGATTTCTTCTTGTTACGATCTGCAATACTGAATTTGAAAATACTCGAGCTTACCCAACACCGCCGTAATCTGTGTTTACGAAAAAAAAAGACCAGAGACGGATCGCCTTCCGCCTCTGGCCCTAAAGTTCTGAATCTTTAAATCGTTTCAGATGTTCTCGTACTTAACGCCGGAGAAGTCCGTTGACCGGTCGGGTTTCTTAATCTTGAGAGGGTACACTTTACCAGTTAAGTTACCGCTGCGTTAATCTTGGGCAGCGCAGCGGATCGAAATCGAATCGATATCTTACCCCTTGTGAAACCCCGTTCGATGACTTCTCGCCCGAGAGTTTTAGCCTAGCGTGATAACCTCAGATTGTGTCTGATTGGATTCGCCGGTGATTGCTATTGCTTCTGCCATTTGAGCTACCCGGCGAATGGTTTGGGCCGTCGTCGGGGTGAGGGTCGAACTCACACTTTTCACAATCGAAGATTTTACAGCAGGTGATTGCTGCGTCTTTGGCATACCGTTACTATCAAATTAAGCCTGCACGCTTGTGCATTGGTATCTTACCGCCCCAACAAGCGAAAAGTCAAGCCCGTATGCGTTTTTCGATCTTTTCGGTCTGACGTTAATTCATTGAAGAAAATACGGTTGTATTAGTACAATCCATTCCATCACCCACTCGGCAAAAGACGCAAACATTTTGCGATCTTTGCACACTTCTCTTAAAACGAGGTTACTATGAAACACGCATCTGGGTTTGTGTTACCGTTCGCGGTTGCACTCACTGCATTGGGGCTTTCCCTTGCTCACGGGCAGGACAAACCCAAAGTCGATCCTCCTAAAAAAGAGGACCCAAAAAAGCTCACCGTCATGGAGCGAAAACTGCTCCACTCCCAAAAAATCTTGGAAGGGTTGGCAACGAACAACTTCGAGAAAATCGGCAAAGGGGCAGACGAGCTTCTTGAGTGCATCAAAGATGCCACATGGCGTATCAACGATACCGAGGAATACCTGACCTTCAGCAAGATTTTCCAACGGGATATCGAGGACATTAAAAAAGCGGTCGAGAAGAAAAATATCGATGCGGCATCGTTGGCTTATGGGGACATGACCCGCACATGCGTGAAATGCCACAAATACTTACGCGAAAATCGGATCGGTAAACGCCTCGACAATTGAGTCCGAGATTGGGGCATAAAAAAACCGTCGGGACCACCCCGACGGCTGCTGTGATGAATTCAAACCAAATCGAACTTACTTGATAATCTTGGGAAGGTCTTCGACGATTTTTTCGACGGACTTAGTATCCATCTTTCCTTTCTCGAAGGAATGATTGACAACGACCTTTCGACCGACATAAAGCAACGTGGTTACGCTGGCTTTCTTGTCAATGTTATAACCATCGGGACCGGCAGGGTTATCGATAGCGAGAACCGTTTTCTTGATTCCGTTCTTTTCGGCGAATTCTTTGACCTTCTTTTCCATGGCGTCTTTGTCGTCGGTAAGGAAGATCACAAACGAGCCCATTTTCTTGCCAGCGTTATCGGCAGTGGCTTTATCAATCTGCTTGACCAAACTGGCCAAGTTGTCGTCGATTTCGCGTGCGAAGATCGCGACTACGGGGTTACCCCCGTTCTTTCAGACAAGGCACGAAGACTTGCCCGCATCCGGACCAGTCACATGCGTGGGATTAAAAGGGGTAACACCCTTGCCGACATCAGGGCCGGACTTAAGGTCTGCGGCATAGAGGGTGGCAGCCAAAGCCACACCCGCTATCGCAATCGCAAACTGCGATGCACGAACCATTTGAAAAAACTCCTTGTTTAGGGAAACTCATTTCCCATCACAGCAATGGAGTTATAGACGAAAAAAACAATCCGTCGATTCAGAATTTTGAAAAACTTGAAGGATTTTTTGGCAAACATGGAAAAGAGGGGTCAGACCGGCAATGTCGGGGCAAACAGGCAAGCCTACTCTCGCCGAACTCACCTGCTTTGAGCCTTTTCGATGCCCGTGCCTATCGCCTATTTCTTCTTCGGTGCAAGGTCTTCGATGAATTTCTTCCCTTCGTCGGTATTGCGGAAGGTTGCGAAATCCTTGTTCGTTTTCAGCACTTTATGGGCCGCAGCATCATTAAATGCCCCGAGCATTTTCGATTGATTCAAATGTCCCAAAGCTCGGTCGGTGTAGGTTTTGGTGAGGTTGGCCTTTTGCTCGTCGGTAAGTTTGGTATCGGAAGCAACAACAGAAAGGGCAACGGCGTAGGTCCGGGCGTGTAAGAAACTCGCAAGCCCAGCACGAACCCCTCGGAGTAGGTTATCAATCTCGGCAGTCGCTTTCTGATGGTCGCCAGAACGGGCAACTAGAAGGGTACGCATCGCCTTGAACTCCAACTGGTTTTCGGGTGGAATCATGGCGATAACTTCGTCATAGGCTTTCAGGGATTCGCTATGTTGACCCGATGCCGAAAGGGCCGCAGCATACGAGCGACGACATTCCAACATGCGACTCAGGTAGTTTTGATCTTTGGGATATTCTTGGAGAAGTTTCGTCAACACGCCAATGCAAAATTGATACAACTCAGCAGAGAGTTTCGGGTCGTCCTGAAGTTTGTTGGTAGCCTCGACCTCTGCAAATTTGATTTGGTCTTGCAAAATCATCCGAGTGTCTTCGTTTACGGCCTTCTCGATGTTGTCCAGTTTCGCTTGGAACAAAGCCCGTTGCTCGGCTTGGTTATCGGGGAGGGCAGGAATCAACTCATGCAGAATCCGACCATGCACGGTTTTAGCGGCTTGCGATTCGGGTATAAGCTCGCATAACATGTTGGCTCGCGATTCTAACCTTTGCAACTGTGGCAAATAGGTTCGATTCTTTTTGAGGAATAACATCGGGACTATCGAAAGATAATCATCGTAAAGAGAATGCTTCAGGAACCCCGAATAGCCTAACGAAGGTCGGAGCGTCATTTCGCCGTCGGCGTCTTGCATGATATCTATCGGGTAAGAGCGAAAGGCCCCGTTGGTATAGCCGACGGTCAATTCCCGGTCCGATTTGAAGGTCAGGGCAGTTACAGGAACGATGTTTTCGAGTGTTTCCCCCCAACTGGGTACACCAAATTTACCTGCCAAATAGGGTTCGCGTATCGTTTGGAATATCTTCTTCTTGGCAACGTCAATCAAGTACGTTTGCATTTTCGAGGATTCGTCTCGACCGGAAACTCCCGAAATGGCAAGGATTTTCCCGTCAGGGCTAATTGCGATTTTACCGATAGTGATTCCAAATTCCTGATGCGCCGGGAAGGTATACCCTGTCGGTTCACCTGTGTCTCGATTGACAAACAGAAGCTCAAATTGGGGGAGTTGGAATCCATTTGCTTTCTTGTTTTGGGTTGCGTAAGCAAACAACACCAACTGTTTTTGATCGGGGTGGAAGGTTGCTTGGGAAATCCCGTCGTAAGACCAGAGCTTTTTCCCTTTGTTATCCCAAACAGTGAAAATGGTACTGTTGATAGTTCGTGTCAGAAGACGTTCGCCATCGGCTGACCACACCCCGAATTCCGTAAAGTTCTTGAACGAGCCGGGGGCTTCGATCACGGGTGTCAGAAATTGCCCCGTTTGGGCGTCCCAAATACCGGTTTCGTTTTCGGGTTTCAGGAGTTCTTTTTTCGGTCCCATTTGTTTGACGCAGACCAAAAGTTTGATCCCGTCCGGCGAGTAGGAAAGGTGGCAACTCGGAACAGGAATCTTCATTTCTCGAAGGGATACAGTCGGGTTATCGATTGAGAAAAACTGGACGAGAGTGGAGGGAACCTCTCCCTTTTGGGCTACCAACGGTCTTGTAATAAGGAATTCTTTCCCGTCGGGGCGTAACGCAGCAAAGGCGTTGTAGGTGTTATCGGATTCTAACAACCGAACTTGCTCAAACTTGGGACCCCGCCAAAGGTTGACTTGGGCAAGCGATGTCGTAAGCATCACGTCGGCTTTGGAAGAATAGGTCATCTCGCTGATTAAATCATTATGACCTCGAATCATTTGCGTTCGCAAGGCAGGCGGACCATCCCAGAGATGTAACGAAGAAGGAATGTACGGATTAACCTCACGCGGTCCCATTCCTGAGTCTTGCATATGAGGCAAAAAGAAATTGCTGGTCGTAAATGCCAATCGATACCCGACCCCCTTCCGATAAGGAGCAAAGACCATCGAATCGACACCTTCGCCGACGCCGGGCATGGCAAGGGTTTCTTGACCCGAATCACTTTCGTAGACCTTTACGCCATCCCGTCCGACGGTCACTAATCGTTTGCCATCAGGGGTGACACTAACCTTTTGCGAAAGCGTTCTCGTTTTCCAAAGTGGTTTATTGTTTTCGATATCGTGGACACGCAAAACCCCACCGTTTTCAAGCGAACCCGACGAAAAGCTGATTCCTGATCCGAGCGAGGTTTTCGGAACGACCATCAAGGCGACCCGTTTGCTATCGGGATACCAGACATGGTCTCCCAATAGGGGAAGCAAAGTAGAAATCTCGGCTTTTTGCGTTTTGGTTTGAACATCGTACACATGCAAACTCTGGAAGCTCGCGATACTCACATATTTACCATCGGGTGACCATTTGATCGAGTCACCGACTAACACGATAGGCATTTCACCAATGATTTCACCCGTGTTGATATTCAAAAAGAAGAGCTTTCTTTCGAGTCGTTGCACATAAGCGACCGTTGTTCCATCTGGGGAAAGATCCGCATACACGGGGTAAGTATGACGGAGTGTTTTTATTCGCTTACGTTTTGGAATATCCCAAATGTGCAACATGCCATCGCGTCCGGTGGTGACCATACGTTGGCCGCCCGGAGAGATCGAGACCGAAGTTACCATTTGCGAATGGGCCCGAAGGATCAGCATGGGGGATTGCAAATCGGTACTCCAGAGTTTGACAAAGCCGGAGAAATCTCCTGTCCCGAGCATTTCGCCGTTCTTTGGCTCGAACCCCATTGCGTAAACCCGATTGGTATGAGCAAGATCAATCGTCGTTGCGCCACTTCCGCCGGGGTTCCAAAATCGGACATCGCCGTTAGCATCGAGGCTTACCAACAAGTGACCAACTCGGCTCCATTCGAGTTCAGAAATCCCGACTGCTCGATTGGTGCGAATCAAAGAAACCTGCTTTCGACTTCGCCAAATACGAATGATCCCATCGTCGCCACCTGTCGCAATTCGGAACTTCGGGGTGTTTCCACCTCCAACAGGAACGGATATCTCGCCCCCACCAACAGCGATGTTTCTGGTTTCGCCTGCCCGTTCTGTCTGCGATATATCGGCATCCTCGCAGTAAGCCAATGCACGCACTGCTCCGGTATGTCCTCGCAAAATGTGCGGATCACCCGTTTCACGATTGACTGCAAAAAGTGAGCCGACCTGATTGTTCTCGTCACCGATCCGAACGGGACCCAAATTCGTTCCCATGACGGTCAAACCGGGTCGATTCAGAAGAGAGGTAAAAATTTCTCCGGCAGATTGTTCGTTAAGGATCAGTTGTTTCGTATCACAATTCCAGACCAAGAAATGCCCAACGGTCGAAAGACCGATCAGCCTTGTCGGTTGGAGGAAATCGCACGTCTCAAGCCAAATGCGTTGTTTGGATGCGGGGAGTTGGTACGACCATTCTTTATCCAGTTTGCCCGTTGCATCGAGAAGATAAATTGTCCCGTTGTAGCCCGGAACGGCGATTTTCCCTTCGGTACTGTGGCTCATGTTTTTGGCAAAGGTCGGTAAGCGAACCGATTCAACCCGTTTCCCCTCTGCGAGATTCCAACGATTAACTACGCTTTCTGCCCTCGGGTCTTCTGGGGTGGGATAAGAATGCAGCGAAATCAAATGCTTGCCATCAGGAGAAAATATCACCTTATGCGTTTTCCATTGCACATCCGGTTTGGTTGGGTCTTTCTCCTGTTTCAGATCGAGCATCTTTTTGAGTTCGGCCAAATCCCAAACGCTGACACTCGAATCGTTATGACCAATTGCTAATGCCCGTCCCTGTGGGTGCAGCGAGATCGAAGTTGCCTTCTTCCCCGGCGTCCAACCCGGTATCAATTCTCCGACCGCCATTTGCTTGAGGTGATACCAATCCCAACAGCGTTCCGATTCTGGAACCTTTTCAAGGAAAATCTCGGCTTGGGCGGGGTCGTTATCGATCAGGGCGCGGAAGGCCAAGTTCGTATTTAGGTTCGTAAGGTTGCGTATCGCAATCGCTCGTTCCTTCTGGGCAATTTCTTCGGACTTCTTGGCCTTCTCAGTTTCTTCGGCCTTTAATTGACGCTCAATTTCTGCTTTGGCTTGGGCGCTTTTCGCTTTTTCTTCTTCCTCCTTTGCCTTGCGTTCCGATGCTTTTGCTTCGATTTTCGCAGCCTCTTCGTTCTTCCCAAAATCAACCGCATCGCTTCGGGCCTTTGCTTCGGCGAGATAGGCACTGGCTACCAACGCCACACTCACAACAAGCACCGCGAAGATTCCCGATACTAACCCGCTGACCAATTTATTTCGCTTGATCCACTTCCACGATTTTTCGATTGCACCGACTCTTCGAGCTTTGATCGGTTTCCCGTCAAGGTAACGGGTCAGATCGGCAGCGAGTTCGTTGGCGTTGGCATAGCGTTTGTAGGGTTCTTTTTGCAGGCACTTCAAGCAGATCGTTTCGAGGTCGGCAGGGATGCTCGGATTCAGTTGGCTTGGGGGAACGGGTTCGCGATTCCTGACTTGGTCGAGGGTCTCCATGACGTTCGCCCCCTTGAACGGAGGCCGACCCGTTAAGCAATCGTAAAGGATTGCCCCAAGTGAATAGATGTCGGCTTTCTCCGTAACGTATTTGGTATCACCGAGGGCTTGTTCTGGAGCCATGAAGCTGGGTGTTCCCATGACGGCCCCCGTGCGGGTTTGTCCCGATTCCTCTGAGACCCGTTTGGCTAACCCGAAGTCGGTAATCTTCGGTTGACCCGTTGAAGTGAGCAGAATGTTTGCGGGTTTAAGGTCACGATGCAGAATGCCGTTTTCGTGGGCATGAGCCATCCCTTCTGCAACCTCGGCGACGATCTCGGCAGCCTTTTTTGCGGTCAATGGGTTTTGCTGAATCTTCTCCGCCAACGATCCGCCGTTGCAAAATTCCAGTGCAAAATAAGGTTTCCCATCATGCTCACCCACGTCAAAAACCTTGACGATATTCGGGTGATCGAGTTGGGCAATCGCTTCCGCTTCGGTTTGGAATCGCTGTTTCTCGATGTCGGAAGCATGATCTGCCGAAAGAATCATCTTGAGGGCAACCTGCCGATTCGCCTTCCGTTGTAGAGCTTTGTAAACCACCCCCATCCCGCCACGCCCCAACGTGCCGAGAATCTCGTACCCAGACGGGATTGCCGAACTCGGAAGGGTCGAAGGAACTTTCGGCTTCACGCTCGGAGCCGACGGAACCGGCGGAGGGGTAGCTGGCGTAGTTGCAGGCTTCTGAGGTTGATCTGTTGTTTGCAAAGGATCGGACAACGTCTCAGCCGTCTTCTCAGGAGGATCGGATTTAAGAGTCCGTTTGGGGTCGGGCAATTCGGGAGGAAGGGTATTCGGAAGATCGGGATTCATGGAAACTCCAACGGGTCGGACCGGAGGAAAAAGGATACGGAGATTGTATAAACGATAACCAGAGTTTTGGTTAATGGGTTATCACCAAAGGGAACAAAGTGTGACCAAATTCCGAAAAGAAAAAGGAAAATTCTCCAAAAACCTGCGAAGGTCACCTCTTGGAGGTTCGAGTAAATTTCAAATTCAGTCTTGTAGATAGTGACGTGAAGACAAAGCGAGCCGAAAACTTGACAGGAGTTTCAATTCGTCTGAATTACGGTTTTGGTAACCCGTTGAATTTCTTGGGATTTGCGAAATCATCGGGATCGTCGGGGACGGTTGGTTTGACCTCGGTTTCGGGAACGTAGGAAGTCTTTTGACCAATCTGAATTGGCTTGCCTTGCGAATCCTTGATGTTGGAATCACGGGTTGCAGGCACGTCCTCCGCGAAGGGGCTTTCGGGTCGCGGTTTCTTAATCGGGTTCGATCCACCAAACGGGCCATCGGGTGTTTTGGAACCCACAGGGGCGAGAGGTCCAATCGGCGTCAGAGGCGAAATCGGAGTTGTTGCCGGTTTCACGAACGGGTCTTTCATCGGCGTTTTTGGGGCAGGTATCTCGACGGTTTCGCCAATCGGCGGAAGTTTGCGCGGATCTTTGTCGTCGCTCGATTGCGAGGTTGCAGGTTTCTCGAAGCTCACCGTAATCACCGGCGGTTCGACTGTACCTTCTGGTGCCAAAGCCCAACGCGACCAACTTTGCAAAGTCTCAATCGCTGGCTTTTGCTTGTCGCGTAGCGGGGCATCGGTAGCGCCACCGTGTGCAGTCGTGGCATAGATCAACAGGGGGCTTTTTTCGATCTTGGTTTTGTCTAAATGTCGCAGCGAGTTTTGAAGGTTGCTCATCATCCCTTTTCGACCGTCCGTTGCATCAATTTTGAACGACCCTTCGTACTTTCCACTGTGGCAACGATAGCAGGCATTGACCAGAATTCGGTTCACTTGCGACGAGAACGTGTTGAAGGATTCCGTGTTATAGGTAATCGGTGCAGGCGGTTCGATGACCTTACTCGGAAGAGGTGTGACCGTCTCGGCTTTGACAGGGGTAACTTTCGGATCGACCTTCGTTTCGGTCTTGGTAGCTTCGCTACGAGCTGGCGGACCAAGCCATTCGAGGAAATCGCTTGCTCGTCGGAAACCCGGTCGCATACGCAGGGCGGTTTCGGCCTCAAAGCGAGCCTCTTCCTTCATGCCGAATCGTTCGCACCAGAAGGCCAAACGGATACGCTCATCAGCATCGCGAAGGTTCGCACGCTCTTGCATGATCTTATACGCAGCAGCCTTGTCGGGTAAAACGTGACGCACACGCTCGGCACTGATCGAGATTTCGCCCCCTTTGGGGAGCTTTATCAGGTACCCCTCTTTCGTGCGGGTTACTTCGCCCTCGAAGAGGTTTTCGTTATCGAGAAAGAGAACCTTGTTGATAGGCTCGGCAGCCCACAACGGAACGCTCACGACGAGAAGGACCGCAGTCCAGAGAATGGCTTTCATGGTAGGTATCCCATACCAACAGCTAAACCCTTGTCAACCGCGAGACGTAAAAAAAGGATGCTCAAACCGGTAACAGTGTAAGGATAGCAAAACGGGATAATGTGAATATGCGAAGACAAGCCAAAAGGCAAAGGCTACGTTGTTTTGCGGGTGAGCTTTTTGATCTCGTCTCGATATCGAAAACGCAATGCCGACCATGTGCTATCGATGGCGATTTGTGTTACGGGCAGTAGGTCTAACTCGATGATGCAACCCCAACCGGTATCCCGATTCAGATCGGTTTCAATTTCGCCCGTTTGCTTAGGGTAACAGAGCCAAAGGTGTCCGCCACGTTCATAAAGTGGAATCAACTCTAGAGCGAGCGTCTGAAGATTAACAGTGTCTTGAGCGAAACCAATCAACCAATCGAACGGACCTTTCGACTTGGCCTTGATCTCGGAAAAGAGAGGCTTAACGGTCTTTGGAACCAAGACGAGTTTGGCTTTTTTCTCGGATGTGTAACCTAATTTGTCCAGCAGTGTTTTTGGCATCTTGCCTCCTCTCCGTTTACCCCACTTTGACCCGTGCGATTTTCTTGGCACCCAAACGCACAATCAAACCATCGACATTGGTGAGAATGTGTTTCGGGTCGCTGATGACTTCTCGATCCGGGCCGACGTTCACGGCTTTCTCGGTCACTTTGCGCCGGGCCTCGCCGTTGCTCTTCTCGAAACCCAATGCCACCACAAGTTTCACGATGCTAATCCCTTCAGCAAGTTCGCTTGCGGGGATAACGACTTCGGGAATATCGGTCGGGTCTTGGCGTTTGGTCTTCTGGTTTTCCCACTCGTCGCTTGCTTTCTGAGCAGCCTCGGTTCCGTGGTAAAACGCCGCGATGTCGAAAGCTAATTGCTTCTTAGCGGTCATCGGGTTAGGGGTTTGACTCGGATCAAGGAACTTTTGAATTTCTTCCGCAGATCGATTGGTCAGAAGCTCAAACCATTCTTTCAAAAGATCATCAGGGATTTTGAGTGTCTTAAAGAACTGTGTCTGAGCCGGTTCGCCGACCCCGATGTAGTTCCCTAAGCTCTTACCCATTCGACGTTCCCCATCGAGGCCACGCAAAATCGGTAAGGTCATGCACACTTGCGGTTCTTGCTCGGCAGCTTCTTGAAGGCGTCGCCCCATCATCAGATTGAAGAGTTGCTCGGTTCCGCCAAGCTCGATGTCCGCCTTGATCTCGACACTATCTTGCCCTTGCATCAAAGGGTAGAGGCATTCGTGCAAGTAAATCGGTATTGATTCCGGTTCGGCGCGGAAGCGTTTAGAAAAATCGTCCCGTTCGAGCATCCTTTGAACGGTGATTTTGCTCATCAGGCTCAACACGTCCAAGAAACCCATTTTGGAAAACCATTCCCCATTACGCACAACCTCGGTTTTCTCGATATCGATGACCTTCGCGACTTGTTTCAAGTAATCCTGAGCATTGGCTTCCACGACCTCGGCAGTCAAAATAGCACGGGTCTGATCACGTCCCGTCGGGTCGCCGACAAGGGCGGTATAATTGCCGATAATCAAGACTGCTTGATGCCCCAACTCTTGAAATTGACGGAGTTTCCGCAAAGGTACCGTATGCCCTAAGTGGACATCGATACCCGTCGGATCGATACCGTATTTCACCCGAAGGGGTTTACCCGTCTTGGCAGACTTCTGGAGCTTCTTGAGCAAGCCGTCTTTGGGTTCTTGTAAGCACCCACGACTGAGAAGGGCAAATTGTTCTTCAACGCTTTTCATAATGAAATGATTCTACGGAGGGGATTGAGGTTCGGGAATCTCAACCAACGGGTTTGGTTTGGCGGGCTGCAATTTCGTCGGCGTAGAGTTCCTTGACCTTTTTCTTACTTACGCGATCCACAAGGAACGGCAGGAATCGTGCAGCAAAGAGTAACGCCTTGCCTTGCAAGGTCAAACTCACGACCTTTTTTCCTTTTTCCATTGCCTTGATGATGGCAGTGGCAACTTGGTCGGAAGTCATCCCTCGCATGTGGTCGAGTTGCATTTTGGCGTTACGTTCGAGCATATTTTGTGAAAAGCTCGTTTGGGTTAATCCGGGATTGATGAGAATCACGTCGATCCCAAACCGGACGAACTCGGCACGGATAGCCTGCGTCCAACCTTCGATTGCAAATTTGCTTGTGCAATAAAGCGAACGTCCGGGGATAGCCCGTCGCCCGAGGATGGAAGAGACATTCACAACCGCAGGGGTTTTCCCTTTTTCAAGGATCGGCACGAACAGTCGCGTTGTCTCGATGGTTCCGAAAACATTGGTTTCAATAATTTGTCGGAACGTCTCGGGTTGGCTATCGGCAAAGTGACCCGTTGCCCCAATCCCTGCATTATTCACAAGAATATCTAATCCACCAAATTGAGTTTGTGCGGCATCGACCATCGTTGCACGCCCTTCGCTTGTACTCACATCGGCTTGTACGATAGTCACCGGATAAACCGATTGCGCCGATTCTTGTGCAAGCGTTTGAAGTTTCTCCAATTTGCGAGCGGTCGCCATGACCCGTGCCCCTTTCGCAGCACATTGCAACGCAAGGGCACGCCCGATCCCTTCGGAGGCACCAGTAATTAGGATGCGTAAATCTTTGAGTGACCTTTTTGCCATATTTGTTAGACCTTTCGGAAATCTTTGGAATGTTCTTCGCCGAAGCCTGTCTTTTGTGTTATAGGAATCGGGCACAAAAACGAAAAAAGCCGGGGATGCTTTTGCGGAAGCATCCTCGGCTTTTGAATACGAATCAGAGTTCGATTTCAGGATTACTTTTTCGGGGTATCTTTCGGCATGTCTTTAGGAACGTCTTTCACCGGAGGAACTGTGGTCACTGGGGGAACCACGACTGAGCCACATTCGGTGGTTGCAGGAGCGTATCCACCGTGTGAATAGCCGTAGCCACCTTTGTTGAAGCACTTGCTGAACAAGCCACAACCCCAGAACTTACCGCACAGGTCGCAACCACTGGTTTTACCGCAGAGGGAGAAACCACAACCATGACCACACAGATTCACGCTACAACCGGTGTTGCAAGCAGGAGCACAGGTCGGGGCACAAACGGGGGCAGGAGCAGCACAAACCGGTGCTGGGGCACAAGCAGGAGCACAGGTGACCGGAGCACAATAATTGCCCTTGTCACAGAACTTGCTCAAACATCCCCAACTCCCCCAACCGCAGTGGCTTGTTGTGCCACAGGAATAACTGGTGTTGCAACCTGTTCCGCAGCTGAAACAGCTAAAGAACTTCGACGGGGTTTCGGGAGCGGCGGTCACGGCCGCCATGAGAACCAAACTATACATGGGAACCTCTCCGCCGCGCCTCGACAAACCTAACGGTCTGTTAAATCCGATGCCTCTGGCTTACAAAACCATCCCCAATCGTATCCGTTTAGAAGCCGTGGCGCGGTCTCTAGTTGAAAAACTCTTTGTTTAACGATTGGTTCAAATGAGGCAATTTCATCGAACTGTGAAAATGGTAAACCCTGGGAAGATATGAGTCAAAAATAATCTACACAATTTGGGTAAGGTACACCACTTGGCTTTTCCAATCCCGCAGATCATTCCGCCTGTGCAAATGCTGACCGTTGTGAGCGTTAAACCGCTCGTAGCAGGCTCAGAAAGGGTTCCCCCTTCCTACAATTTGCAAAGGTCACACAAACGCTTTACAAGCACCTTCGGTTAAGATGGTTAGGGAAAAAATTCGGATTGTACGGGTGCAAGTCGCCACAAGAAGATATTTGCTTCCGAGTTGAGAAAAATTCCTATTCGCCCAAGCCTCAAAGGGAACCAAGAAATCGGTTCCGAAAGATTTTCATGTCATCAAAAGTCGATAAAATCGGTTCTTAGAATGCCTCTCAAAGGAAAGGAGTTGCCGGAATGACCTCTCACCCACCCCTCAAAGAACCGCCCCCCTCTGTCCTTACAGTCGGAATCGTCGCTGCAATTGGACTTGTCTTCGTATTGGTTAGTCTGTTATCCGGTCTTGGATTAGGTGACACTAACCCTGAAATCCCCGTGAAATCCATATCGGGGTTACGCGGATTGCTGACCTTTTTGGGGCTTATCATCGGGGCAGGGGCGATTACACTCCGTCCGACACACCCGCTTGGGTACGGTTTCTTTGCGCTTGGTTGCCTGTTCGCAATGGGTGTCGGGGGAAAGACTTATTGGATTGGGGGATTTTCCAATCATTGGGACTCGTTGCAGTTTCTGGCAAAGCTCTTTATGATCGGTGCTTGCTTCGGGTTTGTCTGGACCCTGATACCGACCCTTCGCGACTACCTCAACGCAAAGCAAATCGATCATCGCCCAACAACAACGGGCAACGGTCTCATGCCTGCTAAAGTAATTGCGTTTGTGGTGTTGGCGTGGGTGTTCTTCCACATTGCCAGTATCTACGGAGCGATGACGAACCCCGAACCCTCTCCGTGGGTGAACCAACAACTCTACGGGCGTTTGGCTCGTCCCTATCACACTACCTTATATATGGGGAACGCCTACCAGTTCTATTCACCCAATCCCGGCGACTCTTCCCAATTGTGGTTTTGCATCGAGTACGGTCCACCCGATCCCAAAGATGATATCTTGATTCCGAAAGATCAACCTAAAGACGTTCGTTGGATTTTATTCCCAACCCGTCGCAAAGATTATATAGACCCTCTTGGTTTGACATACGTCCGACGGTTAGCTTATACCGAACAAGCGATCCAGACGGCTCAACCCGGTAACATTAGCTATTCGGAAGCGTCGCTAAAAGCCGTGTATGACCGTCGTCTTTCGGCTTCGGTGCAACGGGGTTACACCGCAGAAGGTTCGCCGATCCCGATGAATACCTCGGTCGCTACACAAATGCAGTTCCTGCTGCCGATGGATCATGTGCGTTGGCAAATTCTTCCTTCTTATTCCAGACACATGGCAAGCAAGTATGCCGTTGAAGGAAAGCGCATCAAGTCGGTTAAAATCTATCGGGCAACACATCGAATGTTGACTATGCAAGAATATCACGGGTACCCCAAAGGGATGGCAGTGGCTTCGGGTCGCGGAGGGTATGTGAGCGGGAGTGCTTCGGCGGAATTGGTTCGCGTCGATCCCTTTGACCCGACGACTTACAACATTTACTTCTTGGGCGAATTCGCTGAAACGGGCGACCAAATCAACATAGACGATGCCCTTCTCTATTGGCAAATCCCGATTGTTGCCAAGAAGACGATCCTCGATTTTGGCAAAGAAGTGAACAACGATAATTACGAAGAATTCTACGCCGACTTTGTGAACATTCACGCAGGAAGCAACCGCCTTCAGGGAGGAAAACCATGACCTTCGACCCGAACCAGTTACGCAACCCCGTCATGCGTTTTTTCTTCCTTCCCAGCGACCCAATTTGCTTGGGGTTGATGCGAGTTTTGATTGGGTTAGTAACACTTTACACCCATGTTGCCTACAGCGTCGAGCTAACAGATACCGTTGGCCCAAATGCGTGGTGGGATCAGCAAGCTGCGAATGCTCACCGCAAGACCGCCCCGTATTGGGTCGGCCCTGATGATTGGCGTGTCCCGCAAATTCCGATCTATCTCGATGGGGAACCGGCTCGTCGTCGAACGATTATCGAGTTTCTGCAATCGCTTCCGGAAGACCCTTCCGAACGCCGAAAAGCCTTTGCTCTTATCCGGCGTTTGAACGACCTTGCAACACAATACAACCTCAATCCGAAAGATCACGAAGATCAAGTTCGCAACGTCATGTCAGGGCCGGTTCAAACGGCATCACTGATGCTTGCCCGTGTGAAACTCGGTGACCTCAAAGAGAAAGAAAAACTCGAACGGGCGAAGGAGTATTTGGCCTTCGACTCGAAGACGATCCAACTTTATTCCGCCCCACCCCCTTTGACCTTCGACGACCGGCGTAACGTGCTGTTCTTCTCGCAACTTCCCCCACAAGAACGCCTTCAAGTGTGGTCGGAGATTTTCGATTTTGCGATGATTCTTCCCGATTACGTCGAACCACGACCCGAAAACGAGAATTTCTTCGGCGTGCGGAATAGCTACATTATTGCGTGGCTTGGATTGAGTATGCCCGGCGAAAGCCGTCGCGGGGCTTACCAATTCCTTGTCGGTGAACGGGTCGATCACGAAGGGCGTAATATCTCACTCCCGAATGACGGCGACGAACGATTCCGATGGTTGTTAAATTATCACGTTTGGGGAAGCGATTCACGTCAATCGTACTCAACAGGGATTCCGAACTTCTCAATCTACTTCCACCTTGAGGACAAAAATAGCATTCGCTTTGCCCATGCCCTTGTGCTTGTAGTGCTGCTGTTATTTACGCTGGGTGTTTGGACCCGTGTAACTTCGGTGCTGGCGTTTTTGTGTACCCTGTTTTACATCCATCGGGGGCAGTGGTATCTCTTCGGACAAGACACGATGCAAACGATTGCGATGTTCTACCTTGCAATCGGACCTTGTGGGGCTGCCCTCTCGATAGACCGGTTGTGGGCACGTTTCCGGGCTGCCCGTGCGATTCATAAAGCAGGCGAACAGAAAGTAGCATGGGCCGAAAATGTCCTTGCAGGTGCGCCGAGAAGTTGGCTTGCGAACTTGGCAACACGGTTGATTCAGATTCACTACGGGATGATGTACCTTTCGGCAGGGATGGCAAAGCTCAAGGGTAACTCGTGGTGGAATCACGAATCGGGTTGGATGAGCATGGTAAACCCTGAGTTCGGCATGGTTCACTTCAAGGCGTATCAGGCGTTGTTGCAGTTCTTGGCCGACAATCGTTTTGCTGGGGGACTTGTGATCGGTGCTGTGAGCATGTTCACGTTGGCGTTAGAGCTTGGGTTTATCACGCTTGTTTGGACAAGATTGCGTTGGGTTGTGATCACCGCAAGTACCCTGTTGCATTTGGGTATCGGGCCGTTCATGGGGTTACCCGTCTTTGGTATGTATATGTTCTGCATGTTGCTGGCATTCTTCCCTGCCGCCCTTGTGCGAAGCCGAGTTTCGTGGAACGTCGGCGAAGGAGAGAAATTCAAGCTGACCTACAATCCGAACTCATCCACCTCGTTAAGAGTCGCTAACCTGATCCGAATGTTCGACATCACGCAGCAAGTGACTTTCGAGAAGGGTTATAAAACGACGTTCTCGCAAAACCAGTCGGCTCAAGTCGAAGGTAAGGAAGTCTTCAAACTCGCACTCACAAAGCTCGTCCTAACCGCAAGCGTACCGGGTTTGGCGGCCGTTGTCGGGGGAGTATTCTCCCCATTCACAAAGGTCGAAGCGTAGAGGGGGTTCACACCGGTGAAGGGCCGACTTGAAAGCCCAGCCCTAACGCAATCAGTGCAACTTGATCGCCGTCGTTGCGGGCCTCTGCGGAGAGAACCTTTGCAGCGCCGATGGCTTGGTACCAATAACGCGAACGATCTTTGAGAGGCATTTCTTGCGGGTTTAACCCCAATTCGATAACAATATCTTTATCCCAGTGCAGGTCTTTGAGAAGCTCGGCGAATTGACGCCATGTAACCCCGTGCGAAAGAACCTTCCCATCGGCGGTTGCGATACGCCGACCAATCACCACATGGAACAACCCGCGAAGGTGGCCCTTGATGAGATTGGCTTTCCGAAATGCTTCCAGAAATTGACGGACTTCCCCCATTCTTTTTCTCGAGACTCCTTCCTTATTGATAACAGATATTCAGTTTGAGTGGGGAACGATTCCCAGAGATTCTCTATTCTCTCACGCCGACCCGTTGCACAATGGTCACGACAGCAAAAGTCACACCGAATTCCCCATAGACACCCTTTTCCGTGCCGACTACAGTAAGATGGTATCTCTCCACTAACCAAAGGGGCTTTCATGCTTCGTTTGACTCTAACCACTCTAGCACTGATGACCATTTCACTTTCGCTGGGAACCTCTGCGGAACCCGCAAAAAAAGAAGACACACGGGTTTTTGAAATCCGCACTTACTACGCCAACCCCGGTAAAATGAAGGCACTGCACGCCCGTTTCCGCGACCACACTTGCAAGCTCTTCAAGAAACACGGCATGGAGCTTGTCGGCTTCTGGTCTCCTCTCGATGAGAAAGCTGCCGAAGAAAAAATGATTTATGTGCTGGCCTACCCAAGCAAAGAAGCTGCCGATAAAGCATGGAAAGCCTTCCGCGAAGACCCCGATTGGATCAAGGCCAAAGGCGACAGCGAAAAAGACGGCGTGCTTGTCGCCAAAGTCGAAAGCGTCTATATGAAGGCAACGGACTATTCGCCATTTGCATCGGGGAAGTAACGCAATGACGAGACGCTGATAAACGAGGTTGTCAGCATCTTTCTTGGGGTTCGGAGCCAACTTAAGGAGTTAGTTGCACGAGGCAAAACGAGTTCAAAAATCTGAGCAAACACAGTAAAAATAGGGATTTTCCCAGAAAGCCCTCTCCCTCACCCAAGCATGGGAGAGGGCGGGGGCGCACTCATTTTCACTCTAGTTTTTTTGAGACGCCAGCGATTGTTCTCACAGTCATACTTTCAAGGGGACAATAACAATATCACCAAAAACCTAGCCTTCACAGCCTTCTGGAACTTTGCAACAAACTCCCCGAAATAGCTCCGAACCGCAAGTATCGAAGGCGAAGTTTTTGTGTGTGTAACTCGTTCCGGTTTTTGCTTGAAGTTTTTGCCAAACCGTTTAGCATACCCTTATCTTTCACCTCAAAGAGAGCCTGTTATGCCTCGTTTTTTTGCTGTGGTCGTTACGTTGATTTTCTCTGTTGGTTTTGCTTTGTCGCAAGGCGTTCCGCTTAAAAAAGAGTCTCCCAAAGAACCCGATCTTCCGAAGTTCTTCAAACTCAAACCGGTTGAGATCAATGCAAAGGATGACGAGTTGTTGAAGCTCCAAAAAGAGCGAGTTAATATCTTGATCGAATCGATTTCGTTTGAGGCTCACCTGGTTACGATTGGCAGAGCAAATTTATTCGGTATTTTTGACAAAACCAAACAATATCTCGAAGCCCGGATCGAGATCACACCCGCTTTGGCTGACCAACTCACACTTCTAACGGATTATCTTGAAGCGACAAAGTTTTTCCACAAACAAATAGAAGTTCGCGTCGAAACCGGATTTGAGCCCAAAATTGGATTGCTGAATTGGGCTGCCGAAGTGAAATGGGCTGAGATCGAAGTCCTCAAGCTCAAACGCAAGATCGATGCCGAAAAGAAAAAGAAGTAGCTGCCTTACTCCCCCAACAGCTTCTTGCGGAGCCAGTCGGGGACCTCTTCGGATTTCATTTTGTGGTCGGCGTCGGTTCGGCAAAAGACCGTTGTGATTTTCCCGATAGCGATTTCTTGACCGGTGCGGGTGAACTCAAATCGATACCGGATCGACTTTCGGCCGACCTCTTCCACTACCACGCGAATATCAAGAATATCCTCGAACTTGGCAGGGGTTTTGTAATCGCACGCAACAGAGACTCGCGGGAATCCGAAACGGGTTTCGCCTTCCTTCCACGAAACCGAGATACCGAGTGTGTGCAGAAAATTCGTTTCGGCTATCTCCATATAGCGAAAGAAATTGGCGAAGTATGCAATACCTGCCATATCGGTATCGCCAAATTCGACCCGTTTTTGAATCGTGAAAGGGGTGGTCATTTCTTGGCAAACCTCTGAAGAACTTCAACGGTATTCAATGCCATTTGCGTATCGGTTAGCTTTTCGTGAATCGCCTTTTGGCCTCGCAAACCCGTTTCACGCAGAGCGGAGCGGTCGGCCAACTTCTCGGCTAACACGTCTGCGAGTGCTTGGTTATTTTTCGGGGGAACCAAAAATCCGCCCTGTGTGGCTTCGATTATTTCCGGAAAGGAACCGTGTGCTGGTTGAATTACGGGGATACCGTTGGCGAGAGCTTCGAGAATCGAAAGTCCCTTTGGCTCTTCGTAGTCGGTGGGGACCGTGAGAATATCGAGTTGCTTGAGGAACTCGACCTTGCTGGCATGGGTCGGACAAGGAATATGCTGCACATCGTTTTCAAGACCAGCATCCTTGAATTTTTGCATCTCGATATCGAAATACGTTTGATGCTGCTCGCCAAGCCAACCGGCAAAATGGAATCGATAGGGGGGCGTATTCGGTTTCGCTCGCAGAATTCGGAACGCCTCGCAAGCGTTGTGGAACCCTTTTTCGGGCGCGATTCTTGCAAGGAAACCAATCACCCCAATGGGATGCAGTGCCGGTCGTTCGCCCCCGTGACCTTTGAGATTTATGCCCGGCCAAACCACTTCCATTTGTGAGCGTTCCAGACCCAGATAACTAGCCATCTTGTCGGCATAGAAACCCGACGTGGAGATAAAGCCGTTGATGTTCTTGGCGTTGCGTTGAATCACTTCGATACACTTTTTTCGGTCGGCTTCTTTGAGGGCATCAAGGAAAATATCGTCGCCTTGAAGGGTGGCAACAACGGGTATCCCAAGCTCTTCCGAGAGAGGGCCTGCAAGCCCAGATAGCAGGACATTGGTAAGCAATATCACATCGGGTTTAACATCCGTGCGAAGATACTCTGCCAAGCGTTTGATCTCTTTTCGCTGGTGACCTTTCTTCCCCAGAAGCATCGAAAGAGTAAGTCCGCCGAGGTTCTCGTACTTGGTGCGGGAAGCAAATCGACCTGCCCAACGCAACAACCGAGGCCAATCGAAAAACCAATCAACCCAGCGCGGAGTATAACGAAAAATGCCGACCTTTTCTTGGAGATAGATGTTGATACCCCCCATGAAAACTTTGTCGGTCGCTACGCTCGTTTCATCGGTCGTAATCGGAGTGTAGGTAGGAATCAAAAGTGTATCGTGCCCCAAACGATTGAGAGCAGCAGCAAGGGTATTGTCCTTCATGCACGAACCGCAGAACATCCCCGACGCACCGGCAGTAATACTGGCTATCCGCATATATTTTGGGTAGAAAGTTCTCGAAACCCCATACGGGCAGGATATTGGAGAGAGGCTCTGTTGTCTGGGATTCAAAGAAGGTTTATACTGATCGAAGAATCCTCAAGGAGTTTCGGTCGTGATTGCTCAATCGGAATCGGCCCACGCTATTCATTCACGCACGTTGGCCCATTTGATTTTGCGGATTAACTCTGCCGAGGTTTGGAACGAGCCGTTTACGCACACCTATTTCACCGAGCTTTTTCCGTCGGATATTTACGATGCCCTTCTTGCGAACCTTCCACCGGAACGGCGTTATCAGAGTGGGGCGCGGGACCCGAACGGGCGACACGAAGTGCGTTCGTTTTTTAATCTGACGGCGGTGGGGGTTCGGCGTTTGCCTGTTGAAGGTCGCAATCTCTGGAGTGGGGTTGCTGCTGCCCTTACCGATCCAACGCTTAAGCAAGCGTTATTTTCAAGGCTCGCGCCTGACTTGATGTATCGTTACGGAATTGATGAAGGCGAAGTGCCCGATCTCGATGGCTTTCCGCGACCGACCCTGTATCGTGAAATCGAAGGATACGAGATTCCTCCGCATCCCGACACCCTGAAGAAGGTCGTCACCATGCACCTTTATTTACCGAGCGACCTCAGCCAAATCGATTTAGGAACAGCCCTTTACCAACCAATGCCGGGGGTCGAACAAACACGCGATTGGCAAGAGTGTTTTACGAAGGTTAAACAATTTGAATTTCGTCCGAATAGCGGGTATGCCTTCGTGGTGAATCATAGCTTGACAAGACAAAGCTGGCACGGCCGCGAACGCCTCACGGAGGGTTGTGGAGTTCGCAACACGTTGTTAAATACCTTCTACACCGAACCACGCTACGACTACGCAGGGTATTTGGAAGCGTTACCTTCGTAAGAATAAATAGCGTCCGCCCTTTTTGGGGTCGCCTAAGGTGGTCATGGAATCGATCTTGTAGAACCGCAACACAGCGGCAACGAGTTCGGCGTCTTCCTTATCAAGGCATGGGGCAATAGGGCGGTTATCCTCGCACACATACCAGACCTTCGAGATTTCAACGGCTTTGATACGGTCATAAAGAAACGTAATCGAAGAAACGCCAGAGGTATAGCCTCGAAGGGGTTGACCCTCTTTCAGATAAAGGACGTGCTGACCTTTCCCAAGTTGGGCCATCTCGTTGGCGTGCGAGTTCTGGAAAAAGCGGGCATTATCTTTGGCGTGTCGGTCGGTGGTCACACGGGCAATTTTATGCTCACCCGCAATCACCTCATAACTATCCTTCGTGGCAACACCTTCCGCGTTGGTCGTGTCGATTGTCAACTTCGGGCCGATGTAACCAAGCGCAGGTATCACTAACCCCGATTTCAACGCACTGTGAGCCATCGATAACTCATCGACCATTGGCTTTGGGGTTTTGCCGATCTTCTTTTGTTTCTGATACGTTTCATCCGTAAAAGGATCAAACATCGGGAAGACTAATGCAGGATTCGGAGCGCCTTGAATACCGATTTGGTTGAACTTGTGTTTGTTCCAAATTTCGATAGCTCGTTTGGCAGCCGTCTCGTCTTTGCCGAAGTTGTAAAAGGTCTTGGTTCCATCGTTAATGCACCACATACCGCTCACCTCACGAAGATTAAAGCTATCGGGTGTGATGTACAACACCACGCGCCGTAACGAGGTCGGGCGTAGGGCTGCTCCGTCCTTCAACCAAAGTTCAAACGGGGGATGCGAGCCGGGTACGCGGAGACGTTGGTTCATCCCGTATTGCTGCATCAGTTCCGCAGTCTCTTTGGCCATCTTTTCGGAAGGCATTTCCTTGAGAAGGTCATCGCCCGCCCAAATCCCCCAAATCCCTTCGACCTTTTTGTGCGTGATCCGATCCGGCGAAAATTTCAGAACCTCTTCAATCGTCGGGTCATGCTTCAAAACAACCGGCGGTAGAACCATCGGCGTAGAAGGAGGCGTGGTGGGAAGTTCGGGAACCTGAGCCAGCAAAGGGGTTCCCACAAAGAGGAGAAGGAGTGAACGGTGAATGTGCATAGAAATTCCTCAAAAAAACTCGTTTACGCAATCAACTCCGGTCGCTAACGCTCCCGGCTCGTGGTCTTTCTGGTTTCGGTAAATTGTGGGAACAACCAACAAGGCCACGAGCCGGGAGAGTTAGCGACCGGAGTTGATTGCGTAACCAGTTCGTTATCCGCTCACCTCAAACGCAAAAAAGGATCGACACGCTGGCCGGGGTGCAGCGTGTCGATCCTTTCTTTTTCGGTGATTGCCTTCGCCTAGCGAGGTGAAGCGCCACCGATGATGTTCAGTTTAACGGCTGCTGGTTTATTCAGATCGACAAGCGTGGCTTCTTTCGTGATAAATTCTGCGACGTTTCCGGCGTTATCGTGCGCCCGTACTCGCAGGTAAACTTTGTGGACGGGGAAGTTTGCGGGAAGTTTCCAGGTGTAGCTACCCGTGTTTGCCAATCGTGATGGTCCCGTACGAGCATCGCCTGAAACCGGTGCCCAACCCCCAGTCGGGCTATCCGACCATTCGAGGGTAATGGGATTCTCCGCAAGGTTGGCGTCCGAGGCTTGCCAACGAAGCACAAGGCTATCCTTCGAGGTTGCATCGGCTGTCGGCTCGTAGAATCGCACCGTCGGTGCCGTGGTATCGACTTCGACGCGAAGATCGGGAACGTCGCCCGCTTTCGGTTCCCCGCGAGTCAAACCGGCACCACTTTTGAGAACGATCTTAATGCCGTACATTCCTTCGACCTTTGGAGCGTCGCCCGGTTTACCACGTTCGTGGCGTGCAAGGTCGATCACAAGGGGCGATTCCGGCTTTTCGATTTTCTGCCAGTTGTACCAATTCTTACCATCGTCGCGGGTGACCCATACCTCGGCGTGTGCGATGCCCGAAGCTCCTTTTTCTTCCACGTCATAGGCTAACTTGAAGCTCGTTACGTTAATCAGTTGAGCAGCAGGAAGACCAACGGGATTTTTGATCGGCGTACCGACACCGAGTTCACCTGTTTTCTCAGGGAGCTTCGGTGCCATCGGGTCACGAATCGGCGTGTAGTTACTTCCCGGAGCCGGCGGAATACGATCCGTTGGCGAGGTCACACCCGGACCTTCTGGTGTTGTTTCGCCGTGTGCGGGTTTGCGGTCTGGACCAGCAACAGGAGGAATGACCAAGCCCGTAGCAGGGTCGCCCATGCCACCCGTGCGGGTTACGTTTTCGTCCGGCTTGCTTGCAATAGCCGAAGTCGAAATTTCTTTGACAAGTTCGCTTTCGTTCTTGGCAAGGTCGGCCATGCGGATACGCACAAAGTTGGCACCGGGTAACGCCTTGAATTGAGCCGTGCCATCCGATTCCGGACGGGTCGCCACAACCTTCCACGTTTTCCCCGCATCGGCACTTTGTTCGAGAGTAAAGCTGTTCCAATCGGGGTTGGCATCTTTCGCTAACCAACTCACGTTCACCACGTCGCCTACTTTCTCAGCAGCACGAATCGTGAGTACCGGTTTCTTGGTATCAATCAGGATTTTTAAGGCCGGTTTTGCGGTTCGCAAATCCGACGGGGTCCGATTACCCGATTTATCCACTGTGACCATGTTCACCCAATACAAACCATCGGCAGGTGGAGTGAACTTGAAAAAGCTATCGCGACCGGGAACCGCAACCCCTGCTTGTTGCCACTGTTGCCCTTGATCGGTCGAAGCAAACAGAAGAAGCTCGCGGATTGTGTCTTTCTTGTCGCGTGCATACTCAATAGGTAGTTGGACCGTTGGCTTTTGCCAAACAACAACATCTTCTGGAACCTGCGTGGGAAGGCTCATGGTTCCTAGAAGGGTCAGAGTGAATAACCCCATAATCAAAAATCCCCCAAAACGAGAGCCAACCTTTGACAACATCCCCCGACGGCAAAGGTCACACTCTCTGGCTTGGAGACTCCGATAATGAGTCTTTTTCAAGAATGCAAGGGCAGTTTTCGCAACTTTCGCGGAGCCTTCATAAGCAAGGAAACATGGAGAAAACAGGGAGAAATGAACAAGAGAAGAGGGGCAGACTACACACGCAGGGAAAGAAGGAGGCTGGTGACTTCAACCGGCTTGTTAATAGCCAATGTACTTGGCGTACAGGGTGCGGGCTCGTTCGGTGTCATCAGTCCCTTTGATGATGGCGCGACCATCTGGGAAGATGGTGAACTCGAATCCGCCACCATTATCGCTGACTTGGAACTTGAGCAAGAACTTGTTAAAGCTAACCGTCCCAGAAGGTTGCAATTGTTTAGCAAGCGAATCGAAGTCGAGTTTGCTGGACCGTTTTTGCGAAACTTGCACGGCATTACGTCCGCATAGGCTTGTGGTTTGGGTGCCGTGTTCGCCTTCGAGCCACTCGAATTTGCGTTGCTTGCAACAGGGGCAATCACGTTTTTCTAACAGCCGTGCGATCTTGATTCGGCGTGAGGTGTTCAACCACATATCAAGGGTATACAACTCCCGATTGATTGCCTCTTTCTTGCCAACCAAAATTTTAAGGGCCTCTGCTGCTTGAAAACTAGCCACCACGGCAACTGCTGGCCCAAGCACCCCTGCATTTTCACATGTAGCGACTTCGCCCGGTCCGGGTGACGCTTCAAACACGCAACGCAAGCAGGGGGTCTCACCGGGCAGAATGGTCATGGTTTGACCTTCTGTGCCAACGGCTCCGCCAAAGACCCATGGCTTACCTAACGAGACCGCAGCATCGTTGATAAGGTAACGCACTTCAAAATTATCGGTTCCATCAAGAATAAGGTCAACGTCGCTACAGAGTTCCAAGATATTGGTACGGTCGATGTCTGCAACGATAGGCTCAATGGTGATATTCGAATTCACAGCCCGAAGTTTGTTGGCGGCTGCAACCGATTTGGGCATATTAGAAATAACGTCGGATTCATCGAACAGCACTTGGCGTTGCAAATTGCTGATTTCAACAAAATCGCGGTCTACGATACGAAGGAAGCCAACACCTGCGCGGGCAAGGTGATTTGCCAGCACGGTACCCAGCGCACCACAGCCACAAATAACCACACGGGAGTTACTTATCTTCTCTTGTCCGGCTTTGCCAATACCGGGCACACGTGTTTGCCGAGAATAGCGCTCGGCAAGGATCGAATCCAAACTCATATCACCAACACTCATTTTGCAAGGGAAATCGAGACATACTCGACCAACATTATCATCTTACGATAGATAGCTAGATTCACCAACTACACCAACAGATTCCACAATTCCCGAAAAGGTTCAGGGGTGAGAAGAAAGGAAAGCAATAACGCAGAGGACGCAGAGACGCAAAGACGCAGAGAAGACAAGAACAGACAAAAAATAGAGCCACAGAAAGACACGGAAGAAAACACGGAAAAGGCAGAAGGCGGATCAGACAGGAAAAAAATCAGAAGGCCAAGATTTCTCTTCTGCCTTTTTCCGTGTCCTTTCCGTGTTTATCTGTGGCTGCTCTTCTTGTCTTCTCTGCGTTCTCTGCGTGATTGCTTTCTGCTGATGGCCTTGTTTTCTGAATGCAACGCTTGCCAGAAAAATTTGCCACACTCCCGAGAATCCTCCTTTGGCCTTTTCAGGTCGGGGAAAAATGTTCCACGTAGAACTAACAGCGATTGCTTAACTATTAGATTGATTGATAAAGAAAATGGAAAATTTTTTTTGCTCTGATGGGTGTCGGAATAAGCACCCCTCAAAAAGGGTGACGAATTTGAATAACAATGAGGGGTAAAAAACACCCCTAAATCGACCAAGACCAATCACTTTTCGACAGGTCAAAAACACCCGAATCTCTCGATGATTTACGGCAAAAGTGTAGGTTGTTGGTTTTTTAGACCCATCATCGCAATTTGGCCCCCCTTTTGATGATGGGGCTGCTTCACCCAAAATTTAACACGAGGCGCCCCCTATTTGAAGGGCATTCAGAAAGGAATTTTGGAGGGCAAAATTTGACTTCCACAGAAGGGAATGGATACTCCCAAAATCCGTAATGACTACTGAACAAATTATCGACCACCTCGACCCCGGCCGACGTAATTCTGAAACCGAATGGATACATTATCGCCAAGAGCTTTTTGGAGTCGCTTTCGCGTCTCCTCGGAGGAACTGACGCCGATCAAAACAAGATCGTTGAGTTTGGGTATTGCTTTGAGTTGGGCGAGTTTTTCATCGGTCAAAGTGGGGTTGGTAATCCAAACAGATTCGAGCTTTGGAAAATCTTTGAGGTGTTTGAGACCCTCGACCGACGCTTGCTCGTTTGATAAATAGAGGTACTTGCTTTGTGGAAAGTCTTTGAGGTAAATAAGAGACTTATCGGTCAGTGATGTTAGATGCACCATGAGAAATTGGCCTTCGGTTTCACCATCGGAAAAAAGTTTGGAACAGTTCGCAACGATTGCCTCAAATAATATCCTGTTTGGGTGAATAGCCTTTATCATCTCGTCGGTAATGGTACTCCTTTTGAGTGATAGCAATTTGAGCTTTTTGAGAGGCACAAGGTGTTTAAGCCCTTCGGGAGTCGCTGCACAATCTCGGAGGTCAAGATGTTCGAGGTTGGTAAGCGATGAGATAAACTTGAGATCGCCATCAAGGATATTTGTGCTTCTTAAATCAAGCCATTTCAAGCGAGTGAGGTTAGGTAAACTCTTGAGGTGGGTTTGGTCAAGAATAACGTCATGAAGACATAGTTCTTCGAGATTTTCCAGTTTTTTTAGAGGCTCGAAGCCATTTGCAGCAATTTGGCAATCCTTGATGATGAGCACTTTTAGCTCTGGCAGCTTCCCGAGTGCATCGAATGCCTCTTGGGGAATATCGGTGGTATCGAAAATGATTTGCGAGAGACTCTTGCTTTTTGCAAGCTGGCTGTAACTGGTTGGATCGATTAGAATCTTTCGCAACGAAATTTTTTCGAGCTTGGGAACCTTCGAGAGATGAGTAAAAACAGTTTCATCCAATCCCATCGACCCGATGATGATGGTTTTCAAGTTCGGGAGATGACGGAGTTCGGCAAAGCCTTCGCCTGAAAGTTTCCAATGCTGCATATTGATTTCGACAATCGAGTCTAAACCGGTTAACTTCTCGTCAAAGTGCATGAACCTGTTTGCGACATCCCACGAAGGATCGGGATCGCCACTCGAAAGTGACTGGAGATCGGGGAGTCTCTTGGTCTGAATGAGAACTCGGAACCAATCATCGGTAAGTTGTGTTTTGTGGCAGGCAATCCGAGTGATCGAAGCAAATTGCAATAGTTTCTTCAAACCTGCACCTGATACGTTCGCGTTTTCTAAATTCAAATAAGTAACAGATTTTTCAGGAAAAACAGACGGCTTGCTTGAAACAGTATCGTAAGCTGGTAAACAGTGAAGCAATTTCAATTTCTCAAAGGCAAAAACGACCTCATCGGAAATCTGACTGCGTCCGATGTGGAGGTTACGCAACGATTTCAAATCCGCCAGTTTCTCAAAGCCTTCGCCCGAGATTGCGGTATTTTGCAAATTGAGGTATTCCAAGTTTTTGAGTTTTAACAGGTCTGGAATGCAGTTATCTGAAATTCTTGTTTCGGAGAGGTCGAGGGATTGCAGATTTTTGAGGCCAGCAAGATCGGTTATCGTTTGGTCATCAGTGTCGGACTTGGAAAGTGAAAGGTAAGTCAATTTTTCAAAGCCTTCCCATTGAGAGACATTCTTTTTCGTGATGAAATCGAAATCCAAACTCAGGGAGCGAAGCGATTTGATTTTCAGAATCGTTTTCAGCCCTTCGTCGGTAATTTTTGAACCTTGAATATCTAATTCTCGGAGTTTTTTTAATCCAGCAACGACCTCCAAGCCTGCATCAGTTATCTTTGGTCCAAATGTGAGCGAAAGAATGCTATCATCACTCACTGCCGGAACATTTTGTTGTTTGTCGAAATAAGCCCATTGCAGCAACCACAAGCACTTGCCTTTTTTGAAGGCAAGTAAAGTTTCGTCGTCGTAAAATTGAGGATCGATTTTGACGAACCGAAGCTCCGTAAATTGATTGAGTAACAAGATGGCTTCCGGGGTGATGGTCCCGTTTACAAGTTCAATCGAAGTCAAACAACTCTTTAACCCTGCCATTTCTTTGATATCATCCACGCCCAAAATCTCGTTGTCGAACCGACACGAAACCCGCACCCCTCGGAGTTCCGGTTCTTGAGTGCGGACAACACCCCCCAACTTCTTGACATATTCAAGCGATTTCTGGACGGGATCATCACTTGCGGAAACAGCGTTCGGAATAAGAAAGTAGCACAGCACAAAAAGATAAGCAGAGCGCATAACGGGCCTCGCGGAGGGGTGTTGTTCTTGAGTGAGAGGTGAAGGAGATTATAACCAGACGAAGTTTGGATAGCAACGGTGTTTCTGATTCTTGTTTTGGGAGTTGAGCAGTCAAGTTCAAAAACGTTGGGTGTAAGTTGTTTAACGGGGCAAACCTTAACGAACTTTCACTTCCACTGATTTTCCAAGTGTAGTGCGTATTTTCTGAACATCTATATCGGAGAATTTTTCCACGACAAGGATAAGTTCTTTGAGCTTCGGTATCGCTTTGAGTTGAGCGAGTTTATCATCCGTTAAGTCGGCTGAGTAAATTTGGAGGGTATCTAATTTGGGCAGCGACTTAAGGTGTTTGAGACCTTCGATCGATGCTTGCTCATTGCTCAAATCGAGGCTGGTTATGTGTTCAATATCTTTCAAATAGAATAACGACTTATCGGTCAGCGCGGTGAAATTCAGTTGAACGGAACAATATATTCCTTTAAGGACTCCATCGCTGCGAATTTCTTGACAATTTGAACGCGATTTCCAGAGTGCCTTAAACAATATTTTATTCGTATAAAGACACTCGAGAACCTCGTCTGTTATAGTATCATTTGAGAGATCAAGCTTTTCCAGTTTTTCCAGTTTAGCAAGGTGTTTGAGACCGTGATAATTTATCTCACATCCATTAAGATTTAGGTATTTGAGAGAAGTGAGGCTTGAGATATATTTGAGATCGTCGTTGAGGATATTAGAATCATCAACAGCCAGTAGCGTTAACTGATTAAGCTTGGATATTTCTTTGAGATGGGTATTGTGCAATGGAGTCACTCGCACCCACAACCAATTGAGCTTTGCTAATTTCTGAAGACTATGGAACCCTTTTGCTGGAAGTTCGCATTTGTCAATATATAGATTCTCTAATTGATCCAGTTGCCCAATTGAATCAAAAGCCTCTTCGATAAGTTTGATTTTTCTAAAATCCAATTCTCTGAGTTGCTTACATTTCGCAAGCTCCGCGAAGTCGGCTGGTTCAATTTTGACGTTCGTAAGACAAAGCTCTCGGAGTTTAGGGAGCTTTGCAAGGTTCTCAAAACCAACTGTATCCAGCCTCATCGACTCGATCCGAAGCCAATCCAAGTTGGGTAGCTTCTGAAGTTCTGCCAACCCCATCCCCGTGAGTTTCCAACCTTCGATTTCAAGTCGTTTTATCTTGTCAAGTCCCTGTACTGGCAGGGTATCGGATGGATATAAGCCTCCCAATCGATGATATTTTCGGGGGATTTCTGTTTCAACATCGAGGTACGCCAACTTTTCTGTTTTGATAAATGCCTTGAGCCAATCGTCAGTCATCTGATTATTTTTGCAATGAATTTCACGAAGCGTCGGGAGTTGAAGTAACACCTCAAGGGATGCACTTGATATTTGAAGGCTATCCAGATAAAGGACCGTCATCGATTCCTCGCCTCGATAGATCGGTAAACGCGGGAGTAATTTTAGCTTTTGAAAAGCAACAATCATTTCATCGGATATTTGCGGTGTTGCGAGTTGCAGGGATCGCAATTTTTTGAGAGCAGTTAGTTTCTCAACCCCTTCGGCTGAAATGGCAGTATTCTGGAGATCAAGGAATTCTAAATCCTTAATTTTTACAAGATCACCGAAGCAATTGTCCGAGATTTTCGTTTTTGATAGAGTTAGTGTTTTCAAGGTTTTGATATTTTGAAACTCAGCTACAATCTCATCATTGGCATCAGAATTCGCTACCGATATTTTTTCAAGGGTTGAAGAGGCTCCTAATTTCGAGATCCCCTCTTTGGTGATATAATTGAAATCGAAGGTCAGTGATCGAAGGGTCGTCATTTTGGCAATTGTTTTCAGTCCTTCGTTGGTGATCTTCGTTCCTTGTAGATTGATGCGACTTAGGCCCTTGAGATTCGCAATCGCTTTCACGCTCTCATCGGTGATCTTCGGCCCCAATGTGATTTGTTCGATTTTGTCATCCGATTTAGGATTTATAGGTAAATACCTGACGTCGTGGTTCACCCAACGAGTCAACCGGAGATACCCGTTTGCTTGCAATGCAATGAACATCTCATCGTTCATATATTCGGGGTCGATATCCAATTCTTCAAGCTCTGGAAAGTTCTTAAGTAGTGGGATTGCATTGGTCAGAATGGTGCCGTTGTTGAAATGAAGTCGATTCAGCCCTTTAAGGCCTGCCATCGCTTTGAGATCGTCAGCATCCAAAATTTGGTTCTCGATCCGACAGTAACGGGGAGTTTTTTTCGGGTCATCGTTCCTGACGTAACCCCCCAGCTTCTCGACATACTGAATCGATTTTTTCTGAGCATCGTCAGCAAATGAAATGGAAGGGGTCAGTGTGCAGCACAGCAAAACCAAACACACAGAGCGCATAACGGGCCTCACGGGGTACGTCCTTGTAGTATGGGCGGGGTGATTATAACCCGATGCCTTTTTTCATGCAACGGGTTTTCTGATTCTTGTTTTAGCCTTGTCCTTTTCCCGTTTTGATCGCCTCTTAGAATGTCGGCATGGATTTTTCACGTGTTGAACAAGCGTATCTCTCGGTTCGCAATTACCTTTTTGCCGAACGCACGGCGCACGGCTATTGGACGGGGGAGCTTTCTTCTTCGGCCCTTTCTACGGCGACGGCGGTGGCTGCGATTCACCTTTGCCCGACGCCTCATGCTGGGATGGTGACGGGTGGGTTGAAGTGGTTGGCGGAGAATCAGAATAGCGATGGGGGATGGGGCGATACGGTTCGCAGTGTAAGCAATATCTCGACAACAATGCTTTGCCGGGCAGCTTTTCATATCACGGGTCAAACGGACTCGCATAAAGATACGTTGATGCGTTGTGAAGCGTGGTTAGCAGAGCGTTACGGGAAGACTCCGCAAGAATTGGCAGAGGCGGTTCGGAATCGTTATGGGAAGGATCGGACGTTTTCGGTTCCTATTTTGATGATGTGTGCCCTCGGCGGATTGGTCGAATGGCGTGAGGTTCCCCGTTTGCCGTATGAACTGGCTGCCCTTCCGCAAAGTTGGTATCGGCTTGCGAAAATGCCTGTCGTTAGCTATGCCCTCCCTGCCCTCATCGCAATCGGTCAAGTGATCCATTATAAACGGGGGATTGGTTTTCCGCTCACGGGTTTCTTGCGTTGGCTTACGCGAGATCGAACGCTTACAGTCCTAAAACGAATCCAGCCTTCAAGCGGGGGGTATCTCGAAGCGACACCCCTTACGAGTTTTGTGTGCATGTCCCTTTGCTCGGCGGGTTTGGCGAAACATCGAGTGGTCGAAAACGGGATCGACTTCTTGAAGAAATCAGTGCGGGCCGATGGTTCGTGGCCGATTGATACCGATCTAGCAACGTGGATGACGACCCTTTCCGTGAATGCTCTTGCCCGTTCGGGTGACCTTGCAAACTTGGCGAACGCATCGACGCTTTTAGATTGGTTGTTGTCTCAGCAATCGAAGTATGTGCATCCTTACACGGGGGCCGGTGCGGGTTCGTGGGGCTGGACTTTTCATCCCGGAAGCGTTCCCGATTGCGACGATACCCCCAGTGCCGTCCTTGCTATCGAGAATCTGGCAAAGGCAACGGGTCGAGAAAACGAAGTCATCATCCCGACTATTCGCGGGCAAGATTGGATGATCGACCTTCAGAACCGCGACGGCGGTTTTCCTACTTTCTGCAAGGGGTGGGGCAAACTCCCGTTTGATCGAAGTGGAAGCGACCTCACTGCTCATGCGTTACGGGCATTGCGTGCCGAGAAGCTCATCCTCAAGCAAGAAAAATCAGTCCAACAGGGATTTGCATATCTCACCAAAATGCAACGGAGCGACGGGTCATGGCTTCCGTTGTGGTTCGGCAATCAACATGCCCCCAACGACGAGAACCCCATTTACGGCACATCCCGCGTGTTGGCAGCCTACCGCGACTGGAATAAAATGGACTCACCCGAAGCCCAAAAAGGAATCGCCTATTTATTAGAGTGCCAGAACCCCGACGGCGGCTGGGGTGGAGCCAAAAACACCCCATCGAGTTTGGAAGAAACCGCACTGGTAATCGAGATTCTTGCAGAAGCAGTTGGCGTGCAAGATGAAAGGGTTATTCGTGGGGTCGAGTATTTGTTGCAAGGGGTCGAAAAAGAGGGTTACAAAACCGCCACCCCCATCGGTTTCTATTTCGCCAAACTCTGGTATTTCGAGAAATTGTATCCTGTGGTATTTTTAGTGGCAGCGTTAGGTACGGTACGGCGGAGGTTGGCGTTTGGTTAGACCGGTACGCAAGCAACGGCAAAATAAAAAACCTTTGCTTGCGCACCGGTCTAACCGGACAAAACCAAACAAGGCGTGTAGGAGACAAGGATCATGTCCATACTTGAACATTGGCATCCGGTGACCTCGATCAAAGCCCTTAAAAAAGGGCCGGTCGGTATCAAGATCGACGGGACCGAGATTGCGGTTTTTCGCACGGAGTCGGGTCAGCTTGGGGCGTTGGCCGATGCGTGTCCTCATCGGAGAATGCGTTTGAGTTTGGGGCGTGTGCAAGGCGAAAAGCTCATGTGTCACTATCACGGGTGGACGTTCGATTGCGAAGGGTTAGGCGAAAGCCCCGGCACACCCAAAATGCACGCCTGCACCAAATCCTACGAAGTGACCGAAGCTCACGGCTACGCATGGCTACGCGAAGCGGGTAGCGAAACCGAATTCCCCAAATTCGACACCGAGGGTTATTTGTATATCGGTTCGACCGAACACGAGGCCCCTGCCCCTTTGGAACTAACGCTCGATAACTTCTGTGAGATCGAACACACCCCGACCGTGCATGCCGTCTTTGGCTACGAGCTTGCTAAGATGCACGAAGTCCAAGTGAAATTCGAGACCACCGAAAACAGCGTTCGGGTTATCAATCACGGACCTGCCAAGCGAATCAACCCGTTTCTTGCACGTCTCATTCGGGTTCGCAAGGGTTACGAATTCTGGGACGATTGGACCACTTATTTTTCGCCAGTCCATAGCGTGTACGATCATTGGTGGGTGAATCCCAAAACGGGCAAAGAGTCGATGGTTCGTTGGCGTGTGTACATCTTCTTCACCCCCGTCGAACAAAACCTTACCCGTGTCACAAGTTTCACCTTCGCCAAGTCGCGTTGGCCTTTTGGTCCTGCGGGTGGCCTACGCCCGTTCCGATGGCTTATGCGAAAACACCTCAAACGCGAAATCGGCCTCGATCTGCATATCCTGAAAGGTCTCGCAAGCCACAACCCCAGCATCGAAGGAATGAAACTCAGCCGTTTCGACAAAGCCCTCGGCCTCAACCGCGAACGCATCGAACGGGTCTACCGCAAGAAGACCGACGAACGAAAGGAACTGACGTTGATTGAGGGGTAGAAGGGGTCGTTGACAGTGGATAGTGGACAGTGAAGAAATCGGCTGAATCGCTACAACAATACTCCGATGGAGTTTACAGATTTTAGCTTGCGGAATTGGGCCTCATTCTTGCAGCCTTTGGAAGATTACTTCAAGAAACATGATCCAAACCTTCAATGAATCTACCGCAAGAATAGATTATTTGTTTAACCATAAGCGTTCAATCAGGGACACCAATTAACAGAAGAAGATGCAAATGAAAATGAATTGGGGTGGGGAGATTGGTTCGGCGATTTGCGGGATTGTTGCACTGGTCGCTATCATTATTTTGACTGGGGGTGACGCCGATGCCATCAGCAATAAAGCAATCCTCATTGTCCCTGCTATGCTTCTCGGATACATAGGGGGGAATTTCCTGTCGAAAGCAATCTTTGGAGAACCAAAACCTGCTCAGAAGAATCGCCGCTCTGATCGATACGACGATGATGACGAAGATGATCGCCCGAGACACAAACGGCCTTCCAATCGTTATGATGATGAGGATGACCAAGATGATAGGCCCCGACGTGCGCGACGCGACCGAGATGAGGAGCGTTGAATCTTATCCACGAAATGATTTCTTGCAGTCAGGAATTGACGTCAATTGAGGGGTAGAGCGAGCGTCGCTATAATAGACCTCTAAAACCAAAGAATCCCAAAAGATTCAAACCCTCGAGAATCCTGATGCCGTACACAGATTTTACACTGGAAACAGCCGAAACTTCGTTGGGTGTTCTGACCCGTCCGGGTGACCTTTTCCCGAATCTGGAGGCGTTGCCTGTTCCTACTTGGCTTTTGGATTTATTGGGGCGCGCAACACGATTGGCACTGGTTAGCGAAAAGGCTCGCTCAGAATACATTGTTGCACCGATTCTTTTAGCCGTTCGGGAAATTGTGGGCGATACGGTTGCGATTATCTCCGGCCAAAGGCTTGACGTGGACCCCGAACGTCGGCTTATGGGGGAATGCGATTTCCTCCTCGCCCGATCCGAACCCGTACCCCGACTTCGTGCCCCGATCATGGCAATCGTTGAAGCCAAGAAAAACGATATTGATGGCGGGCTTGGTCAGTGCATCGCTCAAATGGTTGCTGCACAAGCCTATAACGAAAGGGCAGGCGAACCCGTAACCCATGTGTATGGCTGTGTGACAACTGGCGAAGACTGGCAATTCCTCGGCCTCGAAGGAACAGAGATTACATTGCATCGACCACGAATTTACCTTGCAGAATTGGGGCTTATTCTTGCAGCGTTTGCAAGGGCGATTCAATGATAAAATGCACGTGCGAGCAATACGGTTGGCCTGACCTTCGGCGTGATAATTCGCGTTGTCCGATTCACTCGCACGATTGCGGGTGTGATGCGGATCATGTTTCTAAAGATTTGTGGTGCCCGTTTGTGCATTGCCCACGCAAAGAGAAACTGGTGACGACTTGGAAAGTGTTTGTCCCTTACGAGATTCCCGAAGTTACAGTGAAGATTCTGATCGAAGAAATGGGCGGTGTTTATTTAGGGTCGCAAACCTATCGCACCGATATCGATAAAGCCTGCTTCCACTTCGACGGGAGTTGGGAAATCACACAGATACTCTTGTCGCAGGACGAACGATTCGAGGTTTATTCCAGAAGATAATTTTCAGCCCTGATCCTTGCTTTTCTCACGACATGAGACACACTCCGCAAAGGGATATTTTTTTCCTTACAACTCTTTGGCGATTTCTTGGATGGCGCGTTCTTGTGAGCGGGCTTCGATAGAGCCGGGGCGGAGTTGGCGTACTTTGGCGATGGCGTCGCTGGCGGAGAGACCCTTTGTGAGAAAGTAGCCCGCAAGAATGGTACCCGTGCGCCCGCGACCTGCCCAGCAATGGATGCAAACACCCATATTCGATTGATGTGCTTTCTCGATGATCTGTATGGCCTTATGGAATTGGTCCATCGTGGGTGCTTCCATATCGGGAATGGGGATATGCACACTCATCAACCCTGCGTTATCGATCCACGCACGGGGCATGTTTTGTTCGGTGAGGGTCATTAGAATATCGATCCCGTTTTGGCGTAGCCATGCCAACTCCTCGGGGGTTTCGGGAGCAGCACAAGCAGCCAAAAGAGGACGGTCCACCCACGAAAACGAATCTGGTGGACGGAGTTCGGAAACATCTTCAACCATGTGAATCATTGTAGCAAACGGGCAAGAAAAAACCCGACCAAGAAGGGTCGGGTTTCAGAATCACGATACTCAGAAACGAAATACTTTCACAAGAGAACGAATTTAGTTACGCGGTCCTTTGCCTTTGCTCGGACGGTCGCCCATTCCCATACCCATCGTTCCCATTCCGGGGGGTGTTCCCATCCCCATACTCGGAGGGGTGCCCATTCCCATACCCGTGCCCATTCCGCGATCTTTCCCAAAGCCACCGAATCCACCTTTACTTGGGCGTTCACCCATACCCATTCCCATCCCCATCGTTCCGCCACCCATCCCCATTGGGAAGCTGCCCGTGCCCATCGTCATCCCCATCCCCATGCCTCGGTCTTTGCCGAACCCGCCAAAGCCACCTTTGCCGGTTCGGTCGCCCATGCCCATTCCCATTCCACCATTAAAGCCCCAACCGTTGCCACCCATGCCCATCCCCATGCTTGCGGTTCCGCCCATGCCGAACCCGCCACCCATACCAATACGGGTGAATCCACCCATCCCCATACCCATTCCTTTTGCAAGTGAGGGGTCTTCCAATGGCTTACCGCGAACAACGGTCGTGTCTGCGATCCCTTTGAATCGGAAATACTCCGACGGGGTGATGAAACCATCGTTGTTAAGGTCCATTGATAAGAATTCGTCGAGCGATTTACCCGAATGGGCACGCCATTCGTAAAGACCAATTTGACCGTCGCTATCGCCCTTGCCATCGATGGTAGCAAACCACTCAGGCAGACCCGAGGGGAGTTTACCACTGCGTTGAACGGTGGCTCGTTTTTCTTCTTCCATCTTGGGTTTTTCAAACTCGGTGCCGGCAGCCTTATCGGTCGAACCTTCTTTGGGTTTGTCGCCGCCACCATTTTCGGCCATTTCTTTTTCGCGTTCTTTCTGTTTCGCTTCGATCACAGCTTCAGCATACACGGTGTATTCTTCGAGGCTAATGAAGCTATCGCTGTTCTTGTCGAACTTGGCTTTGTCGGCCAGTAAGGGTGCAAGGTTTTCGCTGGCAGCAATTTCGTCATGGCTCAACAAGCCGTCGCCATCTTTGTCGTAAGATTTGAATCGCCATTCGATCAGTTGTTTGGTTCGGTCGCTCTTCTTCTCTTCCCCACGTTTTTCGTCTTTGCCACCACTGGTACGCTCGTCGCGACCGCCTTTTCCGGATTCGCTACTGCCCTTTCCGAATTCGCCACTTCCTTTGCTGGAATCACCACCACCTTTACCGAAACCACCAAAGCCTCCACTACCTTCCTTCGGTGCGAACATCGACTTCACGTCCACTTTGCCCGAACTCACATCGTCATTAAATTTCGTGTACGCATCGAGGTATTGTTGCTTGGACACGGTTCGGGAGGTGACCCCGTACTTGGTCAGGATGTTTTCGATCCCGGCTCGTTGGAATTGGTTCATCTCGTCGAGGTTGATGCTGTCCTTGTCTTTGGCAACCCACTTCCACATTTTTTCAGGGTCGATGGTCATCTTGAATCCACCGCCGCCCTTACCAGAATCTCCCCCTCCGGGGCCTTGACTGAAAAGGAATGTCGGCGCAAGGATTGCTGTCACAAACAGGAAAGCGTAAACGTGACGGAATGGCATGGCTCTTCTCCAAAATTACCTATTTCTACATCTAATCATTAAAGAGGGTATTTGTCACGTCTTTTTTGTACAAGTCTCATTCCTTACTCATAAAAACGGTAAAAAGCGTTACAAAAAGGAACCAAAACCCGTTTGGGGAGTCATTTCCGAAGAGAATCGCCCGATTTCGTGAGATAAACCGTGTTGCATTACCCCAAAATTCCCGGCAGTTCCTCCGCCCCGAACGGGCATTGCGTTGCCTTCGAGAAGTACGACGGCACGAACCTCCATTGGGACTGGGACCGCGATTTTGGTTGGCACAGCTTCGGTACGCGACGTGACGAGTTCAACCTAACCGAAGAGGGGATCGCTCAATTTTGTGAGAAACACGAACATCTTGCCGAGAGTGCCAACCTCTTCCAAGAGACCCTTGCCGAAAATTTAGAGCAGATATTTCTGGAAAACCCGAAGTACCAAGAGTATCAGGCGATCAAAGCCTTTACCGAGTTCCTCGGACCCAATTCTTTCGCGGGTTTACATAAAACCGACGATCCAAAGGAATTGCGATTGTTCGATATTCACCTTGAAGGGTTTGGCATGGTCGGTCCCGAAACCTTTATCGATGACTTTGCCGAACTACCGATTGCCCGTGTGGTGTACAAGGGAAAACTGACGGGCCAATTTTTAGAGGATGTGCGTAAAGGTAAATACGACGTGCAAGAGGGTGTCGTCTGCAAAGGGGGGGTCGGTGGCGATGACCTTTGGATGATCAAAGTGAAAACCTATGCTTATCTCAAGAGGCTCGAAGATGCCTTCGCCGACCGATGGGAAGAATTCTGGGAATAGGAACGAGTGGAGAGATGCAAGAAAAAGTCCCCGATGATCTCAGTAAACCCACAGACCTCCGAGCCGATTATGAAGATTACGACGATGCCCCGGAGTTCGCAATCCATGCGGTTACCTCGTTCTCTTGGGTTGGTCTAAGCTGCACTTGCGTCTCAATAATCTTTGTGGGGTTATGCGTCTATCTCCGTGTAAGCCCGCTCACAATTCTGGCTCTTGGGCTTGGCTCTCTGTTTGCTTTCTTGGGACTTGCACTCAGTTGGGAGGGTTACAAAACAATCCAGAACCCGATCAAGATGCCCGAAAAACATATTGTGTTATTCATTCGTGTATCGTGTTTATTCTCAGTATTTATTGCCTTTCTATATCTGTTGGCATTCATCGGCGGAATGTGCATATTCGGGTTGGTGATGTGAACCTACAACTCACTCTCCACTCTTCACTCTTCTTCGCTCTTCACCGGAATTGCGTTCAATAAATGGTCAGTGATTTGCCGCATTTGCACGGGTCGCTTGAGGACCAAGCCTGCATCGGTTGAGCGGATTTCGTGGATCAGGTCTTCTTGGTCTTCGTTGTAAATCACGATTCCCGTGCAATCGAGCCTTCGTCCGGCAGCTTCTCGCACAACCCGCATGTAGGCATTCACACCCTCTTCGCCGGCGGTACCAATATCGACAATGAGGCCGTGAAAAGGTTGTTGGCTATATCGTTGGCTTGCCCGTGTCGGGTCTTGGGCGATGAGTACCCTATAGCCAACCCGTTTGAGTTTATCACGGAAGGCATCTTGTAGCTTTAAGTTCCCTTCGACAACGTAAATTGTCGGCGGACCTTCGGGAGTGGGTTTGCGTGGCACTCCGCCTTCGAGTTCGGTTCGGGCTGAGGTGATAGCTGCCAAAAGGTTGTCGTAGGTCTGGTATCGTTCGCCCGGTTCAAATGCAACCATATGCGTCAAAATATCGAACACAGCAGGGGGAAGGTCGGGATCGTCCCGTTTGAGAAGGTCTGCGACCCTGTAGCGTTCGCGTTGCATTCGTAAACGGGCATCCTTCGTGGGTGCCATCAACGCTCGACCCGTGAGCATTTCGTGGAAGGTACACCCAAGAAAGTAAATATCGCTACGAGGATCACCGGCTTTTGCTCCGGTCGATTTTTCAAGGCCGGCGTAGTCTACCGTGCGGTCGATTTCGCCCCCTTCCTCTTTGGCACCCCCTGCAATCTCGGCAAGGCCAAAGTCAACGAGTTTTGCCGACTTGTTAGCCGATATCAGAATGTTTGTCGGTTTGAGGTCGCGGTGAGTGAGACCCAATGAGAGAGCATATTCCAGACCCGATGCGGTTTCTTCTAACAGGCGAAGGGATTCGATAGGGGATAGTTTTTTGCGAATGGCAAGGAAGTCTTTGAGGTTCCCACCTTCGACGAATTCCATAACGATGTAATACTGACCCGTCACCACATCTTGCGAAACCAGAAGGATACTCACGATAGAGGGGTGTCGCATGGACATACCCACTTTGCCTTCGCGTTCAAAAAGTTCGATCTTGCGGGCATCGTTGGACCACTTCCGGCGAAGGACCTTCATGGCTACCACTTCACCCGTGCGGGGATTGTCGGCCCGATACACACGCCCGAAGCTCCCTGCTGCGATCCGATACAGCAATCGATAGCCACCCAAGAAATACCCGTCGGTATCCCCTTTGACGAGCTTGGTCGCCTGCCACGGGGTGAGGACTCCCTTGCGTTCTAAATGACGCAGAAAATCGACCCCCGGCGCGGATTTATCACCAAGATCAATCAGGGTATCCTGTAATTGGTCTTCGTTGATTAAACCGAGTCGAAGAGCTTCGTTTCCCAGCGTTGCGGCGTCTGCTTGACTCATATCGAAATTCTGAAAGTATGATTCAATCCAAGAAAAGGACAAAAGCAAATTAGCCACAGATAAACACAGATGAACACAGATAAAACCAAAGACAGATGAAGGCAGGATTTTGGCGAACCGGCGACTTTAGTCGCGGGGTTTTGTTTTTTGCTGAACATCAAGCAATTGGTCGCGGAAATTAACCCTGCGATTACCATCGCCGGTTCGCCCAAAACAAAAACCCCGCGACTAAAGTCGCTGGTTCGCCAATTTCATCTGTGTTTATCTGTGTTCATCTGTGGCTAATTCTTCTGCCTTTTTCTCTTCTGGTGGATTCTTTGCCACACCTAATCCTATTACGATAACGACCAAAACTCATTCCTTCAACATTTTCTCACAATAAGATTCCGTATAAAACCCCAAGAAGGTAGAAAAAACCGACCTTTTGCCTAAAAAAACGTTCCTCTAAATTCTTTGAGAATGATATGAAATTAGCGACTCTCCTCGGTCCGCACGGGCCTTGTCCTGCCGTTTTAGTGAACGGTCACTACATCGACCTCATCGCTGCGGACGGGAATCTTCCGCATTCTGTTCGTGAAATTATTGCGTCACCCGCACACCTTGCAACGGTGGCAGAAATCGCCAAACGCCCTCACCCGATGAGCGTTCCAGAATCGACCGCCAAGCTCCTTTCGCCGATCCACGATCCCCAAAAGGTAATTTGTGTCGGCTTGAATTACAAAGACCATGCCATCGAAAGTAAAATGCCCATCCCGAAAGAGCCGGTACTCTTCAGCAAGTTTCCTTCGTCGTTGATTGGTCACGGCGAGGCGATTGTGTTACCCAAAGTTTCGACCAAAGTCGATTACGAAGCCGAGTTAGTGATTGTCGTTGGCAAGAAAGGTCGCCATATTTCCGAAGCGAATGCGATGGACTATGTGGCAGGGTATGCCGTTGGCCACGATGTTTCGGCCCGCGATTGGCAACTTGAAAAAGACGGCAAGCAATGGATGATCGGTAAGACCTTCGACACCTTCGCCCCAATCGGACCCGTACTTGTGACCAAAGACGAAGTGCCAAACCCGCACGCATTGGGGATTCATCTTCGTCTCAACGGTAAGACGATGCAATCGAGCAACACGGAACAAATGATCTTCTCCGTTGCTCAGATTATCGCTTATGTGTCGATTGTGTTCACGATTGAGCCGGGCGATTTGATCTTCACGGGAACCCCTCCGGGTATCGGCCACGCCTTGACGCCTCCGGTTTATCTAAAAGCAGGCGACGTGGCCGAAGTCGAGATCGAGAAGCTCGGCGTGTTGGTCAATCCGGTGATCGGGGAGTAACTGTGCCGGTAACGATTTTTATCTGGGATGCGAAGGCGAATCAAGGTTCTTGGGTTGCCCTCAAGGACCTTCCCGCGACGCACAAGGATATTCCAGAAGGGAATGTTTGTTGGATCGACCTGCAAGCCCCCGTTAACGCCGAGATCGAGCGTATTTACTCGCAGTTTCTACCAGTGCATCCGCTCACAGTCGAAGATATCACGCGATTGCAACGCGAACCCGATGAAGCTCCGCACTTCTCGAAGGTCGAAGAGTTTCCCGATTATCTCTTTGTGATTGCCAACCCGTTAGAGCCAGATCGAATCGATGCCGAATCGGGCTGCATTCACGGGCAACTCTCATCGGTATTGACACACTCGATTCTGGTCACTCATCACACCGGAACATCGGTTCTGACAAAACACGTTCAGGAATTGTTGCAAAAAAACCCTCAACAAGCCAGCCGAGGGCCAGATTATTTACTGCACCTGTTGCTCGATTACATGGTCGATCAATATGCTCCAACGGTAGACACCATTCTTGAAGACCTCGACGAAGTTGAATCGATCATCTTCCAAGAACCCAGCCCGAAAAACCTAAACCGATTACTCACGCTCAAACGTCGAATCGTGCATCTTCGCAAAACCCTTATTCTCGAACGGGAAGTCCTCGCCCGTTTAACACGGGGTGAGTTCGACCTTGTGGACGACCGCGAAATGGTCTACTACCGCAACGTCTACGACCACTTAGTGCGATACGCCGAGCTTTTGGAAACGGCCCGCGAAATGGTCTCGGACCTCATGCAAACCCAACTTGCTGCGGTCTCCAATCGCCTCAACGGGGTAATGAAAGGTCTCGCCACAATCTCGACAATCATCCTACCGATGACCCTAATATCCGGTATCTACGGCATGAATTTCGAGCATATGCCCGAAGTGAAATGGTACTATGGCTACCCGATGGCATTGGGGCTAATGCTCTTGGTCGCGTGCGTGTCGTTCTTTTTCTTCCGACGGCAAAAGTGGATTTAGGGAGGTTGGGATTCGGAATGCGGGGTTCGGGAATCGGGAAAGGCAAAAGTGCGAGGTATTCTCACGCTTCCAACACGTCAGGAAATCGTGCTTGCAAAAGGGGCCACCATTGCTCTTCTGTCAATCCAGCCTCAGTAATGAAATGCAAGAAATAGTTAGTAGAGATGCTCTCATCTCCCTCATCAGGCCATAAACGATACATCACCGCACGCAAACCGCTTAACTCAGTTTGTGGGCTTGTAGATTGGCGAGCGTTATGAAAGTGCCACGCCTCCACACGGGCTGAGATGAGACTTTCAAGGTCTCGCGTTCCCGCCTCGAACTCATCTGCAACCAAGACCCACGTTTCTGCCT
>VYLT01000001.1_pt1 | contig 79467 bp, 69 predicted proteins | sample 5114261 | NCBI WGS metagenome assembly VYLT01 (sample SAMN12291815, study PRJNA351875) | freshwater metagenome | isolation source: freshwater lake | place: USA: Michigan, Little Long Lake | collected 2011-07-12 | reverse complement strand
AGGAGCAGGTGGCCCCTTCGATTTATTGGGAGGGGGAGGCGGAGCCTTTGCTTTCGGGGCCGCAGACTTTGGGGCTTTCACAACGAAGATATGCTCGCATTCTTTGCAGCGAATCTTCTTACCGACAATCGACTCATCGACGGTTATTCGGGCATCGCATTCCGGACAAGAGATGTTCATAACGGTTGCCAAAGAAATAATGAATCAAGAGAATGAACCAACGGACCTATTGGATAGCATATAAAAAGGGAATGGAGTCTCTCGTGAAAAATACCTCGACGCCTAAAGTGTTAGTGACGGTTGCCACTTACAACGAGGCAGAGAACATTGCGTTACTCATTAGCGAAATCCACAAACAACTCCCAGAAGCTCATGTCTTGGTTGTAGACGACAACTCACCGGATGGAACCGGCAAGATCGTCGATCAACTTGCCCTAACCGATCCGCGTGTCCATGCCATTCATCGGGCAGGCAAACAAGGTCTGGGTACAGCAATCATTGCAGCGTTACGCTATGCAATCGCCAATAATTACGACTATGCCCTAAATATGGATGCCGATTTTAGTCACCCCACGCGATACCTTCCGAACCTTATTGCAGGGATGGTAAAGAAAGATGTAATGATCGGCTCACGTTATATTCCTAATGGTGGCACACGCGATTGGCCTGCTTCGCGAAAGGTGCTTTCCATGTCGGTGAATGTGCTGGTCCGGTTCATGTTCCGAATGGGGGTCCACGATGCCAGCGGGGGGCTGCGATGCTACTCCGTCAAGAAGCTCCGCGAAGTGAATTTCGATTCCATTCGCTCGCGGGGCTATTCGTTCCAACAAGAGCTTCTTTTCCGGTGTTGGAGTGCGGGGTGCAAACTCGGCGAAACCCCGATCATTTTCGAGAACCGGAAATTCGGCAAATCGAAGGTCAACCCCAGAGAAGCCATGCGATCCATTTCCATGATCATCTACTTGGGATTACGAGCTATGTTCGGCTTGGATAAAATACGCTAAATCGTGTGGAATGTGACGTGTTTCGTATGTCGTGAAATGCAGAAGACAACGGGGCTGTTTTCGGCTTCACGATAGACGATAGACGAAACACGCCACACGAAATGTTATTTCTTCTTCGAGAGGTCGGTGAATTTGATGTCTTTGAAGGTGACTTCCATCTTGGGACCGGAGTGGAGTTGGAATGCAATGATGCCATCTTCAGGGAGCTTCTCAAACTCTTGATCGACTGCGACCACGTCGTTCACTTTGATCGTCACTTTTTTACCCACGACCTTGATGGAGTACTCATTGAACTCTTTCGGTTTGAGTTTCTCGTTCACTTTGTCTTTGGGGGCTTCTTTCATCATCCCGCCGAAACGCTCGCCGTACAAACTACCCCAGTAGCCTGCACCGATGTCGCATTGCGGACCAGCAACGACAAAGCCATCTTTACCGTCAATCTTCGAGCGGATTTGCACACCGCTATTGCCCACGCCGTCCTTCAGTTGAACTTTGAACGAAAGCTCGAAGTCTTTGTACTTGGTTTTGCTGCAAAGGAAGGTATTGGACTTAATCGCATCGGCAGGGGCACCGGTAACGGTGGTTCCTTCGACCTTCCAATAGTCTTTGACACCTTCCCAATTTTCCGCTTTGAGAAAATCGGCAGTGTCATCGGCACGGGTCAAGGTCACGCCCAGAAGGGCCAAACTGAAACACAATGCAAAACGCATGGTTTACTCCATTAGGTGAGAATACATTGGCGGGAGAGTCACAAAATCAACTCAACCAGAGGTATCGTCACATTCTGAAGGGTATTGTCAAGGGGAGCAAGCCAGAATAGTCGCGACTATTTCACCGGTGCTTCAACTTGGGAAGGTGTTAGTAATTCATTCCGAGGCGTACCATGGCACCGTGGGTGTACATTCCGACGTTGGAACTGCCAATCTTTCCGATATCGATCCATTGATTGAACTGATAGGCAATTTGGAAAAAGACCCGTCCCGATTCGCTTGAGTATCCGTACAAACCAATTTCAAAATTGAGATTCGGGACAACGCGGTTTTCTCTTTCGCGGGCGTAAGTGAACAAGGAGGGGTACGGGTAGGTAAAAGTTTCGCTGAAAATCTGTGTCGTTGTTCCGGTGAGGAGAGCCCCTTCGGCTTGGAAATAAATACCGACGTCGTTTTGCTCGGTAAAGCCGAAATTGACCCTTCCGCCAAGCAACGGTCCCCACCCTTCAAACGAAGTCGATGCAACTTGCTCTATCCCGCGACCTTTGGTATTCTCATCCAAGAAAAACCATGTTTGCCGTACCCCGCCCCAAAAACGATAACTGGTCCATCCGACATTGAACTTTGGTGATTCAGCGACAAAATCGAGGTTACTTACAGACAGACGGGTCCGAACGAGTGAGGAACCAAAAATATCGGGTTGTCCCGGCAAAACGCGGACATTGTCCTCATCGGTAGTGTCTGACGAATTCCTGTTGTTATTCGAGGCTTGGCGTAGACGCTGAACAACGGGGTCGTTTTGGTAGGCATCATAAAGGGGATCGTAATTTCGGAAGATAACTTCCTGCTCTTCCCCAATTGTCGAGAACCGCCCGACAAGGGCAAATGGCACAAGAGTAAATTGGTAGCCAAACTCAAACGACAACCCTCCCGATGCCTGAAGCCCCGCAGCTTCCACACGAGGGAATCGCCACGGAGCAACGGGATTAAAACTGACCGGAGCACGTCGTTGTCCAGTGATGTTCGGAGAAGCAAAAATCAGCGAGGCCCGAAGGATCACTTCCGCTTGCGTGGGTGTGATAAACGGGCGTTCGACAGGCGAAATTGGCAAGGGTGTAGGCAAGGGCGAGACGATGGAGCTACCCAACGGATCACCCGGAACGGGGAGAACCGGAACCAACGGACTGACTTCGTTTGACGAGGGCGGGGCAGGCTCAATCGGACGCAGGGGAGATTGCACTTGCGTGGACAGAATGGGTGTTTTTGGTAAGACTGCCGGTTCTGGAAGAGTAAGCGGGTTAGAGGATTGTGGCGATGATCGCTCGAAGTTTGAAGAGGGTAACGGAGGTAAGGCTGGCAAAGCAGCGTCTTGCCCAAAAGCAAGTTGCGACGAGCCGAACACCAAAAACAAAGATAAGGTCAGGTTCTGCAGCACAGGCAATCTCCAAAATCGTAGTCAGGCCCTCATAATCAAACCGATCAGAAAGACAAGAGGAAGTTACAGCCGGAATTTGTATCATCACAGAAAGAAAATTGAGTCGCAGAGGAGAGAGTTCAGATGCCGATGATTGCTTGCCCCGAATGTGAGAAGTCGTTGAAGTTTCCCGACGATAGCCCCCCTCGTAAAGTGAAATGCCCGAACTGCCAACACGTATTCATGTCATCCGATGCCAAACCTGCGGGCGAGAAAAAAGGCTCGACGGCAGGTAAGTCCGGTGCTGGCTTTGAAGTGATCGAAGACGACGAAGACGAAACCCCCAAGAAAAAATCGGCTTCATCGAAACGACAAGACGAGGACGATGAAGAAGATCGGGACGAAGACGAGAAACCCAAAAAGAAATCATCTTCCAAAAGTCGAAATGACGACGATGACGACGACGATGAAGAGGAAGAGAAACCCAAAAAGAAATCGTCGAAAAAGAATCGTGACGAGGACGAAGAGGACGATGACGACGATGATCGGCCAAAGAAAAAATCATCCAAAAAGAATCGCGAGGATGACGATGACGATGACGAACGACCCAAGAAGAAGAAATCATCCAAGAAGGATGACGACGATGATTGGGCCGATGACGATGAGGTAGATCGACCGAAACGTAAAAAGAAATCGCAAGAACGTGATGACTACGACGACGAGGACCGTTCACCCAAATCCAAATCGCAGAGAGGCTTGAGCGACGCCGACTTCGCGAAGTTGAAGTGGCCGGCGTTGGGTGCTTTGCTCAACTCGATTACGGGTTTTGCCATTGCAGGCGGGATGGTGTTAGTCATCCTGTTCCTTGTCATTAACATGGTGATAATGCCCGGTGCCAAAGCAAAGACGGGAGACTACCAGAGCTACGTCGATAACTTGAAGATCATTCGCATTGCACTCTTGCTTGCTGGGTTGTTGGGAATGGCAGGTTGGACCGCAGGTTTTGCAGGGATTGGTGCGCTCTTTATGGGACCGAAAAACAAGCCATTTATGATCTTTGCAGGTGGAGCCGCCGCCTGTGCGCTGATTCATGGCGTGTTAATGTTGCTGACTGCCATACTCCCCGCTTTTGGCCGTACCTACACGGGGTCCGACATGATTTTCGGGACTCCCCCAAGAACAACAAGTAGCTCGTCATTTGAGTTTTGGGCGATCAATTGGACTCGATTTATTTCCGCTATCGGCGAACTCCCGAATTTTGTTGCAAGGCTGCTCGTCGAGGATAATACGAAGCTCGATCAAGTTCCAACGAGTACCTACCTTGCGATGTTTAACGGTTTTTTTGAAGCCGGTGCTTGGGTCTTGCTTTTCTTGGCATTCCGAGCCTTATTTGTTGCCGACCGCGATAAGGAGTCTGCGAAATACGCTCTCAAAGGGGCTATTTTAACGGGTGGTGGTATCGTGATCGTGGGGATATTTTGTATCGTGAAGGGGATTATCCTTTTGGTGGTGCAGCCATCCCGTTCGGGTGGAGGGGATTGGGAAACGTTCCGATTTGTAGGCCAGATGATGGAAATTCTGACCGACCTGATTGTTGCGGGTGTCGGAGCCTTTGCGGGTATCTACCTACTCAAGATTCGGAACCTGATTCGCACACTTTGATGCTACACCTCGACGGCGTGCATTTGCAAATCTTCAAGGTTCACGAATTCAAGGGTACTCATGTGGGTGGCTTCCAACACAACCGGCGGAGCCATCCCCGCCTCGAACGCCTCTTGCCAACGGGCAGCACACAAACACCAACGGTCGCCCGGCTTCAAGCCCGGAAAGGCGAAGTATGGCACAGGGGTCGAAAGGTCGTTGCCACGATCTTTCGAGAAAGCTAAAAACTCGGCAGTAACCTGTGCGCAAACGGTATGCACACCCACGTCGCCTGCCCCTGTGTCGCAACAGCCGGTGCGGTAGTAACCCGTCATCGGTTCCGTTGAGCAGTTAATCAACGTCCCACCCAATACATTTTTAGCCATGATAAATTTGAACCTCTTTGATGAATGATTTGAGAATGTTGGTTCAACTTCCGTACTCGTCTTTCCATTCTTCGTACCATGCCATCTGAATCGCTTCGAGAATCTTTTCGTTTGATCCTTCGGGTTTACCCTCGAAACCTTCGAGATCGAGAATCCACTTGTGCATATCGGTAAAGCGCACTGTCAAAGGGTCAAGCGTATCGTAACGCTCGAAAAGAGCATAACCCACATCACGCGAATCGGTCCAAGTCATGGAAGAGGTATCCCGAAAAACCAATAGAGGAGTTGAGATCGACGAGGTTATTATGAGTCGAAACGGGGATAGGTTTCAAGAGGGGGATTTTTATTTTACGTCTTTGAAGGCATTCCAACCAAGATACGCAACGATACCTGATGCAATCACCGCACCGATATTGAAGAGCATAAAATCTTCGTTAAAGCCATGCCCTGCACTGAATGGATACCCGACGAAAAGGTCCATAAGGCACAGGATCAAAACCAAACCGGCGACGCCGATGGCTCCGAGGCACATCCATTTTTCCATCGTCGGTTCCTTTCTCTCTAAATGGGTTTACGCTGACTTTTTCGAGATTTTAGTAACCCGTCAAGAGAACGCAACGGTTTTCTCTAAAAGAGGATGGGATTCTTTTACCCTTTTGGGATACTTAACGGAAAATTCGGCCTAATCGTTTGATATAATACCTAAATGAAAGAAGCACGACGCCTGCCAATCAAACTTCACCGGAACGTCTGCCTTGTGCTGACCGAGGATGCCATTCTTGCTGAAGAACTCCTTGCAAGGCGGAAAATTAGCCAAGAGGTCGTCGGTCGCATTGCAGATCGCGTATTGCTGATACGGCCCGGAAAAGTCCCTGCCGTAATTGAAGAACTCAAGAAATTGGGGCACACCCCGCAGATTCTCGGCAAACCGACCGGAAGCTAAATCAAATCCAAACGCCGGTTGGCGGAACGGGTTCGCATACATTCTTGGCAAATCCCGCGAATCAAAAAGCTGTGCCCTGCTGCTTGGAATCCATGTTTCTCGCACATGTCCTGCACGACCGATTCCACCGAAGGATGCTGAAACTCGATCATCTTGTCGCAGACTTCGCAGACAAGGTGATCGTGCGACGGGTAGCCGTAATCGTGTTCAAAAAAGACACGGGTTCCTACTTCCAAACGGCGTAGCATTCCGGCATCGACCAATTTACTTAGGGTCCGATAAACCGTCGCCCGACTTGCGCCGAGGTCGGCTTCCTTGAGTTCGGCAAGGAGTTGATCGGTATCGAAATGGTCATGCCGTGCAAAAATATATTCGACGAGTTCCTTTTGCTGACCCGTAAACCGTTGGGGTGTTGCTCGGCTCGCAAGGTATTCACGGAACTTTTCGACAGGCGAAAGACTCATCGGAACAGAAGGCAGTGACACAATTAAGCTCCTCGGATATGTTACTATTAGTGTAGTGGTGTACAGTCATTTTGTCACCTCCAACCTGAACAAGATTCGCGGAATCGTGTGACGTAAGAATACGTCTTTTGTTGCAAGTCCGCATAGTGCGCCTAGCCCGCTCTTCGAGCAAGGGCTAGGCTAAAGGGGTGCGCCCTTGCGGGCTTTTCCATCGCTTCGCTCGGTAAAACAAGGCATTTCCTTGCTTCAATTCGGTCGAGTCTTCGAGACCAAAGCCCGTGAGGGCGCCCCCTTTTAGCCTAGCCCTTGCTCGCAGAGCGGGCTAGGCGGACTTCGGTGCCTACCAATAAGCCTTTCCCAACGCACGAACCACGTCGCACGACACACGATTCCCGCTTTTTTCCTCAACCGACACTGCATTTTTAGCCCCTGAAACGTACTCTATCCTTTACCTAAAATGGTCAGGAAAACCCTTATTTCTACGAGGTCTGGATGACACCACTAACGCCGATGATGCAGCAATACCGCGACGCAAAACAAAAGCATCCCGGTATGTTGTTGCTCTTTCGCATGGGTGATTTCTTCGAGTGCTTCGAGGAAGACGCCGAACTCATCTCTCGCGTTCTTGGCGTACAACTGACCTCTCGCGATAACAATATCCCGATGGCGGGTGTGCCCGCCAAAGCCGTTGACGTTTACCTTCAGAAACTCTTGCACGCCGGTCATCGTGTGGCAGTGTGCGATCAGGTCGAAGATGCCTCGCAAGCCAAAGGGTTAGTCAAACGGGAAGTGACGCGAATTATCACGCCCGGAACCGTCACCGAAGACGAGTTACTCGACCCCGTTCGACCAAATCTTTTGGTAGCGTTGTTGCCGACGAAGGGGCTATTTGGTTTGGCATGGGTGGAAGCAACGACGGGCGACCTTGTGGCGATGGACGTTGCCCCCGAACGTGTCCCCGACGAGTTATCCCGACTCTCCGCAGCTGAGTTAATCCTTCCCGATAGCAAGTGGGATGTGTTGTCTGAGCGTATCAAAGCAAGCCTCCCTTCGACGGTGACCCGTCGCCCCGATTGGACATTTGAACAACAATCGGCAAGCACTTTCATCAAAGAGCGTTTCGGGGTCATTACCGCAACGGGTTTCGGCTTTGAAGACCATCAACCGGCAGTCACCGCAGCAGGGGCCTTGCTTGCGTATTTGAAGGAAACCCTCAAAGCGAGTCTTGCCCATATTCGACCACTGCGACCCTATAATCCTGCAAAGCATCTTGTCCTTGATGAAACAACCCGACGCAGTTTGGAGCTTACGCGAACCCTGCGAGACGGAGAACGACAAGGATCGTTGCTAAACATCATTGATCGCACGGTGACTTCGATGGGTGCAAGGTGTTTGCACGAAGCCCTTTTAGCACCACTCGGCGAAATGGCAGCAATTCAAGGGCGTTTGGATGCCGTCGAAGAATTTCTTCTCGATAATTCCTTTCGTGGCGAGCTTCGAGAATTACTTGGCGAAATTTCCGATATCCAGCGATTGGCAACCCGTGCCAGCACCGGTCGGGCAAATCCCCGTGATCTTGCTGCGATTGCCAGAACGCTCCGGCAACTTCCACGAATCAAGGCAAAGGTAGCAGGTCGTAAATCGGGGTTGATTCAATACCTCGAAGGTCAATTAGAACTTTGCCCCGACCTTCGGGAGCTTCTGGATCGGGCACTTGCTGACACTCCGCCAACCACGCTCAAAGATGGCGGGGTGATTCGCGAAGCCTATTCGACCGACCTTGATGAGTTACGGGCACTCACACGCGAAGGGAATGAATGGTTGGCCCGTTACCAAGCCCAAGAAATTACGCGAACGGGTATCCCCAACCTCAAGGTCGGTTACAATCAGGTGCACGGTTACTTTATCGAAGTGACGAACTCGCATTCCGCAAAGGTTCCTACTGAATATCAGCGACGCCAAACACTCAAAGGGGCCGAACGCTACATTACAACGGAACTCAAAGAGTACGAAGAACGGGTGCTGACCGCACGCGAAAAGTCACTCGCACTCGAAGCCGATTTATTCAATCGTTTGCGTGACGATGTCGGGACTTACACGGACCGTATTCTCGCAACCGCACAAGTGTTAGCTCATCTGGATTTTATATCCGCTCTTGCAGAATTGGCCTCGCAACGACGCTACGTTCGACCCCTAATGAGCGAAGCCCCGGTGCTGGAAATACGGGATGGTCGTCACCCGATCCTTGACCAAACTTTGCCGAGCGGAACCTTTGTCCCCAACGATATTCTCCTCTCCCCAGAAACAGGGCGATTCTGGTTAATCACCGGGCCAAACATGGCGGGTAAATCGGTATTAATCAAGCAAGCAGCGCTGATAACCCTTCTTGCTCACGTCGGCAGTTTCGTTCCCGCACGGACGGCAAAGGTCGGAATGACGGATCGGATTTTCACTCGCGTAGGGGCAAGCGACGAACTGCAACGGGGACTCAGTACCTTCATGGTCGAGATGACCGAAGCTGCCAATATCCTCAACAATGCCACCACGAAAAGCCTTGTGATTCTCGACGAAATCGGACGGGGTACAAGCACCTACGACGGGGTATCGTTGGCATGGTCGATCACCGAACACTTGCACGACGAAGTCGCATGCCGTGCCATGTTTGCTACCCATTACCACGAACTCGCCCAGTTAGCCGAATCTCTGAATGGTCTGCGAAACTATCACGTTCAAGTCCGTGAACTTGATAACGATGTGATCTTCTTGCACAAACTCACCCCCGGCAGTGCCGAGCGAAGTTACGGCATCCACGTCGCAAGGCTTGCAGGTATCCCCAAGCCGATCATCGAACGGGCAAGCTCCATCATGGCCGAACTCGAAGCACGCCACCAGCTTCCCAACGCCAAGACCGGCCCCATCATCAGCCCACCAGAGAAAGGGAGAAAACCCAAAAAGCCCAAACCCGAAGACAACGGCCCAACGCTATTTGGGAATGGGAATGGGGAGGGGACGTAAAAAATGCTCAAAGCGAGCCGGGAACGGTGGGTGAACTGTGACCGTTGTGATAGAGTATCGAGAATAATAAGTCGTTTCCCGTAAAGGCCACGAGCCCCGAACGTAAGTGAGGGGAGATGATAGCGAACCGGTTGCGATAGTGTTTACTCCGGTCACTTACGTTCCCGGCTCGTGGCCTTTACGGGAAAATCGATATTTGACTGGTTGCGTTATCACACCGGTCAGAACTCGCCCACCATTCTCGGATCGCTTTTTTGTTGCTACCGCTTCCCCTTCCCCGCGCTATAAAGCCAAATCTCGCCTTTGTTGCAGTGCCATTTCTCGGCAATGCTATCCCCGAATCCGATGGCGATCAAATCGCCCGTTGAGGTGCTGGCGATGGAATTTGGTGATTTTCCGATCTCGATAAATTGGGTTTCTTTGAGCGTACCGAGTTCGTAAATGCAGACCCCACTGGTCCAATTTCCGCCACCGAAAACATACTTACCGCCGACCGCTTGGAACACAAAAAAGGATTGTTCGCTGTCCTTGTCGAGTTTGGTTTCTTGTGTGAATTTTCCCTTACCGATGTCATAGGACTGCACCGACTTACGGAGCCGATTGAGAACGAGTTTGTCAGATTGTGGTGTGAAGACCAACCCGGCAAGGTCTTCTGTTTCGCCTAATGGCAATTTGATCCGGCTATCGTCCTCTAGGTTTTGCAGGTAGAAGTTTTTCGATGACAAGAAAAGGAGCTGCTTGCCGTCAGGCGAAATGGACAACGCTACGACGCTCTCTTTTTCGGTATCGTGATAGAGTACCCGATCCTCTTTTTTGAAGTCGTGGAGCATCAGCTTATTACCGGAGGTGTAAACAACGATCTTCTCTTTCGGCGAAAACAAACCAAGCCGACTATTCTTTATGGTGTGGCGTAGCTTACCCGAACTTACCTCGAAAATCTCGATCTGCTTACCAGTGCTAATCGCAAGCAATTCGCTATCGGGAGAAAACGACACCCAGCGGATGTCCACTTCTTTATCTTTCTTCGTCTCGAAAAATGGCTTCTCCGTCGCAGCATCCCGAACAATTTTTTCACCGTATTTCTTCTCAAAGATTCGTCTACCCGTCACAACATTCCAAACGATCACCTCTCGCAAATCGTAAACGGACGCAAGCAGTTTATCCGAAGGTGAAAATACCAAAATCCGCACATCCCCCTCGGGGCCTTGCAACAATTTAGGCTTCGGGTCGTAGATTTCCTCTGCAGAGAGGGTTGAACCAAACGTAAAGCAAATCAGGATAAAAAACGAGCGAAACATAATACATCCTTGTGAGTGAAGTTAGTGACCATAGCTAATCAACGATCATTCATCCTCGGAACCGTACACTTTCAAACGCCCATCGACGATGCCCCGTTGTAGGAACTCTTCGTAGATCGGGTGTGTCTCGAACGAAACATCGTTTACCCACGGAAGCGGGACAGGACAAGCCAACCACGAAATACCATCGTTATCCTGCTTGACCAAAAGCCCATAACATCCGTAGTCCCGTTGACCAATCCCAAGAAACGAAGAAACGGCGGGAGCCAGAAAACTTGAAAAATGCCCTCGCCGTCCCAGCCAATACCTTTTAGCCTCTCGCCAACTGATGCGAGAAGTTGATCGCCCAATTCCCACCCCTCAAAGAGTTCTGCTGCGGGTGGCATAAAGTTTAATTCGTCGATGTATTCGTGTTGATAAACATGCCAGTCCGAGACTCGGTCAGGTGTGCCGAACCAAAATTCCCAACCCTTCCCCTGTCGGTGTTGCAGGAGTCGGTAAGCCATTTCAATGAAATTTCGAGGCCCGCGTGGCATGTCGTCACTTTGTCTCCAAACGATTTGACCGAAGTGTCGTTCATTTCTGTAAAAAGCAGATGTTTCGGGTCGATATACTTCGTACACTCGCAAACCTCCTACTTCTTTTCTTCCTTGACCCGTTTCCATTTTTCTGTCATCTTACCATTGTTGAGCCACTCCAACTCTGTGTCGGTGAGCTTGGTGATTGTTGCGACGCTCTTCGCTTCTTTGTCTTTGCCAAGTTGGGTAATGATCGTGAGTTTGTCGCCTTCGAGGGTGTATTTGCCGTCGTTGCTGATGGTGACATTGCCTGCAATCACTTTCAGTTTGATGACACCGTCGGCAGTAAATTCAAAGATTGTTTTGTTCTCACCATCTACAGCCTTGACCCCAACGGCATCCCCTTCCCACTTGCCAATGAGCTTCTTCGCATCGATAGCAGGTCTCTCGTCTGCGGTGAGTTGGAACGTCGAGAGGAGGAAAAAACCGAGTGCTAGAAACACCGATGCAAATAATCTCACGATCAATCTCCTGTTGAAAAAGAAAGTTGCACTTATCTAACTTGTTGTCCAGTTGTTCGTCTTCTATCTCACCATTCGTGCTGAAATCGGCATCGTTAATGTACAGCAAGCCATCGTCATTCACTAATCGGCGGAAGCACTCGAAATGACACCAGAACGCTTGTTCTCTTTGCTCTCGCCAGTCTCGATCCGAATTGCCAACGATGAGCAAATTACAGGGGTCTAAGCGATGCGATTGCGATCCCTCGCTCGGTATCGATCCTTTACAGATAATGCACTGATAGCTCAACGACATTTGTTCTCCGTTACGTTCCTCTCTATCACTTCCCCGATTTTGCTTTCGGTGGGGTGAAGTCGGCGATGTAGAGTTGCGTGGAGGATCGGCCGTCGCGGTTGCTTGTCCACATGACCTTTTTGTAGTCGGGGCTGAAGACGGGGAGTACGTCGGAGCCGGGGGCGTGGGTGATACGGGTGGTTTCTTTCGTTTCGATGTTCATCCAATAGAGATCGTAATTGGGACGGGCTTTTTCGTCGCTGTGGTCGGCGGCAGTGTAAATAATGTGCTTACCGTCCTTGTACCAGTAGGGAGCCCAATAAATCCATTTGTCGTTATCGGTCAGGGCTTTTTCGTTTTTACCATCAATATCGATCACATAAAGTTGCAGGCGATCTTTTTCTTTGCGGTCGCTGCGGAAGATCACCTTTTTGCCATCAGGTGAGAAGAACGGCCCACCGTTGTAGCACTTGGGCGCGTTGGTGAGTTGCTTCACGTTCTTGCCATCGGCATCCATGATGTAGAGTTGAAGGTCGCCTCCACGATTGGAACAAAAGACAATCTTCGACCCGTCGGCGTTGTAAGAACCTTCGGCATCGTACCCTTTTGTGTCGGTGATATTCTTTTTGTTTTCGCCGTTGAAGTCGGTCTCGAAGATGTCCGTATAAGGATCGAAATCCCATTGATATTTCCGGCGTACCCCTGCCTTTTTATCTTCTTCGCGTTGTTTGTATTCGGCCTCTTGGTGCTTCTTCGTGTCAGGGTCAAGGTGACTCGAAGCAAAGATCACACGGGGTTTGGTCGGGTGGAAATAAGCGCAAGTCGTGCGACCATTCCCCGGCGAAATACGGGTTGCTTTACCCGATTCGAGGTCTTGAATGAAAATCTGGTAGAAAGGATTTCCGGTATCTTTCTCTTCGGCTTGGTAGATGATCTTTTTGCCATCCGGTGAGAAATACCCTTCACCTGCACGCACAAAATCTTTGGTGACTTGCTTGATGTTGCTCAAATGTTCGCTTTCGGGTTTCTCCCACGGAAGCGGATCGGCCCCGACTGCCAACGAGAGAAGTAAAATGGGTTGCAGCATAAGATTCAAATATCCTTGAGAGAAAACCGGTAGGGTTGCGAGCAAAAGTATTTTACTAACGGGGTAAAGATCGGGAATCGGCAGAACCCAACCGATTTCCCGATTCCCGACCTCATCGCAATGGCTTTTGTCCGAACCTTGCTCGGATTTGGTTGGCGGTTTGCCAGACCCTCGGGTCCATCTGAATCAGGTCTACCAAGTTAGCGGTACTGGTTCCGAGCTTGTCGGCCACATCCGATACGCGACCTTCCATTGCTTCGAGATAATCTAACACGGCACCACACGCAGGCCAAAAGCGGATATCCTTCAAGCCGACTTCGTAACGTCCTTCGGTTGAACGAATCTGTTGCAAGGCTTCGGGGATTTCTTCTGTCGGAATGAGCAATCGCAGTTGAAGGTAAAACTCGCGTCGCAATCGTTTGAGGGCCTTTTCTTTATTCTCGTGTTGCGAACGGCTTTCCTCGGCAATTACGATTAACCCGCTTGGGGTGTGGCGTAGTCGTACGGCAGAGCTTGTCTTATTCCGTTTTTGACCACCCGGCCCACTCGCTCGGTAGGTATCAATCTCGCATTGCTGAAGAAGCTGGCTATCGGTCAGAGGGGTCCAAGTATCGCGTGTGGACATGATTTTGCTCGAATGTTACGGCTGTCGGCGGCTCAATCGTCTTGGGTAACGGGGTCGCCGATTGTTTTGCCTTTTTGGGCCATCAGCTTCTTAAGACTCTCGGCGCTCAATCGAGGTTCATCTACCATCAAAGAACCTAACTCGGTGAGGATAAAGCCTTCGAGGTCGTCGCCATCCCAACCTTCTTTGGTGAGCTTTTTGCCAATCGTTTCCAAGCAACGATCACGGAGTTTATCGACTTGGCGTGAGATCGTTCCTTCGTGAACGCTGAACAAGTCGGCAATGTCCCGTTGGCTTAACCGGTAACGCCAACGTAGACCGAGAATAAGCGTCTCTTGCTCTGAAAGTGTGCCAAGCCAATCGCGTGCGAACTCGCGAAACGATTCGTGCCAACGGTCTTGGGCCTTTTCGGGGATCGGCAAACTCAGATCGTCTTCGGGTAGGCTTTGCGTATGTGAATGAACTCGGAGCCGTGAAACGTGCCAATTCTGGAATACGCGAATCAGCCACGGAGCGAGGGGGCGTTGCCCGTCGTAACGAGCCAGAACCGGAACAGAGCCGGGCGATTCCGAGACGATAAGGTGGGCCCAAAAATCGCTGACAGCGTTTTCCTGCTTCTCTTCGTCCTTCGGATAAAGGCGTACAGCACGGGCACGCAAAGCGTCAATCAAAAGAACGTCACCGCGACCCGTCCGCGTTGCAAAGAGGATTTCCCATGCCTTGTTATTGTTTTCCAGACAGCCACAGCACAAGTACCAGTCGATAGGGTACAACCCTTCGAGATATTTTTCCCAAGTCAATTCCCCCTCGGCTTTCGGGAGAAAAAGCCCATAGGTCCGAACGAGATGTTTCTGGAAGTTATCTTGAGCAAGTTTCAGAGCAGGTAATTGGAACCGGCAAAAGTGATAGAGTACCGCAACCCGTGCAGCAGGCGGAGTCGGAATAGAGGTACTTTCTACCGGCATCATGCTCCTCTCGGAGCAGTGGGTAGTGGATAGTGGATAGTGGATAGTAAAAGAATGTCTTCACTGTCCACTATCCACTATCCACTATCCACTACTTCTTAGTTCTGTGGCACGAAAAGCAATATCTCGATTCGTGCGGGTGGTAACTTATCTTTATCGGCAGCGATGGGGCTTTGGTCTAGTCCTGCACCTAAAGGAATTACTTTTCGGCTTGAGAATGTACCCAGTTTAGCCCCACCATGTTTCTTGAGATATTCCGCAACAACCTCAGATTGTTTCTTGGTGTGGGCTTTGGCTTCTTGCGGAGTTACGTCTTTCGTTTCGGTCGTGTACGATACCACAACGACTTCGGATTCTTTCTGACGATTTTCCGAAAGCCACTTTGCAACCTCATCGAGTTTCTGCTTACCCGTATCGGTGAGGATCGCACTGTCACCGTCGAAAATATCCTTTGGAATATAGACGACCCGTTCCTTCTTGCAATTCGCGCGAACGAGCAATGCGGCGTGATCTTCGACATACCCGCGAATAATCGGCAGGGACTTAATGGCATCGGCATCTTGTTTCACCGATGTGGCAGCTTCGTTGCCGTTGCGGACCATTTGCTTTAAGCCGTCCATCTCGCCTCGAACTTCTTCAACGGTCTTATCGACTTTGTTGAGGGTCTTGTTGGCATCCCCTTTGAGTTGCGTTACACTCTCGTCGAGATTCTTGACCAATTTTCGCGAGTCGCTTGTGAGACCTTTGAGATCGTTATAAAGTTCGTCGTCATTGAGAAGTTTGGAAAAAGTACCTTTTCCTTCTTGAGCGGATTTAACGACGGCATCGGCCCTGTCTGCCACATTGGATAGTTTTTGCGTTACGGCAGCCAGATCGGGTTGCGGAGTGGCGGGGATCATCTTTGCTCCAAGAGCTCCTGCCTGTTGTGTGCCGGGGTTGAGGTCAAGCACTTGGTTTCCGAGCAACCCGCCTCGATTCTTGAAATTGATAAACGAATCCTGATAGATTCGATCTTGATATTTCTGTTCAATCTCCATCTTGATGACGATACCTTGAATGGAATCATCGGCCGGATATTCGACGGAAGTTACTTGCCCGACTTGCAAACCTCGAATCACAACGGGTGTCCCTTTGTGAATCTCGGTTGCTTCCGGGGATAGGGCAACCATTTCGACTTTCTTCGTCCAAAAGTCCCCTCCCCCAACAAGTGAGGCAAGAAACCAACCGGCAACGACCATAATCAGCACAACGAAGATGCCGAGTACGGTATATTGAAAAGGACTTTTCGCTCTGGTCACGTTGAGTCTCCCGAAGTTCAGGGTATTATACCATGCCCGCAAGGGGTAAGTTACCCTCACCAAGTGATTCGCTATTGAGAGCCAAATCTTGAGGATTTATTCCCTTGAAAGTTGGGAATCGGGGAATAAGAGCGGGTAGCGTATTCTTGTTTGCAAGTCCGCGAAGTATCGCCCCGCCCCCCGCAACTGTCTGACGACCGTTATAGGGCTGGGCAGGGCTACTCGAAGCCAACGGTTCTACGAACCGAAGCATTTTAGGCATTACGAAACCAGAACATTTCGGTACAAACCCAAAGACAACAAATGCTTCGGTCTCCGACCGTTGGCCTCGTGTAGCCCCGCCCAGCCCCTGAGCAGCGTAGCTGCGAATGGGGGGGCGGGGCGATCTATGGGGCACACCGGTCAAGCTCGCCCACCGTTCCCTGCCCGCTTCTCTCTTCCACGCTACACGAACCACGTCACACGACTCACGTTACTTTTTCTTAAACATATATGGCCCTTTCGTTGCACCCCAGACTTGTTTATCGTCTTTGTCGTACCCGCGATCCCACGACGTGAGGGTGTCCTTTGTTACTTTGACTTCGGAAGTGGCGTAGCTGGCTCCGCGAAGGTCGCTGGCACACTTTTTCCCTTCGGTTGCACCTTCGTAAGTGTCTTTATCCTTTTTCAGAAGATGGATTGCACAACCGTCTTTGAGTTTCAAATCTTCTGGCTTGAGCTTGGCGAGCAATTCGGGTTTCTTGTGTGCGCCAGCAAATTTGAGAGGATCGTCGGGCAGGAAATACACTGCACTTTCTGGCCCCTTTGCTCCATCCGGCCACGAAAGACGATAGATTCGTTGCCGATACGGTTTATCGAGAGCCGATGCCATCGCTTGTTCGACGTAAAGCCAATACTCCCCTTTTCGCTCAGTCCAAATCGGAACCATATTCAAATGAACCTCGAAGAACTCTTTATCTTTGGCTGCTTGCTCGGCACTCGTGAAGTGACCCGTCATCCACTCCGCCAAGAGTTTGAGTTCCTCATCGTGGTCAGGCTTTATGTCTTCGGCGTGAACGACACCGATACCCACAAGGGCCAAAAGAACGATTGCCAATCTCATGCGGTCTCTCCTAAAAATCGAAAAGGATATTCTAACGAGTTCTCGTTTGGCGTCCCGTTTGGTAAAATACAAAAGCCTCCACCCCTTGCGATTCCATGAAAAAATTCCTTCTGCTATCTCTCTGTTCGATCTTCCTTCACGGGTGTGGTGGACCTCCTCCGCAAACGCCTGATCTTGTCTGGGGAAAGAAAGGGGTCATGCCCGGCGATATTACCCGACCGCGTGCGATTACCATTGATGGCAAGGGGCGTATCTGGATCGTCGATTTTACGGCTCGCGTGCAGGCTTATGACCATAACGGGAAATATCTCGACAAGACCTTTACAACACCCGATTTTCGCAATGGTCGCCCAAGCGGGTTAGGCACGACACGCGAAGGAAATTTGATCGTTTGCGATTCGCACTATCATTGTGTTCGTATTTACGACGAGGATGCCAACGAAGTGAAGGTATATGGCGGAGTTGCCGGTGCAGGGCCGGGGCAATTCGGTTATATTTCGGATTGCGTGCAAGATAGCGACGGCTTCTATTACATCTCCGAGTTTGGAAGTAACGAACGTATCACGAAGCTCGATAGTGATGGGAAATTCGTTAAATCGTGGGGGCAACCGGGCTTAGGTGAAGGTGAGTTCAACCGACCGCGTGCCCTTGCTCTCGGACCCGATGGAAATATCTACGTTGCCGATGCCTGCAATCACCGTATCCAAGTTTTCACGAAGGACGGGGAGCTTGTTCGCATTATTGGCAGCGAAGGCAAAGAGGTCGGCCAATTGAGTTACCCCTACGATCTGACCTTCGACAAAAAGGGTAATCTCTACGTCGTCGAACGTGGCAACCACCGCTTGCAACGATTCAACAAGGACGGAACCTCCGCCGGAATCTGGGGGAGGGCCGGACGGAAACCCGGCGAACTCCACGACCCATGGGCTTTGATTATCGACAAGGAAGGAGATATCCACATTGTCGATACCGAAAACCACCGCATACAGCGGGTGAATTGGTGACAGAGAGCTTGGGGCAAGCCCGCAAGCTGTGAAAATACGGGCCGTTGGACCTCAGACACACGTTCCAATACATTTGGGATTGTCCTCAAAAGATTCAGGGTGCGCATGCCTGAGCCCCAACGGGGCGTATTTTCACAGCTTGGGGCTTGCCCCAAGTTCCCTCTGCTTTTCTGCTCTCAAAATTTTCTTGGCCTTGCGTGGTTCGGGCGGTTTGAGTATGGCAGGGGCGACTCGGAAATCTGTGGTAGGGACGAAGATGAGTGAGCCAGCCAAGAAAAAGACTTCTCGCCGTGTGGTGATCCTCTTTGCAATAGGGGTAGCCTTGATTGCTGCGGGTATTTGGCAACGCGATTATCTGACTACGCAGTATTTGGGGTATCAGTTACGCAAGGCTGCCGAAGCCGAACGTGCCGAGCTTGCCAAGAGTTTGGCGTACAAGGCCCCTCATGGGCAACGCTTGTTGGTGAAGCTGTTGGACGATACCGATTCCTCACTCTCGGTTGCCTGTCGTTCGGGTTTCGAGGCTTATTTGAACGATCCGCAAGTGAGTGCTTCTGAGAAACAAGCCCTTCTCACGCGACTCAATGAGGCGGGAACCTCTTTCAAAGAAAACGGGCGTTTGGCACTGCTCGAACTCATCCCGACTATTCACCAAGCAAAAATACCCGATGCCACAACCACGACAAAACACTGGTTGCAACAAGCCTTTGCCAGTCCATCTGCCGAAGAGAAGGTCAAAGCAATCGCTGTCGTGATGCAGAACGACCTTGAGCAACTTCCGCAAATTCTTCCTTTGTTGAACGATCCGGAAGCGAGCGTAAGACGTGCCGTTGTGTTAGCACTTGGACCGGTTCGAGAAGGGAAGCCGAATTTATTGGACGACGAAGATTTGCTGAAATGCTTGCACGATGGCGATGACGAAGTGCGTCAATTGGGTCTGCTTGCCTTGCGAAGTCGCGGGCGTAATGCACGAGAAATTGCACTTGGTAAACGCTACACCCACCCACAAGCCTCCGAACGTCAGAAGCTCCTCAACGATCTTGCCCTTGAAGACGAATTAGACGTCACTGTATGGCTTGAACGTCTCACCCATGATAAGGATGCCTCGGTACGGGCGGGTGCTGCTCGGCTGATGACCTCCGCCGAAAAGCCCGATCTCGAACGAGTCAAAGCGATGATAAACGCCGACCCGGACCCGACAGTCCGACGGATTGCGTATTTCTACTTCGAGAAAAACCGCCAGTGAAACCAATCGGTGTAGGATTACAGTTTGAAGTTAGTAAGAATGTGTCTTAGCCCTGAAGGGGCGTTCTTTCACGGCCCAATTCTGTTGGATTAGCTCTTCTTGGGTTCAGTCCAGAACGGGCTGAGGGAGTGAATCTTGTAAAGAATCTTCTCGCGGTCTGGACCGGTTGCGGCTGCCAGTTTGCGCTTGAGTTTCCTCATCTTACCTTTGCGGTGGTATCGTCGTTTCAGTTCTTGTTGTCGTTCCGACATCGTCAAACGCCTCAATAAATCCCAAACGGGTCACACAAACCAAAAAGATAGCATAGAACCCGAAACCTATCTGGACAGGGGGAGAGCGAAAGAAATTTCGGGGTTCGTGGGTTGTGGTTCGTGCAGGGTGGAAGGCAGAAGGGTGTTTCACACCCGCCCGAATTGCAGTTCGACGGATTCTGGGTTCTCATCGCCGACTTTCTTGAGAACGACGGAGTTGAACACAAATTCGCGGAAGTCTTCAATTCCCTCAAGTGATTCGCACCATTGGCTGCTGCCTTGTTTAGCCGATTTTCCGACCTTTGGGGGAAAAGTAAATCGAAGATTGAGTTGGCGTGGTTCGCTCTCCTCTTCGTCTGTTTCGATAAGTTGCCGAACGATACTCACCTCAAACGATTCTCCTTTTCCCCAATCGTACGTCCCCCATTCAACTAGGAGCATATCGCCGTCTGAGTCGAACTCGCACCCGTCGGTGCGTTCTTCGGTGTAGTATTCGATCATCGCTTGAACGCCTTTTTCGACGGTGATCGAATCGAGCGAAATCCCTAACGATTCAAGTCGTTTGAGGAATTTTGTTTTTGCAGATTTTGCTTTCATAAGGTCTCATACCCTTCGTTCGTATAAGTTCCCCGGCAATCGGCGGATGTGCTTTTTCATTTCGAGGATCATCAAATGCGAACTTAATGCGCTGATCGAAATACCGAGTTCGCGGCTAATGAGGTCGGCGTGTTTGGGTTCGGTCAGGAATTGCCAGATCGCTAGATGTTCGGGAGAGAGGCCGACGGGTTCTTGTGGCGTTGGAGGGGTCGGTGGTTCGGGGTCGGTTTCTGTTTCAACGGGTTCGGAGAAGAGGTCTTTTTGTTTGAGAGTGGGTTTAATCGGGAGCGGGATGCCTTGCAGGTCTTCGAGGAGATCGTCTACGTCACGGATAAGTCTGGCTCCTTCGCGTATGATCCGCAACGAACCGGCACTATGATAGCTATCGGCATTCCCCGGCACGGCAAAGACTTCGCGACCTTGCTCTAACGCATGCTTCACCGTAATCAACGCCCCGCTTTTGTCGTTGGCTTCGATGACGACCGTTGCACGGCTCAGTCCTGCGATGATCCGATTGCGAGTGTGAAAGGTTCCTTTCTGGGGTGATTGTTTGAGTGGCGATTCCGAGACCAAACAACCCGATTTGCATACCTCTTCGGCAAGCTGTTTGTGTTCGGGCGGGTAGATACCCGCAAGCCCATTTGCCAGTACGCCGACCGTCAGGCCACCCGCTTCCAAACAGCCACGATGAGCTGCCGCATCGATCCCGAGGGCCAACCCTGAGACGACAAGCCAACCCGCACGGGCAAGCCCCCCTGCAATTTTCTCCGCCATCTTCTTGCCGTAAGAGGTGCAATTCCGCGAACCAACAATCCCCACAGCATTCGGTGAAAAGGTTTCGTAGCCCCCTTTTTTGTAAAGCAAGTGCGGTGGATTGGGGATACTCTTGAGGGCAGCAGGGTACGCCTCTTCCGAGAGCATCAGGAGCTTTACGCCCAACTCATCGGCGAGACGTATTTCTTCATCGGGTTCGGTGGACGACATCGCTTTGGCAAAGGCTTTAGCGGTTTTTTCGCCCAGATGGGGTATTGAAAGAAGCTCATCCTCACGCGCCAAAAGTGCTTTATCGTAAGAGCCAAAACGATCTAAAAGAGCTTGCGTCAACCGAGGACCAATCCCCGGTATCAGAGACAACGCAACGAGAGATCGAAGATCAGAGGGCATACGCTATGAGGGTAGGTTAATAGTCGGACGTCTATTTCTCATTCTACGAATCTGACAAGTGACGAGAAAGCGGTTAAAGTTTGATGGATGGGAAACTTGAATAGCTGTTCTTCAATCTCATGTTGATTTGCCGTTCGCAGCGAAGTATAATTACCACTTCAAAGAATGGGAAACGCCGATGAAACTCTCCGAAGATCTGCCCCAAATCATACGTCTTGCCGAGGCCATACAAGACTATTGGGAAGCAGAACTCCCCAAACGTCATCCTAATTATCCCTTTATCCAAGAGGGAGCGGATGACGGTCCACCACCTCCCGAACTGGCCGAGTTAGGCATACTCTTAGAGACACTCTCTGAAGAACAACTCTATTCCCTGCTGACCCTGCAAAGTATTGGGCAGAGTCCAACGCGCATCAACAAGGTGGAGGCTACCTTTCAAAAGATGCACACTTATTTTCCGACATCCGAGCAAGCTATCAAAGCTCTATTGCTGATGCCGATGGTGGGTCAGTTTCTCCGCAAGGGCCAAGCACTCATCGAGAAAATCGGTCTCGACGTGGATCACTTTTTGCTGACACCCTCCATGCCATCCTAGATACGGGCTACCCCAGAGTAGAGCGATTTTATGCCTTCCAATGCACTCACTATCCACCTCGAACAGGTCCTTGACGCCGCCACCGAACTCAACAACATCCATTTTTTATTACGCACGAACGATCTGGATGATCCAAACGGCTTGGCAGCACTCGATCTCTCGATAGTAGTAATGACCATTTCGGCATGGGAATCGTTTATCGAAGAACTCTTGCGGGAAGCTCTGCAAGCACTGCAACCTATTCCACCGTCCTCAATTGGTCACTGGCCTGCATTGAGCGCGTTTGTTCTGGGTGAGATTGGACGGTTCAACACCCCCAACGCTCAGAACGTCACGAACTTGTTTAATCGTTGTCTCGGTTTGGTTGATGTTTCCGACTCTTGGCAATGGCCGGAATACATTCCAGATCACGCTCGAACTTTACTCAATGCCGCCTTGCAAAATCGTCATCAGATCGCACACGGCGTCAATCCTAGACCCGAAATTCACAACATTTATTCGGCAGGGTTGATTGAGTTCATTCGCAGACTTGCTGAGTGTACCGATGCAGCCGTGCGAGACCATTTGGTAAATGTGCATCGGGTGACCAATCCTTGGCCGGTTTAGATCACCGATTTATTGAGGTGCGTAACAGGAACAAACTCCCAGAGGTTCGGCAAACACTCTAACCACGCTTCCAAGCCGAGGTAGTTGCGATTTTCGATTCCGCGTTCAGGTTGCCGTGACAGACAATATGCTTGGATAGAAATCCGAAACCGTTTCGGCCCGACTTCTGTTTTGTACCATTCACAACCAATGTAATACTCACCAGACAACACGTCTTCTCGTGGGAACCCGTCGCTGTGTGCTTCGGCGATATAACCGGTTACATTGAAGAAATCGTCTATCATTCCGTGTACCACCTCAAGCATCCGTTCCCGATGTATTTGAATGGTTTGGTAATCTGCGAGGAGCATATTAACGAAAATGTCAGGCGGATTCGCCCAATCGGGTGTCGGAATCAGCCTGACATCAAATCGTTTCATTTACTCGTCCTAATCCGTGCCGGAATTACGCCGTTTGGGTGACGGGTTTGGCTGGCGTGTTGCCGGTGGTGACGGGCTTGTGTGAGCGACCTTCACCGAAGATCAACAGCAACGGGCTTGCGATGTAGATCGATGAGTAAGTACCGACGACCACACCGATAACCATCACGAAGGCGAACAGGTGAACCCCTTCTCCCCCGAAGGCATACAGCACGAACACCACAAGGAACGTGGTCAACGAGGCCAAGATTGTTCGGGAGAGTGTTTGATTCACGCTCTGGTTAATCATATCGGCAGTGAGCAACTCGGTCTTGCCACGCACTTCCTTAATTCGGTCGAACACCACAATCGTATCGTTCACCGAGTAACCCACAAGGGTCAACAATGCAGCGATAGCCGGAAGGTCGATCTTAAAGTCTTTCAGACCGAGGATTGGTCCTAAAACGGGGATATCGAACAGGTAGTGACAAAGGGCAATTGCACCGAGGGTAAAGCAAAGGTCGTGGATAAGACACACAACCGCAGCAGCCCCGAAGGTCCAGTTACCGAAGCGGAACCACAGATAAAGCAGAATCGCCAACCAACTTGCAAGGATCGCCCAGAACGCACGGTTACGGGTTTCGCTTGCAAGGGTACCGTCGAAGGTTTCCAGACGTTCGGCTTGTGGGGTGGCGCCGAAATTGGCTTTGGCTTGATCGAGGACGAGCTTCACAGCATCGTCTTTGACTGCGATAGTTCCATCGCCTCCCTTGTTGATAATCAATTCGAGCTTGCCGTACCGACCATCGGCATCGGCATCGACCCCTTCTGGACGGAGGAGATTGAAGGCATCGGCAGCGACCACATCGCCTGAGACGACTTGGCGGAACTCACGTTCGAGCAGAGTCCGAACGGTCGAAAGACTGGCAGAAGGTTCAAAGGTGAGAATATAACCCGTCTTTGATTTTTCGTAGTTCATCTTGGTGCTACGAAGACTATCGCCGAAGAGGGCGGTCATCATGGCTCGGACCAATTCTGGTTCGCGTTCCGTTGTGCGGATCGTGAAATACTTGCTGGTCGTGGTTGTTGCATCGCCTCGGAATTCCTGTTCGACCGACCAGTCAAGGAGCTTCGATGCCCGTCGCTTCACTTCCTCTTCGCGTCCTTGTTTGGTACCCCCTGCTGGGATATTCGCAAGGCTCACAGTGATCGGATTCATATTGGCGTAGCTGATCGCAAATTCGTTTTCCTTTTCGCCCAGTTGTTCAACGGCTTTCACGTCGAGTTTCTTGGCTTGGGCATCGTCGCCAAGTTTGTTTCGCAGATCTTCGATGCTGACGGCTTCGTTCAGTTGTCCGCCGTACACCGTTCCACCAATAAAGTCCACGTTCAACCCGTTACGTCCGCGAGCGAGGAAAAGCCCCAAGCCGAGGATCGTCAAGATAGCCGTGATGGCAAACATTTGGTTACGAATCTTCATAAAGTTGATGTTCGGACGGCTGAAGAGTTTCATCATCTTCAGTTCCTTCAACCAACCTTTGGCTTGCCAGAAGTCGAAAATCAAGCGGGTCACATACAACGAGGTGAACAGCGAGATAATAAGACCTACAGTCAACGACACCCCGAAGCCCTTCAACTGGTCGTTACCGACAGCATAGAGGACAATCGCAGTAAAGATACTCGAAAGGTGGGTATCGATAATCGTCGGTAAAGCTCGGTCGTAGCCGTTTCGCAAAGCGGTCATCAGGTTTTGGCCGCGTTCACGTTCTTCGCGAAGACGTTCGTAAATAAGCACGTTCGCATCGACGGCCATACCAAGCATCAACACAAGCCCCGCCAGACCCGGAAGGGTGAATGTCGCATTCACACCGACCATGAAACCAACGGTCAACAGTAAGTTTGCGAGCAAGGCCACGGTTGCAACCAAACCGGCAAAACGATAGTAAACGCACATGAAGATCAACACAGCGACGAAGGCCAAAACAACGGCAATCGTTCCTTTGCGAATGGTGTCGGCTCCGAGGGTTGGTCCGATGGTGTTTTCGCTCACCGGTTGCGGTTTGAGGGTTGCAGGCAACGCACCCGAACGCAACAGGGTTACGAATTGTTCGACATCGCGTGCCGAGAATCCGCCAGAGATTTGACCTGATGCACCGATCCGCGAATTCACCGTCGGGTGCGAGATCAAACGACCATCAAGCAGAATTGCCAGTTGTCGTTTGAAGCCATCGTTAGAAGGGGTATTTCGTCCGGTCACGATGCTGAATTGATCGGCACCGCGACGATTGAAGGTAAAACCAACCGCAGGCGATCCACCGTCGGCTTGAGTGGGATAAGCATCGACGCTGACGGCTCCGCCGACCTTCACTTGGTCTTCGGGAGATACACGGGTTAGGGCAAAGTATTCAAAGACTTTCTTTTGGTTCAAACTGGTGTCGTTCGATTCTGCTTTACGCGAGTAGAAAAGGTTCCCGCCACTGTTGAAGATGCCCTGCTCTTTCTGACGGGCATTTGAGAAGGCTTCCCAGTAGGCTTTACCTTTACCCGTTGTCGGGAGGTTTGCCAATTCGGCATCGACGGCTTCTTTGTTGATAGCCGTACTCAGTTCTCGTTCGGATCGGTAGTGAACGCCAAGTTCGACCCATTCGTAACGCACTTCAAGGGCAGTCGAACCGTTGGCTTTCACCAAGAAAGGTCGGGTGCTTTTGAACTCAGGCGGGAGACCCAAACGGGCACGAGCATCGAGAGCTTCTTTGTTAGCAGGGTTGCGGAGAAATTCAGAGGCTTCGCTGATCCCTTCGCTATCGTCAACGGTGTTCGCCATGATTCGGAATTCGAGCGAACCGACTTGCTTGACGAGTTCTTTGATATCGTCAACGTCGGACGCTTTGAGTTTCGTGTTATCCTTACCAACGGTTCCTGTGGGAAGAATGATTTCGACACGGGTGTCACCCAAAGGACGAATCACCACGTTGCGAATGTCGCTGGGGTCGATCCGACGTTTGAGCGATTCTGCCAACGTGTTATCGGCTTTGGCGCGTCCACCGTCTGTCGATCCGGAGATTTTGGAAAGCTCTTGATCCACTTCGTAGACGAGAATGGTTCCGCCGGCCAAGTCCGTGCCGAGCTTGAATCCGCCCGCGCCGTCTTGGTATTTCCAGTAGGCACGCCCCACCAGAAAGACCGCCAACAGAATTGGGATCAGGCAAATGATCGTCCGTGTCCGAAAATTACGTTGCATTTCTCACACCTATGACACAATCCGTCCCGTTCTTGGGAGGACCGAAATTAACTCTTGTTTTCGACTTTGGCGGGTTGGGCAGTTTCTTCTTCCGCAGGGGTAACCTTCACGATGGAGCTTTTCAGCACGCGGATACGGGTTCCGGAAGTATCATCCACTCGCAAAGTCACTTCGTCTTCGCCTTCTTTGATTGCCATCACCACGCCGAGGATACCCCCCGAGGTGACGACTTTATCGTTCTTCTTTAGCTTTCCGAGCAGGTTTTGTTGTTCCCGTTTTTGCTTGGACATCATCCGCAAAAACAGGAACATCACGACCCCCATCAGGATAAAGGGAACGTATCCCGTCCAACTGGGTTGGCCTTCGGGCGGTGCTTGGGCGAGCAGGGTCAGGCCAAAGTTCATATCAGATCCCTAAAAAACGATGTTCTCGGCAAATTCAAAAACGCCATCTTATGTATCAGAATGCCAACGGGCAAGGCATTCCTGATGAAACAACGCAAACCGGCCTTCTTCGATGGCAGTTCTGGCCCGTTCCATCAGTCTCAGGTAGTAGGCTATATTGTGTAGGCTCAACAGGATCGGCCCCAACATTTCTTTGCTACGAAAGAGATGGTGAATATAAGACCGGCTGAAGTTGCTGCAACAGTAGCAGGGACAACCGGACTCGATGGGGCCGGAATCTCGCTTGTGGACTGCGTTGCGAAGGTGTAACATCCCCGAATCCGTAAAAGCCGAGGCATTCCTGCCGTTGCGTGTGGGCATCACACAATCGAACATATCGATCCCCGAAGCAATCCCCGCGAGTAAGTCTTCGGGGCGTCCTACACCCATTAAATACCGAGGTTTCTCAAACGGGAGGGCATCGGCACATTCGGGTAAAACAGCGTGCATGGCTTCGGGAGATTCTCCCACGCTGAACCCGCCGAGGGCATAGCCGGGGAAATCGAAGGCACTGAGGGCATCGGCACATTCTTTCCGCAAGGCGACATCCAACCCCCCTTGCGTAATCGCGAATTGAACTTGATCTTCTCGCGTATGGGCTTTCTTGCAACGCTCGGCCCACGCAATCGACCGTCGCACCGCTTCGCGACGCACATTGTCCGAAGCATCGGCAGCAGGGCATTCATCAAGGACCATCGCAATATCCGAGCCGAGATTTTCTTGAATTTTTACCGCTCGTTCCGGAGTCAAATCCAAAACCGTCCCATCGATGTGCGACTTAAACTTGACCCCGCTATCGTTAATGTTCCGAATATCGGCGAGTGAAAAGACCTGATACCCACCCGAATCGGTCAGAATTGGCTTATCCCACGCCATAAACCGGTGCAACCCACCCTGCTCTGCAATAATCTCATCGCCCGGTCGCAACGCGAGGTGGTAGGTATTACTGAGAATAATCTGCGCCCCAGCCTCACGGACCATCTGCGGAGTGAGACCCTTCACGGTCGCTTGTGTCCCCACTGGCATAAAGACAGGGGTTTCCACAACGCCATGAGCAAGAGTGAGCTGCCCACGACGAGCGCGTCCTTCGGTAGTGGAAATGGTGAAATTCATAGATAATTGATATTGAAACCAATACTGCGGGGAGGAAAGAGAAACAATCTCGATATCGCGGATTAGGTTCTTGCAGGTACGCGGTACTCCAATTCTTGTTTGTAAGGGAGCATCTTCCTTTGGAGCGTGTTGATGTTGTTTGTTTTACTTTCGATTTCTTTGCTCTTCTGACCCGATGCTTTTTCGATTGCCCGAAGTGCTTCGATTTCTGCTGAAAGTCGATTTATTTCCGCCTCCCCTGTTTCGAGTAAATATCTCAGATCCTGATCAGAAAACCAAGAAATGTCCTCAAAACCAAGCGTGCAAAAGGATTCAAAAAGTCGTGAGTGCAAACTTCGCTGAAAGTCAATGTGAAGGCGTGCAAAACGATGAGCCAGAACAAATTTCTGCCTCTGTTCGGGTTCTGGTGTGATTTCGATGGTGTGCAGACTATCGAATCGTGCAACGTACCTCCCTTCTGTGTTCAACATCGGGAGTTGCCCAAGATAAAATATATCTGGCTGACCTCCGCCGTCACGAAGGCGAGTGAGGAACTCTAAGGCGTTGTCAAAGGAGGGTAACGAGGTTGGAGATTTACCCTCATCCTTTTGGATTGCAGCGACTATGATCGATTTTTTGTGTGCAATCACACACGGACGGGACAGGACGAGACACAGATTTGTCTTGTGAGATTTTTCTTTTCCTCCGGTCGTGTCGTAAGCCGTTGAAAAAAGAGTGACCCCGCGCAAGAGATCACCCTGATTCAACGAATCGTTCAAAGTGGGAATTTCAATAATCGGCATCGAATTGGGCCAAATAAGATTTGAGAGCTTCAGACACGATCACGTCGTTTTCATCCCATCGAAAAAATTCGCGTAACGAATCTTCGTCATCTTTGATGTCGGGTTGTTTGGTAGGGCCATCATCTTTTGGGTTTGGTGTTAGGGGAACGGTCGGTAAGATCGTTGGGCGTCCTGCAACATCAACCATGCGTGGTTTGATCGTTTGGGTTTGGGCTGCGTCATCGGTAAAAATTTCGCTCATACATTCTCCTTCGCATTGAGGCTTCTTTGGGACACGTTTATCTCCTCGAATAATCACTCCCCTCGCAAGCGGAGGCCCATTTGCGCCAGCTTGTCCTTCACTTCGTTGAGAGAGGTGACCCCGAAGTTTTTGGCGTCGAGTAATTCTTCTTCCGAACGGGAGAGCAATTCACCGAGGGTGTGGATACCCAAGCGGTTCATGCACTTACGCGAACGGACCGAGAGATTCAATTCGCTGACGGATCGGTTCAGGGTGGCTTGCTCTTCGGGTGAGAGAGCTTGGGCGGGTCGGTAACGTTGCTCGTAGCCTGCGGTTGCAGCCCCACCTCCGCCACCACCTTGTAGCGATTGACCGATGACAAGTCCGCTATCCTTCATTATTTTGCGAATCTCTTCGAGAGAGGTTTCGCCAAAATTCTTGGAAGCAAGCAATGCTTGTTCTGAGATACGGGTCAAGTCGCCCAGCGAACGAATCCCCATTTTCTTCAGGCAATTGCGACTGCGAACCGAAAGCTCGAAATCGGTGACGGAAACGGACATCACTTGTTGAAGTTGAATATCACGTGTCTCGTCGTCGGGGCTATAAAATTGGGTTTGGCTTGCTTTTGCATCCTTGAGGAACAAGCGTGCCCGGTCGTCGTTCGGGTCGGCCTTCAAGAGCCGGTCGAAGCACTCCGCAGCCTTGTCGTAGCGCTCGTTATCTTCGTAGAGAATGCCCAAGTTGTTGAGGACACCTTTCGGCACGGGCGGATACTTTAAGCATCGCTCGTATAAGGAGATGGCTTCGGTATCGTTTCCGGCTTGGTCGTTAAAGTACGCCAAACGGAACAAAGCTCCGGTGTGACCTTGATCGAGGTCAACGGCACGTTCGAGAGACTTCACGGCAGCAACGCGGTCACCTTCCGCTTCGAGAAGTCCCGCCTTTTGGAAGTGGAACTCGGCCGAATAGGAGCTAAGGTCTTCGAGTTTCTTGAGGACCTCGCGTGCGGTGGTCAGTTCGCCCCGTTGACGATAGATTCCCGACCGTTGCAGATGCACTTGGGGAGCGGAGTAACCCGATTTCTCGGCTTTCTCGAACGCCTTGAGCGCATCTTCAAATTGGGAACGATTGCCAAGCGCCCGCCCCAAGTAGAAGTACCCCAAAGGGGCATCCACTTGCTTGAGGTGTTCGACGGCTAATTCCATGTAACCCAAGAAGTAACTGGTAATCCCAATTTTGAGATGCAGCTTCTTGGCGAGAGCGGGCGGCGCGGTTTCGAGTCGCTTGATGAGGGTTTCGTTCGCGTCTTTCAAAGACTTGAACTGATTCCCCCCTTGAGCTAACCCTTCACGCAATTTGGAAACGGTTCCCGCATCGCAATCTTCCCGCTCGACCATCAATGCTTTAAGATCAATCGTGGCATCCACAGGCCACACCCTCCGAAATGAGACTCACGCTGTAACGAATGGGTAATTATAACAAAAGTATACGACGATTGACAAGGGGCCTGTCTGTCGGGGTTCGGGAATCGGGGTTTGGGCATCGATAGAGACAGAAGACATCGGGTTGTAATCGCTTTGGTTGAATCCGGCAACGGCGACCCCTTCACGATCCCCAAACCACATGGTACGCCACACGATTTTGCTTTTCTCGAAATCCCGTTTGGCGAACCTTTCGTAGATTCTGGAAGGTTGATCCAAAAAAGGTGCGGTCCATGTTTAACAAGTATCACTTTACAACGGTCTGGCGTGCGAAAGCAACAGTTGCCGAAGTCTACGCGGTTATCGACGATGCCGTTGATTCTTGCCGTTGGTGGCCTGCGGTGTGGTTGCGTGCGGAGGTGTTAGTAGCCGGTGATAGCAACGGGATTGGGAAGCAAACCAAGTATCTCACAAAAGGTTGGCTTCCTTATCTGATCAACTGGACGGGTGAGACCATCGAGAAAATACCGGAGCAAAAGATACGCCTCAAAGCAAAAGGGGACTTCGACGGAGAGGGGATTTGGACCTTTCGACAAGAAGGGGAAGAATCCATCGCTCAGTTTGAATGGATTATCGACGGGAATAAACCGTTGTTCAAATACTTCTCGTTGATCCTCAAACCGATCTTCAAAGCGAACCACAATTGGGCCATGCGAAAAGGTCAGGAAAGCCTTTTAGTGGAATTGCAACGGCGTCGGGCAACGGGGAAAAATAAAACGCCACCCCAACCGACGTTTTTGAGTGCCAAGAAAAGAAGGAAACTCGGGCTTGTGACCGTATAAGAACTATTCAACCGATGCGAATACCGACGCGATGATTGCTTTGAGTTGCTTTTCGTCCACCCGTTCAATGGCTTCTTGCGGTTCGATCCAAACTCGCTGGCGTGATTTGCGTTCGGGCCAATCCTTCAGGACTTCGGGGTTTTCCATCAAGAAGACCGAGACTTGATAACGTGCATCGTACTTGTCGTAGCGATAGGTTCCAATAGGTTCTTCTCGCACAGTTCCGCGAAGACCCGCTTCTTCCCATGCTTCTTGAAGGGCAGCTTCTTCGGGTGTAAAGCCGGGATCGATCCAACCTTTGGGAATAATCCAACGCCCTCGATTGGAAGTGATAAGGCAGACCTTACCCTCCCAAATGGCCAGCACTCCAGCTTGTTGAATCACTTTTGCCATGTCGTCTCGTTGGTGATCGTTAGCTTCTATTGCAATCTTTTCCCGAAAAGAGAATTTCGTCAATTCTAAGTTACAAGGTTTCCTTAATTTTGGACAAAATTCTTTCCCCCAATGTTTATGATCGAACTCGTTTTGTGTCCGGTTCTGAGATTTTCAGAATACCCTTCAAATCTTCATCAACTCAGTTCAACGACATCCTTGTCTGCGAGGACGTGATCTTTGGTGACGCTCATGCCATCGAAGCGGGCGCTTCCCCAGACCTTTGCGGATTTCAGATTCTCGGCAAGGTCGGTGTGTACTTTCTCTGCAAAGTCCAACACCGTCCCGCCAATCGGAATCGTAAACGGTGCGGTCATATCGGCGGGTTTGCCGGGGAGCTTGCTGTAGATTCGCATGACACCCAAGAGGGCATAAAGTTCGGCTTTGAGGGTATCGATACCTGCACCCGTCTCCGCAGAGACTTCGAGAATCCGGAACCGATTACCTAGCATTTCCTTGAATATCTCTAACCGGTCCCCTGCCCCTTCGGCGTCCATCTTGTTAGCGACAACGAGAGTTTTAATGTGATAGACCGTCGGGTCGTCGTCACCTTCTGGGGGTTTATCGACAAGAACCCGTCGGCGTTTCTGAAGTTGCTCGATCACGGTCTCTGCGGAAAAGGGGCCGTCATCGTCTGCCATGTCCACGACAAGGGCAACTCCGTCGGCGCCGCGTGTGAAGTCGGTCACATAGGTTTCGTAAAAGTCGGCAGTGATGGGTGGCAGTTCAATAATCTGCATCCGGACATCTTCAAATTCCATCATACCCGGCACGGGTTCGCGTGTGGTGAACGGGTACAACGCGACTTCGGGATTAGCCTTTGTGAGCTTTTTCAAAAGGCTACTACGCCCACTATTGGGCGACCCCACAAGGACAACCTGACCGGCTCCTTGTCGAGGAATTTTGATACTCGTGGGGGATTTCTTCGCCGTCGATTGTGCGACTTCGATCTCGTCGGTAAGCTCGCTAATTTTCGATTTGAGTTGGGCTTGAACCTTCTCGCTGGCTTTGTGTTTTGGCAGAATCACCCACATTTTCTGCAACGCCGCCAACTTCGCCTCACGGGTCTGCGCTTTTTTATACTCCATCTCGGCGTCGTGATAATGCGGAGGAAGATTAACGGCCATGATGCTACCCTGTAAAAAACGTCGAAAGATTCAGGATAGCTGAAAGAGTGGTGTTAGCAAAGGGAGTTGCCCCGAAGTATCGCCCCGCCCCCCGCAACGGTCTGACGACCGTTATAGGGCTGGGCAGGGCTACACGAGGCCAACGGTTCTCCGAACCTAAGCATTTTAAGACATCGTATTCGTTAATCTTTGGGTGGAATGTAAAGACAAAAAGTGCTTCGGTCTCCGACCGTTGGCTTCGTGTAGCCTCGCCCAGCCCTTGAGTAGCGTAGCTGCGAATGGGGGGCGGGGCAAGCTTCGCGGATTCACTTCAACCATTTCCCTCCGATGTCCTCTGTCTCCCCCGCACCCCAATTCTCGTCGTCCGATTTCCCGCCCCCCGAATTTCGGTTGCTTTTCGTTTCCTTTTCGCTTACACTATTGAAGAGATAAATATCCTCCTTCGGTTCCCTCACTTGGCAGTACCTACGCCAAAATGGAGTCGTGCTTTTATGTTGACGATTACTGGTCCTTCTTCCTCGGGTTATTGTGACCGTCTTTCGCGTCGTTCTTTCCTGACCGTTGGGGCTTTGGGCCTCGGGGCAGGATTGACCCTTCCGAATATCCTTCAAGCCGAAGCCAAAACGGGAAAGCGTTCGCATAAGTCGATCATCATGGTTTACCTCAGTGGGGGTTTGACTCACCACGACACGTTTGACATGAAGCCAGATGCACCTGCCGAAGTGAAAGGCGAGTTCAAGCCGATCCCGACCAACGTGCCCGGAACCTTTGTCTGCGAGCTTCTGCCCAAGATGGCAAAGATCATGGATAAAGTCTCGGTGATTCGTTCGATTGCGGGTCTTGCTGACGAGCATTCGAGTTGGCAGAACATGACCGGCGTCGGAATGAATACCGCCCAACGGGAAGGGAAACCTCACTTTGGTTCGGTGGTCGCACGTCTCAAAGGGCCGACCGATCCCCTTGTCCCGCCATTTATCGATCTGTTCCCCACCATGCAACACAAGCCGTACAACTCACCGCACCCCGGTAAACTGGGCCGAGCTTCTGCACCCGTCAAAGTGGATGGTGACGAAGTGGCCTTGATGAAAAACCTCGCTGTGCCGATGGATCGTCTCACCGACCGCAAAGCACTCCTTGCCGAGATGGACTTAGCCCGTGCTACCGAAGATCGCCGCCCGAATACCGATACCTTTCACGGTAAAGCCTTCGATGTACTTACTTCCTCGAAAGTGGTTGAAGCCCTTGACGTGACACGCGAACCGGCAGCCCTACGAGATCGCTACGGACGCGGATCGAACAAGCATCAAGGTGACGGCGCTCCGTTGTGGAACGATCAACTGTTGATGGCACGCCGACTGGTCGAAGCAGGGGCTCGCGTAGTCACTGTCGCCTACGGTTTTTGGGATACGCACGGCGGGAACTTCAAACACATGAAGAGCAACCTTCCGACATTCGATGCCGGTATTTCCACGTTGATTGAGGATATTTACACTCGCGGGCTTGATAAAGACGTGACCGTACTTGTTTGGGGTGAGTTTGGCCGGACACCGAAAATCAACAAAGATGCTGGACGCGACCACTGGGCACGGGTCGGACACGCCCTCTTCGCAGGCGGGGGACTCAAGATGGGCCAAGTGATCGGCTCGACCGACTCGACCGGCTCAACCGTAAAAGACGACCCCATCCCCTACCCGAACATCTTGGCAACCGCCTATCACGCAATGGGTATCGACCCGCATTCGATGGTCAACGATATTTCAGAGCGACCAAATCCGGTGCTACCAAGCTCAACCGAAGTTGTGGCGAAGTTGGTGTAACAGGTATACGAGACTTTAGGAATGATTCGTTTTCAATGCCCAAGATGCGGTAAATCGTTCGAGACGGGAGACACATACGCAGGCACAACTTTTGATTGCGCGGGGTGCAATAAACGATTTGTCGTACCCAAACAAGCAGGGACGAAACCCAAAGCAAAGCTGTCCAAAACGCCTACCAATTCGGACGATTCAAAGCCTTCCAAAAAGGAACGAACTTCACAGCCCAAACCAAAACAAAAACCAACCAACAAAAAGGATTCCGAGGACGATGAACCTCACGATCCTCACCAAAACTCAGGATGGAGACCGGACTTAACAGGCAACACAAATCGCCACCACGAGCGAGATACCTCTAGCCGGACTCGTCCCAAAAAACGCAAGAATCAGCAGAGAGCCGGCGGCGCATCCGAAGAATCGGTAATCGTAGAGAGCGGAGTGATAGCCCTGAGTTTACTTGTTCTGATAATCCCAACATTGCTTGGTCTGGTTCGACCTCCCAAAGCAATGGATTGTTCAGCGGTTACGGTACTATTTGGCATTATTGCGTGGGTCGTTATCACGGTCTGGATGGTTTTTGTATTCGAGGCTCGGCCAGATGAAAAACCTTTGTGGGTTATGGGTGGCGGAATGCTTGGGGCGTCTCTCTCGGTTTGGGTTTCTGGTCTGTGGAATCTCCGAAGGTATTGGCGTTTCTATGTGATGTTCTTGATTTGCATCCTTTGTGTTGCTTCCGGTTTCCTTCTACGAGATGTCTCCCTGAAATACGAAGCAACCCTTCGTCCCGCAACGACCGCTCGAGGTTGGGTAATCTAAACCCTACCCCTCTTCCTCTTGGCTTTCTTCCCAGAGGGTTTGCTTGGCGTGGTAGGCCACGATAATCAACTGAGTCGTTCCTTCTTCGCCGAATTGGTTGCTGTTGATCGTGAGATCGAATTCCGAGGGGTCGTTTGCACGTTTGCCAAATTGTTGATTGAGATATTGCAATCGGACTTGGTCACGTTGGTTCAAACTTTGGGTGGCTTCTTCAGGGGGTTGGCGTAGAAGCTGCCCCATGTAGGCAATGCGTTCGTGTTCTGGGGCACAGATACGGACGTGCAGAGAAGTCTCGCGTGGGAGATAGTACCCCGAACCGGCTCCTACAAAAATCACCCCTCCGCGTGCTGCCAACGATAACACCAAGCGGGGCATTTCGCCTTGATCGGCATCAGCAGTGATGAGATTATCTTTTCGCAGTTGTTGCAACCGGTGTTCGATCCATTGGGTTGCTTCAACGGGGACATCGGCAAGAACCTCATCGCGGGCCGCAGCATTTCCGCAGAGATATTCGAGAAGTTCCCGATCATACACACGCCAGTTAAACCGTTTGCCTAACCGCTTGCCAATACTTCCCCCTTGCGAACCTGCTTCACGGCTAATCGCAATCGACCAATCGAGAGGCCGATAAGCTACCGGTTCAAGCTGCCCCCGATCCCCGTGCATGGGGATTGCTTCGGATTGGTAAGGGTGCGTTTCGGAGAGGATGTTGTTCATAGAGGGAATTTTATTGGTTTATTGGGTTTACTGCAATGACTTTGGCGAACCGGGGATGTTAATCGCCGGGTTGAGAGCGCAACCAAGAAGCCCTGCGTTTTTCCAACTGGCGAACCCATAAGTTGTTTGGTTGCGCTATCCACCCGGCGATTAACATCGCCGGTTCGCCTTCTGCCTTCGGAGGTTCACGTTGTCTTTTCACGCTCCCAAGCGTAAGGTAACTCTAACTCTTCGGGGGATTGTGATGATTTCGATACAGAACCTCAGCAAATATCGAGGCGAGAATCTTGTTTTGAACGGGATTACCCTTGAGTTTGTGAAAGGCGAACTAACGGCACTTGTTGGACCTTCGGGTGGCGGGAAGAGTACACTTTTACGTTGTTTGAATGGCCTTGAGGAGTTTGCGTCGGGGTCGATCAAAATTGCTTCGCATGAGTTGTTACCCGAAGGGGCAACCCCGAAAGCCGAAATCCTTGCCGTGCGTAAAAGCGTCGGGATGGTCTTTCAGCAGTTCCATTTATTTCCGCATCTGACGGCACTGGATAACGTCAAAATGGGGCCGTTGCATGTTCTCAACGAAGGGGACGACGTTGCCACTCAAAAAGCGTTAAATCTTTTGGATAAGGTCGGACTCAAGCACAAAGCAACCTCGAAACCCGACCAACTTTCCGGCGGGCAGCAACAACGTGTTGCAATCGCCCGTGCTCTTGCGGTTAATCCGTTGGCGATCTTGTTTGACGAGCCCACTAGCGCACTCGACCCGCAAATGGCGAAAGAGGTCACTGCGGTGATTACCGATCTCGCCAAGCAGGGTCAAACGATGGTCGTAGTAACCCACTCGCCCGAATTGGCACGGATGGCCAAAACCTTGCATGTGATGGTTGCAGGCAAAATCGCCTTTAGCGGTCCACCGACTGAGGTTCCACCCGAATACATTCCGAAAGCATAACGAGATAAATATGACGACAGCCACACCGAAAAAGGTCATCCGCGTAGGCCACAGCCCCGACCCTGATGATGCCTTTATGTTCCACGCCCTTGCGAATGGCAAAATCGAAACCGGCGATTTACACTTTATCCACGAATTGCAAGACATCGAGACCCTGAACCGACGAGCCTTAAAAGGGGAACTCGAAGTCTCGGCAGTGAGCATTCATGCTTACTCGTACCTCCTCGATAAATACGCACTCCTTCCAACAGGGTGTAGCATGGGAGATCGCTACGGGCCGATGGTGATTGCTCGCAAGCCAATGGCCGTCGATGACCTTTATAACCACACGATAGCCGTTCCCGGAACCATGACGACTGCGTTCTTGACGTTGAAACTACTCCTTCCGAAAGAGTTTCGCTACGAGATTATCCCGTTCGATCAGATCATTCCTGCGGTGGAATCGGGAAAGTACGAAGCCGGTTTGATTATCCACGAAGGTCAACTGACGTTCCAAAACAACGGGCTACACCTCATCCAAGATTTAGGCGTGTGGTGGCAAGATAAAACGGGTTTGCCTCTCCCGTTAGGCGGAAACGTCGTTCGTCGAGATTTGGGCGACGAGACAATCCAACGGGTCTCGAAGCTCATCAAGCAAAGTATTCAATATGCCCTCGACCACCGCCAAGAAGCCCTGCAATATGCGTTGACCTACGCCCGTGATATGGACACTTCGCTTGCCGATCAATTCGTCGGAATGTACGTCAACAACTGGACGCTCGACTACGGACCCAGAGGTCGCGAAGCCGTGCGACGGTTACTTGAACAAGGCCACAAAGCGGGTATCATCCCCAGCCCCACCGAAGTGCAATTCGTCGAGTGACGGGGGGACATTTCGGCTGTTGTTAGGTTGTTTGGTGAATCCGCGAAGATCGCCCCAGACCCCGCAACGGTCTGGCGACTGTTATAGGGATGTCTGGGGCTATTCAGTCACCCCTATCGGGGTAAAGCAATTTTTTAGCCTCACGATTCCAGAACGTTTCGGGAAACACCCCAAGACAACAAATAATATCCCGAAGGGATGACACAATAGCCCCAGACATCCCGATGCTGAACGAAGTGAAGCGAGGGGTCTGGGGCGGACTTTGCGAACTTGCAATGAAAACTGAATTACCTCTGCGTTTATGGTCTCAACTTACCCCGCAACCAAGACCCCTTCTTTCACTTCGATTTCGCTGGACGTGATGACTGTCGATTCGCGGCTTTGGCTGACGCGGTTGCGACCCCCTTGTTTTGATCGGTATAGGCCGAGGTCGGCATCGTGGATGAGGGCAGCAGGATCAGCGATGTTTTTCGTTTGCGTTGATACACCGATGCTCACCGTGATAGGTCGTTTATCCCATGTAGCGCCCGCAATCGCACGCCGGCATCGTTCTGCCATGACCAGTGCGCCCGAAAGGTCGGTATCAGGAAGGACAATTGCAAATTCCTCGCCACCGTAACGGGCGACCATGTCGGTACTTCGCACGCTGAATCGCAGGATATTCGCAACGCTCTTAAGAACCTCATCGCCAGCGGGGTGACCGTATGTGTCGTTAAAGAGTTTGAAGTAATCGACATCCATCAACAGCAGCGATAGGGGGTGTGAGTAACGAGTTGCCCGATCCCATTCCTCAGTGAGGCGTTCGTTGAAGGCCGCCCGATTGAAGACTTTTGTGAGGCCATCGGTTATCGAAAGCTCTTTGAGCTTACTGTTGGCAGTTTCGAGGTTGAGTTGATATTCGTAAAGGCGATTTTCGTTTTCGACCTGTTCGGAAATATCACGAACAATCACGACATGTAATTCGTTTTCTCCGTTCGCCACGACAGTTACGCGAAGTTCAACGGGGATAATTCCGCCATCCTTACGTCGAAACCATTTTCGGCCGAGGTCGCACTTACCCTCTGAGGCAAGTTGCTTGTGAATAGCTTTGACGTTCTGCTCGAAGATTTCTTTACTTTCGCCTTGAACGATCTGGAACAAACCTTTTTCGTGCAATTCGTCGAGTGAGTAGCCGACCATTTGCAAGAATGCACTGTTGGCCTCGATCATTCGGCCAGTCTTGGCTTGGATAACAAACACCCCTTCAGCAAGGCGGTCCACGACAGAGCGGAATTTTTGTTCGCTGGCTCGCAGGACATTTTCAAAGGCTTTCTTTTCTGTGACATCAAGGCCAAGCCCCGCAAGGTAGCGTTTACCTGTTGCATCTTCAAACGGGAACTTGTATGTCGTCCAATAAGAAAGGTTACCGTCATCGAGTGGAACGGTTTCTTCAAATTCGACCACATCTGTACCCGAGAGAACTTTGCGGTCGTTGGCACGCCAGACAGCAGAAAATTCGTTCGGGAAAAGCTCTTCGTCGGAGTGGTTTAACCACGTTTCGGCAGGCTTGCCAAACCTCTTTTCTAAGGGGCGATTCACGAATGTGTATTTACCCGATTCATCTTTCAGGAACGCAACAACGGGGCTATTGTCGATAAAGGCTCGGAAGCGTTGTTCGCTTTCCCACAAGTTATTTTCAGCCTTTTTGATTTGCGTCATGTCTTGAACGACAAGGCACAAAACGGGAATACTGTTATGAATGAGATAACTCCCACTCACGGTCACATCAATCAAAGAGCCATCATTGCGACGATATTTGCGAAAGCCAAGAGAAAGCCGTCCGATGCGCTCGATCTCTAACATCTTGGCATCAATATCGGCTTTATCGTGGGCAACAAAATCGTATTGAGTGAGTTCCAGTAACTCTTCGGAAAAATAGCCGAGCAGTTCGCAGAACGCACGATTGGCACTGAGAACCTTTCGGCTCTGTCGGTCCAATAACACTAGACCTTCGGCAAGCTCTTCGACCACATAACGGAAACGCTGTTCGCATTCGATGAGAGCATGTTCGGTTCGTTCTCGTTCGTCCATCGTGCGTTGGAGCTCGACGCATTTGAGTCGAAGGGTCATTTGTGCCATGACCTGCCGAGCTAAAACGCGGAGTGCATTTCTTTGAGTTTCCGATAACTGACGTGGTTCGCGGTCGATTACGCACAGGGTTCCGACGTTATAGCCTCCGGGTGTGGCGAGAGGCATACCAGCGTAAAAGCGGATATGAGGTTCCCCCTGAACAAGGGGGTTGTCCCAGAAGCGAGGATCGAGTGTTGCGTCGGGGATTTCAAACAGCGTTGGTTGATGGATTGCATGGGAGCAGAAAGCAGTATCGCGATGTGTTTCGCAAGCATCGATCCCGTGTTTCGATTTGAACCACTGCCGACACGAATCGACCAAACTCACCAACGCAATAGGTGCATCGCAAATGGTTGCAGCAAGGTGGGTGAGATCGTCGTACTCCGGTTCGGGAGGAGTATCTAGCAGCCCGAATGCTTCGAGGGCCAGCAATCGGTCGGGTTCATTCTGAGGGATAGGAGCAATCATCAGATTTCCATTCCGTACCCGCCCAAACACCTTTGCGGAAAGAGAAGGGGGCCGCAAAAGTCGTGAGGCTAAGTCATGAGTAATTCTTCGTGAGCATCAAAAGAGTAGTTCGATAGTACTAAGATGCAAGCCCGAATTTCCTATTGTGAAGCAGGTTGCAAAGACGTTTTCGTGCCTCGGGTGAGAATTATTGCGATTCTGATAAGAGTTGGAACGAAGATGAACCCTAATCGTTACGGCTTAACACGGACTAAGAAAGGTAATTCGCGTCAGGTGGTAATCTTGAGGGTGGGGGTATCGTGATTAAGATTCCTTATGCCTCTGTATCGATTGCGATATAATACCCCTATCGAAGATTTACGGAGGGTGGGTTGATGAGTGCGACGGTTGACCAAGAAAAGACGGGGTTGGGGAACTACTTTATCGCCAACTACCCCCCATTCTCGGCGTGGAGTGCTTCGCATGTTCCCGATGCCTTGAATGCCCTGAACTCCACACCCAAACCGGAGACCCCTTTGGGTCTCTATTTGCATATTCCCTTCTGTCGCAAGCGTTGCAAGTTCTGCTACTTCCGAGTCTACACCGATAAGAACGCCAAAGAGATCGAAGTCTATCTCGATGCCCTCATTCAAGAAGTAACCCTGCTAAGTAAGTCCGCCGTGATTGCGGATCGGCCGTTTCACTACGTTTATTTTGGTGGCGGTACGCCCTCTTACCTCAGTGCCCAACAGTTACGGGATTTGATGACCCGTTTGCGTGAGATATTCCCGTGGGACAATGCACGCGAAGTAACCTTTGAGTGCGAACCGGGTACCCTTCAAAAACACAAGCTCGAAACACTGCGAGAGATGGGGATCACCCGTTTGAGTTTGGGTGTCGAGAATTTCAAAAAGGAAATTCTGCAATATAACGGACGGGCACACCTTGAAGAAGAAATTCACCGAGCTTACGGTTGGGCACGCGAACTCCAGTTTCCACAAATTAACATCGATTTGATTGCAGGCATGGTCGGCGAGGATTGGGATAATTGGCGTTTGAATGTGCAAAAGACCCTTGAGCTTGCACCCGATACCGTGACCGTTTACCAGATGGAGCTTCCCTATAATACGGTGTTTTCCAAAGAGTTTCGCATTGTCGGGCAAGATGATCCCGTTGGTTCGGTTGCCGATTGGCCAATGAAACGGGCTTGGGTGGATTATGCCTTTGCCGAGTTCGAGAAAGCCGGTTACATTGTCACCAGTGCAACCACTGCCATGAAAAATAAGAATACCGAGTTTGTCTATCGGGATGCCTTGTGGAGTGGGGCTGATATGTTCGGCACAGGGGTCGCCTCGTTCGGTCACATAAACGGGGTTCACATGCAGAATGTGGACACATGGGAAGCCTACATCGAAAAAATCAACCGAGGCGAAATTCCATTAGGTCGCGCCTACCCCTTATCGCAACAGGAATTGTTCACACGCGAAACTGTGCTGCTTCTGAAAAAGGGTTTCCTGTCACGCGATTACTTCCTCAAAAAGTACGACAAAGATATTCTCGTCGAATGGGCATCACAATTCCAAGAACTCAAAGGAATGGGCTTCCTCGCAACGACACCCGAAGGAATCCAACTCAACCGCGAAGGGCTTATCCAAATCGACCGGCACTTACCGATCTTCTTCGAGGCGCAATATCGCGGTACGCGATATACGTGAGATGAGATTCCGCAATGGGTCGAATGGGAATAACGGGTGTATCTTCGGAAAAAGCGACTACCCACGATATGCACTTCGTCCGTAAAATGATACCGGTGTATACTCAAGGGGTGGTTGTGCTATGGCAGAGTGGTACTACAGCGAAGGCGATGAACGCAAAGGGCCTGTTCCCAAAGAAACCCTCGTCGATTTAATTCGAGAGGGGACCGTGAAGCCGTCGGAGCTTGTTTGGACGGAAGGAATGAGCGATTGGCAACCCGTCAACACGATTGCTGAATTCCGGCTCGAACTCCCTAAACCTGCTCCGGAACGTCCTCGGAATGCCGACTGGTATCAAGAAGATCAACGACCACAATCACGCGAGATACGCGAACGTGACGAGCGTGATCGAGACCGTCAACCGCGAGATCGAGACAGATATTCACGGGGGCGTGACTATCGGGATTCGGTATCTTACGGCGATGACCGCGATGATTACTCCGATGAACGTCGGTCGAACCGGCACTACGCTCCTCATCGTGGGGGATTAGTTCTTACCTTCGGCATTTTAGGTATCGTTCTCACGGTCACTTGTATCGGCCCGTTGGCATTGGGTTTTTCGATCCCTGCGATGCTATGGGGCAAAAAAGACTTACGGGCAATGGATCAAGGAATCATGGACCCCCACGGACGTGGAACGACTATGGGCGGTTATGTTTGCGGGATTATCGGAATCGTCCTCGGTATTCTGTATGGTCTGGTCTATTGCACATACATCGGTTTTATTATCGTGATGGTTGCACTCGGCAAATAGCCTGATCCGTCACACTTTGACGAGTGCCCATTTCCCTTTCAGGAACCGGATAAAGAAAAGGGTTCCTCGCACAAATAAATCTGCAAACATCGCCAGCCATGCACCGATTAAGCCAAGATTAGCCCCTTCAATGCTTCCCCAATCTCGATAAGAGATACTTTCCCGTGTGAGATAATACGCCAACGGAATCCGAAATGCCAGATAGCCGATCCACGTCACAAGGATCGGATAACGGGTATCCCCTGCCCCTCGCAACACACCCGTAAATACAATGATTCCCGCCAGAGGGGGCATCGCAAAAGCGACCAATCGCAACACAGGGACACCCGTATTCACGACGTTGATTTGGTGCTTGTGATGGTTGAACAATCGCATCAGTTCTGGTGCAAAAATGAAGAATATCAACCCCATGAACGACATGAACACCACTGCATATCCAAAGCCCACCCACGCTGCTTTACGGGCCATTTCGGGTTTGCGAGCGCCAAGAAACTGACCGACGAGCGTTCCCGTTGCGGTTGCGAAGGCTTGCCCCGAAAGAAAGCCCATCGCTTCGATACGCAAGGCAGTCCCGTGTGCGGTGATCGCCACTTCGCCGAGGGCATTCACCAGCGACAGAAACCACATTTGGCAAGCACAATTCGAGAGCGTATCGAGACTGGCGGGGATGCTGATCCGCAAAAGACGGGTGAGCAAAACCGAATCGGGTCGCAGGTCTTTCCAACGTAATCGCAAACCGTACCGCCCTCGCATGAGAATAATCAACACCGCCAGAGCGCCGAGCGTCGTACTTGTTGCAGTCCCATACGCCACGCCAACAAAATCATAGGAAGGGATCGGCCCAAGCCCATTCAGCAACGTGTACGCAAGGGGGATATTCACAATCGCTACCCCACACCGGACAATCGTTCCCGTTTTGGTATCCCCTGCCCCGACAAGGCATGCCACACCCGCCACCAGCACAAGCTCCGCCGTCGTCACATAGATAATCGGTTTCAAAAACTCTTTGGCAGCAATCGCCGATTCGCCCGTCAAGTGAAGTAACCCAATCAGAACGGGAAGGCCCATCAAAGCCAACGGGGTACAAACAACGCCAATAAAGCCCGCAAGCAAGATCGTTTGATTGGTCACCCGTTCCGCAAGGCGTCGCTCGCCTGCTCCGATGAAACGGGCCACCAATGCCGTAGCACCCACCGCAGCCAGCGACGACAACGACGACAAAAACCAGACAAGGTAAATGGCATTCGAGAGGGCAGCTTGACGAGCAATGTGCTTCGCTTGCAAGGCGGGGTCGGTATCGCTTCCGACGGGTGCATGATTGCCGATAAGCCATTGATCGAAAAGTCCGACAAACAGGAGCAAGAACTGTTGGACCAAGACAGGCCATGCCAGCGTGATAAGGTTCGCCCAAATGGGACGTTGTCCCGAAACCAACGAAGGAATGCCCGTCATCCGGCGTCCTGCCTCCAAAAGTGTTCTATAGTTCAGAATCTACCTTTATAGTGAACAACCCTTTAGAGGCTCGTTATGCGTTTGTGTCTCAGTCTTTTTTGCCTTTTCTCGATGGTCGCCCTGAATAGCTCGGCTGCCGATAAGTCCCTTATTGGTAACCCTTTACGCGGCTGGGAACGGGTCGGCGAAGGAAAAACCCCTTGGAACGTGACGATTGCCGATACCCTTACTTTCAAAGGGAATAGGCTCGATAGCTTGGTAAACGCTTCCATCTACCGCGACGGGACACTGACCCTCGAATACAAATTACCGACCGCCAAAGGGACCGGCGAACGGGTTGGATCGGTAATTATGCGACGGGAAAACGGGGCAGCCTCGAAGGGGGTTCACGTTATCCTCGGAGGGGTCGAAAGTGGTTCGATTGAGTACACAACCTTCTCTGCCAGCGACCGCGAAAAAGTCTTCTCGTCAGGTGTCTCGGGCGAAGTAAAACCCAAACCCCTCGGCGATTGGAACACCCTCGAAATTAAATGCCAAGGAAAAAAGGTGACAGTAATCCTGAATGGAAAAACCTGCGCCACCCTCGACGATGTCCCCTACGAGCAAGGCTTGATCGCATTGGAAGCTAAATCCGAAATCGAATTCCGCAACATGATCTGGAAGGAATAGGGAATAGTTGAGAGTTGATAGTGGATAGTTGACAGTGAAAAAGTGATTGGTAAGCCCCATAATCCTCCATAATCAACCTCAACCACGCCTATCTTCCACTGTCCACTGCCCACTATCAACTCTTCCCTATAATACCTCGGTCACAAACCTCATTCCGTGGTGGCCCGATGTCCGATCTACCCGAAGTTAATCCCAGCAAATTGCCGTTCTACGAACGCCCGACGATCCTTACCAGACGCACACTAAAGCTCGTTCTGCTGCTTGTGGTGTTGTTCACGATTGTGGGTTACGGGTTTCACCGTTACTCCGTTGTGAACACACGCAATCAGGCGATCCAATTACTCGTTTCTCCAAAGCCCGAATCGGCGGAGTGGGATCGAGATCGTGGGCTTGATATGCTCGTCGAACTCGGAACCGATGCAAAACCGGCTCTCCCGTATGTGATTTCGTTGCTGGCAGTAGATCGGAATGCTCGTTTTGTTCCAAGCGACCGCGAAAAGAAAATCGTTGCCATTTTTGCCAACCTCAAGGACAAGTTGGATGATTCAACGGTTATCCAAATGATTTCGCTGGTCTTCCATTCTCGACAAGACTGGGATGCGATTAAGTGCCTCGATGCAGGCCAACCCGATTGGCGAGACCACCCTTTCACGCATTCTGAATTGGGAATACGCCTTTCCAATCTGGTTGAAGAGAAGGAGCTTAACCTTGCCTTAGAGGTGATTCAGTCGGATCAAAATCGTGTGACCGACGTTTGGAATAAAACGAAATTCCATCTGTCACAAAATTCTATCGGCGTGTTATTCAAGAAGCTCGGTCAAGTTTGGAGCCCCTCGGAAAAAGAGCGTGAGGTGATAGCCCATATTCTGACGCTTGCGATACCCGATTGGAAAACCAATCCGAAATATCTGAAAATGGGGATCGATGATTTCACCCCAGAGCAATTCGTGAAATACTTCGCCAAGAAGGAAAGTCTGGAATACATCCACAACGAGCTAAAACAACGAACTCCCACTTCGTACTTGCACCGTGACGACTGGCAACAGATGCGGGACATCTGCCAAAAGTTCGATGCCCCACTCTCGAAAGAAATCCAGATTCAACAGCAACTCTACGTTTACAATGCCGTCAGCAATTTTCGAAAATCGAACCCCGATACGTGTGACTTTGCGCCTGCTGCCATGCAAGAACTGGAACGCATCGACCCAAATTGGGCAAAGAACTCCGATGCCAAATATGCTATTCCGATGCTTGTGGAAAATTTGACGTTCCGCTACCGCCCGTACAACCAACTTGAGGAATTTACCGCTGAGAAAACCAAAACACTCAAACTGCTCAACGAAATCGATCCCAAATGGATGGAGCATTACGACCTCAAAAACACCCTTCGCCTGATTGGCATTTGGTTGCATCGTCATCATTACGATTCTGCGAATGAATTCTATCCCGATGATGTGATGATCGAAGTCATTGGCGAAATGGGAACCCATGCCCGATCGATAATCCCCGCCCTTCTGCGATATAATTACAGAGTACGTTTGTATCGACGCGATCCGCTCGACAAAAATTTCGACCCGAGTAATCCGAAACCAGTTCAAACCTTGACTTTGCAAACGCTCGAAAAAATCGACCCCAAATGGCGAGAATCACCCGAAGCCCTCACCCTTATCAAAAATCTGATTGAAGACCTCGGTGGAGAAATTCCACATGCGGTCGACTCCTACCCGAACAAGTATCGCAAGGCCATCATTGCCCTATTAGGTGAGTTTGGCCCGTTAGCGAAACCGGCGATTCCTGCCCTTGAGAAGCTGAAAAAAGAGAACGAGTATTACAAACGAGAAATCGATGCGACGCTAGTGAAGATCAACGGAGAGATGAAGAAGGACTCACCCTAATCGTGAATCTTACATTGTGGTAACGCAAGTTCTAATTTTTTGACGGCGATGCTGTCGATGTTATTTGCGCGAATCAGCAGTAAAGTTAAGTTGTCCATTTGCTCGAAGTGTAAAAGGGATTTGTTTGTAATTTTGGTTTGAATCAGTGCAACCTCTTTGAGACTTTTGAATTTGGAAATCGCTTTAACACCTTCGTCTGAAAACTGAGTCATATCCGCTCTAAAGCGAACCAATCTGGGAAGATTTTTGATCTTCTCGAAACCAGTACCCGTAAGAGGATTGAGTGAAATCTCTAAATCGGTTAGCTTCTGTAAAACTTCCAAGTGAGGGATTCCCTGATCGGTCGTTGTTGTGTGATCGAGTTTAAGCGACGTGAGGTTGGGGAAATTGCGGAGGTGAACGAGATTCTTATCATCAATTTTATTACCTACCAGTTCGAGGGTTTTTAGTTCCTTCAAATTCGTGAGATTCGCAAGCCCCACTCCGGTAAATTTTTCCCCGAGAATGCAAATTTTATTGAGATTCTTTAGTTCGTTGAGCTTCGATAAATCGTTATCAGCCACATTAATGCTCAGGGTAAGTGATTTCAGATTGGGCAAATCTTTGAGCAAAGGAAATATGGCATCCGTCGTTTTTGTAGACGGTAAATGGAGATGTGTTATCTCACGATCCGAAGTCATGGAGTCACTCTCACCCGAAGCAATTCGTAGCTTATGTATTTTTTGCTGTTCAAAAAACGTCTTGAATAGTTTGTCACCGATAGCCTGAGGTTCGATAAAAAACTCTTCTAACGAAACAGTTTCATAGAAATTCTGAAAGCCAACTGCGGTGATTCTTGTCTCTTCTAAATCAATCGATTTCAGATTTTTTAGCCCATGCAAATGTGTTAAACCCTTATCGTTGATCTGGGTATATGCAAGGTTGACTGCCACCAAATCTGGGAACTTAGAAAAGACACTCATTCCCGAATCGGTAATCTGAGTTTTCGATACAGAAATCCATTTTAGCTGTGTAAGCGGTGCAAGAGATTGAAGACCTTTGTCGGTGATCTTCGTTAATTCTAACCCGAGTTCGATCAGGCTTGGTATTTTCGCAACAACCTCTATTGTCGTATCCGTTATGGGTACACCTACCAACCGTAAGGATTTGAGTTTCGGACACTCCTTAAGGTGTTGGCAACCGATATCAGTAACCTTTGCTTGTCTCAAAGTTAAGGCAAGAAGATCGGGGCAATTTTTAAGGTGTACAAGCCCTTCGTCGTTAATTTCAGCCGAGGTCAATGAAATCGCTTCAATCCCATTGAGCTTGGTGAGGTATTTTAACCCTTCGTTGGAAATGGGAGTATTCCTCGCGTAGACCGATCTCAGTTTGGGAATCTCGATAAGGTGCTTCAGACCCTCACCCGAAGTTGTGCATTCGTCCAAAATGAGGCTTCTTAAATTCTCAAATCGCTTAAACTCTTCCCAACCCGCTTCGGTAATTGTCGATTTGGTAAACGATAACGAGAACGGAAAATCAATCTTGGGAAATCGCTTCAGAGTCTCATCCGTTACGTTCCCTGAAAAATTGAACTCGATCACTTCCTCTTTCGTTTTGTTGGTCTTGTAGGAGGTGACTGTTGCTCCCAGTTCCGTCATCAAATCCTTAACCTTAGCCAAAGGTTCGTTTATTGTTGGTGCTTCTGGTTGGGTGTCGGGTAGGTTTACCTGTTCTGCTTGACGATTGCAGCTAACCAAACAGATCGTCAAAAACGTGAGTACAATCATCCGCCAAACATGGACATTCATGGCAAAACCCCATTTGTTATTTTGAGCATCTTACAAAACCAAAGAAAATTGGAAATCGCAAAAGAACGGCACCTTTAGTCAAGAAATCGATGCCTTGAGTTTCGGACTTATTTTGCCTTGTTTTCTCGGGGGTTTCGCCAAATCGGTGCCCTTTCGGGGGCTAAAAATCGAATTCAAAAGGCTTCAAAACGCCAAAACACCGTAAAAACCCGAGAAAAATAAGTCCGAAAGCCAAGGATGCGACGCTTGCGAAGATTAACGGGGAGCCGAAGAAGGAGTGAATGAGTTAACAGTTAATAGCGAAGACAGAAGAGAGGGCAACTGGAACGTATTGTCGTTTGCAAGTCCGGTAAGTTCGCCCCGCCCCCCGCAACGGTCTAACTACCGTTATAGGGCTGGGCGGGGCTATTCAAACGGTCTCCGACCGAAGCATTTTTTGTCTTTGGTTTTTGCCTTTGGCGAACCGGCGACTTCAGTCGCGGGTTAAATAGCCTAACCCGAAAGGTAAAAGTTTTCCAGAAGACAAAGGCGAACCGGCGATGTTAATCGCCGGGTTAATCACGAAACCAGCGGACTTGTGGGCTCACCAGTTGGGAAAAACGTTTAGCTTATTGGTAGCGTTATCAACCCGGCGATTAACATCGCCGGTTCGCCTTTGTCTTCTGGGAACATCACAATATCACTGATCGCGTGATTTACCCCGCAACTAAAGTTGCCGGTTCGCTTGTGGTCTGTGGTGAAACCAAAAAAGTGCTTCGGTTCGGAGAACCGTTGGCCTCGTGTAGCCCCGCCCAGCCCTATAACGGTCGTCAGACCGTTGCGGGGGGCGGGGCGATCTTCGCGGACTTGCAGTTGACGATCCGCACACCCTGTCTTTCACTCTCAACTCTCAACTCTTTTACTCTTTCCCTAAATACACGTCCACTTGTTGCCCAACGTAGAGCTTCGAGTTCTTTTGGTCTACTTTGTAGATGATTTGTAGCACGCGGGTATCCACTCGCTCGGTTCCGGCGCCCGTGAGGGATCGCTTGGGGACGACGTTCGGTTCGACGCGGACAAATTTAATGGGTGTTTCGACCTTGTTGGCTCCTCGGGTGAAGGCTTTGCCAGAAAGCTCAGGAGCAAAACGACCGATATCGGCCTCGTCAATATCAACGCGGATATGCAGCGTCGATATGTCACCCATCAGAATCAGGGAGCTAGCCGAGTTCAGGTTGATGTACTCACCCGGTCGAATGCTCTTTTGCAGAATCTTCCCTTTGGTCCTCGCACGGATAATGTGGCGTTCGATCTCGGTTTCGGTTACGGTTACTTGAGCCTTTGCGACTTTCACGGCAGTCTCGGCGGTGAGTAGATCGGGTTTCCATGCTCCGTCGCGGAGAAGTTTCAATTCGGCTTCGGCCCGTGTGAGTTGTTGCTGAATGGTCGAGACATTATAACGGCGACGGGAGTATTCATCTTCGGGAACAGCCCCACCCATTCGTCCTCGTTCGGCACGGGCAAGGGTATCTTTGGCGTCTTCGAGCATCGATTTAATTTCGGCGACCTTCGCTTCGGAAATGGGTATCTCTTCGAGGCGGGGCATTGCTTTCCATTTGCCGAGCGTGGCTTCGGCTGCACTGACGTTTGCCTTGCGAACGAGGAGTTCGGCTTGTAAATGGCGGTCGTCGATCTTGAATAACGGCTGACCTTCTTCGACAGGATCGCCCACTTCGACAAAGACTTTTTCAATAACCCCCATCACGGGCGAACCAACCGAGATTACTTCGGTCAACGGTTCAACAATCCCCGACCCTGCAAGGGGAGTGCTAAAAGTCGAGCGTGTTGGCTCGACAAGGGGTTGTTGCTTCGGCTTGGTTTGATCGGCCAAAACAACGTAGCGTACCGAGAATATCAGCGAAAATATCGCAGCGATAGGCAAAAGGTATTTCAAGCGTAACATCGTTTAACCCTCATGATGGTAATCGTGACCATCGGTTTTCGGAAACACAACCCGTTCAATCAACCCGTCGTTCATTTCGATAATTCGGTCGCCAAACTTATAGACCCGATTATCGTGCGTCACCACAACAACAGCCCGATCCTTTTGCCGTCCGACTTGCGTCAGAAGCTCCATCACAGTCTGACCTGATTTCGCATCAAGAGCCGCAGTAGGTTCGTCACACACTAAGAGCCTCGGATTATGAACGAGCGCTCGTGCAATGGCGACCCGTTGTTGTTGCCCACCGGAAAGCTGGTTTGGAAGGCTTTTACGTTTATCTCCTAAACCAACCTTGTTAAGAACTTCGGCCGCTTGGGCAACCGCTTGGCGTTTACTCAGTCCACCTATGACAAGTGGTATCGAAGCGTTTTCTTCGGCAGTCAGTGCGGGCAAAAGGTTATACTGTTGAAATACAAAGCCCACATTCTTCGACCGGAATGCGGTTTTGCGACGCCCCGACATTCGGCCGACGTTCTCGTTCAGAACGAAAAGGTCACCACTCGATTGATCTAACAGACCGCAGATAATCGAAATCAGCGTGGTCTTACCGCAACCGGACGGACCCACCAGTAGGGACATCTCGCCGTAGGGTATCTCGGCATCGACCCCTCGCAGTACTTGCACTTTGGTATCGCCACTGCCGAAGTCTTTGGTGACCTTTCTACACGATACTGCAATGCTTGTCTTGGTGTTTGGTGCTTCTAGCGTGGACATTCCTTTTTCCATTGGCATCATCGGAATACGACCCCCGGTTCGAGAACGAGAACTTTACGGATACTCAATAGGCTCGCCATCACCACAATCACCGAGACGGCAACCGCCGTGAGAACCATGATCTGCCAAAGGAGCGTAAAACCTTTGAGAGGAATAGCCCCCTGTGTCGCCATGAAGAAAAGGGTTGTCCCACCCAGACCCAGCGAGTAACCCAACACCCCGACAACAAGGGCTTGCACCATAATCATCCCGACGATCTTGAGGTTGCCGAAACCCATTGCTTTCAGAGCGCCGAACTGCTTGATATTTTCAAGGACGAACATATAGAACGTCTGACCGGCAATCGCAATTCCGACCACGAAACCGAGCATAACGGTAATCCCGAAGTTAAACGGAATACCCGTATTTTGCAGGTAAAATTGGATCGTCTTTTGTTTGAATTGGGCCTTTGTCAGGGCTTGCAAACCCGTCTCTTTCGAGATTTTCTTGGCAAGGTCGTCGGGCGAAATACCGTCTTGTGGTTCGACAATCACATACGAGAGCAAGCGACGTTCGGGCGGAGTATATTGCAAGGCTTGGTTGTATCGTGTGTAGAAGATCGGCTGCGATTGAAACGGCTGCCGGACAACGCAAATCCCGACGATCTCGGCTCGACGATCCGTGAGTTCGATAATCTGACCAATCTCTGGCTTTTGTCCCGGAAAAAGGTAGAAGTAACCGGCCTCATCGATAATCACCGCATCGGGTTTTTTCAAATCTTCGACGTTACCCGCAAGCATCTCACGGGGTGCCCCGACAAGTGACGAGTCATCCAGACCCATCAACACGACCCCTCGGAAATCCCCGTTTACGCTATCGTTAGGTGCATCAGGAAGGCGTGCCCGCACATTCGCCCGCGAGAGTTTGACGGCCCACTTCACCCCTTCGATACTGCGAACCCGTTGCAGTGCGGTGTTGGGCAGACCAATCACTTCATCGGCTTGGCGTACCGTCGGGTCCATGACGAAAATCTCGCCCTCTTCGACGTTGGTAATGAGTGCGGTTGTGCGTGACATAATCCCGACAAAGATCGACACTTGGTGCGAAATGAGCATCGATGCAAAGGCAATCCCGAAGGTGATACCCGCATACTTGGCTTTATCGCCCGTGAGCATCTTCAACGCAATCCAAATCATGGTTTCTCCATCATGCGAGGATTCGGAGTTAGGGGCGACCCAAGCCCGAGGGCAGCAAAACTAAAATTCACGATGTGATCGGCAAGGACATCCACGGTGACCGTTTGATCCAGTTCGGGAAACAGGATCGGGCCGACCGCTCGATTCTGACGATAGTACAAACACTGCCCGATAATACTTTTGCCAATCAGGATGCGTTGCTTTTCGGGAAAGTCAGGAAGCAACTCCGCCAAGATACCCCTGAGAATATCGGCAAGGGGTTTGATGTTCTCACGAATGGCATGGGCCGCCACCTCGGTTACATCGGTACGGGTCATTTCACGCATCATCAGTTGGGCGGCTGCTGGGCGAGGAATCTCCAATAGGCGTTTCATCATCGTGTGAATAAACCCGCGTAACTTGTCGATAGGGGTTATCCCAACAGGCCACTCGGTTAGCCCTTCCGCCCCTCCGCAGCAATGCTGCATCGCCCGCGAAACCACTTCCCAATAGAGTCGTTCCTTCCCCCGGAAATAATAATTGATGGCTCCGACATTTTTCACATCGGCTCTTTGGCATATTTCACGGGTGGTTGCCCCCTCATACCCGTAGTCCGAAAAGACCTCCTCGGCAGCGAGCATAAGCCGATTCCTGATCTCATCTCCTTCTGGGATAAGCTCTTGCGTAAAAACGTCAGTTATTGATTTCGATTCCATCAGTTGTTTTAATCGGTTGTTTGAAGCGATTGCTTTAGTTATAGCCTCCAGATGGTCGCACTGTCAAGTGCCTCTTGACGAAATTCAGACTTTTGGAGAGAATGGGGTTGCTTCAAGGAGGACAAGGATGTCCACGCAACCCGAACGATCAACACGTTTTCCGCTCGTTACTTGGCCCAAACTTGGGCAACTTCCACCCGAAACCCTGACCCAATTAGGTATCACCTTTTGGCTGATTGTGGGGATCGGATTACGGTTTTGGTATTGGACCGCAAACCTTTCGGTTTGGCACGACGAAGCGGCGTTGATCGTCAACGTGTTAGACCTTTCCTACCTTGAGATGTTCGGGCCGTTGAAACTCGATATCCCTGCTCCACCCCTTTTCCTTGTCCTCGAACGGGCTGTCTATCAAGCCTTTGGCGAACATCAACTAGCGTTACGATTCGTTTCGTGGTCGTCGAGTTGTTTGGCGTTAATCTTCTTTGCCGATGTGTGTGTACGACTTTTGGATAGACGCGGAGCATTGTGGGCAGTGGCATTGCTTGCGGTGTCGGATCGCCTTTTGTGGCATGCTCACGAAACAAAAGCCTACTCGACCGATCTTTTTGTTGCTGTCATGGCTTTGTGGTTGTGGGTACAGACACGGGAAAGCACACTTCTACGGCGTTGCCTTGTCGGGCTTCTCTTTTTCCCTGTCGTGCAATGGTTTTCGTTCCCAAGTTGCTTCCTTGCGGGAATGTGGCTTTTGGTGCTGGCTCCGAGTATCCTCAAATCGAAACGAATTTTAGATTGGGGTGCTTACCTGACGTTGGCAGTGTTGATAGGGGTATCGTTCTTGACACTCCTTTGGGGGCCGATTGAATCGCAGCGAAGTGCTGCAATGGATTCCTGCTGGACTCACCAATTCCCGAACTGGCAAAAGCCCTACCTCGTTCCGTTCTGGTGTGTGACCCAAACCCTTGAGCTTTTGCGGTATTTGCTGATGCCAACGGGTCAACTCTTCCTCGGCGTGGCAATCGTCGGCGGAGTATTGTTAGCACGACGAAAAGAGTATCAATTCTTGAGCGTTTGCGTTTCACCCGTTGCCCTCGGCTTGATTGCCTGCTTGATTAAAAAATATCCCTACGGTGGAGCAAGGGTGTGCCTGTTTATGATGCCCGGAATCTTGCTTCTTGTGGGTGCAGGTATCCCGAGCACGATGGCTTGGGCGAAGCGAAAATCGATCTACCTTTTCCTTGTTGGTTGGCTAGTTCTCGCAATTCCCTTCGGTTATGCAGCCTATCGAATGGTCAAGCCGTGGCCTCGCGAAGACCATGCCAACGCCTGCCATTACATCGCCAAGAACATGCACTCGGATGAATTGATTTGCAGCAGTCATTGGGAAACGCTGTACTATCTGCGAAATCATCCGACTCGACGTGACGGGTGGCCCGATCTTTCAAAGGAATCCCCGAACTCGTTCTGGATTCTCACAACGATGCCCGCTAAAGAATACCAAACAAATACCGAACGATACGCAAACGAATATCGCATTATCGAAGAGAAGAAATTCCAGATGGTTACGGTTGTGAGGTTCCAGAGGAAATAGCAAGCAATCCCCGAATCTCGTTGATCGTATTCGTCGTGGCACCCTGTTGAGCGAGAATAAATCGTTTCGCGTTTCCGCCGATTGTATTACGCAAACCTTCGCTTGATAGCCATTCGATTAACACCACTTCCATTTCGTCAGGGGTGCGAATGACCTTTGCCCCGTTTGCTTCCAACAATCCCGCTACGGCATCCTTGAAGTTAAACGTGTACGGCCCGAAGATAACGGGCACACCATACCCTGCGGGTTCGATCATACTTTGACCGCCTCGCGTTTGGTTCAGGCTTCCACCGGTAAAGCCAACGCTTGCTAATCCCCACACGGCAGCGAGTTCGCCTATCGTATCGATCAAGATAATCTCACACGGGTGAGACTCTTGGCGACTGCGACGAATAAAGGGGATTCCTGTTTTCTGAATCAACCCTGCAACCTCGTCGAAACGATCTTGGGCACGCGGTACGAGAATGAGTTTCAATTCCGGAAAACGGGTCTTGAGACGGGCAAACACGTCAAGGCAAATCTCTTCTTCAGGTGCATGGGTACTGCCTGCCACCCAGATTAACGGGTTCTCGTTCAAACCAAGTTCATTACGAAGAGTTTGCGTCTTGGGGTTACCTTTATCGAGTGCGACGCCATCGTATTTGATATTCCCCGTGATACCCACTTTGGAAGAAGGTATCCCCAACGAGATAAGCCCATTCGCATAGGTTGAGGATTGCATCGCAAAGCGGGTGACGTGTTGGAATAATGCAACACGGGCAAGACGTGCAATCTTCTGATAGCGTTTGGCAGACCTCGGACTCATACGCCCATTCGCAACGAGTACAGGTATCTTTTTCTGGGCAGCAATCCGCAAGAAATTCGGCCAAAGTTCGCTCTCTGCCAAGACGATCAAATCCGGCTGAATGCTGTTGAAGGTATTGCGCACCGCCCACGAAAAATCGAACGGGAACACAATCACCGTGAGATCGGCGAATATCTTTTTCGCTTCGGCAAGCCCCGTATCTGTTGTTGATGAGATAACGAGTTGCACATCGGGAAGCTCCTTGCGAAGAGCATTTACCAGAATCCGCAAAAGATGAATCTCACCCACACTCACGCCGTGCAGCCAAACCCGTTTTTGCGAGGACTTGGGGAGAGAGATTTTCGTCCCCCAAAGTTTATCGCCGAGGTTCGCCCGATAACGCCCCGTGCGAAACGAACGCAACACCAGATAAGGCGAAAGCAAGACAAGTGCGATAAGGTAGAGGAGATTGAATATCAAGGGGGTTCCTTTACTTCCGTGTCGAGTACAGTACGCCTTTTACCTCTTCCCCTGTCGTACTTCTTAGCACATATTGGAAGCGGGTTTGCATGGCACTCGGCGGCGATTTCAACACTACTTTCAGCGTTTTGCCATCGTTTCCAAGCGTCAGTTTTTCGATTGCGATATTATCGCGTCCGGTTGAGCCTTTTTGCAGAATCGACCAATCTTTGGAACCGTAATCGCCGGAGTATTTGTAATCCCAACAGAGGTATTCTTGCTTATCAACAGTCAACGATTTGGGATCAATCGGCATATCGAACTTCACTGTAAAGCCGTCATTTTCTTGGTGATAGCCTATCGGTGTCGTGAAGGGTTTTCCGGTGTGGCGTACACGTTGCAAGCAGCCATCTTGTACCGCAGCTGTTTGCCAACCCTGTAACCCTGCGAGGTAGAGATCGCCGTTGGGGGCAAAGGCTCCACGACACACTCCCGCTTTGAAGGTCAAACCTAAATTCACGACGGCAGCCCGAAAGCCTTCGCTATCTTGCAGCACCGAATGGAGACGGCAACGCCCATAGGACATATGCAGCATTTGCCCGCCGAGCGAACCCCATTTTCCGGAAGGAACCCACACTTGGCCCCCCGCAGAGTTATCGGCTTCTTTGGGGAGCCAGACGAGCGGTTCATCGTAAGTTTTCGGGGGTGGGTTGCGGTGATGCGTTCGCATATCGCCGTGAAAAGAACCCTTTTTCATCACATCAATATGCGTTGATGGAATCCAGTTCCCCTCTTGGTCGGCCCCTGTTACGACCCCTTCGGGTGAAACACCGAGGCCAATCGGATGCCGGAACCCTGTGCTAAAAATCTCGACCTCCCCTTTGGGTGAAATTTTCAGCAGTGTGCCACCCGTCGGCGTAAAGTCATCGCCGGTCTTGTAAAGGTAGAAGTTCCCTTTTGGGTCGCGTTCGAGGCAGGTATCGTAAGAGTGTTCCCCTCCGCCGATATGCCATTGGTCGGCAAAGGCTTCATACTCGTCGGCTTCGCCATCGTTATTATGGTCGTGCAAACGGGTGAGTTGTCCCCGTTCGGTGACGAAGATTTTCCCTTCGACAATTTTCAGGCCCAACGGTTGATAGAGACCCGTTGCAAATCGACGCCACTTGGCCGACTTAGTTTTCTCGTTGGCTTCGATAATCCACACGTCACCATGAGCCGTGCAAACTGCGATTTTCCCGTTCTCGAAGATATCGACCCCTGCAATAAAGAAGAGGGCTTTGTGCGGATTCTCAAACGGTGGTTGGAAATTATCCACCGCAAGCGGCCCCTTCTCCACACCTTGTTCGATAGGGGATTCAACAGCATTAGGATAACGACCCTTTGAGGGTTTCAGTAAGTCGCTTGCGTTTGGAAGCTCTTTATCTCCACGACCAAATGCTAACCACTTTTCGAGATGCTTGGCATCTCCTTTGAAGATCGAAACAACGATTTTCTCCGACTCGCTTTTCGGAAGGGTCAGCACGGCCCAGTTCTTACCTTCGATACCGAGTTTCCCTTTACCAACCACACGGACGGCAAGGACACCTTTTTCTTCTTTCGCAAGTAAGTACGTCTCGCCATCGTGCTTTTCTTCCGTCCATTTGACCGAGCTTTCTGCCAACAAACAACGTAAACCCTCGGCCTTTTCGACATCAAGGTAACGATTGAAAATGACGAAATCCTTTTCGCTTGCAAGCCGATGGGTTTCAGCAACCTTAGCCCCGTAAACTTCGTATGCAAGGGCAACGCGATCCCCGCGATAATGCACCGAACGAAAACGGGCTTCCTCAGCAGGCAGAGGAGACGTTGCAGGGAAGGTTCTATCGAAGTTGTGTTTATCGTTGGCCCAACCAAATATGGCAGGAGTACCCATCGCAATCGAACCGGCAGGGGTCGGCGTATTAAGCAGCCCAAAACGACGTGTCGATTGGTTCAAGAATCCGCCGTTCCACACCGCAGCGACTCGCAAGCGATTGCGGTCAAAGAGCATACCTGATTTTCCTTCCGCATCCATTTTGATGGCAGTACCACGATATACGCGAACCTTTCCCGAAGGAAGCACATAATCAAAGGTCGCAGCGAATGTTGGCCCCGTGTCCATTTGTTGTAATCGAGCATCGACCCAATCTTTGTCGGTCTTGAGTTGCCAAGCCTCGGTTCCGATGGGTGGGGGAGTCCATTTCGGATCGCCGGTTAAACCTTCGTCGGTGTTGAATTGCAAAAGGGCAATCGTGTCGGTTTCGACCTTGAGTTCCGCAATCGGGACAGTCACTTTGCGAACGGTGTTCGAGATTCGCACATCGTCGATAAGCCCGTCGCACGGAATCGCCCTACCCTTCCCAACAGCTTGACCGACGTAGACGTTTCCGTTTTGAGGTTTGAGGCTGTTATTGGCTTTTACTTCTGAGGTTTTGATGACTTTGCCATTCAAAAATAATTGCACGGTTTTGCCATCAAAGGTGAAGGCCACATGATGCCATTTCCCGTCGCAGATATTCTGATCGGAAACAATTTCAGAAGGTTCATACCCCGGTAGGTAAACGCTGAGGTTTCCCGTACCGGTGTAGGAATAAAGTTCCCAATGCCGTGCCGATTCCTTCGGGTCGCACGAGACAAGGACATTGAAACTACTTTTAGAATCGAGCTTCGCCCAACATTCGACAGTAAGAGGTGGCGTGCGATAGCGATCTTCGCCGTCAAGTGCAACGGGTCGCCCCCGCGTATCAAGGGCTTTGCCAAATTTTCCATCGACCAGCTTGATTTGATCCTTGGAATAAAGCAAAGGGGGAAGGGTCAAGAAAATCAAAACGGAGAGGAGAGAACGCATAGGATGAACTCTGATGGAGAATAAAATTAGTATCACGGAAAGGGTATTGTTTTCAAGATTGGTGAGCTATGGAAGATGATCTATCGATGGCGGTGAGTCGGGTGCTTGACCTTCTATTTGCAGAGGTGCGGGCAGTGCCGACGGGTGACGTTATTTTTTCCATGACGGAAGATGAGGATGCAATTGCTTCGAGTTATCTTGTGAGGGCATCGGTGAATTTGGAACGATTCCGCGAGAAAATACGAGGTATCGGTGAGGTTCGGGAGCGTCGAGCGATTGTGACCCTTTCGCGTGAGGTTGCACGTGAGAATGCGGACGAAGCCATCACGGGGGAGTACGTCGTCCGGGCGTTGTTGCGTAACGAGGGAGCACTTTCGACCCTTGTTTTGCAATGTGGCGGAGATGCAGAGGTATTGGGGTTGGAGCAAATCGAGATTGCACCGATAGCCCCTCTCGAAGAGATGTCACCCGAACCGAGCTACGACGAAATTCAGGTCGGAAGGATTCTCGATGCCAATGCCAACCGCACCCGTGAGGCATTGCGTGTGTTGGACGATTATTGCCGATTCGTAATGCAGGATGCGTTTTTGACCCGCGAATGGAAAAGCCTACGCCACGAGTTCGGCGAGATTGTTTCCCGTTTTACCCCCGATTCGCGTTTGTTTAGTACCAGTCGAGAAACCCTTACCGATGTCGGGACGGAGATAACCACATCGGGAGAATATCACAGGATCGATGCACGCCAAGTTGCCGAAGTAAATTGCAAAAGGTTACAGGAATCTTTGCGGAGTTTGGAAGAATTCGCAAAGGTTGCTGATAGCCGGACGGCACACGCCTTCGAGCAACTCAGGTACAAAAGTTACACCCTTGAAAAAGCCTTGCACACTATTCACAATGCCAATGAGATTCTGGCATCAACGAGCGTTTATGTATTGATAACAGGTGAATCGTGCCTCGGCGATATCGAATGGACCATACGGGAAGCCGCTGCGGGTGGGGCGGGGATATTCCAACTGCGAGAAAAAAAACTCGACGACCGCAAACTCTTGGAACGGGCACACCTTGTAAGGAAACTCACACGGGATACCAAAACCCTTTTTATTATGAATGACCGCCCCGACCTTGCAAAACTCGCCGATGCCGACGGGGTGCATTTGGGGCAAGACGATCTGGATATCGTATCGTCACGAAGGATTCTCGGCTCGCGTGCAATTATCGGTGTGAGTACCCATTCGGTGGAGCAGCTTCAAAAAGCCATTCTCGACGGCGCCGATTATGTGGGGATCGGCCCGACGTTTCCAAGCAAAACGAAATCGTTCGAGGAGTACCCCGGTCTTGCTTTTGTTCGAGAAGCAACGAAGCTCACGACCCTGCCCCTCTTCGTGATTGGGGGAGTAAACGAAACGAATGTCAGCGAGGTCGTGAATGCAGGCGGAAAACGGGTGGCAGTGAGTGCCTGCGTGTGCCAAACGGAAGAACCCTCCGTGGTCGCGCGGAAATTGAAATTCGCCTTACGGGGTTAAGGGTGTTCAAACGTAGAAGCGGGGAATAGAAAGAGAATTGTTGAGCGGGGGGCGTAAGCCCCCTGTGGAATGGCACACACGGAAAATTCGTAAGTACCCCCGTTTCTCCTATCCACAGGGGGCTTACGCCCCCCGCTCAACGAAATTGCCAACAAAGGACAACGATTGAACGACAATCAACCAGAACCGATTGGGCTTATTGCGGGGTGGGGCCGGTTTCCGGTGATCATTGCGGAGAAAGCCAAAGCTGCGGGTATCCCGATTGTATGCGTGGGTATTTGGGGCATGGCAGACGATAAAGCCCTACGCCCGCTTGTAAGTCATTTTGCGTGGAGCCGAGTTGCTTCCCTCAATAAACCTGTTAAGGTGTTTCGCAGGCATGGGGTAAAGCGTTGGACGATGGCAGGGAAGTTCTACAAAAATCGGCTGCTATCGCCTTTTCGATGGATAACGCTACTTCCCGATTGGCGAATGTTGCGTTTTTGGTATCGGCGTGCCCGCGCAAATAATAGTGACGATTCGCTTTTACTGGCAGCGATTGCAGAGTCCGAAAGTCTGGGTTTTGAGTGTATCTCGGCCCTTGATATTACACCGGAGTTACTTGTGCGAGAAGGTTTGTTGACGAAGCTGGCCCCGACGAAATCGCAAGAGGCGGATATCGCCTACGGGTGGTTCTTGGCACGCGAAATGGGACGCCTTGACGTTGGTCAAAGTGTTACGGTAAAGGATCGGGCCGTCCTTGCCGTCGAAGCAATTGAGGGTACAGACCGAGCAATTCGCAGAACCGCCGAGTATTGCAAGGGGGGCGGATTTACCGTCGTGAAAATCGCCAAACCGCAACAGGATCGCCGGTTCGATGTTCCTACGATTGGCCCACAAACAATCCAGACCATGAAAGAGGCCGGAGCAAAAGTGCTTGCAATCGAAGCTGGTCAAACAATCTTGATCGACGAAAAAGCCACCGTTGACCTTGCGGATAAGTACGGAATCGTCATCGTCTCACGCACCGACGACCAAATGAAACAAGCGATGCAACAACACGCCTAACCTTCGGAAATGAATGCCATTTATTCCACGAGTTATCTCCGAGGATTTTGATCGCCATCCATTCAGTGAAGACGAGAAATCGCTGCTACGTGGATGCTTGGAATACCCGTGGGATGATGCCCGTTTTCTGATTTATTCGGATTGGGTCGAAGAGAATGGTGAACAAGATCGGGCCGAGTTCATACGCGAGCAAATCCGGACCAAAAGCTGGATCGTACCAGAACATATCCCCGAATTTGTTCGAGAATGGGCGAAAAAAATCCATTTCGGTGAGGCTGCGTTGTACCAGTTTCATAAAGGATTACCAATCGATTTCAACTTGAACAACCCAACCCCCGATACACCTACAGAGCAAACGGAAAGTTGGGATAGGGCTTTTTGGGATTGGTGTTGTTCGTGTTCGGTTTCGATTATCTCACCCTTGGTATTGTCGCATATCCTCAAAAGTCCATATCTGCAAAATGTGATGGAATTATCACTATGGGGTGAGGACGACTATCACGCTTTCACGAAACCCTCTGAGGCCAAAAAATTTGCTTCGGCACAAACCCTTTGCAATACTAGGTATCTCAATCTCACTTCTCAAAAAATTCCCGATGAATCGATGCAATATCTGGTTGAAAGCCCACATTTAGAGAATCTCGATAAATTTCACTTTGCATATTGCATAATGACAACGAAGGGATTCCAGATTCTGATGAGGAGCATGATAATTCCACGATTAACCCGACTCTACTTTGCAGGTTGCTCGTTTCGCAAAGATTGGTTGAAGACAATCAGCAAATTAGAAGCGATGCCGAAATTAAACGATATCCTCTTCGATCAATGTGAAATCACAGACGAGATAGGCTGCGAATTGTTCAAGGCTCCCCTCTTTCACTCAGCAACAGAACTTTCATTTGAGGATAACGAGCTGGGAGACAAAACCGCCGACGTGATTGCCCAGACCCCCGCCTTCATAAAACTCCTAAAACTGAATCTGAATTACAACGCTCTTTCTGAAAAAGGTGTCCACGCCCTCAAGCAATCCCCGTATCTTCAAAATTGCGAACTCGTCGGCCTCGATTTCCAGAAATGATTTCTGTGTAGCAGCGACCTCTGGATCTCAACCGCGCTCGATGTAGACTCGACTCCCAGCTGCTAACCGTTCTCGGATGAACCTTTGAATAGCAGCAACACAGCGAAAACAATCTTCGACCGATTCGCAGCATTCGGAACCAGAAAACTCCTCGTAGGTGATTCCAGAAAATGCAGTGAGCAACTCCTCTGCATCTGCTCGGTTCATTTCAACAATTCCACCATCATCCCAACCTGTACACTCGTTCCACTCTTGGGCTAACCGAGGCATTCGTTCCATTTTGCCAGCGAAGCACCTCCGCACAACCAAACCAAAAAGATAATACATAAAACGATCACTGATCGAGAGGGAGTCTAACCAAAAACCATTTGTGGGTCCGCCATAAAATACGATACCTGAATAATCACCGTAACTGCCGAAGGCAAATTCGTTTGTTGTCCACATCAGACTGCCCCCAAATCCAGAACTCGAGTCACAAATCTTTACCAGCTCTCGATGAAAACACTGCTACCCGAGGCTAACACTTCGGAAATAAATCTTTGAATGGCTTTTATACAACGAAGACAATCATCGGCACTTGGGCTTGAATCAGGAAGCACAGCTTCTAATTCCTCTGGGGTTGTGATCGAAATTACCTCAACAAATTCCTCCACATCCGTTCGAGGCAACGCAAGAGCGTCCCCATAACGATACGTTTCACGCTAAGAAAAATAGTCGCTGACCAATCGAGGCTGATTTTCGGAAGTAACTTCATATGAGGTGCGATTCACAACTGCGAGAACAACCGGATCAAAAAATTGACTCTCGATTCTGAGATTGTGTACCCAATCAGATTCTTCGTCGTACTCGCTTGAAAAAGTGATGCCAAAAGCATCTTGCGTTCCGAAACCTCGTGTAAATTCTCTTGTTGTCCAGATTCGCATAGCGACCCTCAACTCCCACGAACAAAACAACATTCAAACAACCATAAACTGTATATATAAAAAAGAAGGCTCTGTGACTTTCGCCACAGAGCCTTCAAAAATACCCGGCATAGACCTACTTTCGCGCTGAAAGCACTATCATCGGTTCCAAAGGTTTTACGGCCGTGTTCGGAATGGGAACGGGTTCACCACTTTGGACTAGACACCGGGAAGTACGTAAGGGGGAGTAATAATACAATCTGTGACAGAAGGATTGAGCTAATAATTTTGTAGTCGCCAACACAAGCCGAGAAAGAGAAAAGTGTGGCAAAGCGGTCGGCTGTTAGTACCGGTTAGCTGAATGCATTGCTGCACTTACACACCCGGCCTATATACCCAGTAGTCTTCTGGGAGCCTTCATCAAAGAAAGGAAACCTAATCTTGAGGGAAGTTTCGCGCTTATATGCCTTCAGCGCTTATCCATTCCGTACATAGTTACCCAGCGATGCCCTTAGCAGGACAACTGGCACGCCAGAGGTACGTCCTTCCCAATCCTCTCGTACTAGGGAAGAAGCCTCACAAGTTTCCTACGCCCACGGCAGATAGGGACCGACCTGTCTCACGACGGTCTAAACCCAGCTCACGTACCGCTTTCATTGGCGAACAGCCAAACCCTTGGGACCTTCTCCAGCCCCAGGATGCGATGAGCCGACATCGAGGTGCCAAACGACTCCGCCGCTATGAACGCTCAGGAGTCATAAGCCTGTTATCCCCGGAGTACCTTTTATCTGTTGAGCGACGGCCTTTCCATTCAGGACCGCCGGATCACTAAGCCCTACTTTCGTATCTGCTCGACCTATCAGTCTCGCAGTTAAGCACTCTTATACCTTTACGCTCGTTGCCCGATTGCCAACCGGGCTGAGAGTACCTTTGGACTCCTCCGTTACCTTTTAGGAGGAGATCGCCCCAATCAAACTGCCCAGATAGCACTGTTCACGTGTTTGTGTCACGAGTTAGAATTCAAAAGCAACAAGGCTGGTGTTTCATCGTCGACTTCCCACGACCCGAAAGCCATGGTTTATAGTCTCCCAGCTACACTACGCATGTTGATTCTAAACCCAATACTATCCTACAGTTAAGGTTCACGGGGTCTTTCCGTCTAACCGCGGGTACGTCGCATCTTCACGACGACTACAGTTTCACCGAGTATCTCGTGGAGACAGTGGTCCAGTCGTTACGCCATTCATGCAGGTCGGAACTTACCCGACAAGGAACTTCGCTCAGAATTGTTACTCTCAGATTTGACTCTGAGGGGCTACCCATTTCTGGTAGCCTCTGTATGTCGCCATACAGCTCGGACTTTATCTTTCACCCGAAGGTGACTTGGCGTAAAGTCTCTGAGGATTCAATTATTTATCGACTTTTTGAAAGATAACTCTATCAAGGTTTGCAAAACAATTGTCTTTCCTGCTGATTGTCTGCACCCATCACATTTTCACTTACGTTTGACCGCAAGTAGTGTGGGATTCTCAGATTTTCCAGCAAATAGCCAAGTTTTACTAAGGCTAATTAGTTAACCTTAGGACCGTCATAGTTACGGCCGCCGTTTACCGGAGCTTAGGTTGTGAGCTTCGCCTTGCGGCTAACCCCCTCCCTTGACTTACCGGCACCGGGCAGGCGTCAGACAGTATACATCCACTTACGTGTTCGCACTGTCCTGTGTTTTTAGTAAACAGTCGCTAGACCCTTTTCACTGCGGCCCTCCAAAGCTTTAACACCCTAGAGGGCGCTCCTTATCCCGAAGTTACGGAGCCATGTTGCAGAGTTCCTTCACGAGAATTCTCTCGAGCGCCTTAGAATACTCATCTCACCTACCTGTGTCGGTTTTAGTACGGTTTCTTATTTCGTCCAGTATCGGCTTTTCTTGGTTGACTTTCCGAGGACTTACGGCATAAAGCCTCGACCTTTCGGACCCTCCATCTATTAGGAGGTACCCCTTCCCGTCAACGTCCTGATACTATCGACCTACGTAAGAAGTGCAGGAATATTAGCCTGCTATCCATCGGCTACGCCTTTCGGCCTGACCTTAGGGACCGACTGACCCTGGGCGGATTTACCTTCCCCAGGAAACCTTAGGTTTTCGGCGAACGGGATTCTCACCCGTTTTATCGTTACTCGTTCCGACATAATCACTAACCATCAGTCCACAGCCCGTTGTCCGTACTGCTTCGTCCCAATGGCTACGCTCTCCTACCGTATATTTCTATACCCACCGCTTCGGCATCATACTTAGTCCCGTTCATTATCGGCGCAGGATCCCTCGACCAGTCCGCTATTACGCGTTGTTTAAATGGTGGCTGCTTCTAAGCCAACATCCTGGCTGTCATAGGAATCCAACTTCCTTTCGCACTGAGTATGATTTAGGGGCCTTAGCGGGTGATCTGGGTTGTTCCCCTCTCGACTACGAAGCTTATCCCTCGCAGTCTAGCTGCTGAAACTTGGTACAATGGTATTCGGAGTTTGGTACCGACGGGTAGCCGGGTAGGCCCCCGTTCGGTTTCAGTCGCTCTACCCCCATTGCCAACTATTTCAACGTAAACCCTAAAGTTTTTTCGGAGAGAACGAGCTATCTCCACGTTTGATGATACTTTCAATCCTCCACACAGCTCATCCCCTAGTTTTTCAACACTAGTGAGTTCGGTCTTCCAGGAAGTGTTACCTTCCCTTCATCCTGGCCATATGTAGTTCACGTGGTTTCGCGTCTACCACAGCCGACTTGGCGCCCTATTCAGACTCGCTTTCGCTACGACTCCGCCCCTCAAAGGCTTAGTCTTGCCGGTTATGGTAAGTCGTCGGATCATTATGCAAAAGGCACGCGATCAGGCTTGCATTGCTGCGTTGCCCTCTCACCGCTTGTAGGCATGTGGTTTCAGGTTCTGTAACCTTCCCTTAATCGGGGTTCTTCCCACCTTTCGCTCGCGCTACTGGTTCACTATCGGTCACTCGAGAGTACTTAGTCTTGCGGGATGGTCCCCGCGGATTCAAACCGGGTTTCACGTGTCCGGTTTTACTCAGGATACCTCTCAGCCATTTTCGTTTTCGCTTACGGGACTATCACCCACTATGGTCGGCTTTTCCAAAGCCGTTCAGCTAACAAATCTGGTCCTAAATGAGGTCCTACAACCCCGAGGAGACATGTCTCCTCGGTTTAGACTATTCCGCTTTCGCTCGCCGCTACTGACGGAGTCGATTTCTCTTTCTTTTCCTCCGGGTACTGAGATGTTTCAGTTCCCCGGGTTTGCACGGGTATCTTGGGATCAGTATTCGTTTGACAATTTCCCCAAGCTTTTCGCAGTCTACCACGCCCTTACGCCTTCGAGTGCCAAGGCATCCCCCACACGCCCTTACTAGCTTGGCCACACTTTTCTCGTCCTCGGTTACTTTCACTCTCACTCGCTACTTAACTCTCTCGAGATTCGTAACTCACTTGAGCTTCCATCGCCTTGAATCTGAAAAATGAGTTCAACCTAATCGGATGGTGCATTACGCCATCCTATGGTAACTTACACTTTTCGCTCTTTCTACTTACTTATTTATTCTAAAGGCTCGTGTTGTTTCAATTATCTAAACTCTTACTCTTTACTTGCTACACCCCATAACAGTCGCCCGTTATGTTGCTTTGCTCGTATTGAATTTGAGTCATCGTCTTGATGCAACTACAATATCAATTAGCTCAATCCAAATTGTCAAAGATCCTGTTTAGGTTTTACCCTAAATCGGTCCCCCTTGTGGACCTCTCCAAATCTCACTGGTGCTTTTTGGCATTCAGTTTGATTGGTGTTCTCTAGTATTTTACTTATCGTCACACCGCAGATCAAAAGTTTAATTTGTTTATTTCAAATCAAACTCAATCACATCAGTGGAGAAAGTACTTTACGGCTACTTCTCTTTTTCGTCAACCCATCACAAAGATTTTTTCAAACTTTTGTGACTTCCGTTGTTTAACTCACTCGGAGTCATTCAACATTTTTATCTTGAGTAAGTGATATACTTGTCTTCGATCTCAACGTCTAGTCCATTTTTTAGATTACGAAACTTTTATTTTTCGCACTCTCAAAACTCGACCCAAACTTTCTCAACTTTTGCTTCGTTGCTCGTAATTTTACGAGCCACAAGCAAGTTGAAACGATTTCGATAACCAATATCACTCTCGATAAATCACACCCATCTCTTTTGAATGAATTTCAAAATCAATCGGTATTCAATATCTCAATTCAACATTTTCAGTTGATTGATTTTTATCCTCCCCTTCTGTTAATCTCAATTTTGCATCACACAAAATATCACACTAACAAATAGGAGTGGAGGTGAAGGGATTTGAACCCATGACCCCCTGCGTGCAAGGCAGGTGCTCTCCCGCTGAGCTACACCCCCGAAGTAGCCATATTATTTCAAAGATCATCGCGGAACGTTTTAGGTTCCTTTTGATTCTCAATTCAAGCCTTTCGACTTGGAGTAGGCATAACTGGATTCGAACCAGTGACCTCAGCTTTATCAGAGCTGCGCTCTAGCCAACTGAGCTATATGCCTGTTGGTACACCTTGTTGTCCTGCCTGATTCTTTTCAATTCTGTTCGACTTGGTGAGTCTTGGAGTTTTCCGTACTATCAAACAAAAAGGCCAAACCATTTTAGGTTTGGCCCCTCGTGACGTTTGGATGGTCCGAAGAGCTACCTCGTGGAAATCAGAATTCGGTGAATCATCATCGGAACAACTCCAGTGCTGAATATCGCTAACGCCGATATCCTTCGCTAAGGATGAATACTAGCAAGCATAGGTTCACCTGACAAGTACAATGTGTCAAACTTTTCCGCCCTCTCCCCACAGAACTTTCACAAAACCCCTATAATTCAGGGACTTAGGACGAATTTAATGAATCCAAAAAATCTTTCTTCATCCGCCGGAATTCGGCTTCGATTGGCTTGGCAAGCCGGCACAATCGCTATCCCCGGCGTCTTCAACGCCCTTGCGGGCAAGCTCGTCGAGCAAATCGGTTTTCGAGCCTGTTACCTCTCAGGAGGGGCCCTCTCGGCAGGGAGTGGCGTACCGGATGTAGGGCTTTTAACGCTCAATGAATTCGTTGAAGAAGCTCGGCGAATCACCTCTGCAACCACCCTTCCCCTTCTCTGCGATGCTGATACCGGTTTCGGTGAGGCCCTAAACGTCGAACGAACTGTGTCTCTTTTTGAGCAGGCAGGTGCAGCAGGGATACATCTTGAAGATCAGCTTTTTCCGAAGCGTTGTGGGCATTTATCGGGAAAGAGCCTGATCGAACCCGAACAGATGGCAGCGAAAATTCGTGCGGCAGTGGCAGCAAAACGCGACCCGAATTTCGTGATTATGGCTCGAACCGATGCTCGCGGAGTGACCAGTTTTGAAGATGCCGTCAATCGAGCGAAACTCTATCTCGATGCGGGTGCCGACGCCATTTTCCCCGAAGCGATGCAATCACCCGACGAGTTTGCCAAGTTCGCCAATCAAGTGCAAGCTCCCCTCTTAGCCAACATGACGGAGTTTGGAAAATCACCACTTCTTACCGTCGAAGAATTGTCGCAATTAGGCTACAAAATGGTGCTTTTTCCGCTTACAGCATTTCGGGTGGCGATGCAGGCAGCAGCGAACACCTACAAACAGATGTTGCAGCAAGGAACCCAACGCAATTCCGTCGAAAAAATGTTGACCCGTGCTGAACTTTATGACCTATTAGGGTACGAAGGATATGAACAACGCGACCGAATTTACTTCGGAAAAGAATAGGGCTTTAAGCACCTTCAGACCGATTCTCTATACTAACTTCGTGGCTCATTCTTCGAGTGGGGGCGTGCGATGTTTATCGGTGTGTTAATCCTGCTGGCGTGCGAGCTAACGAAAACACCATCGGCTCCGATTCCGAATTATTCGTGGTCGCGTGAGAAGAACCAAATCCCCGCAGGTTATGCTTGCAATTGCTGTCGAACGAAAGTGCATTCGTTGGCGGGCCGGCCTCCTCTGAGTAGCGGAGTTCCGGCCATCCAACCAACGAAGAAGAAACGCGAACTCGACTGATTACAACTCAAGGGCATCGAGATCGTCCATCAGTTTATCGAGATCGTCCTTCGGGCCTTGCGGTTTATCGACTTGGCGTTTCGCAACCCCGACACTCGCACCGACAGCGTTCCTTCCATCGGCAACAAGTTCTCGATCTCGTTCTTCAATCGCTTGGGCCACAGCATCTTTTTCATCGCCACCGAAGAGCTTCGAGAGGTCGATCTTGAACGCCCCCACTGCCCCGACCGGCGCCCCTGCGATTGCGGGCGATTTATATTCGGGGAACATAATCGCTTATTCCGGACAAACCCGACTACACGCCGGACAACCCTTCTTACAATTATCTTGAGTTTCGACAAATAAACGGTCGTATTGATCGACCCCGTACACACCAAACAAGCAGAAATCCAGACATTCGAGGCAATTCGTACAGCGACTGTAATCAATCACCGGATACCAACGCCGGTTAGCAGGCCCAAGAAGTTTCTCCGGCGTGAACGCCTCCATCAAGCTATTCTCACTCACTTTCGCAAAAGGAGAAAGTGGAGCTAACGGCGTGGGCGATAACGGTTTCGGTGTGGGTAAGCCAAGTTGCAAGAGGGGAGCGTTTTTCAGGGCTTTTTCTTGGCTCTTTTGGGCATCGCGTACCTTGCACTCGGCAACGATCCGGCGAATTTCTTCGACAAAAGGTTCGTGCTTGTTGGTATCACGCAAGTCGAGACAATAGATATGCCGGTCGGGTACATCGCCCGCAGCACCAATCCCTTTTGCGGGTGGCGGAGCTTCTGTCTCTTCTTCCTCATCGGCATTGGCAGGCTTCAGCAAGACTTCGCCGAGGTGACCCTTGATTCCGATTCGGTCCATCAACCAGAAAACCGCACGGGGAAAATGCCACGACAGCAATGCCATGTTCCCTTTAACCCCTTCGAGAAAAAGGCGTCCCGTGTGGTCTGGCCCCAAGTCATACACGTTCGGGACAATCGACAAATGCACATCGGGTTCAAAGAGCAACGCTGCTGCCAACGCCTCTTCTAATCCCCGTTTGGCAGGATGTTTACCCGGAGCTTGAGAAAGTACAACCGTCAGTTGACTCATATTCGATCTTCCAAAAAAGCCGGGGCCGAAGACCCCGTCTAAGCGAAAGCCCCAACGGGGCTTGGCGTTTTGTGGGTGTTATCTTTTCTGACGAACCGATAAACCTTTCAATTCAACCCGTGAGATTTCGGCTTGTTGTCTTTAGCCCCAACGGGGCTTTCGCCTAGACGGGGTCTTCGGCCCCGGCTTCTTCTGCGGCAAGTTCACGAAACCCCATCCAAAACCAGTGTTGGTTATCTTATGGAACTGATGCGGACAACTGAAAGGGAAACTGTAAAACAATTCAGATGAAGGAATCTGTGTTTGGATATCGACTGGCGACAGCTTTGATCCTCTTGACGTTGACGATCTTTCGGGCGTGCTACTTACTCTTTTGGGCACCGATTGATCTGGCCCCCGATGAGGCCCACTATTGGGATTGGGCACGCCATCTCGATTGGAGCTATTACAGCAAAGGCCCCCTTGTGGCATGGATGATCCGTGCGGGGCTGGAAATCTTTGGCCCCCTTTCCGAATCACTAAACGGCACCCAAATGCCCGCTGTGCGATTCCCTTCGGTAATACTGAGCGTTTTCACTCACGTTGGGCTTTATGTCCTGACTAAATTAGCCTTCAAAAGCGAACGCCTTTCGTTCTTTGTGATACTCGTTTGCGTAACCTTTCCCCCCTTCCATGCTGTTTCGCTTTTATCAACGATTGATTCCCCTTACTTGTGCTGTTGGACATGGGCGTGCGTGTTTGGTTTCCTTGCGTTTGTGAAAGAAAAATCTTGGGCGTATCCTCTTGCAGGGTTGTTTGTCTGCTTGGGGATATTGGCTAAATATACGATGGCTTTATGGTTGTTCTCGCTGGGATTATTCCTTCTGTTCACGCCAACACATCGGCATATCTTGTTTCGTTCCGGCTTTTGGATTACCGTCGCGGTCAGTGCCCTCAGTGCCGTGCCTATTCTTTATTGGAATTCGCAAAACGATTGGGTTTCCTTTCGACACGTTGCGACGCAGGCAGGCGTACCGCAAGCGGGTAAAAATAGCGGTATCCGGTGGCTTGGCCCGTTGGAATACGTAGCAGGTCAAATGGGTTTACTGATGGGGTATTGGTTTGTTGCTTGGGTCGGCGGATTGTGGTTATTTCGTCCTCGCGGATCGACCGAACTTTCACACCGGTACTTGTGGTGGCTCTCGGTTCCCACATTTGCGGTATTCGGGCTTTCGTCAATCAAGGCATCGGGACAACTGAACTGGCCCGTCTCCGGATACATGACCGGTTTCCCGCTAGGTGTCGCATGGGTCGTTCGGCAACTCGAACATTCAAACGGCTCTTACAAACGCTTAGCCCAAGTTTGTTTGGGTGTCTATGCCATTATCGGGATCAGTGCAAGTGTGCTACTCCACAACACCAGTTTGGTCTACCCGATTGTTTCAAGCCAACTCACACCCGAAAGCGAAACGAACCCGACACCGATGCGATCTTACGACCCAGCTGCACGGCTCAAAGGTTGGCGATACACTGCGGGCGAGATTGATAAACTTCGGGAAGAGATAGCTCAGAAACAAGGCGGAACACTCCCCGAAATTGCCTGCCTCCGTTGGGATATGCCCGGCCAATTCGGGGTCTATTGCAAAGGTCACCCGCAGGCGTACACCTTCGGACTGGCCTTCGGCGGACGCCACAGCCAATACGAATTGTGGCATCCCAATCCGATCACCGATCCCGACCATTTCAAAGGAAAAACCTTTCTTTTCGTCGGGTTCGGCGGACCAAAGCTCAACGAAGTTTTCGGAAAGGTCGATCCCCCGATCACCATCACCTACCGAGAAAAAGGCTACGCCATCGCCACATGGACCGTGTGGGTCTGCCACGATTTCCGAGGCTTCCCCAAAGAATGGTTCCAAACCGAAGGTCGGGGGTATTAGGGAAGATACGGGGGAATTATTATGTTTGGATGGCTTTTTCGCAAAACGAAACCAATCGAAAAAATCCCGTCCGGTTACGAATGGATTCAAGAACTTTTCACGCCAAGATTTCCAACAGGCTGGTTCCGAAGTTGCGACTTTCGTCCTCATTTCGCTGGATTCGGACACAACGCTTGGATCGAAATCGAGCCACTCAAAACAATTGAAGCGACTCGGCTTTTGGCCTTTTCCCGATTTACGGAGATGATTGAATTCATTCGACCGCTTCAACAGCATTTCGGACCAAATGACCGAATCGAGTTTGCAGTTGGTTTTCCAATCGCAATCAAAAAACACTCCCGACGGATTTACCGAGGTTGGATTCCGACAATCCGATTGAAAGATGTGCAACCACCAGATTTCGCAATTGTTGGAGGAGCATTCGCTGAGAACCCCGAATGGTTCGAGGAACTTTGGGATTGAGCGAGAGATTTGAAGATTGTACTTCTTAAAGAATCACTTTTTCAAAACCCATTTCCCACACAAATACCAGCTGTTCCTGCTAGAATAACATATTCTTCTGAGTGATTGCATCCATGAAAGCTGGTTCCCGATTGAGTTTACCCCTTTGGCAAGAGCAGTTTGCGGCTCCCCTTGCGCCGACCTCGCGTGCTGAGATGGATCGGTTGGGGTGGGATGCGCCCGATATTGTTTTTGTGACCGGTGATGCCTACATCGACCATCCTTCGTTTGCGATGGCGATTCTGCAACGGGTCTTGGAAGCTGCCGGTTTTCGGGTAGCGATTTTGTCGCAGCCGAATTGGAAGAACGTCGATGATTTTCGGCAGTTCGGCAAACCGAAGTTATTCTTTGGGGTCAGTGCGGGGAATATGGATTCCCTTATCAATCACTACACTGCCAACAAGAAAGTACGCAACGACGATGCCTATTCTCCCGGTGGAAAAATCGGCCTACGCCCCGACCGTGCGACCCTCTCGTATGCTCAACGATGTCGGGAAGCCTTTCCGGGTGTGCCTGTCGTGGCAGGGGGCGTTGAAGCCAGCTTACGTCGCTTAGCCCATTTCGATTATTGGTCGGAAACGGTTCGACGGTCGATTCTACTGGATAGCAAAGCCGATCTTGTTGTGTATGGCATGGGTGAAAAAAACATCGTCGAGATTGCCCAACGACTGAGGGCAGGTAAAACCCTACGCGATTGCCGAGACCTCCGTTCGATTGCGTACCGACTCGGTGCCAAAGAAGCCAGCACGATTCCCGAACCAACAAAACACACACCCCGTGAAGCCTTTGCAGGCATCGTGGAATTTCCGTTTCAAATTATTCCTTCGTTTACCGAAGTGAAGAACGACAAGCTCCGATTCGTGGAAGCAACCCGTCAGATTCACTTAAACACAAACCCATTTAATGCGAATGCGTTAATTCAATTTCACGATAACGAAGCCATCGTTGCAACACCCCCAGATATTCCATTAAACCAAGAGCAGATGGACGCCCTCTACGAGTTGCCGTTCACCCGTCGCCCCCACCCGAAATACACTGAGGCGATTCCTGCATTCGAGATGATTAAAGATTCCGTAACGATTATGCGAGGGTGTTTCGGGGGTTGTACCTTTTGCAGCATCACCGCTCATCAAGGGCGTATTATTCAATCGCGTTCGCAAGAATCGATTCTGCGTGAAGTGAAAAAGATGTCTGCTGACCCTGAGTTCAAAGGGGTGATTAGTGATATCGGCGGAGCCACTGCGAATATGTACCAAATGCGATGCACACGCCCCGAAGTCGAAGCGAAGTGCAAACGTCTTTCGTGTGTTCACCCAACAATCTGCAAACTATTAGGAACCGACCACGGTCCCCTTATCGAGTTAATGCGAAAGGTTCGCCAAGAGCCGGGCATCCGCAAAGCGTTTGTGGCATCGGGTATCCGGATGGACCTTGCCCAATTATCAGACGAATACGTGAAAGAGCTTGCAGAACACCACACCGGCGGAAGGCTCAAAGTAGCACCAGAACATACGCACCCCGATGTTCTGAAGCTGATGAAGAAACCCGATGTCGATAACTTCGGAGTGTTCGCCAAGCAGTTCGAGAAAGCCTCTGCCGAAGTTGGTAAACCGAAACAATTCGTTGTACCGTACTTCATTGCAAGCCACCCCGGAAGCGATTTAGATGAGATGATTCACCTTGCGATCTACCTCAAACGCAACGGGTATCGACCCGACCAAGTGCAAGACTTTATCCCTGCTCCGTTCGATATTGCTACCTGCATGTGGTATACCGGAATCGACCCCATGACCGGCAACGAAGTGAAAGTCGCCCAGAACTTGCGGGATCGGAAACTCCAACGGGCACTTATGCAATTCTTCAAGCCCGAAAACTGGTTCGAGGTCCGCGAAGCCCTTGTGAAAGCTGGTCGCCAAGACCTGATCGGCAACGGTTGCGATTGTCTGATACCCGCAACCGCCCCCAAAGAAGCCATCGAAGCCAAACGAGAAAAAGCCAACCACGCCCTCCGCAACGATCACACCCACAGCATAGCAAATCCCGCCAAAGGCCAACCCGCCGGAGAACACCCCACCCCACCCCAAGCCCAACAAAAAGGCTACCGACCCAAGCGCACAAGCCAAAGGCGACGGGATAAGCGATAACGTCCCTCTTTCCCGTCTATTTCCCTTCAGGGTAAACTCTTTGGAGGTCGCATTTGTTTCAGACTCCGCCGTTTCCTGAAGCGGTTCGTTTTTTCTCGGACTTCCTACGGAGTGAAGGGTTGAGTACGGAGGTGGTTTGGGTTTTTCGTGAGGATGTTCTCCAACGGCGTTTCAAGATTTGGGTTCGAGAACCGATTCCCTCTTCCAATCTGGATTTGGTCGAACGCTATTTTGAATACGGTCGGGGGCAAGGGCGAGGGGTAACGCTGGAAGCCTTTTGCAGACTTGGGGATCGTCTCGTTTGTTATGTTTGGGTTCCTGAAGATGATGAGGCTGCCAGTTACGCCATGCAGCAAGCCCTCAACACGAAGATACGGGTACCGCTCACTGAGGCAAAATCCGTGCGGTGGGTTTGGTGGTGGAGGTATTTATCGAATCGATTTCGCTCGCGTCAGACATGGGTTGATATGATTCCCCTTCGATCAGCAGTTGAACAACTCAGGGGCAATTCTTGATCGCGGAAAAGCCTGTTACAAGTTGCTTTTCTCACTCACCCAATATCCTGAGAATACCCCCTACCTCTTACTCTTTGTGAGTCCTTTATGCGTTTGCCTATCGTTGCCTTGTTATTGACACTCGGTGCCTCTGCTTTTGCCCAAGACCTTCCGAAGAAGGCGGAGGCGAAGACCTTTCCTGCTGATGTTGTGGCGGCATGGAAGAAGGTGGGTTCGCGGGCGGGATGGATGGGGTTGGATGCGAAGGGGCGTTTGGATATGACCTTTCAGCCTCGGGCGGATTGGGTTCCGGCGTTTTTAGTGACCGAGTGGGATGCCGAGACGTTGGAGAAACTCCCTGTTCCCGAAATTCCTTTTGGCATCTATCTGGTGAATACAAAAATTAACGATAAGGGGTTGAAGGCCCTTGGGCGGTTTACGAATATCACGGCACTTTCTTTGGAAGGGACACCAATCACGGATGCCGATGTCAAGATTATCACTCAATTTACCAATCTTACCCAACTCGATTTATCGACGACTAAAACAACCGATAGCAGTTTTAAGGAGATTGCAAAATTTTCCAATCTCACCTCGCTTAATCTTGGATTAACAGATATCACTGGTAACGGGTTGAAGGAATTGGCTGCACTTAAAAAACTCACGTTACTCAATCTGAGTGATACAAAAATTAAAGGTGAGCATTTCAAGCAATTAGGAACCTTGAATCAACTTACGGAACTCAATCTGGAATCTGTAAAGATGAAAGACGAGTGGTTAAAGGAAATTGCGAAACTTACGGGTCTTACCAGCCTGAATCTCTATGCCACACAAGTGACCGAAGTTGGTTTGAAGGAACTTGCCCCGCTCAAGAAACTCACTCGACTTGAGTTAGATCGACTCCAATTAACCGATAAGGTTTTGCAGACCCTTGACCAGCACGGATTGTTCCATGCTGCCAGTTTTGCAGAGACGGGTAACCCAGAAATTCGCCCGACAAAATTAGAGGAGGTAACCGCGATTCGCCTTCCGAAATCGCTGATTACGGATGCCAGCTTACCCTTACTTAAGAAACTGCCGAACCTAACGGAACTCGACCTCCACACCACCGAGATTACCGATGCTGGGATGAAAGACGTTTCGCAACTCTCGAAACTCACACGATTAGACCTGAGTGTAACCCCACTCAGCAACGCCAGCCTCAAAGAAATCGCCAAATTAACCAACCTCAAATTTATCAATCTGTATCACACCGATATCGAAGGAAAAGACCTGAAAGAGTTGCTTTCGCTTAAGAATTTGACCGAACTCCATTTAACGCATAAGCAACTTACCGACGATACCCTACTCACGTTATCGGAGATCGGATTTTTGCACAAGTTAGGTTACGCCAAAGCCAAGACCGAGGGGGTGCAGCCAAAGAATCTCGACGAGGTTGTTGAATTAGTTTTGTGGGAAGCTGCTCTCACGGATAAGGGATTAATGGTCGTCGCACAAATGCCCAATCTGGAATATCTCAATCTGGTACAAACCAAAATTACCGACGACGGTTTGAAATCAATCGTAACCCTCAAGAAATTGAACAACATCAACCTCAACAAAACAAAGGTTACTGACGAAGGGATGAAAGAACTCGCAAAGCTCCCTGAATTGAAAAGCCTTTTCGTCGATCAAACAAAGGTCACAAAAAAAGGAGCCGAAGAACTCAAAAAAGTATTACCGAAGTGTGAGATTTATCGTTAGGGCGAAGGGCATATATTCACAATTACACCAATTCGGCGAGTCCACCTTTTTGGTCGAGGTCTTTAAGTGCAACGTCTGCATAACCGAAGGTTTCGCGTTTGTCGCCGACCGCGTTCAATAGGGTCGTGAAGAAGTTGGACATGGTGCGGTGACCTTTGGCCCCGTACTTCGGGTATTGAAGGTGACGGTTGCCGAGTTTCAGCGAGCCACCGAGGTTTCCGATGGTCACTAACGGCCATTCCCAGCATCGGCTATGATGGCTTTCGGCACCGTCGGAGAGGAACACGATTAACGTGTTATCCATCATTGTGCCATCGCCTTCTTTCACCCCTTCGAGCTTCTTGACCAAGCCTGCTACCAATTCCATGTGGAATTTGGTGATGATGGCAGCAAGTTCAAACGAGTTCTTCCCTTCAAACTGACCGCCGTGCCCGATACCGTGTTTGCCGATCTTGATTCCAAGCCCGTCCCACATCAGGCCAAAGTGTTCGTCACCGCAACCCGATGCGATTGTGACCACGTTTGTTAGGCCACCAATCAAGGCACCGGCAGCAATGTCGAATTGCGCTGCAAGTTGATCGGTCTCGACCGTGCTTTTGAATTTATCGGTCACAACAGGGGCAGCCTTGCGAAGTTGTTCTTCGACTTTGGTCAGGTCGCGTTGGCGTTTGCCCATCGATTCATAGGCAGCAACGTGCTGTTGGAGTTTCTCTTTCTCGTCACCCGAAAGTGAGCCTTCGAGCTTCTTGATATCGGCAGCCATGAAGTCGAGCAGGTTCGTTTTGGCATCGAAGGATTTTCGTCCGGCATCCTTTGCGACCGAACCGAAATAGTTATTGAAAGCAAGATCGGGTCGGCTTTGGATCGGCAGTTTCTTTTGCGGTCCCCACGCCGAGATATTGTACATGATCGTTTGCTCGGGTCGCTCTGCAACACCGACACCGACGTGTGGAAAAATCCCGCCGAGTGTCTTGGCGAGAGCAGCATCGATGGTTTCATCTAACGCACCGGCTCTGCTGGCATAGCAACCGAGCGCCCCGAAGTTGTTCGAGTGACCGCCTCCGCAAACCCGTCCCGACAACCCTTGAATGATCGTCATCTTGTCTTTGAGATGGTCAAGCGGTTCGAGAGCAACCGGAAGTTTCTGATCTTTGAGAGCGGTTTCGATGAACTTGTCAGCGTTCCCCCGACCGTTGGCGTTGAACCGTTTGATTGTGGTCGGTTGAATCTTCGAGGGGTCGCAACCGTTACCTTCGACCACGAAGACAACCCGTTTGGGTTTTGCTTCCGCATCGGCCCCTTGTGCAAGCACTTGGCTCAACATGGGGTTCATCAAGCTGGCTCCGGCTCCGAGGGTCACACCCTTGAGGACGGTTCGTCGATTCATTCTCATGGCACTTTCTCCGGTTAAAACCCCGGCTATTCATATCGCCGGTTCGCCAAAAACACACGTTATTATTTTGTTTCTTTCACACGTCGATAGAGGAACGATTCGCTGGTCAAGATCGAAGTGACTAGCGCCTTCATGCTTCCGCCGCTATCGAGATAGGCTTTGTCGGCCTGCACCAGTGTCCACGCATCTCCGAGGGTCTCGTTACGACCCATCCAATAGCGGAAGGTGTGGCGTATGAACACTTGGCGGACACGGTCGCTGTTGGCGAGCTTCTCGGTCATTTCGAGAGCGTTCTTGACTGGCCCATCGAGTTTCGGGTCGCCACTTTTCGCAATAATCCCTGTGCTATCAACGGGGTTGCCAAGCTCGGTTGTGCGGTGACGCCCGAAGTGATCGTAGGATTCAAATGCTAAACCCAAGTCGTTCATCCGTTGGTGGCAATTCCAGCAGTAGGCTTCTTTGGTTACTCCCATACGCTCGCGCAGGGTTTGCTTCGGTTCGTTCGGTAGCT